>Ga0255055_10001663_pt1 | contig 15989 bp, 17 predicted proteins | sample JV7_2_27_MG_FD_188633 | JGI IMG/M metagenome (GOLD analysis project Ga0255055, IMG submission 188633) | Seawater microbial communities from Jervis Inlet, British Columbia, Canada - JV7_2_27 | ecosystem: Environmental > Aquatic > Marine > Inlet | place: Canada: British Columbia | collected... | reverse complement strand
CTTCCTTTTCCCCGCCCTCCTCCTTCTCTTTTTCCGCCGCAGGGTCCTTCCGTGGCCTGGGGGTTTGATCAAGGGCCGTGAGCATGAAGTCCAGCGTCGTTCCTGGCCCCACCTCCCAATCCTCGCCAAGGCCATCCGGAAGCTCTATGGCGTATGCGGCCGGAGGACCCATCCGGGTGGTGTCCTTCCCTGCGATTCGGTTGTTCCATCCCACCCAGACCGCTTGATTCTCCTGTGTACTCCCTGAGGAGGAGCCGGTTCTGGACCGGAAGGGGAGGACGTTTTCCCTCCAGGTGGCCAGACTGTCCCCTCGGATCCTCACCCCCGGGATGGCTCCAGTGGTCACATCGATATCCCCCTCGAAAGTGGCCAGAGGTCGGAAACCGCTCTCCTGGAACTGGGTGATGAACATGGTCTTTGGCAGCCAATCGCCAATCACCCGGTGGTCCCTGAACATTGGGAGATAGTCGTCACGCCCCCTCAGCGAAGATTCGAGGAAGGCCGTGACATAGACCAAGGCGAACTGCCGCTGCTCTTCTCCCTCGAGGAGGCCTCGAAGATCCAGGGAGCGGGCGCTCCTATCCCCACGATCGTGAGCTCCCCATACGGTGTTCCACTGGCCGTGGTTTGCTCGGTGGACGTAGACCGATGCTTTGAAGTGGGGTTCCCCATCGGTGAAGCCGATCCGCTTATAGGTCCTGAGGCCGGAGAAGCTGGAGACGTCACCGTCATGGGTCCCATGAAAGACCAAGTAGTTCACGTTCTCCACCGGAGCCAGTCGGCTGGTGGGCCGGTATTGGCCATCAACCGGAGCAATGGCGATGACGGCTTTGATGTCGAAACCGAACTCCCAGGTGAGAGTGGCGTCATCCGGGTACCGGGAGAGGGTGTTGAAGGCTGCAGCATGGCCGACAGCTTCTCCCCCCCTGGAGTGCCCCATGATGCCGAGGTTCTCCATGTCCACTAGGCCATGGAAGGGGTTTTCCCGATCCTCGTTGAAGCCCGCCCAGGCCTCGAGGTGCTTCAGGAAGAGCCAGCCCCGGCCATCGTTCTCTCCTCCGATACCTCCGTTGATGAAGTTCATGTCCAGGGAAGCCAGAATGAAACCCCGACTGGCCAGGTGTCGACCCAAGTATTCGTATCCCGGGTCTGAAAAATCCTTCATGTTGTGATTCCCGTGGGCCACCAGCACCAACGGGAAGGGACCGGGTCCGTCCGGATACCAGACCCGCGCGTTGAGGGGGAAGGAGTCCGGTTCGAAGCCCCAATACTTGTTCCGACTCTTCGCGCTCCTACCCAAACTCACGAGCTTGGAGGCATCCACCCGACCAGTTTCGAAGGCCACCGAATCTCGGAACTCAGGGCGGTTTTTGTCCGTGCCGCTCCCGTAGAAAAGAGACTTCACCCGGTAGGATCCTTGTTCCAAGGGGCTGGGCACATCAAGGAGATGCCGGCCCAAAACCTGGTCCGAATCGTCAGGAGCCAGCTCCAGAGCGCCCATGCAGGCGCCGAGAACCAGAAGAAAAAAGAGCCAGCTCCGGCGAAGGAGATGAATCGAGGAGTTCATAGGTCCGCTTCCGTATAATCCGGATTCCGCCATGGACCGGGGAAGCTAGGGGCAGGCTCTACGCGGGAGCAACTGTTGATCCCATTCCCGGTTTCGTTACCCTTATCGGATCCAAAGAAGCGCCCACGGGCGCTCACCAATAGCGCCCACTGGCGCTCCCCGGAGCATTCCCGGGATTTTCCACCGAGAGAGGTACGCATGGCCAACCGAGCCGCTCAAGTCAAAACCAATCTGGGTTCCTTCACTATCGATCTCTTTGAAGACCGGGCTCCCCAGACCACAAAAAACTTCATCGACCTGGCTGAGAAGGGGTTCTACGACGGAGTGATCTTCCACAGGGTCATCAAGGATTTCATGATCCAGGGCGGAGACCCCGACGGCACCGGCCGTGGGGGCCCTGGATACAACATTCCGGACGAGTTTCACCCGGACCTCAAGCACCATGGCGCGGGCATCCTCTCTATGGCCAACGCCGGTCCCAACACAGGCGGCTCCCAGTTCTTCATCACCCTGGAAGCCACCACCTGGCTGGATGGGAAACATGCTGTGTTTGGAGAGGTGACCGAGGGGATGGATGTGATTCAAACCATCGGGACCACCCCAACCGCTCGTGGGGATCGTCCTCTGGAAGACGTAGTCATGGAGTCGGTGACGATCACAGAGGGGTAACCAGGCTGCGTCACTCGGCTCAGATCTGAGAAACTCAGGGTCCATCCCCAGGTGGGGGTGGGCCCTCGTTTTTATCAATTCCCGTCTCAGACTCGGATGTGCCGGCGCTCAACCGTCGCTCCCGCCTGATCTCGGCCAGGAGGGCCTCTGCGTCGTCGGGAGCCTCTTCGAGTTCCGGGGCCGACCCTTCCCGGATGATAAATAACCAGAGCCAGGTTAGGGGGACCCCCATCCAGAAGAGGATAATCCGACTCCAACCCGAACCACCCTTTCTCTTCATGTCGATGTAGAGAAGGTTGGCCAGGACCCAGACGATGCCGCCGAATATCCCTTCGAACACCAATCCACCTTAGCGAATGAAAGAGACGGAGTCCCCAAGGACAGGCGATGCTATCAAACGTCTCGCCGAGGAAAGGGTCGCCACAGGGTTGAAAGTAGTGCCGGGTCACCTTCCGGAGTCAAGCCAATCCCCTCCCGTTACGACAATAAGACGGATTGGGGCCCAGTTGAAGCCCCAACCCTCAGGGGTGACTCCTCCTCACCGGGAGGGGAGTCCGTCGGGAAGCATTTTCTTGAAGAAGTCGCACTCCATGCACGTCGACTTTTTGTCCTCCCAGGAGCGATGACGTCTCCCCTGGGAACTGGCTCCGTGCCAAAAGTGAATCAATCCCGGAGGAACCTTTTTCGTAAAGCGTTTTATTCGTCGGGAATCACTTGGTCTCCTCCCCAAAGGTTGATCCAACTGGATTAACACTCCGGAGCGGGTTTGGCGCCGGGCCGAAGGCCTCCGAGGGGTGGGGGTTCAAATGAGGCTGATCGGGTGCGAAAGAGCCGGTTCACGGAAGAACAGATCGTGATGGCCTGGCGACAGGCGGAGGCTGGGACGCCGGTGGTGGAGGTTTGCCGCAAACTCCAGGTCACGGAGCCCAAGCCTCTTCGGAAGACGATGCCTGGCCCCCAGCATCGGCTCCACTGCCACCATAAGTAGGCACGAGTGATGCAGGAGGGGTGAGAGAGGCCCCCCGCCTGCCTCCCCCATTTGAAAAACGGAGATCGGTCCACGGGTTCCCAAAGTCTTGAGCGCCAACCCCGTCGGCCGCGACAACAGGGTCCACGGGTGCTGATTCGAGAGATTCCGCTGGTCTGGAAGGTGAACGGAGTGATCCTGGTAATCCTGGGGTCCGTCTTCGGGATGTTGACCTACGCGACGATCCTGGCGTACAAGCGGGACGCGCTAGCTTCAGCTCGCGAGGTCTCCAGAGTCAACGCCCAGACGATTCTCCATGGCCTCAGGGAACTCATGATGGATAGGGACACGGCTGGAATGGGAGACCTGTTCGGTCGCCTTGTGTCCGACACCGAAACACACAGGGATATCAGTCTGGTTTCCCATGGTGGGCGAGTGGTTGTGTCCAGCTCGGAACCCGCCCATTCCACCCTTGAACCGGGCTCTTGGCAATGCAGCGTGTGCCACGGGTCCACTGTTTTACCGGGCGATTCCACCCTCGGGCCATTTGCAGAAATCTCCGAAGGTGAGGACGGGGAAAGAGTACTCTCGGTGGTTACACCCATCTACAGAGAAGGAAGCTGCGACGCCTCCGGATGCCACACCGAACCCGCGACGTCCCCTATCTTGGGCATGTTGCAGGCGGATTTCTCTCTTTCCCGAGTGGACGGTCTCATCGCCCAGCGTTTCCGGCAGACCGCTCTTGCCCTGGTCATTTCTCTTTTGCTCTGCTCCATCGCCACGTGGTGGATGATGGACCGCCTAGTCGGCAGGCGCATACGCGCCCTCAAAGACGGTGCGGAGAGAGTCGCCGGAAAAGACCTCAGCTTCAGGTTCGGTGATCCAAGAGGTGATGGGATCGCCCAAATGTCTGGGACTTTCGACGACACCGTCTCCCAGCTCTCCGCAACGCTCTTGGAGTTGACAAGGACAAAAGAGTACCTGCAGGGAATCGTCGAAAGCTCTGCGGACATCATCATTACGGTCGATCCCTCCGGATTGATCAAGACGTTCAACACGGGCGCAGAACGAGTCCTGGGATACGATCGAGAGGAGGTGACCGGAAAGAGGATCGAGGTGCTCTTTGCCAACCCAGGTGAACGTGACGCCGCGATTGAACAACTGCATGACTCCGATCACGTCGTGAATTACGAGACTCACTTTCTGACCAAGAGTGGTGAGGTTCGGGACGTGATTTTAACTCTGTCTCGCCTTCGGACCCCGGACGGAGAAGCCATCGGGACTTTTGGGATCAGCAAGGATGTCACTCGGGAAAAGAGGCTTCAACGCGAACTGCTACTGAAGGAGAAGCTCGCAGCAATTGGCCAGGCGGTCACCGGGATCCAGCACACCTTAAAGAACATGCTTAGTTCCCTCAAAGGTGGTTCGTATTTGGTTGAAACCGGCCTCCGGGATCATGAACAGCCACTCCTCGAGGAAGGATGGGCGATGGTCAAAGACGGCGTCGGGAACATACACCATCTCTGTTCGACCATGCTCCATTATGTTCGGGAATGGGAACCAGAGGTTGACCAGGTCGACCTCTACGAACTGATGACATCTGTTCGGACGATTTTCGGTGAAATCGCCCTCAAAAAAGGAATCGATCTGCGTATCGAGATCGCCTCGGGGTTACCAAAGACCGTGTGTGATGGAGGATCGATTCACTCGGTCTTGACGGACCTCCTTTCCAACGCCTTCGATGCCTGCGTTTGGAAAGACTATGCCGAAGGGGAGAAGCCTGAAGTCGTGGTGAAAGTGACACAATCCAAGCGTGACGACAGCGTGGCAATGGAAGTGCAAGACAACGGCCAGGGCATGGCCCATGAGATCAAGAGACACATCTTCGCGCCCTTCTTCAGCACCAAAAAGAAACTCGGAACCGGAATCGGATTGACCCTGGCCCAGAGGATCATCCGAATGCACGACGGCACCATAGAGTTCGAGTCTGAACCAAACTGCGGCTCCACTTTCAGGGTCTTACTTCCAGTTTGTGGACCGCTCCAAAAGAAAGGGGCTCTCGATGAGCAAGAAGGTCCTCATCATCGACGACGATGAGAATATCGTCAGATACCTGTCGGTGGCTCTTGAAAAGAACGGATACGAATCCATCAGCGCCCAAAACGGAAAAGAAGGCTTCGAGAAAGTGGGGGTCTCACGTCCGGACCTCATCGTCCTGGATATCATGATGCCCAAGAGGACGGGTTGGGTGGTATTCAGGCAGCTTCGCAGAAATGACGAGTACAAATCGATTCCGGTCATAATGTTTACAGCGGTCTCCGGGGTCCTCGAGGAGCAAGAGGCCTTGGCGAAAGAAGAACCCGAATTCGAGGGCTTGAGAGACCTGCTGGGAAAAGCGATCCGGGAGATGCGTGAGGAGGGACTGGAGCGCCCTGAGATGTTCGTGGATAAACCGGTGGATCCCGAAGACTTCATCCTGAAGGTCAGGGAGCTCATCGGCGAGTAAGTCTTCGACTCGACGCCCCGCCGAAAGGTGATGGGGATCTCCAATCCGGACCGTCGTCCCAATCCTCTGTTGGGAAGTCACTTCGGTGTCCGAGAGGATCGCCTCTGCGGAACGGTTCCTGCATACGACCAGTGGTCGCAAGACGTCACGTCGTGATAGGCACAAAGTGACATTTGTGATCATAGACCCGCTGGACGCCATGGGCGGAAGGGTAGGGAATGCAATGACGGCACCCATGATCGAATGGACACTCGAGATTCTCGAGTGGGTACGAGCCCAACTCTTTGAGAACTGGCCTGAAGCCCAGTTGAGGGGGAGTGCGCCAGACCTGGATCCTGAACCATACAGGATCCGGTTCAGGGACAAGGGAAAAGTGTTTTGGTTGACACTCCTGCCACCAGCCATCTGTAACACTGCCGTCTCCGACGTCACGTCACTCCTGGAATCGGAGGATTGGATTCGCCTCATGCAAGATACCGGGCAGGTATCCGTTGGGGTCCAGGAGCACACCAAGAACGCGCCAGCCCTCATTCTCTCGTAGGTTATGACCCCAACGTCAACTCCACGGCCAGAGAGATTCAAACCTTCCTCCCCCAACAGCTGGGAGTGACGGGGGCGAAAGCCGAGGAAGGCGGGGATTCCATCTCAGAACTCACCATTGCCGCAACGGTTCTCATCACCCTCGCCCTGGTTTTCTATTCCGTTGGCGTTTGGGCGGAACACATTTCCCGGTTCTTGAAACCATGGCACACAAAAGCGTTCTGGACAGGGTTATTCTTTGACACCTCGGGGACGTTGGCCATGGAGCTGATTGAACCGGGATTCAACTGGTCGAGCTCACACACCATCACAGGCCAAATCGCCCTATGGCTCATGTTCGGCCACGCTGTTTGGGCAACCTATGTGGTTCGAAGAGGGAGCGAGTCGGCGCGCGCAAGTTTCCACCGCCTCAGCCTGGTCGTGTGGGGGGTTTGGCTCGTGCCCTACATTGGCGGGATGTTTCTGGGAATGGCGGGATAGGGGCATTCAAACCCAACAGTGCAAAGGATCCGGAGATTCCCTGCGGGGCTAGCCTGAACCGCCGTCCTCACATCCCGTATGCTTTCAGTTTCCGGTAGAGATTCCTCTCACTTATTCCGAGGATCCCGGCGGCTTTCCCCCTGTGACCACCTACCGAATCCAGGACCCGCTCGATGTGCTGCCGCTCCAACTCGGCCAGGGAGGGAAGAGGCCCACCCGCATGTACCGGTGACCCGGAGCCCCTGGACCCGAGAGCACCTGGCAGGTGTTCCGGGTCAATCTCATCCCCCTCACAGACGACGAGTGCCCTCTCCACAGCATGCAATAGCTCCCGGACGTTGCCGGGCCAATCGTGCTGACGAAGGAGGGTTCGCGCCTGTGGGCCGAGTCGTTTCCGAAGCCCAAAGCGGTCATTGAGAACCTTGGTGAAATGATCCGTCAAAAGATCCACGTCCCCTTCTCGGTCGCGCAGGGGCGGAAGGCTCAAGATGATGGTGCTGAGGCGATAAAAGAGGTCCTCCCTGAAGAGCTCCTGCTTGACCATCCCTGCCAGGTCTCGGTTCGTGGCCAGGACGACCCTCACGTCCACCTTGATCTCGGTTGTTCCTCCCACGTGCCTAAAGGTCGAGGTGTCGAGAACCCGGAGAAGCTTCACCTGCGTACTGGGACTGAGTTCACCGATCTCGTCAAGGAATATCGTTCCCCCTTCGGCCACCTCGAACAGGCCCGGCTTTTTCCGGTCCGCACCGGTGAAGGCGCCGCGTTCATGCCCAAACAACTCACTCTGAAGGAGTTCCCTTTGGAGAGCGGCACATTCCACTACGACAAAGGGCCGTTCGGCCCGATTGCTCCGAGCGTGGATCAGTTTCGCCACCATCTCCTTCCCTGACCCGGTTTCCCCCGTGATGAGGACCGTAGAGTCGCTGGGGGCCACCCGCTCCGCCAACTCCAGGGTTTTTCGGAACTCCGGGCTATCCCCCACGATCCAGTCCCCGGGATCCCGGGGCACCAAGCCCCGCTCGAGAACGGTAGCCCGCCGGTTTAGCGACTGGCGTTCGAGGGCTCGTTGGATCCGGACCTCCAGCTCATCCAAAGGACAAGGTTTGGAGACGTAATCGAATGCCCCCATCCGAATGGCTTCGATTGCGGTGTCCATGGACCCATGCCCGGTCAGCATGAGAACCTCGCTCCCGGGACTCATGGTCCTCGCACCCTTCAACACGTCCAACCCCGAGAGGTCGGGTAGCTGCAGGTCGAGGAGAATGACGTCGGGTTGGTTCGTGCCAAGGTAGGTAAGGGCCTTCTGGCCGGATTTTGCGGTGGTTACTTCGAAGCCCAGGTAGGACAGCTCTCCCGCGAGAACAAGACGGAACGCCTCGTCGTCATCCACAAGAAGAAGGGTTGGAGATCGGTTCACGGGAGCACCTCTGTTGCACGAACCTGCCTCATGGACTTAAGGACGATTTCGAAGACCGAACCCTGGCCCGGCGTGCTCTCAACCAGGATATCTCCACCCCACTGCCGCACGAAATTCAGAGCGAGGAAAAGTCCCAGCCCCGTTCCATTCTTCCTCAGGCTCACGAAGGGCTCGAAGATCCTGGCCACCTCGTCCGGGGTCATGCCACGCCCATTATCCGAGACACGGATCCGCACCGAATCGTCTTGTTCGACCTGGATGGCAACATGACCCTCGTCCCCACAGGCTTCGATAGCGTTGATGAGAAGATTGATCAGGGCATGTTGCAAATCCGACTCATCGGCCTTTGTCTGCAGATTCCCGGGAAGGGGACCCACTTCGACCTTCACGCCCCTGTTCTGAGCGGTAGGCTCCACCAAACGGGTCACTGCCTCCACCACATTTCCTACCTCGACCACGTCCCCCGGTGAGCTTTGCCCACGGGAAAGCCGAAGGAAGTGCTGGGTGATCCCCTTGCACCGTAGGATCTGGTCCCGTGCGATGGTAGCGGTCTCACCGATCCGGTCCGCACCGGATACCGCGCCGCCTTCGGTCCGGACTTCTCGAAGGATACCCTCGACGCAGGCCAGAATTGTCGCCAAAGGTGTGTTCATCTCATGGGAAAACCCGGAGGCGAGCATTCCCAGGGAAGCCATGCGATGGGACTCGGCGACACGAGCTTCCGCACCCCTACGTTCGGAGATATCCCTCCAGACCTCCACGACCTGGAGAATCTCCCCCCCAGGGCCATACACGGGAGAGGAGTGGACTTCTTCCCAAGCCACCCCACCGTTTGAATCCCGCCTCTGGCAGAGTCGGACCTGATGCTTCCCCGTATCCAAGCACGCAAGCGTAGGACAGTCCGTGGTATCGCACACCCCACTGCCGAGGTCATTGCAACTGCAACCCAGCACCTCCTTCCGGCCATGACCTGTGCGGCTGAGGAAAGATGTATTGGCAGCGATAATCCTCCTCCGAGGATCCAGAACGACGATGCCGTCATCGATACTGTTGATGACCGTCTCCAAGCGTTCCCGCTGATCACCCACCTCTCGCAAAAGGCCGGTCACCGAATCCGCCATGGAGTTGAACTCTCTCCCCAGCAAAGAAATGGTGTCCGAGCCCTCCATAGGCACCCTTCGGTCAAGATCACCACCGGAGATGAGGCGAGCTGTGGTCTCGAAGCGTTGAAGGCGCTTCAGCAGAAGCATCTGGACGATCCCCACCACCACTCCCACCAGCAGGAAAGCCAGAGCCGCACTTCCCACCACCATCCAGCCGAGGTCCCGGTTCAAGGCTCGCCGCATCTCTCCTACATCGCTATCGAGGATGATGATTCCATTGATCTCCTCTTCCGTACCGTGGCAGGCATGACACGCCTCTCTGTTCTCGAGGGGCACCACCACCCTGAGAAGGGACTCGTCGTCGGTGTCCAGGACCAGGCTTGTCGACCTATCTGAGGGCTGGACGTCATGGCAGTTTTCGCAGGCCGGGGACTCCCTCGAGAGAACGGTCCCTTCCAACCCTGGCTCGCTGGCGTACCAGATCTCCCCATGGTGGTCCAGGACCTCCAAGCTCTCGACGTCATCCCGGGATCCGAAGCCCCTTACCATCTCGGCGATGAGAACTCGGTCATTCCGGAGCATCTGATGCTCCAGAGCCTCTCGGATCAACTCCCCCTGGGCCAGGGCATTATTCCGAGCGGCTTCCAATCGTGTGTCGAAGTGGTGCTTCGAGTACAGGTACGCCCCCACGCCAAAAGCCGTTGCAATGGCAACGGTGATGGCAGCCGCAAGGGCGGCGGCGGTACGTGAGAATCGGTAGGTCATGGATTGCTCTGCGCCGGAAGTCCACAGAAAGCTGAGCGTGGGGGGGACCTTCGTCAACGACCGCGTTCGGCTGACGTTCTGTCAGGCGTGACATGACAAAGTGTCAGCACAGTGGGTTACGCTACCCAAAAAAAAGGTTCCGCTATAGAGCTTTTTTCCTTCCCGCTTTATCGGCACCCACTTTGCCTTTGATGAATTGAACCGAAAGAAAAGGAAGGAGGCCCGCGATTCAACCCGTTCTCATCATCTTTGCCATTACGTTCATCGGCGTCATCGCTGCGGGCCTTCTCTTCTCTGTGGCCATGCGTGGCCGTGGGGAGGAGGACGAAACGAGGACTTCCACCCCCGCTCCGACCTCGCCAGGACATTTCTTCCTGGATGAAGGAGCCGAGCCGGGAGCCGAGCCGCATAGCCCCTCCGATGAACTGCCACTCCAGGTGGAACGGCATGTTCGACTGGAGCATGAAGCGGCAGAGGACTTCGTACGCGCCCCAAACACAGATACGCTCCAGGCCCCGTCAGCCTCTGACCTCAAGCGTAAGAAGCCTTAACGTGCGGACACCGGACTGGGAACTCCTGACAGGCCTTTCCCTGAAAGACACTTCAGAAATCCTCGGCCTCGCTTCGCAGACCCGGGTTCCAAAAACTGACGTCCTGTTCCGTCTCGGGGATGAGGCAAAGAACCTTCTTCTGGTTCGCAGTGGCCGAGTGCGACTGACCTTCCCGATGCGAATCGGGAACGAACAAAAGGACATCCTGGCCGAGGAGCGGGTTCCCGGACAGATGATTGGGTGGTCGGCACTGATCCCCCCACATCGGTTCACTCTGCAGGCGGTTGCTACGACTGAAGCGGAGCTTCTTGTTCTGCCGGGCCAGGCGCTTCGCCAACTCTTCCGCGAGAAGCCCCGGGTAGGTTACACTGTCCTCACCAACCTGGCCCAAATCGTGGGGCAACGTCTCACTATCTTTCAAACCATGTGGATCCGGGAGCTGCAGCGTGGGGTCGAGAGCCATCGTGCCTAAGAACTGTAACGGTGGGCGGGAAGCCCGGAGGAGCTGGCCTGTGTTGTTGTCAACGGCCTTCCTGGCCCTCGCCGGGATCTCGTGTGGCCAACACGAAGCTCAGCCGGGCGAGGAAGACAATTCCGCCTCTGCCGGTCTTTCCGCTGGATTCGCAGAAGAGCGGGTGGAGGTACCCCCCCCACCCTTCTCCCCAGGAATCTTCCCATGTTCCAACTGCCACGGAATGATGCCCACGAACCGGGAACGCCGGGTTCTCACGGGGTTCCATACGGACATCGTCTTGCGACATGACGAGGAAAACCGTTGGTGCCTGGACTGCCACGATGCGGAGGACAGAGACCACCTTCATCTTGCCAGCGGAGCACTCGTCCCCTTCGAGGAATCCTACCGTCTCTGCGGGCAGTGTCACGGGGAGAAATACCGGGATTGGCGAGCAGGGGTCCACGGCCGCCGAACCGGGGACTGGAACGGGCACAAGAGCTATCTCCTTTGCGCCCACTGCCACAACCCCCATGAACCTCACTTCCAGCCCCTCAAGCCTGAGCCTGCTCCAATACCACCGGCTGAAACCGTAGGAGGGGAGGCACGATGACATTCGAGCCCCCGGAAGCCGGCAAGGACCTTTCCCGTCGGAAATTCGTTTCGGTGAGCGCAGCGGCAGCGGCGGGCTGGATCCTCACCTCCTGCGGACCCAAGCGCCTGTACGAGGTGCCGCCGGAACGCCTGAAAGAAGTCATCCTTGAGATGGAGCGGGATTATGCAGACCGGCTAGGAACACCGGTGAGCATTTCCGATGCTCCACCGATCCCGGGAACCGAGTTCGCCTACGCTTTGGACATCTCGCGTTGTGTCGGTTGCAGACGATGTGTATACGGATGCGTGGAAGAGAACAACCAGTCGCGGGACCCTCAAGTTCAATGGATAAAGGTGCTTTCCATGGATAAGGAGGGAGGGATCGACTTCTCCGAATCGGACCCCTACTACAGCCCCGAGGAGGTTCCGGAGGAGGGCAAATTCTACGTCCCGGTCCAGTGCCAGCAGTGTCGGAATGCCCCCTGTACCAAGGTTTGCCCTACCGGCGCAACCTGGACCGAGAGGGACGGGATCGTGGTCATCGACTACGACTGGTGCATCGGATGCCGGTACTGTATGGCCGCCTGCCCTTATGGGGCCCGCCATTTCAATTGGGGCGAGCCATCCATACCCGAAGATGAGCTCAACACCGACATGCACTACCTGGGGAATCGGCCTCGCTCCAAGGGCGTCGTGGAGAAGTGTACGTTCTGTATCCAACGAACGAGAGAGGGCCGATATCCCGCCTGCGTTGAGGTCTGTCCCGTCGGGGCCCGGAAGTTCGGGAATCTTCTCGATCCCGAGAGCGAGATCCGCTACATCCTGGAGAACAAGAGGGTTTTGATTCTGAAGGAAGAACTCAACACGATGCCGAAATTCTTCTATTTCTACGGCACCTGAGGATCGCATGGAAACCCTCAGGATGTTCATTCGTTTTTATTCCGGCAGTCTTCGCCTGGTAACCAGAGGGAATCGATACTACTGGGCGTGGGTCATCCTCCTCCTGGTACTCATCGTTTCCGGAGGCTTCGCGTACTGGGAGCAGGTAACGCAGGGGTTGATCATCACCGGGATGCGAGACCAGGTCAGTTGGGGATTGTATATCGGGAATTTCACGTTTCTGGTGGGTGTGGCCGCAGCAGCAGTGGTCCTTGTGGTTCCAGCTTACATCTACAACTGGAGACCCATCCGGGAAATCGTCATCTATGGTGAACTGCTTGCCATCAGCGCCATCATCATGTGCCTATTGTTCGTTCTGGTGGACATCGGGGGACCCGACCGCTTCTGGCACCTTCTTCCGCCTTTCGGCTACCTGAACTTCCCCCAATCCCTACTGGCCTGGGACGTCCTGGTCCTCAACATCTACTTCCTTCTCAACTTCGTGGTGGCCACACACATCCTGTACCGTGCGTTCCACGGAAAGCCATACGACAAAAGGATCGTTGTTCCTCTGGTCCTACTCTCCATCCCCATGGCTGTCGGGATTCATACAGTGACCGCGTTTCTTTTCAACGGTCTGGCGGCCCGGCCCTATTGGAATTCGTCCATCCTGGCTCCCCAGTTCCTGGCATCTGCCTTCTGCTCCGGCCCGGCGATCCTTCTTCTGGTCCTCCAACTTCTCAGGCGTTTCAGCCAGTTCGAGATCCGGGATGAAGCCATTTGGAAGATCGCCGAACTGATGGCTTATGCCATGTTCCTGAACCTCTTTCTCCATGGGGCCGAGATCTTCAAGGAGTTCTACTCCGACACCGAGCATTTGCTCTACACCAAGTACTGGTTTCTAGGCCTAAACGAGCAACGTACTCTGGTTCCCTTCGCTTGGACCGCGGTGGGCCTCAACCTCCTGGCCTTCATACTCCTGGTGGTCCCAGCCACTCGACGGAACTGGGTGACCCTCAACATCGGGTGCTTGGCGACTTACTTCGGGGTGTACATCGACAAAGGAATGGGCCTGATCATCCCCGGTCTTACTCCGGACTCCCTGGGTGAGATCTACGTGTATCTCTTTACAGCCACGGAGTTCCGGGTTGCAGCAGGTGTCTTCTCCATCGGCTTTCTGGTTTTCACCCTGATGCTGAAAGTGGCCGTTCCCATTTCCTTGGGCGAGTTCCAGCGAAAGCCGTCTGGGACCTGAGGTCCGCTAGGGTCCTGAAGTCCGCATGAGCCCCGACTTTCGTAGGGTCAAGCTCCTCCCGGCTCTACCAATGTCTCAGGCATCGAAACCCTCACCAAACCCCTGAAAGCCCCCGCCTCATATCCCGTAGCCAAGTCCCCGGGGTATCTCTCCGAGAGGACCCGCCGAACCTGGGGATCGATGGTATCCAGGTCCCCATGGCACCCAAGGCAAACCTCGCCCATAAATAGCGGACGGTAGTACCGAATCTCCCCCGTGGAGACTCTTTGAACGTAGCTGGCCGGAGCCTGTCCCTGATCCTGGATGGCCCGTTCAAAATGGAGGAGCGCTGCTTCGTCCGCCTTGTCCGGGGCATTTTCGGGGTTCCGGTACCGGAAGGAAGTCCGCTTAAGAGACAGGGGCCCCTCCAGCCCGGCTTCCACCATTCGGGTTAAGGGGATCGCTTCATTGGAGCAAAGCTCCATCGCTTGTGAGGTTCCCCCCTCGTCCAACGCAGCGGTGAGTTGCCCCACCAAGGTCCGAAGGAGTTCGGCTGAGGCCGGTTCGGCGATCTGGGCTACCCTTTCCCCCAATTCGGGAGTGACCTCGGGAAGGCCCTGTTCGCATGCAGAAGAGACCAGGGCAGCAGCAGCCAACAAGACAGCCGTTCTCATGATTCCTTTCCCCTCACTCCCCTTCTTCTTCGGTTCGCTGGCCCAGCTCCCGGTCGAGCATGAGGAGCGCACTCTGGTTGTCCCCAGCCATCCTCAACTGCTCCACAGCCCGGCCTACGTTCTCCTCCTCCTCCACCTGCTCGTCAATGAACCATTGTAGCTCCATTTGAGCTGGGTAGTCATTCTCTTCCAAGGCGATCTTGTAGAGAGCGTTGATGCACCCTGTGATGTGTTGCTCGTGGGCTAACGCCTTCCCGAACACCTCCAAAGGCGTCCCAAACTCCGACGGCGGCTCCGCAATAGCCTTCAAAACCACTCGCCCGCCACGGCGGTTGATGTGGTCGAAGAGACGCATGGCATGCTCGAGCTCTTCCTGAGCTTGGAGCTTCATCCAATTCGTGAACCCGTCCAGGTTCATTCCTTCGAAATGAGCAGCCATGGCCAGATACACATAAGAAGAGAAGAGCTCCTCGTTGATCTGGTCATTGAATGCAGTCTGAACACGGTCGTTCATCGTTCCTCCGTTTCGATGTGAAATAGTACCCCAATCCAGGAAGCCCCCGAGGCAGGCTGGAAAGGCCTCCTAGGCAGACCCGAAGCTCGGTTCTTCATTACACCGCAATATCAAATCATTTCCCACCACATAACGCAACCTCAGATCTCGAAGCCCACAAAGAAAACGCCGGAATCCAAAGAGGACTCCGGCGTTCCTTCGGGCTTGCGATCAGGCCGAACCGGTATGGGTTCGGAGTTATCGCTCCTCGCTATCCGGCCTTGGTATGGCACCAGGTGCACATCTCCACTCCCCGGCCCTCGTGACTCTCGGGAGTGTCCGGTACCGGCTCCATGACTCCCGGGGTGTGACACATCAAACAGTTGTCTTTGCCCGCCGGGTCGTGGTTGAATTGCGGCGCCCCAGTAGTCACCATGACTGCGTCCGGTGCATGGCACATGAGGCAGGTTTCTATGACCCGCCCTTCGTGGCTTTCCGGCACGTCCGGAACCGGCTCCATCACGCCGGGGGCGTGGCACATCAGGCAGTTGGCCTTCCCCTCCAGGTCATGGGCCACAGCCTTTGTCTTGACCTGAGCTGTCAGCGGGCCAGCCATGACCCCAACCATCACCAGGCCCCCCATCAAGCTTACGAAACGACGCCTCATCAGTTTGATCCTTTGTTTCCGGGAATTCCTGAACCGACCGAAATTGTTTTGAGAAGAATAATAACGGACTTCCTTTGCTAGCAAGGATACCCAGCACTTCTTAGTAGCAATAATCTGGCCAAATCACGCCCCGGGAGATCATCCAGTTTGGGCACCGAACTTGCGAAAAGATTATTCGGGGAAGGTTTATTTCCCCCCCGGTGGCTCATGATTGCCACCATCCTCGAACTGTCATCGGAGGAGGTGAAGGGCATGCCTCAGCAGGTCACACGTCTTCTTGTGGTCTTCTTCATACTCGGATCCGCACTTCTCCTGGGCTGGCGGTTTTTCATCCCCGAGACCTTCGGTGACCTGGGGCATTACCGGGCGGCAGCAATCGACTCGATAGCGAACCACGAGAAGAAATACGCTGGACGCCAGGAGTGCGGCCTT
>Ga0255055_10001662_pt1 | contig 15996 bp, 14 predicted proteins | sample JV7_2_27_MG_FD_188633 | JGI IMG/M metagenome (GOLD analysis project Ga0255055, IMG submission 188633) | Seawater microbial communities from Jervis Inlet, British Columbia, Canada - JV7_2_27 | ecosystem: Environmental > Aquatic > Marine > Inlet | place: Canada: British Columbia | collected... | reverse complement strand
CGCCCCTCCGATGGAAGCGGTCCTTCTCCAACATTAAGTGTGGAGCAGCCGAATATATTTCAGCTCTATGAGGAAAATATCGGACCCTTAACTCCATTAATTGCGGATACACTCCGGGAAGCGGAAAAAACTTACCCCGAAGGCTGGATTCACCAGGCTTTGGAAATCGCAGTCCAGAACAATGTCCGCAAATGGAATTATGTAGAAGCCATCTTACGAAGTTGGCAGGACGGTGGAAGAGATGAGCGACAAGATAGAAGACATACTAAAAAAGACCGCCGGGCGTATCTCGAAGACAAGTTCGCAGGATTCATCGAAGATTGATCCGAACTCAGCTTCCTACGCCGGAGATCCCGAATGTGAGATCTGCGGTGGTGTAGGCTACCTCCGGCGCGATTTACAAGTTGGTCATCCTGATTTCGGCCGGATTCAGATTTGCACCTGCCGGTCAGGTCAGTTAAAACAACAAGTCCGGAACGAACTTTACAAAATGAGCAGTCTTGACGAGCTCACCCATCTGACCTTTGAAAACTTTGAACCCCAGGGACAAATTGGATTGGGTCCTGCCCAGGCAGATTCCCTGGAGCGGGCTTATAATCATGCCTGCCAATTCGCCGGAAAACTTGAGGGCTGGCTGGTGCTTCAGGGACATTACGGATGCGGAAAAACCCACCTCGCAGCGGATGTCGCCAACTTCGTAGTTGACATAGGGGTCCCCACCCTGTTTTTGACTGTACCCGACCTATTGGATAGCCTGCGGTTTTCCTATAACAATCCCGAGTCTAGTTTTGAAGAGCGCTTTGAAGATATCCGGCGCTGCCCTCTCTTGATCATGGATGACTTCGGGACTGAAAACGCCACCCCGTGGGCGCAGGAAAAATTATTCCAGATTCTCAATTACCGCTATATCAACAATCTTCCTTTATTGATCACCACCAACCTTTCCCTGAACCAACTGGAAGGCCGCATCCGCTCCCGGCTGCAAGATCCTGAGCTGGTCACCCGGGTTAATATTCTGGCGCCGGATTACCGCCGACCGATGGATGATACTGGGCACTCCGAACTATCATCTCTGGGTATGCTCAGCGAACGCACCTTTGGAAATTTCAGTCTCAGGGAGAATGAAAACCTCGAGAAAGAAGAACGGAAGAAATTAGAAAGTGCTTTTAAAGCAGCCCAGAAATTTGCTGAAAAACCGCGTGGCTGGTTGGTTCTGCAGGGCGATTATGCCAGCGGGAAAACTCACCTGGCCGCTGCCATCGCCAACTATCGTATCGGGGAGGGTGTTCCCCCGCTCTTTATCATGGTTCCTGATCTTCTGGATCATCTTCGGGCAACTTTCAGCCCGGAGAGCACCGTCAGCTATGACCGCCGTTTTGATGAAGTGAAGACAACTCCCCTGCTGGTGCTGGATGACCTGGGCACACAATCCATGACCCCCTGGGTTAAGGAAAAGCTCTATCAACTTTTTAATTACCGCTATAATGGCGGGCTGTCCACAGTGATCACCACGGCGGACACCCTCAGTGAAATAGATCCCCGGATCCGGAGCCGGATGCTTGATCGCCGCATCTGCCGTATATATGCCATTACTGCGCCGCCTTATCGAGGGGGAGACCGGTGAGAGTATTCAGTAAGCAGTAATTAGCAGTTTCCCCTGCCACCCCCTCACCTATTCAGCGCGGACTCCGGGTGTAATCGAGGAGGAAGTCGAAGGGCTAAGTCTCTCTGCCTCTAGTCATTAATTTCCCCACCAACTAACCTTCCAATTTTTAAACCTTTCAACACGTATCATACGCTACCGCCCAAATAACACATTCTATTTTGCTTTGGGAACTATTTAGTTAGAAGTGGATTTTATAGATTTCTTATTATTCCCTAGAATATTTACGCTACAATGACAATTAAAGTTAGCTATTTAATCTGAAGGAGTAGAAGCATGGCAAAAAAGAATGTAATCGTCAAAAGTGAGCTTCGAAAGACACTTCCCGAGGTTGCGTCCTTTCTCCGGGAATTAGCGGACAAAGTAGAGGCTGGTCAGGTCACCTTGGTGCAAGCTGGACAGGATGTCAGTGTAGAACTGCCGGACTCAGTAGATTTTGAATTGGAATATTATGAACAGGCCAAAAAGAGCGGCCTTAAGAAACAATTAGAAATTGAACTTGAATGGGTTGAGGGAGGAAAGAAACACCAGTCAGTCACCTTGGGATAAATGACTTTAGGTTCAAAGACACGCCGTCAAATTGACGGCGTTTTTTATTCCCTGCTGTGTACATCCTGGTAAAATCATCAATTCGGCGCACACACTTCAAATGCAAGGGAATGTATTACAATCAGAATATATCTTAGTGTCTACAGAAATCCCCCTCGATCGGTATACCGGAAATGAAACTCTCTCAAATCTCATATAACAGAGTAGCTCGATCAGAAAAGGAAGCAGAAAAATATTATTCCCGTTTAAGTTCAACCTATGATTTTCTGGCTGCCAGCGAAAAGAAATTTATCAACCAGGGTTTGGCATTATTAACTCCCTCAGTAGGCGAATCCATCCTTGAGATCGGCTTTGGTACCGGACACGCTCAGTTAATTATTGCTCGGGCTGTCCAGGGAGGATTGAGTGCTGGTATGGACCTATCTGAAGGCATGAGCCGGTTAGCCCAAAACAAGGCAGTAGAAGCAGGTTTTACGGACCGGATCAGCTTGATCCGCAGCAACTCCCTGCCAATGCCGTTTCAGGAGGAGATTTTTGATGGGGTTTTTTCAAGTTTTACCTTGGAACTTTTTGATTCACCGCAGATACCGCTCGTGCTTAAGGAATGCCGGCGGGTACTCAAACCGGGGGGCAGGTTGGTGATAGTATCTCTTTCAAAAGACCAGCCTCTGCCCTGGATGGGTCGATTGTATGAGTCGCTGCATACCCGGTATCCCTGGCTGCTTGACTGCCGTCCGATCCCTGTCCATGCGCTGATATCTGATGCAGGATATGAGATCAAACAAACTCAGGAATCCAGCATGTGGGGACTTCCGGTGAGCATTCTGTTAGCTGTGTAGCGTTTATAACAAAAACTTCTCTAAGTATTTCAATAGAGAAGTTTTGTCAAGCGTGTGTGCCCCCACGGAGATTCGAACTCCGGTCTTGACCTTGAAAGGGTCATGTCCTGGTCCCCTAGACGATGGGGGCTTGTTCTGGTTTCTTAAGGCGCTCTTGAGAACGGCAAAAAATTTTACCATTCCCTCTAGGTCAGGTCAACCCTAAATGCTTTCCGGTTCCTTTGTTGCCCGCCTTATGTGTCCCCGCTTTTTTGCAGACCGTGAGTAAAAGTTTCGATGTGGCTGCGATTGATTAACAACGCCTCGCTTTTAATTTCCAGCTCAGGATAAACAATCGCCCGCACCGTTCCATCAAAAATTGGCAGGTACTCCCAGGTCCCCCCAGACATCAACGCGGTGAAATCAAACCGCCCCGGCCATTCCAGAGTACCTTCATACTCATAAGTTGAATCTGTAATGGCGATATTGAAGGTATTTACGTTTTTATAACCCGGGCGGGTGATTCCTTTTGGCCCAATATCCTGACGGCGTTTTAAACTGGCGCTGTGAATTTTATCCTTCACCAGGCGAATGTCTTCCAGTTTCTGCACCAAAAAATCGGGGTCATGAATGCGTCCTAAGCTGGCATCCATAATTGTCATGAACGAACTGGTTGGATCAGTGAGCAATCCATTCAACCCGGAATTGCTGACCTTTACAGAACCGGCAATCCGGTAACTTGCTGTCAACACATGGACAGAGATGATGCGTTTTGTTAATGCCCGCTGTGTCATACCGTAACTCCCTGATAATACCTGTTTCTCCGTCTTCTGAAGGTGATTAACTAATTCTGGCAAACATAGACGCAAAACCAACACCATCCTCTTTGCGTCTGGTGTTTTTCAATACCTTAAACCTAATTTATATGATAACAGAAACATCCTAAAATCAGGAGTTTCCCGCTTTCTATTTACCTTTAACCTTACCGTTTATCGAAACCAGTCCCGTACCTCAGGATCCGAAAGCAGTTTTGTGCATTTATTCCTGTTTAATCTGATGCCAGGGCAGGATTTGTCCCATTAATCAGCCCCCATGAAGACGGAGGCCAGTAAACCACCAGCGCTTCCCCAATTACATTGGTCATGGGAACCATTCCCCAGGTATGGGAATCGGAGGAATTATTCCTGTTATCTCCTAATACAAACAAGGTGTTTTCAGGAACATCCCACTCTCCTTCATACTTTGGTTCCATAATGAGATACGGCTCTGACAACATTATTCCGTTTACATAAACATTCCCGTTTTCTACCAGGACATGTTCCCCTGGTAAGCCAATCACCCGTTTGATATATTCCTGGGTGATGTTCCGTGGAAAATCAAAGACAACCACATCTCCGCGTTCTGGTTTACCAAATCGGTAATTAATTTTACTGACAATCACAAATTCACCGTGGTGCAGGTTGGGCTCCATGCTCGAACCGTCAATTCTTATCCTGGCTGATACAGCGTTGATGAGGAAAAACAGCACCACTGAAAGCAGCAGGGTTTCCAGGATGTCAATTAATACACCCAGCAAATTGGTTTTTTCAGGAACAATTTCTTCGTTCTCTGGGGAGAGCGGATCAAATTCAATAGTCATATTTTTTAATTTCACTTTTTATTGTGTGTCAGATTATATAATCCCTGTCCATTAAGGGCAAGGGGGAAGGAAGACAATACCGAGGTGATTTAATTACCTAGATTCCCCTCACGTTAGGCTGTTTTTTAATATTCTGGAACGATATAGGGGGAAATCCTATCTGCCTCGGAGAATAATTCTAATTGGTGTTCCAATAAATGGCACCTGCTCTCGAATTTGATTTTCCAGGTATCTCAGATAGGTAAAATGGGCTAATTTTGGATTGTTCACATGCAGCAAGAAGATAGGAGGATCATTTCGTACTTGAGATCCATAATATATTTTCAGGTGTTTGCCCGCTTTTGAAGGTGCCGGATGTTTATCCTGCGCATGTTGAACAATCCGGTTAACTTGTGAAGTTGGCAGCCTGACCATTCTTTCCTTCTGGACTTGTAAAGCCAGTGGCAGAACCTTGTCAACCCGTTTACCAGACAATGCTGAAGTGAACAGGATTGGCACATAATCCATAAAATTTAATTCATAGCGAACAAACTCGGTAAATTCAGCCATGGTATGAGTGTCTTTTTCAATTAAATCCCACTTATTAATGATAACAACAACACTTTTCCACTCATCAAGGATGTAACCTGCGATGTGTGTATCCTGGGATTTAATCCCTTCGTAGGCATCTACTACCAGCAGCGCCACATCAGACCGTTCGATAGTCTTCATAGCCCTTAACACACTGAACTTTTCCACCCCGGGGTCAATGCTTCCGCGTTTGCGAATGCCCGCAGTATCAATAATCGTAATTGGTACATCGTTATAAATCAGGCGGGTATCAATTGAGTCCCGTGTAGTTCCAGGAATTGAGCTTACTATTACCCGATCTTCACCTAACATCTTATTCAACAAACTTGATTTACCCACATTGGGTTTCCCAACAATGGCAATCTTTACAGATGTATCCTCTTCTTCTTCACCCCCCTTCGGAAGCAACTGAACCAATTCGTCCAGCATATCCCCGGTTCCGGATCCATGAATGGCTGAGACAATGTGCATTGATTTAAAACCCAATTCATAGAATTGAACTGCGTTTTGCCGGACCTGATCACTTTCACACTTGTTGACTACCAACAGAATGGGGGGGAAAAGATCTCCATCCCTCATCTGTTGAGCTTTTCTTAAGGAGTTGGTTATTTCCCGATCCGCCGGGGTAACACCGGATTGTCCATCTACTGTAAACAGGATTGCGTCAGCCTCCTGAATCGCCATTTCCGCCTGCGCTCGGATTTGTTCAATGAATTGGTGGGAGCCTATGGACAATGGTTCCTGATTCTTCCCCGGTCCAACCTGGGTTGGATCCAATCCCCCGGTATCAATGATATCAAAAATCACCCCTGTCCACTCAACCTCTGTGATCAGGCGGTCTCTTGTGGTTCCGGGAATATCATCGACTATAGCCATCCGTCGTTCAGCCAGGCGATTAAAAAGGGTACTTTTACCCACATTCGGGCGACCAACGATGACAACAACCGGTTTCTGCATAAGCTTTCAGATTATGAATAGGGGTAATTTACGGGACAGTTGTACCTGTTGTACCTTGCTCAATCACAATTTCAACCGTCGTCGGGGAGATATCCTCCCAGATCACATCCTCTGGAAGTATTTCAATCGTCGGCGTCACGGTATGAACACCAATTCCAAGATTTGTCAGGTCAACAACAACCCTGATATCCCGCAAGGTAAGATTATCCAAGACCGGAACCGGACCAAAGACCCGGATGCTGACTTGCATTGGGGAAACTACAGCCGACAAACCAGGTAAGATACCGATAATCTCAATCTCCCGCGAGATGGACATAGTGGTTATCAGCGCGGTGACATTTACTTGTACAAGAACTGTTGGATCTCCTACCACTGTAACACCTTCCGGCAGATCCAGCTCTAGAATGGTTTCCAGGTATCCATCGACCCCTGTTAAATCAAGCGGTTTGGTATTTACATAACCGGGAAGTTGTTCTACCAATTGCGGATTTTCCGAAAAAACCATCACTGTCGGTGGTGCAGGGGTGATGCTGGTAAATCTGTAGCCAGGTTCGACAAAGCCCTCTGTGGTCACATTGACCGCTACGTTTCTGTATCCACCTTGCAAACTGATAACCTGCTCCACCCGGATAGTGTCTGGAGTCAGTGTGATGGCGTCCACCAAGTCACCATTTTTATCCTGGGCCTGGAGGGTTAATTCTTCTGAAATCGTTCCGCTCGCGTCTGATATATCCAAAATCCCAACCACAGCCGCAACATCATCCACTTTTGTTTCTTGTCCTGTGACAGTAGCTAAAACTTCGTCCCAGTTCAATCCGCTTGTTTTGTATCCTATAGCGGGTTCGCCCTCTACCAGGATAGAGATTGAAAATGTTTTTGAGATTAAGTTGCTGACTTTAAGTTCAAGCTGCTTGGGGCTTTGTTCCAGGATCCTGATCGGTTTGAGTTGATCCGGAATCCTCACCTGGACAGGAAACAGATAGGTCCCTGCCACGATATCAGCAAGGTCTATAAAAGCTGTAAGCGGATTATCTTCTTCGAGCTGATGAATGATGCTTTCCGGGGCCAGTATCTTCAGGGTAACTGTCTCCGGCAGAGGATCAACAATAGCGATGTCTGTTGCTTGCTGAATCACTTCTAACGGAACGGTCAGTTCTACTTCAATATTCGGGTTGGTTGAGGTAACAGCAGAAGTCCAGATTACGATCGCCAACAAAAGCGACAGGATCAACGAAGTAAGATTTTTGCCCAACCAGCGTAAAAACCTCATTTATAAATTCCTTGGAAAATGCTAATTAATCGAGTAGTGAGGGATTTTGAAGATTGGTCTGGTTTGAAAAACCCGTTCAATTCGCCCTGAAGTTCATCCAGCGGCACATATTTATCAATTTTCCCGTCATAAGCGAGGGAAACAATCCCCGTCTCTTCCGAGATCACAACCGCGACAGCATCGCTCTCTTCTGCAACTCCCAAAGCGGCCCGGTGCCTCAATCCCATAGAGCGCTCCGGCGATTCTTCCAGCACCCCGCTGGAGGAAAGAGGAAGCACACAACCAGCTGCAGCAATTACTTCCCCAGATATGATAATCGCTCCATCATGCAGTGGTGTTTTTGGATAAAAAATCTGGATCAGCGTCTCCGGGTTGACCTTTGCCCCCAGGCGCACGCCGGTTTCAATATAGGCCTGGAGGGAATCCAGTCTGGAAAACACTATCAATCCTCCGTATTTCCTTTCAGCGATTCGTCTTGATGCCTGCACAACATTTTGAATGATCCGGTCCATTTCCGTGGAAAAATTATCCTGGGAGAAGACTGACCCGGTCCTGCCCAACCTTTCCAGACCCCGGCGGATCTCCGGAGCAAAAATCACCGGTATAGCCAGCAGTAGGATTGGCAGAGTATTTGTGACCAGCCAGGAAAATGCAGGCAGTACCCGGAGACTGGAAAGCAAACCAATGACAACAATTAAGAATAAAACACCTCGCAGCAGAACCAGCGCTTTGGTATCCCTGAGTAGATAGAGAACAAAAAACACTACAACGGCTACCAGGAGGATATCAACAACGCTAAGCCAAGTTGCTCGCTCAAATATAAACAGCAAATAATTAAAAAGATTTATGATCACTATGTTGTACCTGAAACAAAATTGTGTTTACTGCATAGGACGCAAGATCCGGTCCTTTCTGAGCTGTTTAAACAGCAGGACGGTTCCGGGAGGCATAGATTCCATCACTGCATTCTGCCAGGCTTTCACCTGGAGGTCTTTTACTGTCCGGGCCTGGTACCCCAAGTTGCTCCACAGATTCTCATGTTGAGCCAGTGAGGGAGGGAGGAAAAGCAGTGCCGCCTCACTCTGAAGCTCTTTAGAAGACTCTTCCACATAATTCATCAGCGCTTCTAAACCTTTCTGGATTGCCAGGCCCTCATTTAATATGACATCATCCACCCGGGTAATTAAGTTTTCTACCTGCCAACCCAGCAGCCCGATAATCTCCTCATCAGAAAGCAGCAGCATATATGCCTTTTCGCCGAAGGCTGCCATGATGTCATCTTTGGTCATTTTCTTTTTGGCACGGCTATTCCGACTCATGTATCCTGCAATCTGCTCCGCGGATTCAGGAGTTGCCCTGCGGACATCCAGTTTACCGTAGGATTTACTGGGTAGCGGCTTAAAGTCAGGTTCTTCCTGCGTGATGATCTGCCACGCATCATAAACTTGCTTCCATGTCTTTTCAAATGACCCGTTATTTTCAATTACCACATCTGCCTTGGTAAGTATTGCTGTTGCCGGCAGCTGGGCATTGATTCTGTCTTCCGCTTCTTGTTTGGTCAGATTCCGCTTATCTACCAGGCGCTCAAGCTGCAGATCAGTGGGCGCCATTGTGACCCAAACCTGATCACACAAACTATTCATTTCCGACTCCAACAGTTTGATTGCTTCAATCACTATTACCCGGTGGGAAGATTTCTTTACCAGGACATCCAGCGCCTGTCTAACCAGGGGATGAATGATTGTTTCCAGACGAAGCATCGCATCTGGATTTTTAAACACCACTTCACCGAGTTTGTCACGATCGATTTCTTCATTTGCCCCCAAAATCCATCGTCCGAACGTGTCTATGACGGGTTGATACCCAGGAGAAGACTTCATAATAGCACGGTGCGACAGCACGTCCGCATCAATTCCATACGCGCCCAAATGCTCGAGCATCTTCCGTACGACACTTTTCCCGGTGGCAATATTGCCCGTTAACCCGATGGCATATTTTCCTCGCCAGGCACTCATAATCCCTCCTAACTGATTTGAGTCGTCGTTCTCAGTCACCATACATTGTAGTTTGGTATTGAAAGAATGTCAATTAATTCCTGCTAAAGGGTCGGTTAAATAGAACCCTTCCACAAGAAAATCTTGTGGAAGGGTAAATGATAATTGGAAATCTTATCTAAATCTTTCAGCAAAATGGCGGGCGACTGTATGCCCGGGTTCAATTTCCCTTAATTCGGGCTCATCTCTTCCGCAAATGTTCTCTGCATGGGGACAGCGGGGATGAAAATGGCAACCAGAAGGTGGGTTAATAGGACTCGGTATCTCACCTCGTGGTAGTGGCTGGTTACGACGACGGAGAGGATCTGGGATGGGGACAGCCGCCATTAGCGCCTGTGTATATGGATGGAGAGGGTTATTATATACCGAAGTAAGATCACTGACCTCGACCAATTTACCGAGGTACATGACTCCAATTCGATCACAAATATATTTGGCAGTGGCTAAATCATGAGTGATGAATAGATATGTTAAATTGTGTTCATCCTTGAGGAATCTCATTAATTCTAAAAGAAGGGTTCTGACAGATACATCAGCCATCGCTATAGGTTCATCCGCCAGGATCAGGTCAGGTTCAGTTACAAGAGCTCTAGCTATGACCACTCTTTGGCGCTGTCCACCACTGAGTTGATGCGGGTATTTATTGAGGAATACTTGGGGAGGACTCAAGCCAACATCTTTCAGTAGGGAACAAACAATCTTCTCTCTATCTTCTATCTTATCTGCTTGGTGAATTTCAAGTGGATGAGATATAGCATCGATTACAGTCATTCTTGGATTCAACGATGCCATAGGATCCTGGAATATAACCTGCATGCGTGATCTGAGTAACCTCAATTCCTCGGTAGAAAGGGTGGAGAGATTAATATCATCAAATATTACCTTTCCAAGTGTAGGTCACTTGAGGATTGGGTAAAGGGAAATTTTTTACTATCCCCAAAAATCATCCTGTCCTGAGGAAAAATCTCCTTTTTAACCCTGCCAGCGAGGGTGCCTAAAATGCTTCAGGTATCCTCGCCGGGGAATTTTTTGTTGGTTTTTTTAAAATATTAGAGATGTAATCAACTTCACCAGGTTGAATTACAGACCATTAATCCTCGGGCGGAGCCTGGATAAACCCTTGTTCTTCCATCAGTGAAGTCAAATCACGCGACCGCTTGATGACTTTTGTAGCGCTTTCCAGTAACTCGTCATATGATTTTTCCAGTTTGGCTACACCTTGTTCCTGGGCTTTCATCCCTACCGCGGCAGCCTCCCGAGCAAATACTTCCCAATCATCCATGGTGGGCAGAAGGTGATCCTCATCCAGATCATCTCCAATCTGATCTGCAAGTGCCTCCGCAGCCGCAAAACACATCTCGTCAGTGATGGTAGTTGCCCGTACATCCAATACGCCTCGGAAGATTCCGGGGAAACCCAGGGAGTTATTTACCTGGTTGGGGAAATCAGACCGCCCGGTGGAAACAATTCTAGCGCCCGCCTCTTTTGCCACCCAGGGCCAGATCTCCGGGATCGGATTGGCGCAGCTGAAAACGATGGCATCTGAATTCATGCCCTGAACCCATTCGGGTTTAATAACATCCGGTCCGGGCTTGGATAAGGCAATCACCACATCCACTCCCTGCATAGCTTCCCCTATTCCGCCCTGGCGCCCTTCCTGATTTGTTTGTTGACACAACCGCCATTTATCCTTAAAGAACTCCTTTTTGGATTCGATGTCTTCCCGATGCCGACCGAGAATACCTTTGCTGTCTACCATGAAGCATTTTCCCGGGTCTACGCCCCAACTGAATATCAGGCGTGAGATTGCGACATTGGAAGCCCCTGTGCCGATAAAGGCTATTTGTATCTCTTCTTTCTTCTTGCCAACTACTTTCAGGGCATTCATTAATCCTGCCAGGGTTACTGTCGCAGTACCCTGCTGGTCATCATGCCAGACGGGGATTTCCGCCCGTTCCCTCAGTTCATCCAGGATCCTGAAACATTTCGGCTGGGCGATATCTTCCAGGTTGATGCCTCCAAAGGATGCCTGCAGCAGCAGGACAGTTTCAATGAACACGTCAGGGTCTTTGGTATCAAGCATAATCGGTACGGCATCAACTCCCCCAAGATATTTAAACAGAAGCGCTTTGCCTTCCATAACAGGAAGACCTGCTTTCGGGCCAATATCTCCTAATCCCAACACCCGGGTCCCATCGCTGATAACAGCGATCGTATTCCCTTTACTGGTGTGCTGATATACCATCTCTGGGTCCTGGTAGATCTCCCGACAAGGCGCTGCGACACCAGGGGTATACCAGATCGCAAAATCATCGATTCCCCGCACAGTACACTTGAGGGTAGTTTCCATCTTCCCTTTGTAGAAAGGATGCAGCTTAAGTGCATCCGCTGCCGGCTTTTTTGCTTTTTCCAACAATTCCTCAATATTAATGTTGTCTTCAGACATGAACCCTCCAGTTCTATCCTCCAGATAAGGAAGAAATGTGCTTAATTTAGCTTTATTTATTATAGATGATTCACCTTCCCCCTAACCCTTGCATTCTTCCTTTGATAACATGCCGTTTAGCATAACCTTAATAGAGAAGGCCCCCGTAGTTTTATTAACTCCGGGAGCCATTTTTTATCAAATACGATGTAGATTTATTGTTCTAAAAACGAATCAGCATAAATCACTTTGTTCAAAAGCACCTGGGCAGATTTCCAAACAGCCATCTGCTCCGGGTCATTCTCATCAACATCATCCTTGGTTATCTCTTCCATCGCTTCTGTAGCATCATGCAGTTTAAGGTATAGCTTTCCGAGAGGGGTGCTTTCATCCCGTTCTTCAATGATTCGGATCACTTCATTTTGTTTCTCATCCAGTGGATCAGCGATCATCATTTCCAAACCGGCTCCCATCAACATGGCAAGATACACCCGGTTTAGGATCGGCCGGGTTTCCTCTGGTACGGCATTGGACACATTGGAAAGTCCAATAGAAATGGAGGGCGGGGGATCGCCGGCAAATTTAATGGTCCGGACAGCTTCAATCAATTCCGGACAGTATTCCTGACACCCGGAGACAGTGAGCACCAGCGGATCAATGATCAAATCCGGTATCTCCATGCCTACTTCCATCGCCCGGGGGATGAGGTATTCCAGGGCGATATTTACCCGCTCATCAGCACTTACCGGGATGCCTTCTTTTTTCAGCGTCAGGGCGACCAATTTGGCATTATATTTTTTTGCCAGCAGGGGAACTTGTTCCAGGCGCTCTGCTTCAGCGGAAGTAGAATTGACGATGGGGCGGGCCTTTGTAATCACCTTAAGGGCTGCCTCGATACCATCAACATTTGTGCTGTCGATGCAGAGCGGGACATCCACAACTTCCTGGACAATCTTTGTCACCCAGGGAAATACTTCTTCCCAGGTATGTTTTTGCCTGCCCAGGTTCAAATCTATTGCGTTTGCCCCATGCTCAACCTGCTGGATGGCGGATTTTTTAAAGAATTCCGCATCCTTCTCAGCCAAAGCCTTTTTCACTTTAGGGGAAATGATATGAATATTCTCTCCAATGATATACATTCAGATGCCTCCTCAAAACTTACCTTATTTTGCTTGGTTTATAACAATTCAATCAGTTGCTATTTCATTTCTTCCCACCAGGGTTCACGGTAGGAAATCGTTCCTTATCTGTATGGGGTAAAAACATTGCTGATGTAAAAGCGTCAAAAAACCGATTGTCTGCTGACAGCTCAATATAGGTCATCCTATTGGCAATCTCGTCAATGCGGTCTTGGTTCTTTTGATCCAATAATGCCAGGTAAGCGCCTTTTAAAGATGTGTTTCCCAAAAATTGAAAACGATCCCAGGGCATATCCGGAAGCAATCCAATCTGGATTGCCTTTTCTACGTTAATAAATTGACCGAATCCGCCGCCAATCAAGACCTGCTCAACCGATTCCAGGGGGACTCCTACGCTATCGCCTAATACTGAAAATCCTGCAAATATTGCGGCTTTGGCCCGCATCAGGTTGTCAATATCCACTTCAGTCAGCATGATGTCCTCTCCGATTTCAGTCTCATCAGCCCAGCTGACCACATATTCCCCACCGTGAGAACCTTTCCGGATCCGGGATGTTTCCAGTGAAAAATCAAATCTCCCGCTCTTGTTTATCACCCCAGTCATTAACAATTCTGCCAGGAGGGAAATTAAAGCGCTTCCACACAAACCTTTTGGTTTTTCGTCGCCGATAACGCGCCAGGTTGCTTCATAATTTTCCTCATTGATCCAGACCTCATCAATCGCACCTGCAGTAGCTCTCATGCCGTGCAAGACCCCAGCACCTTCAAATGCCGGACCGGCGGAGCAGGCACAGGTTACAAGCCATTCCTTTGAACCGAGAACCATCTCGCCATTAGTGCCAACATCCAGGAACAGGGTTATCTTTTCGGTATCAGCCAACCCGGACGATAGGACTCCTGCCGAAATATCCGCCCCAACATAGCTGGCAACACTCGGAAGGCAAATAACCTTCCCCTGCGAGAATGTATTTAATCCCGTTTCTTCCGCGCTGAGAACTGGAAGGTGATTAGCAACGGTGATATAGGGGGCCAGGCGAATGCTTGAGGGCGGAATTTTTAATAACAGGTGCATCATGGTGCTGTTTCCGGCCAAAATGGTTTTGTATATCTGATCCGGTTTTATTTTTCCCCGTTTACAAGCTCTGCCAATCAGTTCATTAATGCTATCTACAACTAATTCCCTGAGAACTTGATCCCCGGATTCTTTTCCTGCATATATAATTCTGGAAATAACATCTTCCCCGCGGGCAATTTGTTTGTTATATTCCGACGCCTGTCCTTTTTCTTCGCCGGATATCAGATCTACCAGCATTACTTTTACCGTTGTAGTGCCGATGTCTACTGCAGCTCCCCAGAGAGGAGTGTCTTCTTTAATCAGACCAGGCTGTAAATCGATGACTTCAGCAGAAGCGCATGCTCCTGTGTCATTATCCTTATAAATTATCGCGGTGACTTTCCAATCACCCTCTCTAACTACAGAAGGTAACTTTTGCAGAACCGGTAATGAGATAGAGATATTACCCAGATCGGATTTACCCTGCAAGGCAGTTTTCAACCGGGCCCAATCACTGGTCTGATCTTCCATGCTGGGGTGTTTTAGTTCCAGAGAGATCCGCTGAACGGTCTGATCCCGGTGGTAATCGTAATCAGGCGGAACGGACACATCTGCCGCAGACTGTCCAGTTGTTAATCGCTGTTGAATTATTTCCTGAGGTGGAACGATGACCGAAACGTCCCCTTCAACGACAGTCTGGCAAGCCAACGCGTAACCCCGCTCAACATCATCAGCGGATAAACGCATTGTGCTGCGCCGGCGCACTTGGCCAGAAGTGACCTGGACAGCGCATATTCCACACCGCCCTTGACCTCCGCAGGGTTGGTTAATTTCAATTCCGGCTTTTTCGGCGGCATCCGTAAGCAGAGTTCCCCCTGGAACCTCAACCGGCTCATCCGCTATATCAAATTGTACAGAATACAATGTGGCCATAAATCATTCCCTGATAACCCTGAGAGTTCGGGTCTTTCTCCATTTCACACACAGGCAACTCACAAGCTCCAAAATTACAGAAAGCAGTGCCTGTTAAGGAAAGGTAGGGTTTGCCCGGTTTACCGAACATTAGCCCTACCTTTTATTATAGAATACTCCTTTCATCTGAGCAGGATTTTCCCGCCAATCATTCTATAAAACTTCTTTCATATAAGCGGGTAAATCTACTGCCTCTTTCGGTCCAACTTTAACTTCCCAGTCTGGCAATTCTTCCTCTAGTTCCCCTGATAAAACTGCGGTGTGGCCCGGCAGGACTATCCGTTTTTTCGTCACCTTTTCAGCCGCTTTAAACTTCTTCGCGTCTTTGGCAATGATCTCAGCGTCGAATTTTCCCGCCGCCCAGGCAGTGAGCACACTCATACCTTCCGAATCAGTCACCAACAGCCAGGCCGGCAGTCCCATACTCTCTACCTCGTTGGCTACACTGAAATAGGTAATGCTGAAATTAGTGGTGACCAGGAAAGGATCTTCAGGGCCGGGATTATTGAGCTCATATATTCCCGGGGTCACCTGGATCGGTTCTTGCGGGTCAGTGTAGAGGTTCGCCCTCAGCACTAGCAGAGAATACGCGGTAGCGGGATCAAAATTATCCAGGACAATAAAGCTGCTGTACTTTCCAATTGCCTGCATAGCTCGGGTTACTTCCCGGATCGGATCACCTACATCACCGGGGAAGTTGATAATGGGGAATCCCAGTAGGCTGTAATTTTCCTTAATAGCCATCCGTCGAATGGTGGTATTGGCAGTTAAGGATCCTAACAAATTTCTCTGTTTGGGAGCCAGGACAAAATCCTTCAGATCCTGGGCTTCTAATTTTTCCACCAATCCGACCATCTCATCAATGTTGCCTGCTTCGATTACCAAG
>Ga0255055_10001661_pt1 | contig 16020 bp, 15 predicted proteins | sample JV7_2_27_MG_FD_188633 | JGI IMG/M metagenome (GOLD analysis project Ga0255055, IMG submission 188633) | Seawater microbial communities from Jervis Inlet, British Columbia, Canada - JV7_2_27 | ecosystem: Environmental > Aquatic > Marine > Inlet | place: Canada: British Columbia | collected... | reverse complement strand
AGCCGAAGAGCGCTCGGTTTACCCGGTCGAGGTCCCACAAGGCCCTCTCGGTTTCCGGCAAGAGCAAGCCGGTTGCGTCCATGCGCTCCGCGCGGAGTCTTTGCTCGCTGCAATCCACCATGGCATCACGAAGGAGAGGATTGTGTCAGATGTCCTGGCAAGCCTGCAGACTTGGGAATACGCTGGGGGGTGCTCAGCTGTGAATAAGGGAGTTAATTGGCGCACCCGGAGAGGTTCGAACTCCCAACCTACGGATCCGTAGTCCGTTGCTCTATCCAGTTGAGCTACGGGTGCGCAAAGAACCAAGAGCGGAAGGCGAATTTTAGGGCAAGCTACCGGCCGTGGCAAGCCACTGCGGCCTGCCGCTCCAGCACCTGATTGTCCTGGTCGACGTAGATCAGCTTCGGCTTGTGCTCCCGGGCTTCTTGCTCGTGGTATTGCGCATAGCTGCAGATGATCACCAGGTCGCCGCGGCGCGCCTTGTGGGCCGCGGCACCATTGATGGTGATCTCGCGCGAGCCGAGGTTCCCCTCTATGTAGTAAGTGGCGAAGCGTTCGCCGTTGGTGACGTTGTAGATCTCGGCCCTCTCGTAGGGAACGAGGTCAGCGGCCAGCGCCAGCTCGGGATCGATGCTGATGGAACCCTCGTAGTCGAGGTCCGCATCGGTGACGGTGGCGCGGTGGATCTTGGATTTGAGCAGTGTTCGTTTCATGGCATGAGCTCGTCTATATCGATTGAGAAGTTGTCGAGCAAACGGGTGCTGCCGATGCGTCCGGCGACCGGCAGAACGATGTTGCCTCGCAAGTGTTGAACGGGTTGAAAGGTGTCGGAGTCCACGACCTCTGCATAGTCGGTTGTCAGCCGCGGCTCGCTCTCGAGCGCGGTGCACAGGACTCTTCGGACCGTGTCGGCTGAACGCTCGCCGGCCTCGATGGCTTGCTGGGCAGCCGTGAGGGCGCGGAAGAGCACCGTCGCCGCTTGGCGCTCTTCGGTCGACAGGTAGGCGTTTCTGGAGGAGAGAGCCAATCCGTCCTCCTCCCGGACGGTGGGGTGCCCGACGATCTCCACTGGCAGGTGCAGATCTCTCACCAGTTGGCGAATCAGCGCCAATTGCTGACCGTCCTTCTGACCAAAGACCGCCAGGTGTGGCTGTACCAGATTGAAAAGCTGGGTCACAACCGTGCCGACACCCCGAAAGTGGCCAGGGCGCTGCTCACCCTCCAGCCCTTGCGAGACCCCTTCCACCTCGACAAAGGTCGAGTGACCTTCGGGATAGATCGTCGCGACCTCGGGGAGGAAGAGCAGATGACAGCCCACAGACTCCAGCAGGCGGCCGTCCGCTTCCACATCGCGCGGGTAACGGGCGAAGTCCTCGCCGGGTCCGAACTGCGTTGGATTGACAAAGACCGAAGCGACCACACGATCGGTCAGCTCAGCAGCCCGGCGCACCAAGGCCAGGTGTCCCTCATGCAATGCCCCCATTGTGGGTACGAAGCCGATCCGACGGCCCGTGCTCTTCCAGGTAGCCACCCGATTGCGCAGAGCCTTGACCGCATCGACGGTCTCCATAGCTCGCCTTGTTGCCCGAGCGATCTCAGCCATAGATCTTGCGCAGGCGCTCCTGTGAAGGATCGTCGTACGACTCCTTGTCGGTCGGGAAACGGCCGTCGCGCACGTCGGCCGCAAATCGGGAGATGGCCGTGCGGGCTTGCTCCCCGAGATCGGCGTAGCGCCGCACGAACCTCGGGGCCAGACGCTCCTCCAAGCCCAACAGGTCGTGGATCACCAGGACCTGACCGTTGCACTCGGGACCGGCTCCGATGCCGATGGTGGGAATCTCCAGCGCATGGGTGACCTCGGCGGCGAGGTCGGCAGGAACGCACTCGAGTACCAGAGCGAAGGCGCCGGCCTCTTGCAGCTGGTCCGCCGCCTCGAGGACGGCGTTGCGAGCTTGGCGGCCACGTCCCTGGACGCGAAAGCCTCCAAATCGGTGGATGGACTGTGGGGTCAGGCCCAAGTGCGCCATGACGGGCACCTCGGCGTCCACCAGCGCCCGGAGGATCTCGGGCCGCGCCCCCTCGATTTTCACCGCTTGAGCGCCAGCTTCTTTGACAAAGCGCAGGGCGTTCTCCACGGCTTGGGTCGGTCCGAGATGAAAGGAACCGTAGGGCATGTCGGCAACCAGCAGGGCGCGCTGCATCCCTCGGCGCACGGCCCGGACGTGGTGCAGCATCTCGTCCATGGTGACGGAGAGGGTGTCGTCATGGCCCAGGGCCACCATGGCCAGCGAGTCGCCGACCAGAGTGATATCCACCCCTGCAGCGTCCACCAGCCGGGCCTGACTGAAGTCGTAGGCCGTCATCATGACCAGGCGCTCGTCGCGAGTCGAGGCCGCCCTGACCCACGGCACGGTCACCGGTTTGAGAGTTTCTTCCATGATCTTCCTCCTTTCGGAAAACCGTGCCGCGGCAACGAAAAAGCCCTTCCGCGTACTTGGAAACGGAAGGGCTTCGGGCACCCCCCGCACCGCTGTTCAGGGCCGGCTCTCCCGCTGTGAGGTATCGGTCTCCGCGGTACGGAGATCCGACCCTCTGGGGGCCGGGCTGATCAGGCGGCCGGGTGGCCTTATGTCTTCCGTCTCGGTCCTCTGCGAGCCTCGCGGGCTCTCAAGAGGATCCAAGCGGCACGTAATACTGCGTTCCCTTGACGGGCTTCGACAGCTGGCGGACCAGCTCCTCGAAGTCCTCGGACCGATCGATGAAGTTGAGATTGCGCGTATCCACTACCAGCAGTGGTGATCGATTGTAGTAGTGGTAGTAGTGGTGATACGCGTCAATCAGCTCGGACATGTACTCCTCGGAGATGTCCTTCTCCATCGTCCGGTCTCGTCTTCCAATACGGTTCATACAGGTTTCCAGATCGGCTACCAGGTAGAGCACCAGGTCGGGTACCGGCACCTGTGGCTCGAGCAGCGTGTAGAGCTTGTCGAATAGCAGCAGCTCGTCATCCGACAGGTTGAGGTAGGCGAAGATCCGATTCTTCGGAAACGTGTAATCGCTGAGCAACAGGCGATCGAACAGGTCACGCTGGGCGATGTCCTGCTGCTGTTTGAATCTCGACAGCAGAAAGTAGAGCTCGGTCTGAAAAGCAGCGCCGGGGCGGTCACGGTAGAAGTCGGGCAGAAAGGGATTGTTGACGTCCTCGAGGATCTTGACCCCCTCGAAACGCCGGGCCAGCTTTTCCACCAGTGTCGTCTTGCCGACACCGATGGGTCCGTCGACCGCCAGGTAGTGGATGGGGAGAGATTCAATCGTCACTTTTGCGCCGCCGCCGCGGGTTCGTCGATTGGATTGTAGAGCGTATCGCGTTCGACGGGAACAAAGCCGGCCTCGGTAACGATGCGCTCCAGCTCGGTGCGGGTCAAATACTCGCGAGTCTCGGATCCGGCCATGTGATAGATGGTCTCTTCGACCACGGTACCGTCGATGTCGTCGGCACCGAAGCTCAAGGCCACTTGGGCCAGCTTGGGCGTGATCATGATCCAGTAGGCCTTGATGTGCGCGATGTTGTCCAGCACCAGACGGGCGGTGGCGATATGTCGCAGATCCTCGCTCCCGGTGGTGTGGTACTCGAGCCCCATGTAGTTGTTCTCGGGGTGATAGGCCAGCGGGATAAAGGCGTTGAAGCCGCCGGTTTCGTCCTGCAGCTGGCGCAACCGTAGCAGGTGATCCACCCGGTGCTCGGGCTTTTCCACGTGGCCATAAAGCATGGTGCAGTTGCTGGGGATGCCGAGACGGTGGGCGGTGCGGTGCACCTCGATCCACTCGTCGGCATCGAGCTTGCCGTCGCAGATGATCTCTCGCACCTCGGAGTGGAAGATCTCTGCGCCGCCACCTGGTAGCGAACCCAGCCCCGCGTCGCGTAGCCGGATCAGCACCTCCTCGATCGAGAGCTTTTCCAGCTTGGCGAACCAGCCGACCTCGATTGCCGTGAAGGCCTTGAGGTGAGCCTGGGGAAACCGTTCTTGCAGACCGCTGAGCATCTCCAGATACCAGTCCAGCGACAGCTCCGGGTGCAGACCGCCAACGATATGGAATTCGGTGACCTCGTGGCCTCCCTGATCCGCCGCGTGCTGGTAGACCTCTTCGTGGCTCATCTGCCAGGCGTGATCCTCGTCGGGCAGGGCGGCGAAGCTGCAGAACTTGCAGTTGTAGGTATAGACGCAGATGTTGGTGGGATTGATGTGCCGGTTGAGGTTGAAGTAGGCGATGTCGCCGTGGAGCTGGCGGCGGACATGATTCGCGAGGCGGCCGAGATGCAGGAGGTGCGGTGTGGAGAAGCAGAGCAGGGCATCGTCAGCGTCGAGACGCTCGTCCCGAGATATCTTGTCGGCCAGGACCTGCAGGTCCTCCGGGAATGAATCTGGCCTGATGGAGACGGTCATGTGGGGATGGCCCGCAGGGTTTGCCGACGGCGCGGCAGTATATCAGGGGGATTGCAGCAAGAGATCGAGCGCTGTAGCTGAGAAAAGCCACAGGGCCAGCAGCCCGTTGGCCCGAAAGAACACCGCGTTGAGCCGTGACAGGTCTCCTGGGCGAACGATCGAGTGTTGGTATGAAAGCAAGGCGGCACAACCCGCCACGCCGATCCAGTATCCGGCTCCCAGGCCTGGAGGGTAGGTGCTGGGCAGCCAGACCAGAAGGGCCAGCATGATGAGATGGAGCGCGGCTGAGAATGCCAGTGCAGCCTTCTCGCCAAAGCGAGATGGAACGGAGTAGAGGCCGACCTGACGGTCGAACTCCAGGTCCTGTAACGCGTAGAGCACGTCGAACCCGGCCACCCAGCAAAGGACGGCTGCGGCCAGAACGAGCGGCGTCGAGGTCACGTCTCCACGCACGGCAATCCAGGCTCCCAAGGGAGCCCCCGCCAAAGCCAAACCAAGCACCAGATGGGACCCGTGGGTAAACCGCTTGGTGTACGAGTAGCCGAAGAGAACCATCAGCGCCACTGGAGATAGCCACAGGGCGAGGGGATTGAGCTGCCTGGCCGCCAGCACGAAGACCGCACAGCTGACGGCTGTAAAGATCGCGACGAACTGAGGAGTGACCCTTCCCGTGGGCAGAGCACGGTCGGCGGTGCGGGGATTGAGCGCGTCGAGGTACCGGTCGACCTGCCGATTGAAGCTCATGGCGGCGCTGCGGGCCCCCACCATGGCGACGACGATCCACAACACTACCCTCCACGAGGGCCAGCCCTCCGCCGCCAGCATCATGCCGATGAGGGCAAAGGGGAGGGCGAAGAGGGTGTGCTCGAATTTGATCATCTCGAGCACGGTGCGCAGGCTCTGGAGCGGATTCACGGGCAGTGTTGTACCCCAAGTCGGGCCGAAGTCCAAGCTGTTGCATTAGACTTCGGCTACAAAATGGCTCTCTCAACCACATGCCCGATGGACTGCCCGGATGCGTGTGCTCTCGAGGTCGAAGTCGAGAACGACCGGGTGCAATCCATCCGGGGCCGGCAGGATCATCCCAACACCGCCGGGTTCATCTGTAGCAAGGTGGCCAACTTTGGTCGCCGTCTAGAGCACCCCGATCGGCTGCTCTATCCCATGCGTCGGGTCGGTGAGAAGGGCGAAGGCAGATTTGCTCGCATCTCCTGGCAGGAGGCCATCGACGAGATCGTGGAGCGATTCAGTTCCATCGGCGATGAGTGGGGTGGGGAATCGATCGTTCCTTTCCACTACGGGGGGTCCAACGGCCTGCTCACCGACGGCTTGATCGACAGTCTCTTCTTTGAACGGCTGGGGGCTTCGAATCTCGAGTTGACCGTTTGTGCCGCACCCACCACTGAAGTGGCCAAAGGGATGTACGGCAAGATCCCGGGAGTCGCCTTCGAGGATTTTGTCCACGCCCGCTGTATTATCGTTTGGGGTGCCAACCCCAAGGCCTCCAACATCCACCTGGTCCCCTACCTGCGGCAGGCCAAACGCCGCGGTGCCTTTATTGCCACGGTGGATCCGCGACGCAACTTCTCACCCGAGGAGATCGACTTGCACCTGCCGATCCGGCCGGGAACCGATCTCGTCGTGGCCCTGGCCATGATCGGGCAGTGGCGGCGACGGGAACTGCTCGACCGGGACTTTCTCGCCGCCGAGGCGGTGGAGTTGGATCCATTGCTGGAGGCGGCGGCCGAGTGGTCGCTGGAGAAAGCCGCGGCGGTCTCCGATGTGGAAGTTGAGAGCATCGAGCGATTGGCGCAGGCTTACGCCGACGCCAGCCCGGCGGTGATCCGGTGTGGCTGGGGGCTGGAGCGCAACCGTAATGGCGGTCAGGCGGTGGCCGCGATCCTGGCGATGCCCGCACTCCTGGGCAAGTTCGGTGTGCGGGGGGGCGGCTATGCACTGAGCAACTCCGGTGCGGCTCGTTTCGCACGCGAGCAGGTGATCGGTGATCTCGACACTGGGGGCCGGCGGAGCTTCAATATGAGTCAGCTCGGTCGTTGGCTCAACGACGCCACCAAGCCCCCTGTGAAAGCCATTCTTGTCTACAACGCCAATCCGGTTGCCACAGTGCCCGATCAGAATGCCGTCCTCCGGGGTCTCGGCCGCGCGGATCTCTTCACGGTCGTTTTCGAGCAGGTGATGACCGACACTGCACGCTTTGCTGATGTCCTGCTGCCAGCCGTCACGTTTCTCGAAGGTCGGGACCTGCGAGCCGGCTATGGCAGCTATGTCCTCGGGGGGATCCAGCCAGTGATGCCGCCAGCCGGCGAGGCGAGAAGCAACTTGCGGGTCTTCGCCGATCTGGCCCAAGCGATGGGATTCGAGGATTCGCCGTTCGCCTGCAGCGAGGAAGATCTGTTCGAGCAGGTTGTGGCCGCCATCGAGCTCCCCGGGAGACAACCAGACAGCGATCGTCTTGCCCGGGGCTATAACGAGAGGTACGACTTCCCTGGCGACGGGCCGGTGCAGTTCGAGTCGGTGGCTCCCGGGACCGTCGACTCCAAAATCCACCTGACACCAGCAGTGCTGGGCTCAATGCCGTACGAATTCCAGACTGTGGCCGACCGGTTCCCGTTGACCCTCATCTCTCCGGCCAGCGGTCGGCTCATCTCCAGCACCATGGGTGAATACAACCTCGAACATCTGGAGGTCGAAATCCATCCGACCGATGCCGCAGCCCGGAATCTCGCCAGCGGCGATCCGGTACGGGTGTTCAATGATCTGGGCGAAGTACATTGTGTCGCCCGTATCAGTCAGCGGCCACGCCCCGGGGTGGTCTCGATGCCCAAAGGGGCTTGGCGCCGGGCGGCCCTCAATGGCGCCACCTCCACTGCCCTTTGCCCCGACCATGTGAATGTCGTGGGTGGGGGAGCCTGCTTCAACGACGCCCGAGTCGAGGTCGAGCTTCTCGCCTCAGCAGCCGGTCGCTAACTCTTCCAGAGTGGCGGCGAGGAGATTGTAGAAATGCTCCACCGAGCTGATCTTGACCCGCTCATTGGGTGAGTGCGGAAAATCGATGTGGGGGCCGATCGAGATCATGTCCATTCCCGGAATCATCTCGCCGATCAGACCGCACTCGAGGCCGGCGTGGACGGCTTCGATCCTGGGCTCGGTTCCCAGCACCCTCTCGTGAACCGCCTTGACGACACGCAGCAGCTCGGAGTCGAGATCCGGTTTCCAACCTGGATAGCCGGGTTCCTCCTCGACAGTGGCCCCCGCTAGCGCCGCGATGGCCCGGATCTTTTGACGCAGCGCCGTCAGCGCCGAGGCCACCGAGCTGCGGCTGGAAAGACCGATCTCCAGAGCATCGTTCGCCTTCTTGATGGTCGCGAGATTGGTGCTGGTCTCCACGAGATCAGGGATGTCGTTGCTCATGGTCACGACCCCGTGCGGCAGACCAGTCAGCAGGCGCAGCACCTGTCTGCCGCTTGTCTCGTCCCAGATCTGCGCTGGGGTGTCTACACCAGAAATCTCCAACGTCATCTCGGGCTCGCTGGTCTGGTACTCCTCTTTGATGGCTTCGATCTCGCTCTCCAGGGCACTGACGAACCCGTCCTTGTCGGCGTTGGGGATGACAACGACCGCAGCGGCCTCGCGCGGGATGGCATTGTGCGCGCTGCCGCCGGTCAGGCTGGCCAGTTGAACCGGAGTAGCCAGGAAGACTCCGTAAAATGCCCGCGCCAGGAGCTGAGCAGCATTGCCTCTCTGCAGATGAATGTCGATACCCGAATGCCCACCATGGAGACCGGAGAGACGAACCTCTAGAGCTACCATATCGGTGGGAGTGTCGACCGAGACGATGGGTAGAGTGAGAGTGCTGTCGGCACCGCCGGCGCACCCGACACAGAGAGCGCCTTCCTCTTCCGAGTCGAGGTTGACCAGACGGCGGCCCGCAAGCATTTCGGCGTCGAGCTGTTTTGCACCGGTCAGGCCGGTCTCCTCATCGACCGTAAACAGCAGCTCGAGGGGACCATGAACGAGATTGGTGGCCTCCATGACCGCCAACATGGCCGCGACGCCAACACCGTTGTCAGCGCCCAAGGTGGTTCCCGAGGCCTTGAGGTGATCGCCGTCCCGCTGAGGTTGGATCGCGTCCTGCGAGAAATCGTGATCCACGTCGGAGTTCTTCTCGTTCACCATGTCCATGTGGCCTTGCAAGATCGTGGTCGGGCACGGGTCCTTGCCTTGGGTGGCCGGTTTGCTGACCACCAGATTGCCGGTGCTGTCCATCTGATACTCGAGACCGAGGGCCTCGGCCTGCTCGATGATGAACTGGCGGATCGCATCCTCGTTCTTCGAGCCGCGAGGTATGGTCAGGATTTTGTCGAAGTGACGCCACAGCGCCTTGGGTTCCAAATCAGCAACAAAGGTCATGATTTCCCTCCAAGTCGATCTTACCCCGGCACCACTCTGTTTGACCTGGTTTCGAGCGCTGACCTACAATGCGCCGAGATTGCAATAACTTACGGAGACCTCGGATGGCAAATAAATCGGACAAGCCGTTCGTTCCCGCCTCGCAGGAAATGGCGGAGCTGACGGTCAAGGCCGTAGTTCTTGGAGTGGTGATGGCGGTGGTCCTGGGGGCGGCCAACGCCTACCTGGGAATGAAGGCAGGTCTGACGGTGGCAGCCACTTTTCCTGCTGCAGTGGTGGCCATGGCAGCGCTGCGTGGCCTCAAGGGCACGATTCTGGAAGAGAACCTCGCCAGAACCACCGCATCAGTGGGTGAGGCACTGGTGGCCGGCGCCATCTTCACCATTCCAGCGTTCGTGATCAGTGGTGCCTGGGACGATCTTCGCTACTGGGAGAGCACCGCCATCATGATGATCGGTGGTGTTCTGGGCGTGCTGTTCGTGATCGTGCTGCGGCGCACGCTGGTGGTCGAAGCCGATCTTCCTTTCCCGGAAAGTGTCGCTGCTTCTGAGATTGTCAAGGCCGGCCAGGGTGGCCAGACGGGGGCGTCGTACGTTTTTGGGGCCATGGGTCTGGCGGCGCTTTGGGAGCTGCTCAAGAACTCCAATGGGATTCAGTTCGTTCAACAGAGCACTCAGAAGTGGTGGGCCTTCGGCAAGTCCAACATCGAGATCCTGCAGGAGCGCCTGCAGTTCGGTGGTGGTCTGTTTCTGGAGACCCCTTCTGCCTCGCCGGCGCTGATCGGTGTCGGTTACATCGTCGGCATGCGGGTGTCGGCAATACTTTTTGCCGGTGCTGTGATGGGTTGGTTGCTGCTGGTGCCGCTGGCGATTTTTCTCAACCCGTCGCTGTCAGCGGGGATCACCGACGACACCTCGTATCTCGGTCTTGCCATGGAGATCTGGTCCAAGCAGGTCCGGCCGTTGGCGGTGGGCACGATGATCGTGGCGGCCTTCTACACCCTTTACAACCTCCGCAAGTCGCTGGTCGCCGGTATCAAAAAGGCCATTGCGGATATCAGAGCGGGCAAGGATGAGACAGCCGCCGAGCGAACGGAGATAGACCTGGACTTCAAGAAGGTCTTCGCCGCCATCGGCGTCACGGCCATCGCCACGTTCTTCCTCTACTACTACTTCGCTCAGCATATTGGCGGCGCGTTGGTACTGACCGTGGTGATGGTGATTCTGGGCTTCCTCTTTGCCGCCGTGGCCGGCTACCTGGTGGCTCTGATCGGCAGCTCCAACAATCCCATCTCGGGCCTGACGCTCAGCGCGCTGCTGATTTCGGCCGTGCTGATGGTCTTCATGGGGTTGACGGGGGTCCACGGGGTGGCGGCGGTTCTGGGTGTGGCGGGCGTTGTCTGCTGCGCTGCCGGCATCGCCGGCGACATGATGCAAGATCTGAAGGTCGGGCACATTCTGGGGGGTACGCCCTGGAGAATGGAGGTCGGCGAGCTCATCGGCGTCGTCTTCGCCGCGGCGATACTGGCCCTTCCCCTCATGGCGCTCCACAAGGTCTACACCATCGGCTCTATCGAGCTGCCGGCGCCACAGGCCGGTCTGATGGCCCTCATGGCCAACGGTATCGTCGGTGGCGAGATGGCCTGGCCTCTGGTCATCGTCGGAATGTTCCTGGCATTGGGTCTGATCCTGATCGGCTCGCCCTCGCCGATGCTGATCGCGGTGGGTATGTACCTGCCGTTCTTTTCCACCGCCGCCATCTTTGTCGGCGGGCTGATCAAATGGCTGCTGGAGGTCCGGCTCCAAAAGGCAGGAGCGACCGACGAAGAGAAGACCCGAGCCGAAAACACTGGGATCCTGCTCTCCTCGGGATTTATCGCGGGAGAGTCCTTGATGGCCGTGGCCCTGGCTTTTATGGTGTTGGGTGCGGACTTCTTCCCGGCGATGATGAGTTTCTACGAGAATCTGACAGGGGCAATCACCCCGAACTTCTGGCTCAGTCTCATCATCTATCCGGTGCTGGTCTACATGTTGGTCTGGCTGCCCATCAAGAGAATGCGGGGTGGCGGCCTGCCGGCTACCAGGGTGGAGTGAGGAGGTCAGCCTGCATTATGCCGTGCGCCTGATGAATAATGTAGGTTAGGTCTCGGACGTCGTTTACAGCACCGTGAGAAGACGTCGACAAGCAGAGACGCTCGAGAAGATCAACTTGTTGGAGCTGGCGCCGATCCGCCGGGCGATCTGGCAGGAAGTGGATGGGCGTGTGGTGATCGACCGCCCGAAGCCGGGTGGATCGGGCTTGCACGGTGTCATCGAGTGGCTGCGCTATTGGCTTGCCATGCGCCGAATTCGTCTGGACAAACAAGGAAGTCGGGCTTGGCAGCTGTTGGATGGCTCGCGCACGGTTGGAGAGGCCGCGAATGCCCTGCGTCTGGAGTTCGGTGAAGTCGTAGAGCCGGTGGAGGAACGCCTTGGTCACCTGGTGCGAATGCTCCACAATGAGGAGCTGCTGGCTTATCCGGGATGGGACGACGTTACCGGGGAATCCGTGAACAGCGACACGAATCGTGCGGAGTAAAGGAGTGCTACCATTTCCACCTACCAAAGGAGGGATTGATTCGTGAATCCGTGGTGGCTGCGACCACCGGCTGACGAAGAAACAACCGACGGGGAAGACAGCGACAAGCCGGCAGCGGCGGGACCCAAAGAGCCCAAGCCAGAGACTGGAAGTAGGAATGGTGCTTCGGGCTCCCGCCAAGGCGGTCGCGGCAGAGGTGGTGGCGCCCGTCGCCGGCCCGCAAGTGGCAAGAGCCGCCGGCCCAAGTCGACTCCGCAGACTCCAGGGACCGGAGTCGACCACCGGATCGCACTGCTCTGTGACCTCGAGAGCATCGCTCTCGCCCTGCGCGAGGCGAACATCAGGCGCTTCGACCTCAAGCCGATTCTCGATCACCTGCTTCGGGGAGGCCGGATTGTGGTCAAGAAGGCTTACGCCGACTGGAACCGATACAGCGATTTCAAGCAAGGCTTCCACGACGCTGGTATGGAGTTGATCGACATCCCGGGCAAGCACCACTCGGGCAAGAACAGCGCCGACGTCAAACTGGCAGTCGATGCCATGGAGCTCTGCTACTCGAGACAGCATCTCGACACCTTCATCATCGTCTCCTGCGACGGTGATTTCTCGCCATTGGCAGCAAAACTGAAAGAGAATGACAAGCGGGTCATCGGAGTCGGGATCCGCCGGACGGTGTCCCAGAACCTGGTAGAGAACTGTGACGAGTACCTCTTCTACGAAGATCTGTCGAGCGCCGCGGAGAGCCTGCCCGAGCTCACCGGGGTGGAAGGACGGCAGGCCGAGGCCTTCACACTACTGGTCGAGGCGATTCAGGGTCTCCTGCGAGACAGCAAGGGGCCGTTATGGGGCTCGATGGTCAAACAGACGATGAAACGCCAGCAGCCCTCGTTCGAGGAAGGCCAATACGGCTATTCGTCCTTTTCCGAGCTGCTGGAGGATGCCGAGCGCCATCAGATCATCGCGTTGGAGCGAGACGATCGCTCCGGAAGTTATGTGGTAGCGGGCCTTGGACACCAGAGTGCTTGATAGTGTGGCTTTCTACCTTGACAGGAAATGGCTTAGAATCAATCCTTTGATGGTTGAAAACGGCTGTGTGATACTTTCGCGCTGCCCCGGAGAGGATGCCAATGCCGACAGCTTACATGGAGGTCTACGAGGAGGAGTTCGAGCGCCTCGAACAGGCGTTGCGCCGTCTGCGCTACGACTCCAACGCCAAGGCAGTCTTCCTGATTGACAGGAATGGTCAGCAGATCGCCGCCGCCGGCGACATCGATGAGTTCGATACGACGTCTCTGGCTTCCCTGACGGCCGGAAATGTGGCGGCCACCGATGGCCTGGCAAAATTGATTGGGGAGCGAGAGTTCTCGGTCCTGTTCCACGAGGGCCAAAGGGACCACATTCACATATCGATCGTGGCGCGACGCGCCATCCTCCTGGTCATCTTCGACGAGAGATCGTCTCTCGGTCTCGTGCGGCTACGCGTCAAGCGGGCCAGCGCCGAGATGGACGATATCTTCGAGGATATGAATCGGAAGGAGGGCAGGGGACCCGGCGGGCAGGTTGAGACGAGTCCGTTTGCAGAGATCACGGACGAAGATATCGATTCTTTGTTCAGCGAGTAGGCAGATTGAGACGAGCTGCAGTAGATCGGGTCCTGCGCTATGACGTTTATCAACTACGCCGCTAAGGAGATCAACTGCAAGATCGTGTACTACGGTCCAGGTCTCGGCGGCAAAACGACAAACCTCCAGCACATTTACAACAAGACCGCTCCCGATCGCCGTGGCAAGATGATCTCCCTGGCCACCGAAGCGGATCGGACGCTCTTTTTCGACTTTCTGCCCCTCGATCTGGGGACGATTCGAGGCTTCACCACCCGCTTTCATCTCTACACTGTGCCTGGGCAGGTGTTCTACGATGCGAGCCGCAAACTGATTCTAAAAGGGGTCGATGGAGTGATCTTCGTTGCCGACAGCCAGGTAGATCGGATGGAGGCCAATATCGAGTCCATTCGCAACCTGGAGCTCAATCTCGAGGAGCACGGCTTCGATTTGAAGACCATCCCTTACGCTCTGCAGTTCAACAAGCGCGATCTGCCCAGCATCATGCCGGTCGACGAAATGTATAAGATGTTGAACTACAAGCGCGAACCCACATTCATCGGCATTGCCACCCAGGGTGTCGGTGTATTCGATACGTTGAAGAACGTGGCTAAACAAATCCTCGTGGATCTGAGGAAAAAGTAGGAACCCGACGAAGCTCTATGGCGAAGCGCTGGAAACAACAAGACACAACGTACCTGAAGCGGTACGCGAAGATCCGGTTGCTGGGTGAGCTGGCCGAACGGTTTCGGACGACTCCCGAGGAAGTAGAGAAAAAACTCAAAGAGCTTCAGTTGGCGTCGAAGGATGGCCGTGGGCATGTGCCAAAGCGCCGTGATCCGCTGGTCAAGGTCTATGAGCGCGGAATCAAGGCCCTTCATCAAAGCAAATGGCGGGAAGCCGCCAAGCATTTCGATCGGGTTGCCGAGGAAAGCCTGGAAGTCGATCTGGTGGGCCAGGCCCGCCGTCTAGCCAGGGTCTGCCGAGAGAAGCTGAGGAAGACCCCCAAGGTGGAGGACGAGGATCCCTTTCTCACTGCTGTATACGAACGCAACCGAGGCGACCTGGAGGAATCTCTGGCCATCTGCAGCAGGGGCGGTCGTCAGAGCAAGGACGAGCGATTCGCCTATCTGGCCGCTTCCATCCACTCGCTGATGGGTGACCAGGAAAAGGCTGCCAAATTCCTCGAGCAAGCCATCGAGCTCAATCCAAAGAACCGGATTCATGCCTTCCACGACACCGATTTCGACAACCTCCGCGCCGACCCGGAATACCGGCAGCTCTTTTTCTAAGGGTGCCACCCTGACCACCATTGGTGGTGGCACTGGTTTGGCGAACCTCCTGCGAGGACTCAAGCACCACGTAGGCGACGAAATCGATCGGCTCAATGCTGTGGTTGCGGTGACGGACGACGGTGGTTCGTCGGGACGCCTGCGCCGAGACTTCGGAATCCTGCCGCCCGGAGACATTCGCAACTGCATCGTCGCCTTGGCCGACGACGAAGATCTGCTGGTGAGGCTGTTCCAGTACCGGTTCGACAACGGCGAGGGGCTGTCCGGTCATTCCTTCGGCAACCTTTTCCTGGCAGCTCTTGCCGGGGTTACGGGGAATTTCTACGAGGCCATCATGACCGCGGAGTCGGTGTTGTCGGTACGGGGGCGGATCCTGCCGGCGACGCTAGTGGACCTTCACCTTCAAGCCCGGGGTCGGTCGGGACAGATCTACGACGGCGAGTCGGCTATCGGTGAGGCTGGTGAACCGCTGCGAGAGCTGGCGCTCGAACCATCAGCGCCAACGGCCTTCGGACCTGCCATGGATGCCATCCGCGAGGCGGATCTGGTGATGTTGGGCCCCGGTTCTCTCTACACCTCGATCAGTACCAATCTGTTGATTCCGGGGATCGCCGAAGCGGTTCGCGACTGTCGGGGCCGCGTGGTCGTGCCCATGAATCTCATGACCCAGCCCGGCGAAACCGATGGTCTGGATGCCGTTGCGCATCTCGAGATCATCGAGCGCTACGCCGGAGAAGGGGCCGTCGATGTGGTGCTGGCGAACACACGAGAGATCTCAGTCGAGAGTCTTGCCGCCTATCGTGAGGAAGGTGCTGTGCCGGTGAAGTTGGATGTCGAGGCCCTCGAGCAGCAAAGAGTCGACGTGGTTACGGGAGATCTTCTGGCCGAGGGTCCTCTGGTCCGCCACGATCCGGAGAAGCTCACCACTGCCATTCTCAGTTTGATCGGCAGGCGCTCCCGGTCATGAGCCGGCCGGCGAACTCTGTGATCGCCGTGATCTTGGCCGCGGGCCAAGGGACACGGATGCGCTCGTCACTTCCCAAGGTTCTCCACCAGGTGGCTGGGCAGCCGATGTTGCAGTGGGTGGTGACGGCAGCCAGGCAAGCGGGCTGCGAGAGGATCATCATAGTTGTCGGGCACGGCGGCGATCAGGTGCGCCAGGCGATTGACGGTGAGGACCTCGTGTTTGTCGTCCAGGCAGAGCAGTTGGGTACCGGGCACGCACTGGCTCAGGTTGAAGGCCAGCTCGATTCCGCAGCGACCCTGCTGGTGCTTTCGGGTGACGTGCCGTTGGTCTCGGCGCCGACCCTCGGTCGCCTTCTCGACGTTTCCCGGTCGAGATGGGCGGCAATGGCGGTAGCTGAGCTCGCGGAACCCGGGTCACTAGGGCGGGTTCTGGCATCTGCCGATGGTGATTTGCTGAAGATTGTGGAAGCCGCTGACGCCTCGCCTCAGGAGCTCGATGAGCACCGGGTCAATGCCGGGCTTTATGCCCTCCCTGCTCCCGCGGTTTTCCGTTATCTTGCCGCCCTCGAACCGGACAACGCCAGGGGTGAGCTGTATCTGACCGATGCCCTGACGGCGGCAGTGTCGGAGGAGTGCTCGATCGCTCTGGTAGAGCTCGACGATCCGGTCGAGTCGTTCGGGGTCAACTCGCGATCCGACCTGGCTCGC
>Ga0255055_10001660_pt1 | contig 16033 bp, 12 predicted proteins | sample JV7_2_27_MG_FD_188633 | JGI IMG/M metagenome (GOLD analysis project Ga0255055, IMG submission 188633) | Seawater microbial communities from Jervis Inlet, British Columbia, Canada - JV7_2_27 | ecosystem: Environmental > Aquatic > Marine > Inlet | place: Canada: British Columbia | collected... | reverse complement strand
ACCCGGCCCTCAAGGTGGCGGTGCCGATGAACCCGATGGTCGACGGCTGGATCGGTGACGACTGGTTCCACAACGGCGCTTTCCGGCAGCAGAACATGCCCTACATGTATGACCAGGAAGCGACCCGGAAGTCGGACGTGCACTGGTGGACAACCCATTTTGACGACTACGACCAGTACATGGAGGCGGGCACCGCCGGCGAGCTCGGGAGGCGTCGGGGTCTCGAACAGGTTGGATTCTGGCGCAAGATCCTCGAACACCCGGCGTACGACGCCTTCTGGCGCGAGCAGGCGGTCGACAAGCTGTTGGCCTCCGAGCCGCTCGCGGTTCCAACGATGCTGGTACACGGGCTGTGGGACCAGGAGGACATCTACGGTGACATCGCGGTCTACAAGGCGATTGAACCCAAGGACACGCAGAACGACATGGTGTTTCTGGTCATGGGTCCGTGGAACCACGGCCAGCAGATCGAGGATGGCAGCACTCTGGGGGTGTTGAGGTTCGACAGCGACACCAGCCTTTTCTTCCGTCGCGAAATCCTCGGTCCGTTCCTCGCCCGATACCTCAAGGAGGGCGCGCCGGAGGGCGATGTACCGCCGGTGCTGGCGTTCGAGACCGGCACCAACGCGTGGCGGCGGCTGCCGGCGTGGCCGGCCGGGTGCGCGAGCGGCTGTGAAGTCCGGGCGACTCCGCTCTATCTCGGCGCAGGCCTCGGTCTCGAGTTCGACGCCCCTCGAGAAAGTGACGAGGCCTTCGACGAGTACGTCTCCGACCCCGCCAAGCCGGTGCCCTTTCGCTCGCGTCCGATCGAACCGGTCGGCTACGAGGGCGAAGGACTCACCTGGCCCCAGTGGCTGGTCGACGACCAGCGGGAGGCGTCGGGCCGCACGGATGTGCTGGTTTTCACCTCGGAGGTGCTGACCGAGCCGGTGAAGATCAGCGGCGAACCGATCGCCAACCTGATCGCCTCCACCAGTGGTACGGACTCAGACTGGGTGGTCAAGCTGATCGACGTCTGGCCCGACGAGGTTGCCGGACAGCCGGCCATGGGCGGCTACCAGCTGATGGTCTCGGCCGACATCTTCCGCGGCCGCTACCGCGAGAGCCTGGAACACGCGACACCGATCGCGCCCGACGAGCCACTGCTCTACCGCTTCGCTCTGCCGACGGCGAACCACGTCTTCCAGCCCGGCCATCGCATCATGGTCCAGGTCCAGTCGAGCTGGTTCCCGCTCTACGACCGTAACCCGCAGACCTTCGTGCCGAGCATCTTTTGGGCCGAGCCTCAAGATTTTCGAAAGGCGGTGCAACGCATCTTCCACGCGCCGGGCCGGGAGAGCTTTATCGAGCTGCCGTTGGTCGTGACGCCGGCCGCCGATAACTGACGGTTGCCCTCCACCGCGAACCGCTGGCTGAGGACGAGCAGGAACACGGCCTGAGATTCTGAATGGAGGCGGAGACGCCGCCGGTGAGATAGATCAGGAGAAGGTCAACTTTTCGGTCATCGAAATGCCGCGCTTCTTCATCTCGTCGACAAAGAGCTTCCCCGGAACACCGATTTCGACGGGTTTGACACCGCGCGGGGTCTGCCCTTTGGCGTTCATGATGGCGACGATGGCGCCGTGCCAACCGGTGGTTCGTTCCATGGCGGTGAAACCCGTCGCTTCATCGTAGTAGTCGATCACTTCGACCAACACTTCCGCTGCTCTCTCGTCCTTGTCACCGAGGGCTTTGACTCTGACGATGACGAAGTCCCTGTCTTCTTCGCCGGCCGTGATCTTCGGCCCGACACAGGCGTGGAAAACGTCCCTCGGCACCACGTCGATGCCTTTGACGTTCACCGGCTCCAGGTCCAGCAGACCCATATCGATGATGATCTTCCACTGATCGAAATGGCCCTTCCAGCGCAAGGTCTTGTTCTGATAGGTCTGGACCCTGCCTTCGAAGGTCCAGGGGGCGGTCGAGGTGCCGCCACCGGCAACGAAGGCCTCCATCGTGCCGATCGGCTCCGGGAACTCGATCTCTTCGTAGTCTTCGGCCTGGAAGGTCGGCACCCTAGTGACCTTGCCGTCTCGTAAAAAGACGGCCTCACCGTAGTACTCGTTGGTGAGCCCAGCGATGTTGAAGGTGCAGATGTAGTTGAAAGGCGGTTTCGGGTGCTGGTCGTTGCCGCCATCCCACATGTAGAGGTGATCCGTCCTGTCGAGCTGAGACATGGCATAGACCGCGAGCGAGGTCCCCATGCCGGGAACTTGGCCGCAGTCTGGGATGATCGCGATGCCTGCCTGCTTCGCGGGTTCGTCCAGCTTCAGCTGTTCCAGGACGAGGTCGGTGTTGCCCCCGAGGTCGCACATGCTGGCCCGAGCCTTGATGGCCGCCGCGGTGATGGTGGGGTTGAGCCAGTAGGGGACGGCGGAGAGGAAGGAGTCGACCCCGCCGAGGAATGACTCCAGTGCCTCCTCGTCGATGACGTCCAGCCCGACGGCGCTGGCCGCCCTCGAGTTCAAGAGCGTGTTGACCCTGTCGGCGGAAGCCTCGGCCGCCTGACGGTCGATGTCCGCGATCAGGACCTCTTTCGCATCACCGAATCGGGCCATGTCATAGGCCGCCGCGGTACCCTGCCGACCGCCGCCGAGCACAGCGTAGGTGTATTTCATGATTTCCTCACATTGTCCGATGAACGGTAAATCGAATCGGTCATTCCAAAATTGAACCGATGTACGCCTCACCTCCACCGATGAGGTCATCGTGATCGGGTGGGGCTTCGAGGCCTCCCAGCAATTGCTGCGTGTGGCTCCGTAGCTTCTCGTCGGCGTTTGCGTTTCCCTGCTGGGCCCACTCCTCCACGGTCAGATTGGGGAAGATCGCGCTTTCGAAATAGGCGGTTTTGTAGTGCTCCAGCGTGCTGGCCGCCATCAGGAAGTTGCCCGCCGGATCTGTCTCGGTGATGTCGTTCAGCGCGGTCGACGTCTCGTCGATCGCGAACCCGGCTGCGAATCTGCGGGCCTGGGCAATCACCTCGTTGGCGTAGACGATGATTGCCGGAGACGCGGTCGTCGAACCCAGTGCGTCGCCGACGAATGGTGCCAGGCCGACCTTTCCCAGACAACTCAGCAGATGATTGGCCCATTGGTGGCCACCGGCGATGAGGTCGGCGCCCCACCCCATACCGGAGCCGGAGGTGCCGCAGTGGGGCAGGCCGTAGGACGCCATCATCTCGGCACAGGAAAGGTTCATCAGATAGGTGATCGGGTCATAAAAGTTCGCCATCCCCCGCATGTCGAAATAGGCCGGCAGCATCCCCAGGATGATCGGCGAGCCCTCTTTGATGAGCTGGCTCAAAACCAGGCCCGCCAGTAGCTCCGCGTTCAGCATCGCCAGGATGCTGGCCGGGGTGATCGGCGTTGTCGCTCCGGCCATGCCGTAATTCGAGTAGATCAAGGGCAGGCCCCGCTCGATGGTGGCCAACATCTTGTCGATGGTCCCTCGATTGATGACCAGCGGCGTCACGGGGTTGAAGTAGGGGATGAGGGACGGTTTCGAGGCGAGGTCGCCGTGGAGGTGCTCGAGGAGGTCCAGGACCGCCGGGAATCGATCTTCCTGGGACACCAACAGCACCAGCGGTTTGGTGCTGTTGGCAGCCATCTCCAAGGTGCCGAAGAGATCCGACTGATCGGCTGTGACGTCCTGAACGATTCCCATCGTCGAGATGAGGTCGAATGAGCCCAACGATTCACCGAGCCGAACCGTGGTTTCCATATGCTTGCGGGTGAACGGTGTGATCTCGTCGGTCAATGGATCCTGGTAGTTGAGGGTTGTCGCACCGATGCCGAATCGGGTTTCGGCGCCGTTACCGATGCGGAAGGCGAAGTTGCCGCGCCGGTCGTGGATGTCGACGCTCGAGGGCGCGGCATCCAGCGCCCATTGAACGAGATCGGCGGGGATGCGAACCCGGCTTCCGTCGACTTCAGCGCCGGCCTTTGCAACGACGCTGACGGCCTTTTCTGAATCGATTTCCAGACCGACGGACGTCAGGATGCGCAGAGAGGATTCGTGAATCTGGCCGATTTGCTGCTCGTTCAGCACGGTGATGAGGGGACGAATGTGCTGATCGTTGCTCATCTATCACTTACCAGGCGGCATATTCGGGGCTGTGCTGAACGTGGTCCATGGCGTAGAGAGCCGTTACGAGTTGTACGGAGGCCAGATTCTTGATGGGCTCGTTGGGGTGGGGGAAGCCGAAGAGCAGGGCATGGTTGGCCCCTTGTCCCACCTGGAATTCGTAGATTGGGCTGCCCAGATCGGTTTCGCCGAGCACGGTGAGCGAGACCAGCTCCGGGTGTCCGTCCCACAGGCCGACCAGGGCCCCGTGCAGCTCATCAACCGTCAGGAAGTCCTCGTACGCCGGCATCGACGAGACGACCTCCCGAAAGAGCTGATCCCTGTCCATCTGCGGCCGGGGACCCGCGCACGCCAGGAGACTCCAGCAGACCCAGCCCGCGACCACCCATTTCGTTTTCATTTCGCTACCGTCCTGAGGCAGCCGGTTCCGCCGCGCTCGTCTGCTCTTCGCTCTCCCGCGGAGGCGGCAGCTTTTTGCGAGGCAGGAGCTCGTCTCGCATCGCCGTGTGATAGGCGAAGGACGCCATGATGACCGCCGATTGCTGGAGGTCTTCCTCGACGAGTTGGTCGTACACGTCCTGGTCCGTGTGGTGGGTTCGCGGCGTGTAGTCGAGGGGGTCCTGGATGAACGTGAAGGCCGGAAGCCCGACGGCGTCGAAGGCCATGTGGTCGGTGCCGGTCGTGTTCTCGGTCGTCAGGGTTTCCGCGCCCAGGTAATGGAACGGCGCCAGGTAGGCGTCGAATATGGGCCGCACCCACTCGTTGCCCTGCAGGTGGATTCCCCGGATCCTGCCGGTTCCGCTGTCGTAGTTGAAGTAGGCCGAGAGATTGGAGTGGGCGGGCTTGAGCTCGATGGACTCGAGGTCGGCGAAGTGCTCGGCCACGTGGTGTACGGAGCCCGAGTAGTCCAGCTCCTCGCCGTCCCACAACCCAACGCGAATGGTGCGCCGCGGTTTGGCGTCGATCGCCACCAGAATCCGCATCGCCTCCATCGCCACGGCGCAACCCGCGGCGTTGTCGGTGGCGCCACTGCCGGCGTGCCACGCGTCGATGTGGCCGCCAATGATCACCAGCTCGTCCCGAAGCTCGGGGTCGCTGCCCGGAATCTCGGCGATCACGTTGTAACCCTTCGCACCCTCGAGGATCTCGACGCGGCTCTCCAGGCGCAGCTTCGGTTCGAAATCACTGTCGACCAGGCGCGCCAACGTGTTGAAGCTCTCGCGGGCGACGACGAAGGTCGCGGCGTTGCCGTCGATGTTCTCCAACCCGCTGTAGCTCACGCGGACGACACCGTTGACGCGCGAGCTGGGGACGAGCAGCGCCGCAACGCCCTCCTCCTTGAAGAACCGGATCACCTTTGCGAGCTCCTGGAACTTTTCGTACCACTCGTCCCACTCCTCCCAGAAGTCGGCCGGCGTGCCCGGTACCGTGGCGCCGACGAGCGCCCGGAGCGTGTCGTCACTCAGCCGCCGTGCGGCCGCCGCCTTCTCCGCATCGAGACTTTTCACGGCGTCGTTGAGGACGATCGCGCCTTGGAGCTTGCCGCGGTACTCCTCGAAGTCCTCCTCCTTCTCCACCTTGACCAGGACCGGCACGCCCTCGAGCACGCCGGCGGTGCCGGGAGTCCAGGCCACGGGAATGGCGGCGAGACGCAGGTAACGGGGCTCCAACAGCTCCGCGGAGTAGCTTTTCAGGTTCCAGCCCGGGACGGCCAGATCCCAGCTCTCGAGGTGGGCGTTCTCCAGGCCCCAATCCGCGAGGCGGTCGCGGCTCCACTCGGCCGCCGCCTTCAGGCTCGGAGTGCCGCTCAGGCGTGGGCCGTGGACCTCAGTGAGGTAAAAGGCGGTATCCATCAGCTCCGAGTTCTGAAACCCCTCCATCTTGATCGACGCGATTACCTGTTCGTCGATCGGCTCTCCCGCCTCCGCGGCGCCTACAACCAGCAGGCAGGCGAGGGCGCTTACCCAGAGATGCTTCTTCATGGTCGTTCCTTCCCGGTGCTCCGCACCGACGGGTTCGATTTCGAGTGAACACATTGTATCGGAGAGCGAGCGGTGGTTTGTTGACTTGTCTCATCCTCTTCGTCATTCTCGGGTCGTTCGCGACGACAGTGTGTTCGGTCAGAATGCCGCCGCCGGGGGGGAGTGAAGATGTCGGATCGAAAAGGGATGGACTGGTCGAAGGTCGGGCTTGGAACGGCATCGGTATGGGCGGGGGAGGAGGACACCTTCTCAGACGGCGCGACCCAGGTGCCGCTCGTCCACAGCGTGGCCTTCGGCTACCAGAACCTCGACGAGTGGAGCGAGGTGGCGCTGGGCCGCGAAGAGGGCCACATTTACTCTCGGGCGACGAATCCCACCGTCAGGGTCTTCGAGGACAAGGTGCGCATGCTCGAGGGCGCCGAGGCGGCTACCAGCTTTTCCACCGGGATGGCCGCGATCAGCAACGCCTTTTTCACCCTCGTGGAGGCGGGAGATCGCGTGGTGTCGACCAAGGACACCTACGGCGGCACCAGCAAGGTCTTTTTGGAGATGCTGCCCGAAGCCGGGGTAGAGGTCGCCCTGTGCGAGACGGAAGACTTTGACGAGATCGAGCGGCAGGTGGCGGACGGCTGCCGGTTGCTCTATCTGGAGACGCCCACCAACCCGACCCTCAAGGTGCTCGACCTGCAAAGGCTCATCGCCTCGGCGCAGGAGGTCGGTGCGATCACCATGGTCGACAACACCTTCGCGACGCCGATCAACCAGCGCCCGATCGAGCTTGGCGCCGACCTGGTGGTGCACAGCGCCACCAAATTCCTCGGTGGACACGCCGACGCCCTCGGGGGAATTCTTTGCGGTCGCCGGGATCTCGTCGAGCGGGTCTTCCACTATCGCGAGATCGGCGGGGCATCGCTCCACCCGTCCGCGGCGTACCTGCTGATACGCGGCATGAAGACCCTCGAACTGCGGGTCGAGCGTCACAACGAAAGTGCTTTGCTGGTCGCCCGCTTCCTGGAGGCTCACGAGAAGGTGGATCAGGTTTTTTATCCTGGGCTCGAGTCGCATCCCTTCCACGAGGTGGCTCGCCGCCAGATGAAGGGCTTCGGTGGTGTTCTCAGCTTTTCGCTCGGGGGCGGTTTCGAGGCGGTTCGGGCTCTGCTGCCGCGACTGAGGTTCGCACATATGGCGGCCAACCTCGGGTCGGTCAGCACCCTGGCTGGGCCTCCCAGCACAACCAGCCACGTCGAGCTGACCGTGGAACAGCGCCAGGCTCTTGGGATCCCGGAGAGCCTGATCAGGTACTCGGTCGGAATCGAGAACCCCGAGGATCTGGTGGCGGACCTCGAACAAGCTCTAGCAGACCTCTGAGGGGTGCCAAACCGGGCTGAGCCGGAAGCGTCCTGAAGCTTGCCCAATACTGTTCGGTCTGCGAACATTCGTTCGTATTGCGTGCATACTTGATCTTGACTGGAGGTGAAGCGCGGTGAGCGAGAAGCAGACCCCACGGAAGGCTGAAGACGGCGAGACCCGCCCCCGTGAGTACGTCCAGGGACTTGAACGTGGCTTGGCGGTTATCCGGTCGTTTTCTCCGGAAGCTTCGAGGCTCACCATCGCCCACGTCGCTGAGCGAACAGGCCTCACAAGGGCGGCCGCCAGGCGCTACCTGAAGACTCTCGAGGCCCTCGGCTACGTCATTCAGGACGATGATCGATTCAGCCTCACACCTCGGCTGCTCGATCTCGGCTTTACCTACCTCTCTACCCTCGATGTCACGAGCGTCGTCCAGCCGTTCATGGAGCAGGTAACGAACGCGCTGCACGAGTCGTGCTCGGTGTCCGTGCTCGACGACCACGACGTGGTCTACATCGCCCGCCGGGCCGCCGATCGAATCATGAGCATCAATCTCGCCGTCGGTTCGCGGCTGCCGGCCCACGCTACATCGATGGGTAAGGTCCTCCTCGCGCACCTCCCGCCGAGCGAGCTCGAGCACTACCTCGAATCGGTCGTGCGCGAGCCCCTAACTGACAAAACAATCGTCGACGATCACGTGTTGTGTGCTGTTCTCGAGAAGGTCCGAGAGAACGGATGGGCCGTCGCCGATGAGGAGTCGGAGCTCGGGGTGCGCTCGGCCGCGGCCCCGCTCGTGGGCCGGGACGGCGAGGTGCGCGCCGCGATCAACGTGTCCGCTCACGCGGCCCGGGTCTCACTCGACCAGCTGCAACAGGAATACCTTCCTGTTCTCCTCGAGGCGGCACGCGGGATTTCGAAGGCGCTCGGCGCGAAGGGCGGAGGCCACCCGTGAGAACTGGACATCTCGCCGCCGATCGGCATGTTTTCGGAAACTCTTTTGCGAGTCGCAACCAAAAGGAGACAGCAATGACTGTGGTCGGACGCCGCGTTTTCTGGTCCCTGGTGGCCTGTCTCGTCCCGAGCCTGTTCCTTCCTCATCTGCTGGCACAGGATCTTGACGGTGGGCCAGGCGCTTCAGAGAAGGTCCGGGTCATTCGCGTCGAGGGCAGCCACTACGAGGCCGGCTTTCAGCTCGGAACGCAGCTGAAGGCCAATTTGGTGAGAAACGTGCGGGCGATGCAAGAAGAGGATGGCTGGGCGGAGTTTCGAGGCGAGGCGGAGCTCTTTCTCCAGTACTCGAAGAAGCACGTGCCCGAGTACGTGGCCGAGGTGCAAGGAGCTGCCGACGCCGCCGGATTGGAGCTCCTGGACCTGTTTGCGACGATCTGCGAGGAGATCGGCGACCCGAACTACCGGCGCACGAAGGGCTGCTCGGACCTCATCGCCTCCAATGACGTGACCCGGGACGGTACGGTGCTGGTCGCGCACAACAACGACACGCACGCGTCCACACAGGAACGCGTCACCATCATTCACTACCGGGTCGACGACGAACCCGAGATCGTCGCCGTGGGCTATGGCGGGCTCGGCATCAGCGTCGGCTACAACTCGGCCGGCCTGAGCTTGACCGGAAACCAGCTCGATTCCAACGACATGAGACCCGGAGTCCCGCGCATGCTGCTGGTGAGGAAGATCCTCTCGGCCAAGACAATCGTCGAGGCCATCGAGGCGGCCATTCTCCAGCCGAGGGCCTCAAACTACAACCAGGTGATTACCGACGCGAACGGCGAGGTCTACAGCATCGAGGGATCCGCGACGGATTACGAGCCCCTCTACGCCGAGGACGGCTACCTCGTCCACACGAACCACTACACCTCGCCGCCGATGAGGCACTTCGAGGCCGATCGGGAGTGGATCGCTTCGTCGGTGGTTCGCTACAACCGTGGCAGGCGATTGATGAAGGGGAATCTGGGGAAGATCACGGTGCAGACGATGATGGAGGCTCTCTCGGACCACGTGGGCCACCCGCGCTCCATCTGCCGTCACGGAACAGGCGTCAAGACCACCTTCTCCGCCGTCATCGATCTCAGTTCCCTGACCATGTATCTGGCATGGGGAAACCCCTGCGAAGAAGAGTATTTCGAATACAAGCTCCTCACCGAAGAATGACCATACTCCGGTAATGCCCGCCGCCTTTAGAGGCTCTCGAGGGCCTCGACGAGGCTCGCCTCCAGAATCGTGAACGCCTCGTCCACGTCGCCTTTCGTGATCATCAGCGGTGGCATGAAGCGCACGGTACTGGTGCCGCAGGACAGCAGGATCAACCCGTTGTGAAAGGCTCGGTGGAGGACCGCTTCGCACAGCTCCCGGGCAGGGGTTCGTGATGTTCGGTCCGTGACCAGCTCGATGCCGATCATCAGCCCTTTGCCGCGAACCTCGCCGATGACCTCGTGTCGGTTCTGGAGCTCCCGCAGCCGGTCCATGAAGTACGCTCCCACCTCCGAGGCGTTGTCGGCATACTCGCGCTCCACGAGGTCGAGGGTGGCAAGAGCGGCCGCGCAACAGATCGGGTTGCCGCCGAAGGTGTTGCCGTGGGCGCCGCGCGGCCACTTCTCCATGATCTTCTTCTTGGCAACGATCAGGCCGATCGGCAGGCCGGAGCCCAGACCCTTGGCAAGGGTCATGATGTCCGGTGCGACGTCCCAGTGCTGCCCGGCGAACATCCGCCCGGTGCGCCCGACTCCGCATTGCACCTCGTCGAACACCAGCAGAATCCCGTGCCGGTCGCAGAGCGCGCGCAGACCCGGCAGAAAACTATCGGGCGGCACGATGTAGCCTCCCTCGCCGAGAATCGGCTCGACCAGGATGGCCGCGACCTCCTTCGGCGGCAGGTTGGCCTCGAAGAGCACGTGCTCGATGTAGTCGAGCACTGCCTGCCCCTGGTCGTCGCCGGTGAGCAGCGGCCGGTAGCTGTTGGGGTAGGGCACGTGGGTGACTCCGGGCATGGTGGGGAAGAAGCCGCTCTGCTGAGTGTACTTGCTGGAGGTGAACGCGAGGGAGCCCATGGTCCGTCCGTGGAACCCGCCCAGAAAGCCGATGAAGCGGGGACGTCCCGTGACCTGGCGGGCCAGCTTGAGAGCGCCTTCCACACTCTCGGTGCCGGACTGGGTGAAGAAGCTCATCACCGGCTCCTGCAGGGGGTCGAGCTCGGCGATTTTTTCACCGAGGCGGACCTGGCCCTCGTGCCAGTAGTCGGAGCTGATGTGCAGGAATCGATCGGCGGCGTCCTTGACGGCCTCCACCACCTGCGGGTGGGCGTGGCCAGTGGCGCACACGGCGATGCCCGCCGCGAAGTCGAGGAAGCGGTTGCCGTCCACGTCCCACACCTCGGCGCCGCGGCCGTGGGACATCACGAAGGGGTAGTCGCGCGGGTAGGACGGCGAGACGACCTCCGAATCCCGCTCCAGAATGGTGCGCGCCTTGGGGCCCGGGAGATCGGTCGTGATGTGCTGGCTCTTCATCTCATCCCTCTCAATCCGCGCCACGCTCGGGCGGGTGCCGTCAGCTCATTCGACCACGGTCTGGCTTTGCTCCCGTAGGTACAGCGGCAGGTAGTAGTAGGAACCGATCGCCTTGCCGGTCGAGCCCGAGCCCTTCCATCCGCCGAACGCCTGGTAGCCCGGCCAGGCGCCGGTGGTCGCTCCCTGGGGACGGTTCGCGTAGATCACGCCCGCCTCGATGTTGTCGAGGAAGTAGCGCACCTCCTCATCGTTTCCGTAGCACCCTCCGGTCAGGCCCAGGGTGCTTTCGTTGGCGAGGGCGACGCCCTCGCGCACATCCTTGACCCGGCACACCATGAGGATCGGCACGAACATCTCCTCCTGGAACAGAGGATGGTCCGCCGGGGCCTCGGCCACGGTGCAGGCCGCGAAGTGGCCGTGGGCGTAGTCACCCTCGGTCATGCGCTCGCCGCCGAGGAGGATGCGGCCGCCCGTGCCCTCGAGCTCGTCACAATACCTCTCGAAGTTGCGGGCCGCGTGCTCGTTGATCACCGGACCCATCCAGATCTCGCGTCGACATGGGTCGCCGACAGTGACGGCCCGGGTCGCCTCCACAATCTTGCCGAGGAGGGTGTCGGCTATGCCCTCTTCGACGTAGACCCTGGAGAGGGCGGAGCACTTCTGTCCGGTCAGGCCGTATGCGGAGCGGACGATGCCGGCAACCGCACGCTCCATGTCCCCCCGAGCGGTCACGATGCAGGCATTCTTCCCGCCCATCTCGGTGATGCAGGGGCGTGGGTACGCACCGCCCGCCATGGCCCGATACAGGTGCATGCCCACCTCATGGGAACCGGTGAAGGTGACTCCCGCGAGGTCGGGGTGATTGATCAGGGCCTCGCCGACAACGCCGCCGGGGCCCGTGACGTAGTTGAAGACGCCGGCCGGGAAGCCCGCATCTCGGATGCAGTCCGCGAGCAGGCGACCGGCCCAGGGGGTGTCGGTCGCACCCTTGAACACGACGGTGTTGCCGGTCACGAGGGCCGCGGCCAATGGCCCGCCTCCAAGGGCGAGGGGGAAGTTGAAGGGCACGATCACCCCCCACACGCCGTGCGGCTTCAGGATGGTGCGGTTGTGGGAGCGGTAGTCCGGCAGAGGATCGTCGGGCAGGGCCAGGTCGTAGCCCTGGTTGCGCTCGAACTCCGCCGCGTAGCCTGTGAAGAAGTCGGCGGTCTCCTGAGCCTCGCCGAGAGACTCCATCCGGTTCTTGCCGACCTCGAGCGCCAACGCCGCGCCGATGTGGTAGACCCTCTCCTCGATCAGCGCCGCGGCTCGCCTGACGAGCCTGAGCCGTTCCTCGTGCGGGGTCATACGCCAGGCCGGAAACGCCTTCTTCGCAGCCGCCATTGCACGGTCGACATCTGCCGAATCCCCAACCGGAAAGTGCCCGAGTATCAGACGCTGATCCACCGGGCTGCGGTTCTCGGCATGCCGCTTGCCCGCGACGTCAGCGCCGTCGATGTACATCGGGTGAGTGGCCCCGAGACCGGCTCGCACCTCGGCGAGAGCCGCCTCGAAGTTGCTGTGCATCTCCTCCGGGGGGTCGAACATAGTGGAATACGTGAGCTTGAAGGTCATGACCACTCCAATCCTGTGAGCATGCGCTCCATCAACTCGAGGGCATCCATCAAATCCTCCTCCTCGATGACCAGCGGGGGCGCGAGGACGATGAGGTTGCCGCGGGTGGCGAAGGAAACTCCTTCCTCCCTGCACTGGTCGACGAAGGCCGTCAGGGAGGGATGGCTCTCGGGCCAGGGCGAGATCGGATCCCTGGTGGCCCGGTCCCTGACCAGCTCGACGATCGCGAAGAGCCCGTGCCCGCCGCGCACGTCGCCGATGACGTCGACGCGGTCCCGCATCGCGCACAGCTCGGCGAACAGACGCGCGCCCAGGGTGCGCGAGCGCTCGATGAGTTTTTCGTCCTCGTACGCCTCGAGGGCCGCCAGACCGACGGCGCAGGCCAACGGGTGGCCGCAGTAGGTGAGGCCGGTGTAGAGCATCTCGGTCTCGAGCCTGGCGGCGATGTCTCGAGAAATGACCACGGCACCGAGGGGCAGATGCGACGCGGTGAGGCCCTTTGCCAGACTCATCAGGTCGGGACGGCCGTCCTCACCGTAGCGCTGCCAGGCGAACCACTCTCCGCAGCGCCCGAAGCCGCTCATCACCTCGTCGGCGATGAGGTAGACGCCTCGATCGCGCGTTTCCTCGCGCAGGAGTGGCCAGTGGTTGTCCGGCGCGACGATGCCGTTGGTACCGGCGTCGGGCTCCATCAGGACCGCGGCCACCTGCCCGGAGCCGTGCTCGTCGATGACCTGTCCGATGTGGCGAGCGCAGTTTTCGCCGCATTCCACGTCCGAGGCAGAGCCGAAGGGGCAGCGATAGGCATAGGGTGGGGGGACGTGGACCACCCGCAGGTCCTGCGGATCGATGTGGTGGCGGGTCCGGGGATCCCCGGAGAGCGCCATGGCTCCGAAGGTGGCGCCGTGATAGGAGCGATCGCGGGTGATGATCCATCCCTTCGGCTTTGCACCGGCCTGACGGGCGAACTTCACGGCGTGCTCGTTGGCGTCCGCGCCGCCCAGGCTGAAGAAGACCCTCCCTCCCTCGAAGCCCGACTTTTCCAACAGGCGCTCCGCGAGGCGTGCGCGGGGCTCGGCGCCCCAGGCCGCCGTAATGAAGCAGAGCTCCTCGGCCTGCTCCCGAATAGCCTGGATGAGGGCAGGGTGTTGGTGGCCAAGGGTCATGCACTCGGCCAGGCTGCTCATGTCCAGGTAGCGGCGACCGTCCTCATCCCAGAACCACGCCCCCTTGCCGCCGACGATCGTGGGTGCGTCCCAGTCAGCCTGGATGCACCAGCTGTGCAAGACGCTGAGCCGTTCCGGGATCATCTCGTCGATCCTAGTCCGTTCTTCGATGAGTTTTCGCAAACGCGCTCGATGATCATGGCGATGCCTTGCCCGACACCGATGCACATGGTGCACAAAGCGAAACGTCCATCGATCCGCAGCAACTGATACATGGCAGTGGTCACGAGACGCGCGCCGCTCATGCCGAGTGGATGCCCAAAGGCGATGGCACCGCCGTTGGGGTTGACGCGCGAGTCGTCGTCGGCAAGGTTGAGGTCCCTGGTTACCGCGAGCGCCTGTGAGGCAAAGGCCTCGTTGAGCTCGATGACGTCCATCTGGTCGATGCTCAGCCCGGTTCGAGCGAGGACTTTTCTGACCGCCGGCGCCGGGGCGAACCCCATGATTCGGGGGGTCACCCCGGCCGTGGACATCGCCACGACGCGAGCCAACGGTTTCAGCCCGTGCCTCTCAGTGGCAGCCTCGGATGCCACCAGAAGGGCACAGGATCCATCGTTGATTCCCGAGGCGTTGCCGGCCGTCACGGTGCCGTTTTCCTTGACGAACGGTCGCAGCTTTGCCAGCTTTTCCACCGTCGTGTCCGGCCGCGGGTGCTCATCGGTGTCGACCACCAGAGGGTTCCCCTTTCGACGCGGCACCGAGACAGCCGTGATCTCCTCGGCGAGGTTCCCGTTGACTCTCGCCGCCTCGGCCTTGGCCTGGCTCCAGGCGGCGAATCGGTCCTGGTCCTCGCGGGAAATATTGAAGTCCTCGGCCACATTCTCCGCAGTTTCCGGCATCGAGTCGACGCCGTACTGCTTTTCGAGGAGCGGGTTGACGAACCGCCAGCCGATGGTCGTGTCGAAGACCTCCGTCGTGCGGCTGAAGGCGGTGGTGGCCTTGCCCATCACGAAGGGCGCCCGGGACATGGATTCGACGCCGCCGGCGACGATCAGGTCCTGCTCGCCTGCCTTGATGGCGCGCGCCGCGATGCCGACGGCATCCATGCCGGAGCCGCACAGCCGGTTCACGGTCGTGCCGGTGATCTCGGGCGGGAAACCCGCGAGGAGGAGGGCCATTCGTGCGACATTGCGGTTGTCCTCGCCAGCCTGATTGGCGCAACCGTAGACCACTTCGTCGATCGCCGAGACGTCCAGACTCGGATTCCTCTCGAGCAGTACGCGCATCGGCAGGGCCGCCAGGTCGTCCGTTCGGACGCTCGCGAGGGCGCCGCCATAGCGGCCCGCGGGTGTTCGGATGGCATCGCAGAGATAGGCATCGGGCATCGTGATCTCTCCCTATTCCAGATCGGCGGTCGACGGGATCAGCTCGGCAACGTTCGACTCGTCGGAGGGCACCAGGGCGCGGAGAATCTCGAGTTCCTTCTCCCCGGGCACCTCTGTCCTGACCAGGTTTTCCGCGACCTTGAGTGGCCAACTCGTGGCCTCGATCGCGGCTTCGGCCGACACCCCCGGATGGAGGTGGGTCAAAACCAGCTCGCCGCTCTCGGTGTCCGGCTCGAGGATCCCGAGATCGGTGATCACGGCTTGAGGGCCGTGGCCGGGCACTTTGAGGTCCTGCCGCGACCTTCCACCGTGCAACATCCCGGCCGTGGTCATGAAATCGAGCGTTTCGACAAAGGTCCTGCGGTTCTGGCGCAGCAGGACCAGCGTGCGGTGGCAGAACCCAGCGATCTCCGGCGCCCCTCCGGCTCCGGGGAGCCTCACCTTGGGCTTGCGATAGTCGCCGATGACCGTCGAGTTGAGGTTTGCATAACGGTCGATCTGGGCGGCGCCGAGAAAGCCGGTCCTGATCCAACCGCCCTGCAACCAGTAGTTGAACATCTCCGGCACCGACACTACCGCCTTGGCAGTGCGACTGAGCTCCGGATCTCCGATGGAGAGCGGCAGCACGGTCGGCTTGGTGTCGAGCGTCCCGCTCTCATAGATCATCGCGAGGTCCGGGGCGTGAGTCTTTCGTGCGAGGTTTGCCGCTTTGCTCGGCAGCCCGATGCCGATGAAGACCACGTCATCGGGCTCGAGCAGACGCGATGCGGCCACGACCATCATCTCTTCGGGCTTGTAAGCAGGGTCAGACATAGCCGTCTTCCTTGAGCCTGGCAAGGTAGTGCGCGAAATCGTCGCTCGCCATCAGGTAGTGCTCCATCCACTCACGGAAC
>Ga0255055_10001659_pt1 | contig 16036 bp, 16 predicted proteins | sample JV7_2_27_MG_FD_188633 | JGI IMG/M metagenome (GOLD analysis project Ga0255055, IMG submission 188633) | Seawater microbial communities from Jervis Inlet, British Columbia, Canada - JV7_2_27 | ecosystem: Environmental > Aquatic > Marine > Inlet | place: Canada: British Columbia | collected... | reverse complement strand
ACTTCGACACGGGGAAGGCAGTGGTCAAGCCGGATTCAAAACCTGCCCTCGAGGAGATCGGAAAGTTACTGAAAGAAGAAACAAGCCTTAAAATATACGTGGTAGGTCACACCGACAGCGTCGGGGCGTTCGATTCCAACATGAGCCTGTCCATGGCCAGGGCTGTGGCTGTGGTGGATGTCCTGGTGAAAGAATACGGGATCGGTCCCGGCCGCCTGAAGGCCCACGGGGTAGGGCCCCTTGTACCGGCTTCCACCAACCGGTCGGAGGACGGCCAGGCCGTAAACCGCCGGGTGGAACTTGTGGAGCAGTGAGAATCTGCCTGTTCAGTTCCTGGTTCATAGTACCTAGTTCCTTGTTACAAGGTTCTAGACACTGTCCTTCTCTCCGCCCTTCGCCATCAGTGCTCACGCCCTGGCCGTGTGGGCCCGCGAGGCCATTTTCAAAGATTATTTTTCCCAATATACACGAGTACTACAGAACAACAGTACCAACAGCAGTAAAAACAGGGATTGTTGGTAAATTCGGATTATTGGATAATGAAGAATTAGAAGATGATGACCGTGGAATAATGAGATCTTTGTTCAACCTTACAGAGGAGATCCCCCCGGGAAACAGGGAGGAACAGATCCACTATTTCCGGGGAATATTCGGCAACTTACACCCCCTCATCGTGGAAATCGGATCTGGAAACGGCCACTTCCTTGTGGAGAACGCCCTGCAAAACCTGGAATGCAACTTCATAGGCACGGAGATACTGGGCGGCCGTGCTCGAAAGTTCAGCCAAAAAGTGGAAAAACGGGGTATGTACAACATTGCCATATTCAAGGGAGATGCCCGGCAGTTCGTGTGGGAGTACCTCTATGAGGAGACTGTCTCTGAGTTCATCATCATGTTCCCCGATCCATGGCCGAAAAATCGCCATCACAAACACAGGCTGCTTCAGCAGAAGCTGCTGCAGATGCTCCATCATCGTCTCATCCCAGGGGGCAGGGTTTCGATTACAACAGATCATAGCCTGTACAGAGACCATATCATCGAGGAGTTCAGGAAAACCGAGGGGTTTGCAAAGGTGAACCTGGGAAAGTTCACAGAATATCCCGATCACTTCCGGGGTAGCCTGTTTGAGGTTCGGTTTCGCAGAGAAAATAGAAGTCTATTCTTTATGCAGTACGAGAAGATGTGAGCAGCATGCTCACGGGTCTTTCATGCGATTTAGCCTGTCTCTCAGCTTCGCGGCTTTTTCAAACTCTTCGAGTTCAACTGCCTGACGCAGCTCTTCGACAAGACGCTGTTTCTTCGAAGGCCTGTGATGCTTCAGTATTTCGTCGGCCCAGGTTCTGAGAAAGGCCACTTCAGCCCGGGATGTGCCCTCCTCTTCCTCTCTGCTCCTTTCATACACACGCTCGAGCTGGTCAATGCCATGGTTGATCTCGTCTACGGCACGGTTAACGTTCTTTTTCTTGAGAGCGCCCAGCACCCGTGCCCGCGTGTTCATCATCATCACATATGATCTATACTGTTCGAACTCCTGAATAAGTTTTTCTTCTGCGGCAAACTTACTGACAAAATCGAAGAGCCTCAGGTTTCTTGCTGTATCCCTCTCTGCACGGTTGTAATCGCCCAGCTGAAAGAAGCAGAGATAGCGGTAATAGTACTGTATGCCTTCCTGCTGAAGTGCATAGCAGTCATCTTTGTCCAGGGTAAAATCCACCGTGGAACCGTATTTGCGCTTCATTTTTCCCACGATGTATTCAAAGTAGTCGAGGAGGGATTCTTTGCTGTGGGGATTTTTTCCGTCAGGTCGGCCCTCTTCATTCATCTGAAGAATGCCAAGGTCGAGACGCATCTGAATTTTGTGACGCGTATCAGCGCCTCTGATCCTCCGGACCATCATCTCCTGGCGGATGTCATAGTCCCACGTTTTGAGGATGTGGGAGATGTCATCACCCCGTTTTCGCTTTCGGAACATAGGCCCAACAGTTACTTAGTCTACAGCTTATTATAATACACATTGCTCTAAATACAAGAAGTAGTTGGCAGTGAGGTTCAGGAGTTGAGGCTTTCTATCTTCATCAGTTTATCAAGCTTGACGATTTTAAAAATCTGCATGATCGTATCGTTTACTCCAACAATTCTGATCTTTCCACCTTCTTTATCGAGTTCCTTGAACAGATAGACGATCTTTCCAATTCCTGAGCTTGTGATGGATTTCAGTTCAGAGAGATTGATAACCACCTCTTTGGGGTTTTTTTCAATGATACCGTCGAATACCTGCTGAAGCTCATCGCCCTGCTCCGTGTAAATATCTCCGGTAAGATTAACGGTGGTTTTCCCATCACCTTCAGCTACAGCAATTTTCATGCAGCTCCTCCTCTCCCGTCATCGTTACAAGCATAATAGATATTATTGTATATATCAATACTAAACGATCAAATAATTGTGCAGTGCTGCCCATAATACTATTATACTTCGTGTACCCAATCTTTAGGGGACTATCATGGAAGAAATACTCATACAGGATCTTACACTCCATCTCCATATAGGTGTAACGGACAAAGAGCAGCGAAAGAGCCAGAAGGTGCTCATCAGCATGGAAATTCAACCCGCAGCAAGGGGGAAAATCGATGACACTCTTGAAAACACCATCGACTATTCTGCAATACGACGTGAATTGAAATCACTGCTGAGGGAAGAGCGTTTCAACCTCATTGAAACGGCTGCTGATCGTATTGCACGCTACGTGCTGGACAATTTCAGAGCAAAAAAAGTAGCCGTAACAGTAAAAAAGTTTCCATACAAAGATACAGCCTATGTGGGCTGCAGGCTGAGTCTTGAAAAACCTAGGTAGCTCGGTGTTTTCCAGAGAATAGATGAGAGGGATTTTCCTTTGAAGCTGACTGTACTGGGGTCAAGCGGAGGTTATGCAGGAAAAAATGACGGCTGTTCTTCCTATCTGCTCAATGCAGGTGCCCGAAACTATCTCATAGATCTTGGGCCCGGCTCCCTATCGGAGCTGCAGAATCATATCGGATACAGGGAACTGGACGCTGTGTTCATTTCACATTTGCATGCTGATCACGTATCAGACATCTACACATTGAGGTTTGCCCTGTTTGCTGCGCAGAGAGAAGGTTCCATGCCCCCCTCTCTTCCACTCTACATGCCCGATCAGCCCGAAGACACATACACCTTCATACGAACCCACATTGAGGAGCAGTTCAATATAACCGTGGTCACACCCGATTCGAGAGTCGAACTGGACAGCATGATCGTTCATTTCCTTTGCACCAGGCACAGTCTCACAGCCCTAGCAATGAGATTTGCATATGGAGGAAAGACACTTGTCTACACAGCAGATACTGCTCTGTTTGACGGTCTCGTGCCATTCTGTGCCAATGCCGCCCTGCTGCTTGCCGAAGCGACGCTGCAGGAGAAAGACAAAGATCTCGAAGCAACGGGACACATGACTGCAGCCACTGCAGGAAAACTTGCACACAAGGCCAATGCAGGGAGGCTCCTGCTTACCCATTTCTGGCCTGAATATGACAGGAGCATCAGCCTGAGCGAGGCCAGCGAGTCTTATTCCGGCCCGATTCTTCTTGCAGAAAGGGGGCTTGTGATTCAGATCTGACTGCATATCCCTTTCACAATAAAAAAACTATCTTTAACCTGATCTGAACAAACAGATGAGGGGGAGGAAGAATTAATGGACGAAAGCATCATGATGATTCAGGAGAAAATACAGAAGGAGAGTGAGATACTCACCAAACTACGCGAAGAGATAGCAAAGGTGATTATCGGCCAGGAGGAGATGATCGACAAGCTTCTCATCGGCCTGCTCACCGGAGGGCATGTACTCATTGAAGGTGTACCCGGACTCGCCAAGACTCTGACGGTCAGCACGCTTGCACAGGTTTTAGACACCCACTTTCAGCGAATACAGTTCACACCGGATATGCTCCCCGCAGACCTCATAGGAACCATGGTGTACAACCAGAAAAGCAACGAATTTCAAGTCCGAAAGGGACCCATATTTGCCTCAATCATTCTTGCCGACGAAATAAACCGTGCTCCCGCCAAGACGCAGAGCGCCCTTCTGCAGGCCATGCAGGAACGGCAGGTCACCATCGGCAATGACACCTTTGTGCTGGACAGCACTTTCATGGTAATTGCCACGCAAAACCCGATTGAGCAGCACGGCACCTACCCGCTTCCTGAGGCGCAGGTTGACCGTTTCATGTTGAAACTCAAGCTTCCCTATCCAACGAAGGAGGAGGAGCTTCAGATTCTGAAGATACACGGCATAGGAAAGGATCCTGAAACCACATCTGTTGCAAGACATAAGGACATTGAAAAGCTGAAAGAGGTTATCCACATGATCTACATGGATGACAAGATTGATCGCTACATTGTGGATCTTACCTCTGCTACACGCAATCCAGAGGAGTATGAACTCCTCGACATCAAGGACCTCATCTCCTTCGGCGCCAGCCCCAGAGCTTCCCTCCACCTGAAAATAGGATCAAAGGCAAATGCCTTCCTGAATGGAAGGGGCTATGTCATCCCGGATGACGTTCGAGACATGGGATTTGATATTCTCCGGCACAGGCTCATTCTCACCTATGAAGCACAGGCTGAGGATATTTCACCGGAGGATGTGATCGAAAAGATATTTCGAGGCGTCGAGGTTCCCTAATGCTGCCCCAGGAGATCATAAAGAAGATTCGCCTCATCGATATCAAGACCCGCATGCTCGTCAACGAGATGTTCTCAGGCGAGTATCACTCCATATTCAAGGGGAGGGGCATCGAATTCAGCGAGGTGCGGGAATACAGCTACGGTGATGACATTCGAACCATCGACTGGAACGTCACAGCCAGGTTCGGAAGGCCCTTTGTAAAGGTGTATGAAGAGGAACGGGAACTGACCGTCATCATACTCTTCGACATAAGCAGCTCCACACTGTTTGGTTCGCAGTCTATGAAGGGGCGTGACATCATGGTCGAGCTCGCGGCCCTCCTGCTCTTCTCGGCCGTTGAGAACAATGACAAGATCGAGGCGGTGCTGTTCTCCGACATCATTGAAAAATTCGTACCGCCCAAAAAGGAACGCACCCATGCACTGCGCATACTACGCGAGCTCCTCTACATACAGCCGCATCATCGCGGTACCAATTTGAAGCTAGCCTGCGACTTTATCAACAACACGCACCCGAGGCGAAGCATCATATTCGTATTCTCCGATTTTTATGACAGTGGTTATGAGAAGCCTTTTAAAATGATGGCAAAACAGCACGATGTCATCCCAATCATGTTCCGCGACCCACTCGAGGACATTATTACGGAACAGAGGGGGCTCTTTGTCATGCATGATATGGAGAGTGATGCCAGAGCATTCATCGACCTAGGCGACAGAAGGACCCGGGAGGAATATGTGAAGAATCTGAAAACCCTTCGGGCTAAACGAAACAGGCTGTTTACATCGATAGGTCTGGATTACATCGAAGTGTCCACTGACAGGCCCTATATAAAACCGCTCTTCGAATTCTTCAACAGGAGAGCACGCAAACTATAATCGAGAAAATGAAAATACCATCGCCAAAACAGTGCTGCTTCCTGATCCTTATACTCATGTGCCTGCCGCTGCTTGCTGCTGCCGGCAGAAAGGCTGATGTGGACATTGAGTATACCATTCCTTCCGTATCACTCACCCTGCTCTCAGAGAAACCACTGACCATCGGCGATCCCATTGATTTGGCTCTTACCGTATACCACGATAAAAAGGAATCAATCGTGTATCCGGAAGAAGGCGGTGACTTCACACCCTTTATGCTGAGAGACTACTCCACCAAGAGCAGGAAGGTTGGCCCTCGTACGGATAAAACCATAGTACTGTACACCATCTCTGTATTTCAAACCGGTGATGTTGTCCTCTATCCGGTAACGGTAACCGTTGGGGACGTTGCCTTGCAAACAGAGGAGCTGACCCTTCGAATACTCTCCGTGCTCCCTGCAGATGAGACAGACCCGGAGCTCATGGATATCGTACCACCCTACAGGGCGCGAATAAAGAGCATAACGGTTGTCATCATACTTCTGGGCATTGCTGCAGCAATCGGTCTGTTCATACTGATCAGGAAGTATCTCATACATTCCCGACAGGTGCCCAAAACCATTGTTGAGAGTGATGTCTCCTTTGACCCCTATGAATATTCCATACGTGAACTGGAGAGCATTCGGAAGGAGCATGCAAAAGAACAGGCTGATTCGAAAAAGGTGTACAGCACCATTTCACACAGCTTGAAACTGTTCTTTGGAAGCCTCTTCACCATTGAGGCCCTCGAGATGACCACGTCCGAATTGACGCGCTATATGAGACGAAGCGGAACCCGACGTGACAGATATGTACAGCCCAACAGGTTGATCAATATCCTGCACAGGAGTGATATGGTCAAGTTCGCCAGGGAAGCACCACCCCACAGCAATGTTGAGCAGGACATAAACCAGTCGATTACCATAATCAAGGAAGCCCAGGTGAAAGTGCAGGGCGCAGAGCTTCCTGCACTTCGACCTGCCACAGAGGAGCCAGGCGATGCAGTTTAAGAGTCCAATCCTACTCTGGGGCCTGGTCCTGCTCCCGGTCTTGTTCTATTTCCTGTTTGTCAGGGAACGGGAGCGCAGCATAGGAGCGCCATTTTTCTCCCTGTTTCCCGGAATCACAACGGTTCGCATACAGCTCTTTTTCTTTTCGAAAATCCTGCTCGTGCTTGCCCTCGGGCTGTTCATCGTTGCACTCGCCCGACCTCAGAAGGGTTATATAGAAGAGACCATCGAAACGGAAGGTATAGACATTGTTCTGGCGCTCGACATTTCCTCGAGCATGAAGGCTGAAGATTTCAAGCCAAACCGCCTTGGTGCGGCAAAGAATGTTGCAAAGGAGTTTATCGAAGGTCGGAAAACCGATAAAATCGGCCTCGTGACCTTCAGCAGAAAGGCGATCACACAGAGTCCGCTGACCATTGATTACAATATTCTGTACGATTTCATCTACACCATTGAGATCGGCATGATACCCGATGGCACAGCTATCGGAAACGCTATTGCCGAGAGCTCGAAAAGGTTGGGCGGTGGAAAAGAGATCAGCAAGGTACTCATACTTCTCACCGATGGAATCAACAACAGCGGTGAAATAGACCCGCTGACTGCAGCCAGAGCTGCAGTAGCCCTGGATATCAAGATATACACCATTGGGGTGGGCAGCATGGGAAACGCCCCCTATCCGGTACAGGACCAGGTGTTTGGCAAACGCTACGTCTCCGTTCCCGTGCAGATAGATGAAGAGGTGCTCAAGTCCATCGCCAGCATAACGGGAGGACGCTATTTCAGGGCGACAGACACGCAGAAGCTTGAGGATATCTACCGTGAGATCGATCAGCTCGAGAAGAGCAAGATAGAGATCAGGCAGTACCGAAAAACCAAGGAGCGTTTCATGGCACCAACCCTTGTCGGTATGCTCCTGTTCTGCTTCTATCTCTTTCTCACGAGGACCTATTTGAGAACGATTCCCTGAGAGTTGTGGAGAGAAGGTATGGAACTCATTCAGTTTGCAAACCCATTTTACCTGTACATACTCGCGCTGGTACCCGTGGTGTATGTTTTGTTCCTGCTCATGCACAGGAAGAGGATGAATACAATCGAACGTATGGGCAGGGCCGAGACGCTGAACAGCTTTTCCAGACATGACCTGCGTGGTTCAATCCGCCAGGAAGGGCTGTTCGCCGCACTCGCACTTTTCTTCATTGTCATTGCCCTTTCGAAACCGCAGGCAGGCACCAGGCTGGAACCGGTTACCATTACCGGTTCTGACATATACATTGCCATAGATCTCTCACAGAGCATGAGGGCCGAAGACATCAAGCCCAACAGACTGGAGCGTGCAAAAATCGCTGCACTGGAGCTCATAGGCTCGCTGCAGGGAGATCGCGCAGGAATCGTGTTCTTTGCAGGAGATGCATTTGTGCAGTGCCCGCTCACAAGCGACTACAATGCGCTGGTTTCGGTGATCAACTCGCTCTCCTTTGAAACTGCCGTATCAAGCGGCACATCGATTGCTGCGCCCCTGGAGCTTGCGATGAGCTCACTGAAACCCGAGGATGACCACTACGCGGTTATGCTGCTTCTCACCGATGGAGAAAACACGGGGCCTGACCCTGAGAGGGCAATCAGAGAACTGGCGAAACGTGACATCAAAATCTTCTCCATTGGCATTGCCACCACATCCGGAGCTCCCATTCCTGTGTACAGTGAGGATGGGCTGAGAACCGGTTACAAGAAGGACCAGAATGGCAAGGTTGTCATCTCAGAGCTTGATGATTTCCTGTTGAGAAACATTGCTGAGAGAACTGGTGGCGAGTATTTCAAGACATCCGACACCTTTGACGAGATCCGTCGTTTCAATTCAGCCCTGGACACATTGAAAAAACGAGAATATGAGACAAAGCGCTATACCGTGTATGAAGAACGATTTCAGATACCGCTTGCCCTGGGCATACTGTTTCTACTCATATATGCTTCGGTTACGGTACGCGTGAGGAAAACATCACCATGAAACATAGAGCAAGGCTCCTGCCCATTCTCTCCATGCTCCCCCTGTTCTTCGCTGCCAGCACCCTGTCAGCGGACCCGTACACCTCGGTGATGCGGAAGGGAATCCGATATTACAAGAATCAGCTCTACAGGGAAGCCCTTGGTTTTTTTCAGCAGGGTATGGAGAAGAATGAAAAATCACTAGCACCCCATTTCAACACTGGAGCTGTTCTCTACAAAATGGAGGACTACATTCAGTCCATAGAATCTCTTACTGCATCCCTTGAACGGACCAAGGACGACGAGGAAATAGCACAGATTCACTACAATCTGGGCAACAACCACTATCAGATAGGAAACTACGACAAAGCGGCTGAACATTACGTGCAGGCGCTCGATAAGAACCCCTATGACCTCAATTCGAAGTTCAACCTTGAACTGGCGTTGAATAAGCTTGCGGACCAGGCCTCCCCCTCACAGGAGGAGACAGAGGACGAGAAGGGAGAGGGGGGACCGGAGCACGCTGAAAACCAGCAAAGCGACGAGGCCGAGCACAAGGGAAGCTCTGGCGAGCAGGAGCAGACAAAGGATGAATTCTCACGCGAAGAGGCGGAGCGACTCGTCGACTCGGTCAATAACGATCAGTCGAGAATAATCAATGACATAATACAGAACAGGGCTGGAAGGGTACAACATGAGAAGGATTGGTAAGGTACTTTTACTTCTTGTACTGGTCATGGGCGTTGCCATGGCTGCGTACGCGGATGAGAGAATAGTCAACGTATTTGCAGAAGTTGACAGTGATGAAGTCGGCCTGCTTGATACATTTATACTGACAGTAACTATTGAGGCCGAAAACATTAAGAGCATACCGAAACCAGAGGTTCCTGAACTGCAGCACTTCAGCATTGTAAACGAGAGCACACGAACACAGTCGAGTATATCAATTGTTGATGGAAAGGCTTCCCGAAGAAAGGTCATCTCTTTCGTGTATACCCTGAAGCCTGAACAAACAGGCAGCTTTACCATTGAGCCGGTGCGTATTCGTTACGGGGGAGATGTGTTCAAGACCGAAGCGCTGACTGTAACGGTTGTGGAGGGTCAAAAACGGGGGGAAGAGGGAAGCTTCATGTTCCGCGACGGCACCGCCATAGATATGGAGAAGCTTCGAAGGGATATCTATGTGCAGGTGAAACCGGAAAAAACCGATCTCCTCGAAGGAGAACAGCTGTTCCTCACATATGTTCTCTACTCGCGCCTGGATATCGACTCCATATCCCTCAAACAGAATCCCAGTTTCCCCGGATTTTACATCGAAGACATATACAATGCCACCAGGCTCGAGTACAGACGGGAGGAGGTAGATGGTAAAATCTATACCACGTCCCAGATCAAAAAGGTTGTACTTTTCCCACTCAAGACAGGCAGCTACACACCAGAACCCCTCATCCTCGAGGCCACGGTCATCGTAAAAAGCGACGACCTCTTCGATGTATTCGGCCGGCCCTTCACATTCGATATACAAAGCACCCCTATAGCTATACATGTGAAATCAATTCCCCGGACGCCGGGAAGCAACGACTTCAACGGAATCGTGGGGAGCCTTGATGCCACACTGTCCTCGCCCGTATACACCGTTCGTACAGGTGAGTCCATGACCTGTTATCTCACCTTGAAGAGCACTGGAAACCTCAATGTCATAAGCGATCCCGGCCTCATACTCTCAACCAGAGGGAGGGTATATCTCTCGGAAACTATGCGGGATACGGTAGAGGAGGAAAAGACAGTCTTTTTCGTAAAGAAGTTTGAATACACCATTATTCCAGAAGAAAACGGCAAACTGAATATCGGTACAGAGGATATAACCTATTTCGATACGATGGAGAGGCAGTATATAACACTCACCGCAGAGCCCCTTCAGCTGACTGTCACCGGCGAGGACATAGTACGTGAGAAACCCATCAGAGGCGGGAGAAAGGCAGTGGGGACTGCCACGCTGCAGTTTATCAAGGGCGACACCAAGTCCCTGAAGAGTGTCACGGCGTCACCACTTCAATCACTTCCCTATTTCATTTATCATGTTGCACTGATAGTCGTTACTGCTGCACTTTTTCTATTGATCCTGAAAAAGGAAAAGCTTGAAAAAAATGTCGGGCTTTTCAGATTGAAGCGCGCACGAGCGTCAGCCCTCGAGCTTCTCGACAGTGCATCGAAGCACATTGACAGGGGAGACCTGTCCGATGCTGCGAATGCCATATACAGGGCGCTGGCAACTTATGCAGCTGACAAGGCGCGTCTCTCACCGCAGGAAGTGACCGGTAAAACTGCAGACAGTGTACTCAACACTATTCCCGGCATCAATGGGTCAACTAAAAAGGAGTATCTCAGGTTGTTCGAAACCTGCACGATGATAAAGTTTTCAACAGGTCGAATAGAGGACAGCAACATGGTTCGTGGCCTGTGGGATGCATCCTTTAAAATTATTAATGAAATGGAGAGCAGCTGGATCAGAAACCAATAGCACAGTGTTCATTCCCGGACAAGAAGCATCGATATGGGAAAAATGAGAATGGAGTATACATGAGACAATTGTTTTTTATCATCATTCTTGCAGCACTTTTACCTTTTCATATTGCACAGGCAAGTATTGAAAATGCAGAGATCTACAACAGTGCCAATGACTTCTACACGAAAAAGGAGTATCATGAGGCCCTTGACCTCTACCTTGAGCTTGCCAACAGAGGGATTCAAAACCCGCTGCTCTACTACAACCTGGCCAACACCTATTTCAAGATAGGGAATGCCGGATATTCGGTACTGTACTTCGAAAGGGCGCTTCTTTTAAAGCCCTTTGATCGAGATATACGGGCAAACCTGGATCTAGTACGGTCACAGCTCGAGGACAAGATCGCTCCACTCTACGATGAGGGAATACTGAAACTGCTCAGAAGACTCTTCTCATTTCCGAGCAGTAAGATTACCGTTTATCTGGAGATTGTTCTGTTCTCCACACTTGTCATCCTCCTGCTCTCCTTCCTGTTCCTTCCCCATTCTCGGATTCGCCTTAAAAACCCGATCATCATAATCGGCGCGATCTATCTGGCCATACTCATTGGCATGATCTCACAGTTCACCTATGAGAAGAAATTTCCGCAGGGGATCATTCTCCAGAAAGTGCTCGATGTAAAATCATCACCGCTGGTGGAAAGCGAGACGCTCTTTACACTGCATGAGGGCACCAAGTTCAGGCTGATCGAAAGCCGGGGAGAGTGGATCAGGTTTTCGATACAGGATGGAAGACAGGGGTGGATGCTGCAGGAGAGTATCGCATTCATCCAGGAGAAATAACCCCTTGCTTACAGCAGGGATTCAAGCCATGGGAGATCTTTTTTCATAAGCAGCTGCAAGTCGGGTATCTCCCTTCCCATGATCCCACTGAAAACGAGACCCGGTATGTCCACACAGCAATCCACACTGTCGATAAGCACTGAGTCCGAGGTGGCAATGAGATCAGGTGCATGCTGCGTTTGAATGAGCTTATCAGGGCTCTTTACCGCTTCCACCTGGGCGGGTATCCCCGCCCCTTCCATTTTCTCCCGCAGTAAGGCCGCGAAATCACCGCTTCTCGATACAGGGCTATCGAGATAAAAGTAGAACATGGAGATGCTGCTCAGATACCGCTGTAATGCAGCAACGACAAGATCTAGGGCACGGAGCGTCAACGAACCGAAAGAGTAATTGCCATACACTCCCGACACATCCCGTATATAGCCGTCAAGGGCCCTGAATACCAGCCTGCCCTGCAGATAACTCTCAATAGTGATGAATACATTGTAACTGTCGATGACGCATCGCTTGTACGACGCTGAGGCTTCGCTCCACCGCCTCCCAATCCTGTGCTCGCACACACCCTGCGTAAAAACTCCCCTGAAGAGTACCATTCGTTCCTCGGATGTCATTCTATACCTGTTCCCCACAAGCTCTATCGATGCCTTCCTGGGATAATCCTGTTCCAGCAGGTAAAGGAGGTCCTGCAGCGCACTTCTGATTTTTTTATGTAACTCCATGATAATTCGTTATATTATAGAGCGAATGCCCGGTTCTCAACAACTCGAAGTTCAACACTTCGCACAAAACACCTCCATGCCAGCAGACACAGAGAGAACTATGCATCTATCATACCATAGCGGCCGGCGGAGGGTACGCTTTCTCATCACTGTACTGCTTTTCATGCTGTGCTCATCTTCCCTCCTTTTTGCAGGCGGCAGGAAAAAAGACCCCAAAGAGAGCAGCATTCAGTTCTGGCACTCCGTTGGATCTCATAACAAAACAGTGCTCTCATCCCTGGTAGATGGGTACAATGAAAACGGACGGAAGCAAAAAATTGATTCGGTCTTTCAAGGATCAGAGGGTGACCTGTACCTGAAACTCCTGGCCCAGGAGAATATACCAGAAATCGTACTCCTCCCGGTTCAGTATATGCAGGTATTACGGGACCGGGCCATTATTGCCGATATCTCCCCCCATATATCAAATCGAATCAAAGAAGACATCGATGAAAAGTACTGGGAAGCACTCGCCATCGACGAAGGCATGTACGGCATCCCTTTTTCCTTTCACAGCAGCATACTGTATGTGAATCAGCATGTGCTGCGCATATCTGGAAACCGGCATGAAAGAGAGCCGGACACCTGGGAAGAGTATGTACCAATCCTCCAGAAAATCCGGGACAACACCGACGGGAAATGGGGCATCTATATACCCATGGAAAACCTCAGCCATTTCATTACCTATGTGGAGAGCTTCTCCGGAACGAAGGTTGTGGAGGGTCAGCGCCTTACGGTGTTCTCACCCAAAGCGGTGAAAGCCATGAGAACTTTACAGGAGCTTGTTTTCCGATATCAGGTCATGCCGCCCAAGCTCACCTCAACAGAAGCAGAGCAGCTTTTTTTCAGTGGAAATCTGGGTATACGTATGGCAGAAAGCTCCCAGCTCGTCTACACACAGACAAACCTTCCCTACAATCTTACAGTCTGGAACCTCCCCTCGTCGGCCGGGATACCCCTCCCTGTCAGCGGCAATTGTCTTGCCGTCACAAGCAGTGGTCTGAAAAGGGTCCGTGAGGTGTTCAGGTTCATCGACTTTCTCATTAATTATGAAAACTCCATCAAGTGGCATACGCACACAGGTTCACCCGCCATACGCGAGAGTGCCAGGGATTCCATTGACCTGCTCATCTTTTACGAGGAAAATCCCAACTACATGACACCCATTATCGCACTCGAAAGAGGAGTAGTGTACTCACCCCGCTATGATTATTACAGCATCGACGCCGTGATGAGGAGTGCGCTGGACAGAATCATGATCAATGGAGAGGACCCTCACCACATACTGGCCGATGTACAGCAGGAACTTGATCTGATGATCATACCTTCCATGTAAGATTTACCCCGCAGGGCAATCACCTTTTCCAGTACAGTGATGTTTGGGGTTATACTGTGATGATGAAAGAGCAGTAGAAGCTGTTAAGTACCGACAAGCTGGACAAGGGTCTCATTTCCTACAAATATCTTCAGCAGCCTGCTTCGCACCTCTTCTGAGATTTCGAGAAACTTGATACCCACATCCCATGTTTTAATGCGGTAAATGCCCCCACCTGTGAGCTCTTTCTTCCGGACGATGTATCCCTGAATACTCTCCTTGTTGAAGAGGGTGAGATGTGATGAATCAAGTATGACCTCATCTCCGATGTCGAGGTCGAAGTCTTCATAGTTGTGGATCTCAATGCCGATACCGCCTTCACCGATACTCTTGACAAGGGCAGGTTTTCTCACATTGGAACTGAGGTTCTTAACACCCCCGACTTTTGCAACCACGAGCCGTGGATGCTTTCGCATCTGCTGATACTCCTTGCTGTATTCACAGAGACCCTCGAGCTCATAGGAGCGTGAGTCTTTCAGAACATAGGGTTTCTCCTTGAAAGAGGCCTTCAAAAGGTAGGAAAAGGTCCTCATTTCACGGGCCGTTGACGCATCGATATAGATGCGGTTGTCCCTTGCAAGCGACTGAAGCCGGGCAGCTCTGTTTATACAGTTTCCCACAAGGGTGTACTCCTTGCGCTGGGCCGGACCGACGAATCCCGTCACAGCATCCCCGGTTCCGATGCCAATACCTATCTCCAAAGGAACCTCACCAATACTCACAAGCTCGGGAATGAGCCTGAACATCCCTATTCGTATCTCGATGGCTGCACGGATTGCATTGTAGACATCGGCCTTCTTGTTGTTCGGCAGTCCCCAGACTGCAAGGAGTCCGTCGCCGATGAACTTATCGATTATGCCATCATTCTGCTTTACAACAGCAACGATCATGCGGAAATAGATATCAAGGAGCTTGAGCACCTTCTTTGCATTGTGTTTCTGAAGCATGAAGGAGAATCCGCGCAGGTCAACAAACATGTTTGTGATCTTCTTGAACTCTCCTGCGGGATTTATCGTTGCTCTCTCTTCCCTCAGTTTTCTCTCAAGATCAGGGGGAATGTGAGCTACAACCATAATCAACTCCAATCCTTTGGGCAGTGACTTTATTTTTATTGGTGAAGCCCAAATCATGGGTATGCATATAAAAGTATATGCCTATTTTGTGCATATGCAAAAAATTTTGTGAATTGTTAGTCTATGTAGGTAAGCCAGTTGAATTGATCGCTGCGTTCTCCGAGCTGAATACCCTTGAGCTCATCGTACAGATTTCTTGTCAATACACCCGGTTTTCCGTTGCCAATGGTATGGGTCTTTCCCTCATAGGCTACAGACAGAATGGGTGTGATGACCGCAGCAGTGCCGGAGCAGAAAAGCTCTTCAGCATTGAACAGCTCATCGTAGCGGATGTCCCGTTCCTGGGGGATGAGATTGAAGCTGTGTTCCGCAAGCATGAGAATCTCCCTGCGGGTCGTTCCAGGCAGAACCGATCCTCCAAGCCGTGGTGTGGAGAGTATGCCGTCTTTGATAAGGAAAAAGTTTGCCGAACCAACTTCCTCAACGTAGGTTGAACAGCGGGCATCGAGGTAGAGCACCTCGTCGAAACCATCTACCTTTGAGAGGACCTTGGGCATGAGCGAAGCTGCATAGTTGCCCACAGCTTTCACTCCACCTGTACCGAGGAGAGGCGCTCTGTGGAAATCCGTGCGTATCTGCAGATGAATGCCGCCAAATGGACCCTTGAAGTAGGGACCGACAGGTGACATGAAGATAATGAACATATACTCAGTTGCAGGCGATACCCCAAGCATCTGGCCGGAGCCGAAGAGAATAGGCCTGATATAGAGGTCGCCCTTCTCGTAGGGAGGCACATAATCTTTGTTCGCCCGTACCAGGGCCTTGATTGACTTAACGAAGAAATCTTCATCAAGTTCCGGCATGCACAATCTTCTGCACCCATCGTTGAGCCTC
>Ga0255055_10001658_pt1 | contig 16039 bp, 11 predicted proteins | sample JV7_2_27_MG_FD_188633 | JGI IMG/M metagenome (GOLD analysis project Ga0255055, IMG submission 188633) | Seawater microbial communities from Jervis Inlet, British Columbia, Canada - JV7_2_27 | ecosystem: Environmental > Aquatic > Marine > Inlet | place: Canada: British Columbia | collected... | reverse complement strand
CTTCTCTTCTTGTTCTCCTTTCTCTTCTTCTATCTCTTTATCTTTCTCTTCTTCTCTAAATTCAATCGTTTTCGGTTCAATTTCTTTTAAGGGTTCCTCTTCTTGTTCTCCTTTCTCTTCTTCTATCTCTATATCTTTCTCTTCTTCTCTAAATTCAATCGTTTTCGGTTCAATTTCTTCTAAAGGCTTCTCTTCTTGTTCTCCTTTCTCTTCTTGTATCTCTATATCTTTCTCTTCTTCTCTAAATTCAATTGTTTTTGGTTCAATTTCAACGGGTTCTGATGGTTTTTCCCGTTTATCTTTGCTTTCTTCTTCCAGTTTTTCAGGTTTATTTTTCTTCTTAATTTTCTTCAAGCCCTCGATTGCCTCTTTGCGTACTACTGGACTCGGATCTTTTAAAGCTTTCGCTAACACATCAAGAGAGTGAGGGTGGTGAAAATCGCCCAATTCATCAGCAGCTTCTTTTCTAACTATCTCGTCTTTGTCGTTTAATAGGATGTAAGCAAAAATCCCTAGAACCTCGTTTTCTCCTAAATCTCCTAAAGTATCTACAGCGTCTTTCCTAACGCCGGGATTAGGATCTGTTAAAGCTGTGTTGGCTAATTCCTTTAAGGTCCTATCCGAATATCCAAGCGGTGGTATACCACTTAAATTAACTCCGCAAAATTTGCAAAAATTATGCCCAATATCGATAACTTTTCCACACGAAGCGCAAATACGTTCTGTTTCAAAATCAACCGCGGGTTTTGTAAAACTCGTGGGATTTTGTTCACGTACAGGTTCTCTATTTACCCTATAAGGATTATATTTATCGTTTCCCATTTTATATACTCTTTTTTTTATTTCTCTATATTGCTCGTTTTAACTTATGATTATAATAGAAATTAGTTTTAATTAACTTAATGGAGACCAATTTTTGAAAATCAAATATCCCAGTAAAAAGTAAATAGGTTAAAAAAAATTTGTTTTATTTTAAGCTATGGTTATGTCTTTAGATAAATATACATCTTGTACTGCGTTGAGAATTCTAATTCCCTCCGGTGTTGATTTCTTAAAAGCCTTTCTACCTAATATAAGGCCCATACCACCAGAACGTTTATTGATGACTGCAGCTTTCACAGCATCAGCTAAATCGTTTCCTCCCGTTTCTCCACCAGAGTTAATCAATCCTACCCTTCCCATATAACAATTTGCAACTTGATAACGGTTCCATTCGATGGGATGATCTGTTGCTAATTTGTCGTAAACAAGTTTGTCGGTTTTACCGTAATTTAGATCAAGGAAACCGCGATTTAATGTAGATAATTTCTGTTTTACAATATCCGCTTCTATAGTGACGCCTAGATAGTTTGCTTGGCTTTCTAAATCGTTTGCTGTATGATAATCCTTTCCATCTTTTATAAATTCTTCCTTATTTCTAAGATAAGTCCATAGAACGCAAACTAGTCCAAGCTCGTGAGCGTATTTGAACGCTTCAGATGTCTCTTGAATATGTCTTCTTGAGTAATGAGACCCAAAATATACTGTTGAGCCAATAGCCGCAGCACCCATATCCCACGCTTGCTCTACGCTTGCGAACATAGTCTGATCAGACAAATTGGGTTTTGAAAGTAATTCATTATGGTTTATTTTCACTACAAATGGAATTTTGCGCGCGTATTTCCTGCTAATAGAACCTAAAGCGCCTAGAGTAGATGCTACACCGCTGCATCCTCCTTCTATTGCTAGTTTAATAATGTTCTCAGGATCAAAATATCGCGGATTTACTGCAAAACTGGCTGATGCAGTGTGTTCAATTCCTTGATCTACAGGAAGTATCGAAATATAACCAGTACCCGCTAACCTCCCACACTGATTAAACATCCGCTCCATATTGTTTAACACCAAATTGTTTCGATCAGAATCCCCCCACACCCTATCTATATGGTCTGGACCAGGAGCGTGAATCATTTCTTTTGGGATTCCTGTACATGTATGATTCAAAAGTTTATCTGTATCTTCGCCGAGTAATTTTTTAATTTCTTCAAAATTCATTTTCAATTCACCAGATTTTTTAAATTGAAACTAAAAAAGAAATAGGACTCTTAATATAAAATGTTTTTCTTTTAAGGTTTTAACAAAGGATAAGCAATTATTCAGATTGAGAATTAGAATTAAAAAATTCTTTTATTAAATCAGAAAGGAGGTGATAATTATTTGAATTAATGCTAGCTTTACCGCATTCTAGTTTTAATAAAATCTTTCGTTTTTCAGCACCTTTAGTTTCTAATTTTACTACTAACTTCTTGCTAAGGTGGTTGGAATTATCTTCTTGTGTAAACCGCCTCCCCCATAAACCCTCTATATGTTCCATAGCGCGCTCTTTTTTATCAGTACGCTTAATCATACTAGCGGTTTGAGTTTGAGATTTCTCCATGTATATCACATTCCTCAGAAGTTTAAATATTATTAATATTACTTACTTTTTTACAACCATCTATAAAAAGCCCTTTTATATTAAATCAATATAAAAAAACTTTAATTTTTTCTAAATTTGAATAACATATGCCAAATGAATTTGATTTTAAAAACTACAAATCAATGGAAGAATATAGCCAAACTATGGAGGGGAGCAAATATTTGCACGACCTTTATTTAAAAGCAGTTAATCACCCAGTAAGAAGAGAAATATTAGAAATAGTTAATAAAGCCAAGAAAATCTCTAAGAAAGACCTACTTAAGGATTTAATAGAAAAAAACCTAATTAAAGAAGAAAACCAACTAGTTTATAATATTGATTATTTAATCAAAGCTTTTTGTATAAATCCCATTGAAGACGATGAAAGTGATGAAATCTTTTATGAAATTACTCAAAGTGGAAAAGTAATAGAATATTTAGAATAGTCTTTTTGTTTAATTCTTAAAAAATCAATTATAAAAAATTAATACTTTTTTCTTTACTAGAAAATAAATCATTTTCATTAGTATCCGATAACCTTCGAATGTCCATAACTTTCGAAGATGCAAAGTATTCGAAATTAAAATCAACAATATCACCTGCGTTTCTATCAGGGATAGGCATGAGTCTAGCAGTAAGTGGTTTGTTTAATCTTAAAGATATAGTACACAGATCTAGTAAGATATAAAAAAGTTCTCGTTCAGTAATATCTCCTGGTAAAGGAACGCAATCTAAACCAGTTCCACATATAGTGGAATACAGTAGTAATGTATCTAAATTAAATTTATTTTCTGATAAACTATTCGCGATAGTATAATCTTCAAGAACAGAGGGCATAAAACCTGAAAAACCGATAACCTTTTTTCTTTTAGGTATAGCGTTTTTTATCATAGCAACCCCTATGAGCGCCCCTGGAGCTCCAAAATATTCGAAATTTAGTTTTTCGAACGCAGTTCCTATACTTTTTTCTGTGGTAGGATATGGTGCTGGAGAAAAATCAACTCCGCTAAATTCAATTCCATTCTTGGTTGCCACTTCTTCACAAATATTTAACAGAAAATCATAAATCTCGTTAAATCTTACTCCTAAGCGTTCATGTGCTTCTTCGAAGCTTTTGGCGCTTTCAAAAATTTTTACAACTTCATCAGCCATTTCCAGAGCTAAACCGAACGAGGGTTCTTCTGACATGTGATAAGCTGCGGGAAAGAAAGGAGTATCAGGAGAAACATTAGTACTTACACAAAAATTTAAATTTTTAAAGGGATCTGGAACAGCTAACTTTTTAATTATTTTCGCACTAGAACGAAGCGCAGAGAGATTAATCCCGTTTTCTTTTGATGCTACATGAACAGAAGTGAAAAATTTTTCTCTTCGCTTTATGAAGGAAGGAATTTCATTTAATAGTAATTTCTCATAAATACCATATTTTTGAATTTGTTCGTCTGCTATAACTGCACAGGAAGCAAAATAATCAAATTCGTACTTTAATATGATTCTTTCCAAAATACCTAATTGTTCGTGTATTCTTGTTAAAGTCTCGTTCAAATTTTTGGAGTAAAATTGCTGGTCATAGGATAAAATCGGTTGTGAACACAACCTTTTAGTTTGGACTTCGATCCCAATATTGTTAAGTTTTTGAACGAGGTCATTATTGAGAGAAGAAAACCGCTGAAGTTTCTGTTCCATGTAATTCTCGAGTTCTTTATCCTCTGCTAAATACGGTACTTTCTGTCCAACGGTAATAGCGCGAACTTTCATTATTTCTTAATCTAAAATATCAATTTTTGTAGTTAATATAAGAAAAGTAGCTTTAAAATCCTTATATTCATTTATAATTCGTTCAATTTTGCTTTTTTTTTCTTCGTTCCTTCCTTTGTTACTGATGGTTTCGTGAATTCTCCGGGCTTAATTGGTCCTAATTTTACGAGTTCAGATTTAAATTCAGATATTACTCGTGCAAATTTTTCACCCTCACCGGCTGATATACTTTCGATTTTAATGCGATTTTCTTTGATTCCAGCCTCTCCAAGCATTTCTTTAATGCTTTCATATCTATTGGCTGCTGTCATAAATCCAGTGTCATAATGACAATCTTGAGGATGGCACCCCGCTATAATAACTCCATCTGCACCATTAAAGAAAGCTTCAAATACTAAAGAAGGGTTCAACATAGCTGTACACATTACGTGTATCGATCTCACATTACTAGGATAATTTATTTTACTCGTACCAGCAAGATCAGCCCCCATATAAGAGCACCAATTACAGAGGAATGCAATTATTAATGGATATTCGCTTTTTTGCTTTAAAATTGTTTTAATTTGAGAACTTATTTGTTTTTTAGTAAAGCCAGGAATTGAGAGAGCATCTGAGTGACACATCGCCGCACACGCACCACAACCAGTACAATTAGCTTGAGTGATGTTTAATTTATCATTTTTTATTTCTAAAGCGTTGTAGATACAAATGTTTTCACATAATCTGCATAAATCACACTCTGCGGGATTGAAAACGACGACATGAGGATCTAATTCAACAACTTCTTTTGACATTAAGGCAATTGCTTTAGCAGCAGCGCTTTCTGCGTGAGCTATGCTATTAGGAATATCTTTAGGTCCTTGTATAACACCTGCTAGAAATATGCCACTCACGGAAGTTTCAGACGGTTTAATTTTTAAGTGTTTTTCAAGTAAGAAGCCGTAAGTATCTTGAGATATGTTTAATAACTGACTAAGTTCTTCTGTACCTTCTGCGGGTTCAATTCCAATGGCTAAAACTACGATATCTGCTCTATTTTCAAAAATTCTGTCGTCAATCACATCTTCACCCCTAACCAGTAGTTCTCCAGTTTTTGATAAATCATCCTTCAGAATTGCTGATATGTTGCTTTTGATGAATCTTATCCCAAAAGTTTCTTGAGCTCTGTTATAAAATTCTTCGCAATTTTTCCCCATAGCACGTACGTCGTTATAATAGACATTAATATTTACATCAGGATATTCTTTTTTTAATAACACTGCTTGCTTGATAGACACATTACAACACACTTGACTACAATAATCGTGGTGTATAGTTTTATTTCTTGATCCTACACACAATACAAATGATACACTTTTGGGTATCTTTCCATTAGATGGTCTAACAACTTTTCCGTGTGTAGGTCCATCATTGTTTAGTAATCTCTCCATCTGCATGGTTGTAACTACATCTACATATCGTTGGTAATTAAATTCGCCCAGTAAGCTAGGATCAAACGTTTTAAATCCCGTTGCAGCGATGATCGTGCCCACATCAAATTCAATTCTCTCTGCTTGTTGTTCAAAATCGATAGCTTCTCGGTCACACGCTTGAGCGCAAGCTTTGCATCCAATACAGTAATCTTCTAAAATATTTGGGTAAAGAGGTATAGCCTGAGGATAAACTACATCAATTGCTTTACGTGGAAAAAAAGTATCCTCGACATCAATTGGACAAACATCTCGGCATAGATTAAAACAACCTACACAGATTTCTTCGTTTACAAAACGAGGTTTTTTGTTAACTTTAACATTGAAGTTTCCAACATATCCTTCTACGCTTTCGATTTCGCTATATGTGAACAGCTCTATATTAGGATGATTTTTAATTTCTAACATTAACGGCCCAAGTATGCAGATGGAACAGTCTAATGTAGGAAAAGTTTTATCGAAAAGAGCCATGTGACCACCAATGGTTAAATCTCTTTCCACTAAATAGACCTTATACCCCGCATCGGCAATAACTAATGAAGCTTTAATCCCAGAAATTCCACCACCAATAATTAAAGCCGCGGGATTAACTTTAGCATGTTGGACTTCTAAAGGTTCTAGGAGCTTAACCTGTTCAATTGCCATATTAATTTGATCGATTGCCTTTATCGTGGCTTTCTCAGGTTCAGTATCGTGAACCCACGAATTTTGTTCTCTAATATTTGCAAACGAAATAAGAAATCTGTTAATACCTGCTTTTTCTATGGTTTTTCTAAACAAAAAACCATGCAACTTAAAAGAACAAGCAGCAATAACAACGCGATCAATCTCATTTTCTTTAATCTCGTCAGCAATTTTGTTTAAACCTAATTCGGCACACAGATATTGATCTCCTATAACATGAACATCTGGATATGCAGCAAAATGCTTTATTAATTTACTGTTATCGATAACACCGCTTATATTTTTCCCACAATCACAGATAAACAAGCCAATTTTCAATGTGAAACCTCTAAACAATGTTAACTTTTCGCAGATCTATGAATAATATAAAATATTGTCTATATTAATTGTTTTTAATAATTATTTAAAATTAATGTTAACTGTTGTTAAGAATAAAGAAATTGAAGAAACTACTTATCTAACATATCTTTAGATAGGAAAGGGTATACTTTTAGAATGTTAAAATTATGCTTTTTCATTTCAAGAAAATATTTTTTTTCCATCTCATATTCTCTATTCGCCCAGTCCAATATTTCTTCTCTAGAATAATGCCTTCCCTTTAAAATTTTTAACCCAGGACATTTCTTCGAATAGTTAATAAAGTTTTTCCTGTTAGATACTAACATTTGCCAAAAAGGAAAGCACCGACATTGAAAAGGTCTTGCTTCGTGCACAGTACAACTTTTATCCTTTAAGAACTGACAATGCTCGTCGTCACCGGTAAATTTAAAACCAAGACTTTTGAATCTGAATTTTTTCCCCCTTGCTGCTCCAGGTTCTTTCCAAAAAAAAGAATCGTCTATTACTTTGAAGTATTTTTTCGCAAATTTTCTTAATTCCGATTTTTTCGTTATGTTTAGCGATTGCGTTAGTCGCAAAATATCGTCTTGATATACATATACTTCCCCGTCGTTAAAACCTCGACAGCACGAACCGCACATTTGACAAGAGAACTCAATTCCATTCCCAAGGGCTTTTGATAGTTTTATTTCTGTTGATGTCAAAATGACGCCAAATCTATTTTGATATGGTGGACAGATAATTTAATAATGGTAGTGTGGTAAATTTATATTTAAATATTAATTCATTGATTATTCTATGAAAAAAGAAACTCTGTTCAATAATTAAGGATAAATTCTAAATTCTTGTAGAGCTCAAACTATGATTGCAGATTTATTTAACTTTAAAGAGGAATTACAGATTCTAGAAAAAATATTACTAGAGAAAGGGATCCCTCGAACTGATAATTATAAAGAATGGTACGATTATTTTGTTAAAATCTATGGAAAAGAACGCACTAACATTCATTTATATACCATAAATTCTCTAATTTGTTTCATAGCTCACCTCTTTATCGTAAAATATATACTAAATCAGGATTTAGATTGGCATTCAAATCAATTCTCGTCTAAAGCAATTGAAGTATTAAGTAGAGAGATCAAAGAAAAGTATGATTTTGAGATTTTAAGAGAAATTAATTATTTTCTACCATTTTTTAACGTTTTAACTAATATAGAACCTAAAATCGCTGAAAATTTAACTCGTATTGCGATTAGCAGTATGAATTCGCTAGATATATCTCCCGAATATGTTTTTGATGTAATAATTCACAAACTTCTATCTTCTCACATACGACATAAATCTGGAGAGTTTTATACGCCGCCATTTATTGTTAAAAGAATGGTAGAAGAAGCCTATAGTTACGGTGAAAAAGTTCTTGATCCTTGCTGTGGTTCGGGAAACTTCTTAATTGAAATTATAAAAACAATTTTAAGCTCTAGTCAAACTGAAAAAGACAAAATTAGAGCTATTAAAAATGTATTCGGATACGATATAAACCCAGTTTCAGTCTATTTAACAAAAATCAATTTGTTATACTTATTAAAAGAGAATTTTTTCAATATTAATCAAAATTTCAATGTTACTGATTTTTTATTCCAGGATGAAGATTATAATAAGGAAGATTTTGATTTAATAATTGGAAATCCTCCTTGGTTTACTTATAGAGATATAGATTCTCTAGACTATCAAGTAAAAATAAAAGATTTATCTGAATTACTTGAAATAAAACCTCTTCCTAAAAACGTGCTGAATATAGAAATCGCATCGTTGTTTTTCTACAAGGCTAACATCTCACACATGAAAACAAATGGAAAAATATTCTTTGTAATCACTCAAGGTGTTATTAATGGATCTCATGCTGCCCGTTTTCGTAATTTTAAAGGTTTTTATAACATTAAATTATGGAAGTTTACACGGGAAATTACTGATATATTCAATATTGATTTTATTTGTATCTTTGCTCAGAAATCGAATGATAAAGTTCAAAATCCTAATTTAGAAGTCCCCCTTTATCTCTTTTCAATAAAAGAAAATGGAAAAAAATTAAATTATTTTGATCCAGTAAATTTAATTTTAGAAAAAACCGAAACCATGGTACCTTATAACATAGAGACTAAAGCAAATAAAACATATACTAATAAATTGATTACCAATGACGAATATGAGAAACTCATACCCGTCGAAACAAGTAAATATAAGAAATTATTCCATAAGGGGGCTGATCTTAATCCACGAAATTTAATTTTTGTGAAATATAAAGAAGTTGATGAAACTCTTGCAAAAATCAACCTTGATACTAGAATTTTAAAGAGAGCTAAAGAACCTTGGAATGAAAAAGTATTTAATAATGAGATAATTGAAAAAAAGTATCTCTTTAAAGTTATCAAAAGTACTGAATTGGTCAAATTTTATGTATATGACTACTATTATGTCTTCTTACCGTTAAGAAGAGAAAATTTGGTTTTTAACTATCATTCTTTAGAAAATAACGCTAAACAATTCTACGATAAGATAAATAAAATCTACTTAGATAATAAGAAAGAATCAACTAAAAACAAATCCCTAATGGATAACTTGAACAGGTGGTCTAAATTGATAAACAATAGACAAACCTCCATGATTAAGGTAGTTTATAATAACTCTGGATCAATTGTTAACTCCGCAGTCGTTCAAGGGGATTTCCTTATAACAGGAGATTTGAGTTTTTTTTCAACTGACAACTTAAACGAAGCGTATTACCTATCAGCAATCCTAAACTCGCCGTTATTGACTAATCAGGTTCAGATTAAAAAAAGTTCTAGGCACATCTTCAAAATTCCCTTTGAAATTCCGATAAAGATTTTTGATGAAACTCACAAAACTCATTTAGAGTTAGCCGATTTGGCTAAAAAGGCTCATAGAATCTCAGAATCTCTTACTCTTGAAATGATTAAAAAAAATAGTGGCAGCATTTCAAAAATTAAAATACAGACCGTTCTTAACAAAAATTTAGCTCATATTTTGAACCAAATTGATGAGAATTTAGCTAATGATTTGAAATCTTGATCAATTCTAAATTTAATATAATAAAATAAAAGGGCTAATTCTTATTATTTATTATATTAAGGTTATGTTTGAATATTGTTTATACTCGAAGCAAAATGAGAAACTTTGTTTTTAAAATACTTGTAGGCGGCGATGGCGCAGTCGGTAAAACCACGCTACTCCGTAAATACATAGATGGTACGTTCGACGAGTCCACCATAACAACAGTAGGGGTCGATTTTTTCCTTAAACAAGTGATTTACGAGAATATAGGGAGTTGTACACTCCAAATTTGGGATCTTGGGGGACAAAAACGCTTTAGACACTTGTTAGAAAGCTTTATTATGGGCGCTAAGGGAGCGCTATTGCTTTTTGACCTGACCAGAATGCCAAAAATAGACAATATTTTGAGTTGGGTAAATATTATTAGAATGCACGATCTCGATCTTCCAATAATACTTGTAGGAACAAAACTTGATCTGGAGGAATTTATTGCTGTTGACGATGAATCAGCAAAATCTATAAAAAATACATTTAATATGATCGAATACGTGAAGACTTCGTCCAAAACTGGGACTAATGTTGAGCTAGTATTTGATCTAATAGTTGAAGAATTAATGAAAAAAAGTAAATATTAACCTTTAATTTTGTTTATTCACTCTTTTTTATAGAATTAAATTATGGACGATGAATTAGTAATTTTAGGTTCTGGAGGCGGACGACATCACATTAGAACGCAATATAGGGCTACTGGGGGTATTCTATTTAAATTCAACGGAAATCAAGCTCATATAGATCCAGGACCAGGTGCTATTGTGAGAATCAACCAATACAATGAAGATCCTACAAAGACAAATCTATTTATTGTAACACACATGCACATTGACCATTTCAATGATTTATGTGCGATTATCGAAGCTTCGAGAGAACGACTTCACGATAGGAATTATAATTATTTTAAAAATGGAACTTTAATAACGACTAAAGAAGCATTGGAATTTGTGCCAAAATACCACAAGAACATGCTTGAGACGATAGTTCCTTTCAAAATGGGTGATACTTTTAATTACAAGGGAGTAGAAATCATCGGTACTAAAGTTATACACTCTCAAACTGAAGGTTTTGGCGTGATTTTTAAGTTAGTTAATTATTCAATAGCATTTACCAGCGATACTAAAGTATTTGAGGGATTTTCTGAACAATTTTCAGGAATAGATATATTAGTGCTGAATTTACTCAGACCAGACTCTATTACATGTCGTCGCCATGTTTGTACTGACGAAGTTATCCCATATTTAAATAAAATTACTCCTCCGCTTAAAGGTCTGCTAATTAGTCATTTTGGGAGCTATATGGACAGCGGTTTTTCGCCAAAAAATTATATACCAAGCCAAATAGCAAAATTACGAGATGAAACCAATATTAAAACAATAATTGCCGCCGAAGACGGTTCTAAAATTAAGATTTCGGATTTTATATGAAATTCGTTACCGATATCAGTACGTTTTTAATTTATAATGCAATGATTTTAAAAGACCTTAATATATATATTATTAGAAGGGAAATTTACCACGATAATTTGAGCTAACATTGGATTTCGCCCTCTATTAAACTCGTTGAGTTTAATTCTCTCCCTGTTTATTAAAATTTTGCTCAAATATGTCATTCCCTTCTTTTCTCTTCTCTGTTATAGCTGCATGTGATTATCAATGCAAATTTGGATTATTCCTCTTTGAATTAAGCTCAAGAACGAAAAAGAGAAAACTTTTCGAGTAAAAATATGAAAAAAAATGGATAAAAGTAGGACTAATCAAGTGATTTCCAATGTCTACATACTATACATTGAAGAATTTTTTCTAATTTCCTAGGGTTAGCATCAGAGTTTCTTCTAAGTACTCTATTTACCATAACATTTCCACATTTTTCGCAAATCATTAAACTCTCAGCTGTTACTTTCACTGTTATCCACTATCATCTCCATAATAGAACTTTGAAAGAACTCCAAACGTCTCAGTAATATATTCTTACAAAAAAAATTGCAAACGGGAATTTTTATAAAATAATAGTGTAATGGTTAATAAATTTATTTTAAAACAAATTAGCTGATTATTTTTACTTAAAATCGCTCTGAGAGACTACTCTTGAAGTTCTTCTAACCGAATCACTCATTAGTCTTTTTCAATACTATTAATCTCATTATTTTTCAGTACTGTAATTAAGATTGCAATGAAAATTAACGCATAGCCTAACCAACCTAATATTGTTATAGGTTCAGCACCAAGGATGAAAGACGCAAAGATTACAGCGAAAACAGGTTCCAAAGTAAAGATTATAGCCGTTTGAGCTGGTTCCTGGTGCTGTTGGCTCCAATTTTGAAAAATAAAGGTTCCAGTAGTTACTGCTAAACCCATATAAATAAATATTAACCAAAAAGGCAAACTAACATTCATTAGATCGTACGTTTCATTAAGCAAAAACGAGCTCCCAAAACTAAGAACACTAATCACAATCAATTGAACCATGGAATACAAATATACATCTACTATTCGAACGTATTTATCGTTTAATACGATAAAAAAGGCGTATAACACAGCACATAAAAGGACTAAAATATCCCCTAATATGACATTTGATTCTCTTTCTAAGAACAAAAATACCATTCCACTTATAGAAATGATTACAGCAAGCCATACTCTCTTCTTAATGGCTTTTCTAAAACCTAACCAGGTGATAAAAGGCACCATAATAGTACTTAACCCCGTAATAAACGCAGCCTTACCAGCTGTAGTTGCTTGAATACCGAGAGTTTGAAAAACGATCGCAATGTAATACATTAATCCCGTCAAGGTTCCAAACAAGAGAATTTTTTTATTTATTCGTTTTATGCGAATCAAATAGGGAATAAATCCAATAATCGCGATTGAAAACCTTATGCCAAGGTACAAGAAAATGGGAACATCTAGAGTGAGATTTTTAGTTATTATGAAGGATGTGCCCCACAAAAGTGTTGTTAATACCAACAGAATATCAGCAATTATTTTGGGGTTGATTCTATAATTTTTTTTGGTTTTAGTCTCCATAGAAAACGCAATTTATTGAAATTCTTGAGAAGGAAATTGTTATAGTAAAATTATTATTATTCAAAAGTCTGATACTTAAAAAAGTTTAATAGTTCTAATTAGATATGTTTTGAAACAATTTATTGGTATCAAATACTGAGAAAGATTAGATTCATTCCTTTGACATTTTCTAGAAATAAAGATTATTAAAAAAAAAAAAAGAATTTAAAATTTTTATTATTACATATACCAATCATAGGTCTTATGGTAAACTCCTAGAACATAACCAGATGATAAGATGTGAGGAGCACGGTTGCTAACGATAGCTAAATAAATCTGATTTGGTTTCGAAGTACTTAGCGTTCTCTCTCCAGCTTGAGTACCATAATAAACCGATATACGACTAGGGTAGTATAAAAGGTCTATATCTGGATAAGCAAGGGTTAATATTGTGCATTCCCAATCATTAGGAATAATGCCATCAGTCACAACCCATCCGTCAGTCATCCATCCATCTTCGCCAGCTTCTACATCGTCAGAAAATCCTATTTCTGGGATAGAAATATCGTCAACATACATATTCTGAAGAGTAAATGCACCATCTTGCCACATTCGGAAATGCAGTTCTATTTGATGACCTGCAAAAGGGGTTAAATCCATACTAATTGGGATCCAACCTCCGCTATAACCTGTGAATGCGTGCCATTCGCCAGCAGCTACATAATCCATCGGTTCACGACCATCTGGTACATTTGGATTATCTTGTGCGTAAGGGTCAGTATCTACCGTATTTCCATTTAAGTCCTCTAATGTGTACCACATATCAGTATCAAGATCATGGACTTCTACATAGCCATAATCCCAATCCGGTTCTATTTCATAGTAGGTCATGAAGTTAAGGGTGGCTCCTCCTCCTGGAACATCAAATGTTTGATAGAAACTGCGCCACGTCCACGCTTCAGCACCGGAGTACCATTCATAGGTTCCGCTATAAGCTGGGACTCCAGCGAAATCCTCTCCATCAATATACATCCTAGATCTTGCATCCGTAGTAAATCGGTAATAATGTGCTGTATATGGTTGTGGATTACCCCACCATCCTTCTAGCTCCCATTCTCCGTCGAAAATTGGTTCACCAAAAACTCCCCATAAGGAATTGTCAATTGTATAACCCCATGAATCGGGGCCTAAATCTACTAGGTCGTAACCGTACCTGCCTCCAGCTATAGAAGTGTCATCTAGATAATTAGCGATGGTCCACCAATCGAAAATCCAATCAAAAGGATACCAAACGCCATGTTTAGCTAGAGTTTTTACAATACCCTTGATACCATTAGCCTGTTCTTGAACTAAATCCATAACGAAAGGTATTCCGCCAAACTGTTCAAATAGATAGAGTTGAAAGAGATAACTAGCACCGTAATCTTCTAAACCACCACCCCAGAACGTAAGAGATGTAGCCCAGTGATAAACCATAAAGTATGCAAGATGGCTCTCTGGTTGACCATATCCACATAAGTAGCCCGCTAAATCAGCTAATCCTTCGTCTACCCAGGAAGGTTCGTCAGGATCTATGTCAAAGTGGATCATGTGCTCAAACTCGTGAGCCAAAACTCCTTCATACAGATAAGGACGCGCTACACCGGGGCCCATTCTGTTACCCCAATCGTAGGAATCGATATGGAACATATTTTTATTATTCTCAGCGTTTTCACTTGCTGAGAAATATCCTGCTACATAAAATTCAAAATCAGGATCGTAATATGCCTCATCACGAATGTTATGGATAAGAACCCAAACTTTCGCACCTTCAGCCCCTCGAGGTATTAGGTCACCAAAGATACCAGTATCAGTTGGATAAATATTAGTATCAAATTCAACTAATAAATATGTTAACTGATCAGGTGTAATGAGATCTTGTGTTCGTAGCCAAGGTTCAGAATCATCGCCATTAGGATTTGCAAAATAGTAATAGGTACCATCAAAGCTATCGTAAGCTGCTTTTTCGATTAACATGATGCCATTAGTACCATCCATAACAACTACAAAAGTCTCATCATAACTCAATCCTAATCCCATATCAGAAACGGAAACGGTAATTTCGTCACCGATATTAGCAGGGTTACCCGTTGGTGAAGCTTGGGTTGCTTCTGCGGAGCCTACTTCTGCGGCGTATTCACGGATAGCAACTTCTTTTGGTCCTATCATTTCAGGACTAGCATCTATTACAAAAGGTCCTTCTGGAACTAAATTAAAGGATTTTGCTGCTGCTGGAGTTAAAAGTGAAGTGAACAATAACCCAAAAGAACTTAGCGTTAAAAGCGCTACAATAGTAATCGTTACTGTTTTTTTTCTCATTTTTATATTTCTCCAATTTGTTGTTTATTTTTTTATTTCAACTTTGTTACTTTTTAATATAAAGTAAGTTTTTTTTAATTCGCGAGATCCTAAGTGTCTTTCAACATTTTAGAATGTTTCGCGTATTACCGAAAAATCAATTTTGACTTTATTCGGGAATAATTTAAATTTACCCTTTTAAGATATATAAGATTTACTATTTCATGTGAAAAGTAGGAAAGAGGAGGGGAACATAATTCCCATTTAGTGTTATCTTTCTGTGTGAAAAAAATTAGACATAGATGTAATTGAAATAAAGTAAGTGTTTTCTGTGTTCAAAAAGATTTAGTGAATAGTTTTTTGTGAGTAATAAAAATTTTTGTAGAAACTTATAATTTTTTTTATAAAAATTTTGCATAACCCCTAACATTTAAATATACGAGGACTATTACCCATAAGACAATTTGTTTTTTTGATTTTTATTTCAACTTTGTTGACTGCTAATGCAGTCAACAATTATTTTAGAATTTTTATAACTCTTCTGAACTAAATTAAGTTGGGTTTAAAACACCTTTTATTATTCTCTTGCATTAAAGATGTTATAAATGCATATTTTGAACATTAATATTTATAAATAGCATATAATTAATCCATATAATCAAATTTATTCTTTTGGTTAGGAATTTAGAAAATTGGTGATTATTTGACTAAATCATATAGTGAAATTAACGAAAAAATTAAGAAGGGTAGTGCGGTTGTAGTAACCGCTGAAGAAATGATTAAAATTGTGGAAGAAAAAGGCGTGAAAATAGCTGCTGAAGAGATCGATGTAGTGACTACTGGGACTTTTGGGCCTATGTGTTCAAGCGGCGCATTTTTAAATTTTGGGC
>Ga0255055_10001657_pt1 | contig 16057 bp, 12 predicted proteins | sample JV7_2_27_MG_FD_188633 | JGI IMG/M metagenome (GOLD analysis project Ga0255055, IMG submission 188633) | Seawater microbial communities from Jervis Inlet, British Columbia, Canada - JV7_2_27 | ecosystem: Environmental > Aquatic > Marine > Inlet | place: Canada: British Columbia | collected... | reverse complement strand
CAACGAGCGTCTGGTTGCCAAGGCGCTCTCGCAGTGGTCGGGTGAACGGCACAAGGTCGTGGTCGCCACCAAGGGCGGGATGACGCGGCCGGACGGTCGCTGGGAGCGCGACGCGCGCCCCGAGCACGTCAAGGCGGCATGCGAGCGCTCACTCGAGGCGCTCGGCGTCGAGCAGATCGGGCTCTACCAGCTGCACGCACCCGACCCCAACGTGCCGTTCGAGGACTCCGTCGGGACGCTCGCCGAGCTTCAGCAGGAAGGCAAGATCCGCTGGGTGGGGCTATCGAACGTGTCGGTAGACGAGATCCAAACCGCGGAGCCGATGGTCAACGTGCAAACCGTGCAGAACCGGCTCAATCCGTTCTTTCGGGAGGCGATCGAGACTGGTGTGGCCCGCTTCTGCGCATCGTCCAGCATCGGGTTCCTGGCGTACAGCCCCGTGGGCGGCGGCCGGCTCAACAAGAAGCTCCCCGACCACCCCGTCCTCGCGCCCATCGCCGAACGGCACGGCGCCTCGCCGCATGCCGTCGCGATCGCGTGGGTGATGGCGCAGGGACCCAACGTGATCCCGATCCCGGCTGCGCGCACGGTTGAGCACGCACTCGACTCGCTCACCGCCGCCGACCTCGTCCTCAGTACCGAGGAGCTTGCGGAGATAGACGCAGCGGAGTTCTCGCGGGCATGAGCGGCGCTTGGCCCATCGCTCTGGATGACGTGCGGGCGGCGCGCGAGCGCCTTACCCCCTACCTGGACGCCACGCCCCTGCGGCAATACGCCGCGCTCGACGCGGCAGTGGGGCACGGCATCACGGTTTCAGTGAAGCACGAGAACCATCAGCCCACCAATTCGTTCAAGGCGCGCAACGGGCTCTCGGCGATGACCGCGTTCACTGAGGCGGAGCTGCAGCGCGGCGTGCTGGCGGCAACCCGCGGCAATCACGGACAGGGCGTGGCGCTCGCCGGCCGCCTGCTGGGAGTGCCCGTCACGATCTGCGTGCCGCACGGCAACAACCCCGAGAAGAACGAGGCGATGGTCGGCCTCGGCGCCACGCTCATCGAGGACGGGTGCGACTACGACGAGACCCTCGCCGTTGCCGAGAAGTTGAGGCACGAGCGCGGGCTCACGATGGTGCACAGCACCAATGACCCGCACGTGATCGCCGGAGCAGGCACGATCACCTTGGAGATCGTGGAGCAGGAGCCAGAGCTGGATGCCATGGTGATCGCGGTGGGCGGCGGCTCGCAGACCGTGGGCGCGCTCACCGTTCTGCGCGAGCTAAGACCGGACGCGAAGGTGTACGCCGTGCAGGCGGATGGCGCGTCGGCGATCTACCAGTCCTGGAAGGCGAAGGAGCCCCTCACGACTCCATCGTGCAACACCTTCGCCGACGGGATCGCCACCCGCTCCACCTACGAGATGACCTTCCCGACGCTGCTGGAAGGTCTGGCCGGCTTCGTGACGGTGAGCGATGGAGAGATCGCCGAGGCCATGCGGCTACTCATGCGCACCACTCACAACCTGGTGGAGCCGGCGGGAGCCGCCGGGCTCGCAGGCCTGTTCAAGCTGCGCGAGGACTTGGGCGGGAAGAAAGTGGCGGTGATCCTGACGGGGGGGAACGTGGACGCAGCTACACTCCGGCGCGTCGTGGAAGGACAGGTCTAGCGGCCTACCCCCAGAGCTCCGGCTCCGGCGGGTACATCACACTCCCCTCGACCCGAAGTCCATCCGGCCGGTCCTCGGCGAGCAGGATCGGCGCGTCCAGATCGGTGTATTGCGCCGCCCAACCCAGCAGCGTGGCCGGTGCCACTCCCAGTGAAGTCCCGATCATGCACCCGATCATGATGCCCAGTCCGGCATCCTGCGCCGCACCGACGACGCCAAGTGCCTCGGTGAGGCCGCCCGTCTTGTCCAGCTTCACATTCACGAAGTCGTAGCGCCCGACCAGTTCCTGCACGTCGCCGGCCACGTGGCACGACTCGTCGGCGCACACGGGAACTGGGTGGTCGAAGTCGGCCAGCCCGGCGTCCTCACCGGCCGGGAGCGGCTGCTCGATCAGCTCGACACCCAACTCGGCGAGCGCAGGTGCCAACTCTACATAAAGCTCGGGCGACCATGCCTCGTTGGCGTCCGCAATGATCCGGGCCTGCGGCGACGCCCCGCGCACGGCCTTCACCCGCTCCAGGTCTCCCTCGCCCGTCAGCTTGATCTTGAGCAGCGGCGCGTCGGCATGCTCACTGGTCTGGGCCGCCATCTCCTCCGGCGTACCGAGGCTGATCGTGTAGGTGATGTCGAGCGGCTGGGGCTCGGGGACACCGGCGAGCTCCCACACCCGCGCCACCTGTCGCTTGGCCTCGAGGTCCCACAACGCACAGTCCAGGGCGTTGCGGGCCGCCCCGGCGGGGAGCGCCTCCTGGAGCTCCGCCCGGCTCATCCCTCCGACCATGGCGTCACCCATCCCATCTATCTGGGTCATCACGCCTTCGACGGTCTCCCCGTAGCGCGGATAGGGAACGCACTCTCCACGGCCGGCATGGGCGCCGTCGTCCACCTCGGCCACGACTACGTCTGCCTGGGTCCGCGCCCCGCGGGAGATTCTGAACACGCCGCGGATCGGCCAGGCCTCGTGGCGTACCTTCAGCCTGTGCATCAGGCCGCGCCCTCCATGTACGCGTCCAGCTCCTGGATCAGGGCTTCCTTGCGCTCCTCTCCCACGAAGGCGGCCTCGAACGAGTTCCGAACCAGACGGTAGATGTCTTCCTTCTCCAGGCCCAGGGCGCGCTGCGCGGCCAGGAAGTTCGCGTTCATGTATCCACCGAAGTACGACGGATCGTCCGAGTTGACCGTCGCCCGGAGGCCGAGGTCCAGTAGCTGCTTGAGGTTGTGCTGCTCCATCGCGTCGAACACGCACAGCTTGACGTTGGACAGCGGACACACGGTGAGCGCGATCTTCTCATCGCGCAGGCGCTCCACCAGGCGATCGTCCTCGACGCAGCGCACTCCATGATCGATCCGCTCGGCCTTGAGGAAGTCCAGCGCCTGCCAGATGTACTCGGGCGGGCCCTCCTCGCCGGCGTGCGCCACCGTCAGGAATCCCTCCTCACGGGCCCGGTCGAACACCTCCACGAACTTCTCCGGGGGGTGGCCGACCTCCGAGGAGTCCAGCCCCACCGCGATGATCCACTCCTTGAACGGGAGTGCCATCTCGAGCGTCTCCATGGCCGCCTCGGCACTGAGGTGGCGCAGGAAGCACATGATGAGTCCGGTAGACATGTCGAGGGCCGTCTCGGCATCACCGAGCGCGCGGTGGATTCCCGAGATCGCAGTCTCGAACGGAATCCCGCGGTCGGTGTGTGTCTGGGGATCGAAGAATATCTCCACGTGGCGGACGTTCTGCTCGTGCACCTTGGTGAGGTAGGCCCACGTGAGGTCGTAGAAGTCCTGCTCCTCCTGGAGCACCTTGGCTCCCGCGTAGTAGATGTCCAGGAAGTCCTGGAGGTTCGAAAACTCGTAGGCCCGCCTGACCTCCTCCACAGAACCAAACGGGAGCTCGACACCGTTGCGCTCGCCTATGGCGAACATGAGCTCGGGCTCGAGCGTGCCCTCGATGTGCAGGTGCAGCTCCGCCTTGGGGATATTCCGAATGAAAGTCTCCATCTTCGACCTCAGCCTTTCCACACGATTGGTCCAGGGTGATTATGTACAGCAGGGGAACACCCGCCACAAGTCACGCTTCTCACCGGCGATAACCGGAGGGCGCTGCCAGAATGAAGCATGGTCACATCCAGGTATATACCGGGGACGGCAAGGGCAAGACCACTGCGGCCATCGGCCTCGCGGTCCGTGCCGCCGGCCACGGCCTCAAGAGCTACATCGGTCAGTTCATGAAGGGGCAATCGTACGGGGAGCTGGTCGCCCTGCGCAACCACCCGCACATCACTGTGGAGCAGTACGGGGACCCCGAGTGCATCCACCGTGAGGACGTGACCCCGCAGCACGTGACCCGGGCCTACGAGGGACTGCAGCAGGCCCGCGAGGCCATGCTCTCCGACAATTACGACATCGTCGTGCTGGACGAAGTGTGCGTGGCCATCTGGTTCGGGTTGCTCGACCTGCAGGAGGTGCTGCAGGTGCTCGATCAACGCCCCGAGTCGGTGGAGCTCGTCATGACGGGCCGCAATGCGCCCCCTGCCCTGATCGACCGCGCGGACCTGGTAACCGACATGCAGGCGGTGAAGCACTACTACGACCAGGGGGTCGCGGCGCGGGACGGGATCGAGCGGTAGCGACCCCACACGGGTAGCAGTGCTGTCGCAGCCCGGGCAAGGGTGTAGATTGCACGCGGCACGACGCACACCAGCACCTCCTATGATAAAACCTGCTGTCAACTACGTACGCCGGCTCCACGACGGCTTCCGCCAGACCGAGCAAATCTACATGGTCGTGGTAGCCGTGATCATCGGCCTGTTGGCCGGCCTGTGCGCGGTTGGGTTCCGCCTCCTCATTCGCTTCCTGAACGAGGTGTTCTGGCGCGAGGGCCAGTACACCATCGACTACCTCTACGGCTTGCCCGTGTGGTGGAAGATCCTCGCTCCGACCATCGGCGGGCTGATCGTCGGTCTCATCGTGTGGCGCTTCGCAAGCGAAGCGAAGGGACACGGGGTGCCCGAGGTGATGGAGGCAGTGGCGCTGCGGGGCGGGCGCATTCGTCCCCGTGTGGTCGTCGCCAAGATGCTGGCTTCGGGGGTGTGTATCGGCTCCGGCGGCTCGGTGGGGCGAGAGGGACCCATCGTCCAGATCGGATCGGCGCTGGGCTCCACCATCGGGCAGTGGCTCAAGGTGGACGAGCGGCGCCTGCGCACGCTGGTGGGCTGCGGGGCCGCGGGCGGGATTGCGGCCACGTTCAACGCGCCGGTAGCCGGCGCGCTGTTTGCCGTGGAGATCATCCTGGGGGACTTCGGCGTCACGCAGTTCTCGCCCATCGTGATCTCCTCGGTTGCCGCCACCGTGGTGAGTCACCGGTTCCTGGGAGACTTCCCCGCATTCGACGTACCGATTTATAACCTCGTGGACGCCAACGAGCTGTTCGCCTACGCGGCCCTCGGCATCCTGGCAGGTCTCGTTGCGCTCGCGTTCATCCGGGTCCTCTACGGCTCGGAGGACCTGTTCGACAAGCTGCGCATCTCCACCCCGGTCAAGGCGATGCTGGGCGGCACTCTCATCGGCCTGATCGGGGTATGGGTCCCGCACGTCTTCGGCGTAGGGTACGAGGCGATCAATGAGGCGCTGAACGGCAACATCGTGTGGCAGTTCATGCTGCTGCTCGTCGTCGTGAAGATCGTGGCTGTCTCCATCACGATCGGCTCGGGCGGCTCGGGAGGAGTGTTCGCACCCTCTCTGTTCATTGGCGCCATGCTGGGCGGCGCCGCCGGTACCGTGGTCCACACCCTGTGGCCGGCCTCCACCGCTGCCCCGGGCGCCTACGCGCTGGTCGGGATGGGCGCCGTGGTCGCCGCAGGAACGCACGCGCCCATCACGGCCATCCTGATCATCTTCGAGCTCACCGGCTCCTACACAATCATCCTGCCGCTGATGATCAGCTGCATCATCGCCACGCTGCTGGCAACGCGGCTGCAACGCGGCTCCATCTACACGCTCAAGCTGCTGCGCCGTGGAGTAGACATTCAGCGCGGCAAGGCCGTGAACGTGCTGCAGAACGTTCGCGTCAGGGAGGTGATGCGCCCCGATGCGGTGACCGTATCGCCAGAAGCCGGGCTGGCCACACTCATCTCGCGATTCATAGACCACTCCGGCAGCACGCTGTTCGTGACTGACGAGCAGGGAGAGCTGGAGGGGATCATCACCGTCGATCAGATTCGGCCGCTGATGAAGGATCCTTCGGCGCTCGCACAGCTCATCATCGCGCAGGACGTGATGGTCGAGGGTGAGTTCCCCCAGGTTCGGCCCGCCGATCCCCTCGCGAACGTGATGCGCTTCATGGAGACGTACCGCGGGGAGGTGCCGGTGCTCGAGAGCGACCGCATCGTCGGGGTGATCTGGCCGGGGGACGTGATCGGGCGCTACCACACGGAGGTGTTCAAGCGCGACATGGCCGGGACCATGGCATCAGCCCTTGGACCCGAGAGCGGTCACGAGAAGGTGGCGGCGACGATTGACTCGGTGGTGGCCGAGGTCAGCGCTCCGAGCCGGTTCATTGGACGGACTATCCGGGAGCTCGACATCAGACAGCGCTTTGGCATCAGCATCCTGGTGATCAAGCGCCAGTTGCCCGACGGAGCGGAGGAGTTGAGCACCCGGCCCGATGCGGACTACACCTTCAAGCAGGGCGATGTGATGCTGGCGCTCGGGTCGGAGAAGGAGCTGCGACACTTGCGGCGCGGGATTCCGCCTCGAGAGACGCGCGCAGAGCAGTCCTGACCGACTAATCCACCCAGTTCTCCAGGAACCGCCGGTCCCCACCCTCGGCCTCGTCCACGAGCGCCTGGAAGATGGCGCGCAACTGCTCGTACGGAAACGTGCCGATGATCATCCGGTTGTTGATGATCATCGTTGGCGTAGAGCGAATCCCGTGCGCGTAGCGCTCTGACGTTCTTTCGTACTCGGCGCCGGTCTGGATGTGTTCGTGTATGATGGCCCTGGCGGCAGAGTCCTCCAGAGCCGCCTCCACGCCGTAGCGGCGCGCCATCTCCGCGCGCCACTCCGGAGTCTTGGCAGCCTGGAAGTTCTCCCACACCTCATCGTGGATGGCGAGGAACTTGTCCGGATCGTACGCGGCCATGTAGGAGATCTCGCACGCGCCGGGGTGCTTGTCCTTCTCGACCACGTCGTTGCACTCAGCCTCCAACGGGAAGAACTGGAAGGCGACGTTCACCTTCCCCGCGAACTCCTCCTTCAGCCGCACCATCTGCTCGTGCAGGATCAGGCAGTCGGAGCAGAGGAGATCGCCAAACTCGACTATCCGGATGGGCGCGTCCTCGAAGCTCTCCGTGGCTTGCGCCGTCCAGTAGGGAGAGATGACGCTGGGCCACTCGACCAGCGGCAGATTGTAGTACTGCTCCACGATGCGAGCGGCCACGCCTCCGGACTGGGCGTCCTGCCTGGCCCCGTGGTACTGCCTGGCGCCGTACGCCCCGAACACCAGCAGCACGGCGAACACGGCCGCGTACTTGGGCGACGCACGGAACCACCTGGCGATGACTCCCGGCTGGTCTCCGTCGATGCCGTACTTCCAGAACAGGCCCAGGCTCAGCAGCGACGTGATCCAGTACCCGCTGCAGATGAGGCACAGGCTGCCGAGGTACACGGTCGAGAACAGCGCCAGGAGCACGACGCTGACCCCGTTGACCAGCGCGATGGTCTTGTTGGTGCGCTCGAACTCCGCCGACGGGAACAGCGCGCCCAGCGCCACCAGCATCCCGACGAACAGCCCGAAGTACCCGATGGGTACCCCCGCCACTTCCGCCAACACCGAGTACGCGGAACTGTCGCAGTTGAAGAAGGCGCCGATGTCGCAGAAGGAGCCTTCGTAGATCGTCGTGGGATAGTTCGACGCGAAGAAATGCCGGATGGTCATCACGGAGGCGACGACCATCCCCAGTCCGACCAGGAGGCTGGCCGCGCGCCGTCCGGTGTTCCCGCCCAACGTCAGTGATTGCTGCATCACATCCCCTCCCAAATAACCCCGCGCAATCTAATCGGGCGGGTCGAACGCGGCAGCCCCGGACTTCGTGCGGCGCGTCGCGGCTGCCGCGGCGCTACTCGCCCTGCTCTTCCTTCTTCGACTTGGTGGCAGACCCGCCCTTGAGCGCTCGCGCCGCCCCTTCGTCCACCGAGCCCACGTGCAGAACCCGGTGCGGGTACGGGATCTTGATTCCCGCACCCTTGAGGGCGTCGTGAACCACCACGGTGACCTCGCTCGCCACAAGCCACCACCGGTCGAACCGGTCAGTCCAGAATCGCAGGGTGAAGTCGAGCGAGCTCTCCCCAAAACCATTGAAGACCGCGTAGGCCCTCGGCGACTTCAGTACATCCTCGTGCGCCTCGGCAGCATCGCGGAGGACCTCCAACACCTGCTGCGGCGGCGTGCCATAAGCGACTCCTACAGGGACCTCGATACGACGGCGGCGATCCGACAGGGTCCAGTTGGTGACGCGCCCCTGAATCAGATCGGCGTTGGGCACGATCACCTCGGCCTCGTCGAACGTGCGGATGATCGACGCCCGAATCCCGATGTGCTTGACGATCCCAAGGAGCGTGTCCACCTCGACGGTGTCGCCGATCTGGATCGGCCGCTCGAACATCAGGATCAATCCTGAGATGAAGTTGTTGACGATGTTCTGCAGGCCGAAGCCGATGCCGACACCGAGGGCACCGACCAGGATCGTGACCTTGCCGAGGTCGAATTCCGCCGCCCCCGCCGCGAACATGAACCCGATGAACAAGACCACGTAGCCCGAGAGCGCCGAGATCGTGTTCGGGACCCCTCGCGGCAGGTGCATGCGCGGAAGCACGTCGTCGTCCAGCACCGCTCGCGCCAGGCGAGACATCGCGAAGGAAACCCAGATCGCGACTCCGAACGCGATGACGTTCCACAGGGAGATCCCCCACGATCCCAGCTTGAGCTCGGCAGTGAGGATCGACGTGAGCGTAGCGAACACGAAGTTCCAGATGCCGAACTGCCTGAGCACGACCCACGCGAACAGCAGGGCCGCCGCCACCTGGACCACCGTCTGTCCACGCATGATGATCGTGTCACGGTGCGCCTGCGCTGACTTGAGCACGCTGAGGGGACCCTTGCGTACGATCAGTGGCACCAGCCCGCCCATTACCTCGACCGCGAGGAAGATCGCCACGCCCACAAAGGCGCTCTTGATCGTCGCGCCGGTCAGCAGCTCGGACAGATAGACGAAGCCGAGGAGATTGGCCAGAAGGGAGGTCCCGAACACGAGTGCGGCCACCGGAGCCACACGCAGCGCTGCATGCCACCACTGACTCTCGCTCGCGACCACGAGACCGGAGCCTCTTCGCAGGTCCCGCGCCAGGAACCACAGCGCCGTCGCGGCCAGCCCGAACTCCGCGAACCGCCTGAGCGGTGACGGGTCGAGCAGGAGAGCGATCACCTCGTACAGGAAGAACACCAGTACGATGTGGTACAGCGGCTTCTTCAGGTTCGCCGGCACCAATCCGGGTGAGAGTCGGAGCACCGGGACCAGTGCCGAGAGACGGAGCACGTCCCCCAGGATCGACGGCGGGTTCGGATAGAACTTCACGCTGAACATCAGCGCGACGAGGAAGGCCGCGGAGACCGGCCGGCTCATTACATACGAGGCGGCGCCGAAAGTCTCCTCGTCCAGCTCCCACTGGCGGCTGCGGCGGCGCAGATCCAGGATGCCCGCGAGCAGCAGCACGAACACAATGACGTGAATCCGGACCCGGTCGCCGTTCACGCTCACAAACTGGTTCAGGGTAGAGAGCTTCTGCTGCCACCCGCTGCGCACCCTCCCGGCGACTGCGCCTGGCCCACCACTCCCGGAGAATGCCTTCCACAGCGGCGGGCTGTCGGCGGCCAGGATGCGGAGCTGCGCCTGCCGCCGCGCCTCCTGGATCCGCTCGAGCCGGGTCGTAATGAGGACGCCCTCACCGGCGAGACGTGTCTGCAGCGTGAGCACCACGTTGCGGCGCTCCCGCGCCTGGGCCTCGGCCGAATCGACGGCCGCGAGCACAGACTCCACGCTTTGCACCGACGCCTCCGGCAGCTCCTGTGCCTCCGCCGATTCCAGCGTCGCCTGCCACACGCTCCGGATGCTCGCCAGGCTGTCCCGCTCCACCTCCAACTCCACCGAGCGCCCCTCGAGGACGCTCAGACCGATCCGGAGCTGCTCGTCGAGGGCCCTCCACCGCTGCTCGATCGCCTCGAGCTCGTGAATGCGGAGCTCGGAGAGCTGCTGTGAGTCGATCGCCAGCGTGCTCAGGGAATCGGCGAACAGCGGCACCAGGGAGTCGAGCTCCTCTACCCTCGGGTCAGGTGCCAGGCGCGCGGAGATCTCCCGCAGCACCACCATGGCCAGCTCGCCCCGATGCGCGATCTCGCCGGCGAGGATGGCGGTCGGGCCGGTGGGTGCGAGGGTCGTATCCTGCACTGCCGGCTCCTGTGCCTGCTGCTCCTGAGCCAGAGCGGTGGCAGGCCACAGTGCCGCCGCGAGCACCAGCAAGACCATTATGCGGAAGCGGAAGTTGGTCATTTCGTGAATCTCATCGTTGGCTACGCCGAACCGCCGCTAGCTGCCCAGCGTATAAGTGAGCGCGGTCGAGAGCTCCGTGTCTGACTTCGCCGTCCCGGGCGCGGGCTCGTTGTCGTACTCCCACGTCAACTGGATGCGGAAGCCCAGTCCGGCAATCACTTTGGCCGTGAGGCCGGTTATCGTCAACAACTGATAGTCGCTGAACTGCTCGAAGGACGGAGAGTACACCGAGCGCAGGTCGTAGTCGAACGGCCCGAGGACTGCCCGCAGGGCGCCGTCCAACGAGCCGACCGGAACCGTGCTGGTGCTGTCTGTCGTGAACTTCTCGTATCTCATGCCGGCCCCGAGCGAGCTCCTGAAGTCGACCTTGTCCGTGGCCAGGAACTGATACCCCAACCCGGCATTGTAGAACGACCGCAGGTCGATGTCCTTGAACCGATCGCGCGACTGCCTGGTAGAACCAAACGCGAACAACCTGGGTCCAACGTAGATGTCGTAGCGCAGCCCGGCCAGGTAGTTCCCGGCAATCTGCACGATCTGCCCTGAGTCCGGGGCGCCCGACGTGGTGACGCGGTCGTAGTTTTGAGTGGCCTTGAGGATCAGGCTCAGGCGATCCACGTCGGTGGCGCGGACCATGTCCAGGTAGAAGGTCCCACCGCGGAGATTCGTGTTGCCGTTCCTCATGGAGACGCCGAGGCTCGTCGTGATGTGCCAGAACTTGAAGAACGGGCTCAGGAGTTTCACCTCGATCGGGCGCAGCGCATCGAGGGCGTCGGGCGGGCCCGCTGCGGCGAGATCCATCGCTGGTACGGTGCGGGCCGTGCCGTCCGCCGCCTGGAGACGGAGCCCACCAGCCACCGTGGTCACGGTCGCAGCCATGAGCGTGCCGTCGGCGAGTCGGAATCCAACCGGCTCGGGAGCGATGAAAGCCGTGACATCAGCCGCGGGGATCTTCACCTGGGCGCCACCATACTTGAAAACCCAGGTCCCGCCGTCGATGCCGACCAGCTCGCCGGTGAGTTGATCGCCGTTGGCCAGGGTGAGCGTCTGCTGCGCCGCCGCGCCCGAGGCGGCCACGGAGAGCAGTAGTCCCGCCAGGAGTGCGGGTAGGGCGACAGACCGCATCCAATATCCCCTCAGTAGAGTTCTCGCTACCAGAGCAGAACGGCTGCCACCAGAGACAGGGCCAGCACCGAGTTGGTCCCCAGATTCCACGTAACGTTCCCGCCCAGGGCGGGGATCGGCACCGGCCTCGTGACGTCTCCAAAGGCCCAGCGGAGCGGCTGCACCAGGAGCAGCGAGGGCAGCACCGCCGTGAGCGAGACGATAGGCAGCACGCTCAGCGCCACGGCCGCCACGATCGATACCGGCGTGAGCAGCGCAGCCGCTGCGTACACCAGCGCCGCAGGCCGCCTCCCGAGCAGGATCACGAGGTTGCGGCGCCCGCCGGCCCGGTCGGCCTCTTCGTCCGGGAACTCGTTCAGGAGCAGCAGATTGAACGTCATGAGCGTGGCCGGGACCGCCGCCGCAATTGCCGCCTGCCCAAGCACGGCATCCTGCACGAGCGCCGTCCCAATGACCGGGAGCCCGCCGAGACCGAGACCCGCCGCCACTTCTCCCACCCCGATCCGGGCGAGGAAGTCGGTGTAGCCCAACACGCCTACCGCTCCCAGCACCACGATGGGCACGAGCGGCGTGCCCACCCAATTCAGGAACCAGACGCCGATGCCCAGGCCTACCGACGCCGCGGCAAGCCCGAAGATCAGTGTGGCGCGCGACGAGATCGCGCCGGCCGGCAGAGTGCCGCTCCCTCCGGAGAAGGGCGTCCGCTTGGTCTGCAGATCGATCCCCGTCCGCATGTCGCTCCACTCGTTGAGCACGTTCACCGCTACGTGGAGTGACACGAGACCGATCAGGGCGAGGATCGTGTGCAGCCAGCTGAAGCGGCCCTCGCAGGCAGCGGCGGCGGCGCCGACCGCCACGAGCGTGACGGGCAGCAGCAGGAACGGGACGCGGGCGACGCCCGCAAAGGCCTTGAGGCTTGGCATGGTCGCTTCTCCAAGGTGTGCGGTTGTGCGACCGGGAACAAGACCAGGGGCGGCGATGGAACCTGTCGCTCGAGCTTTGCCTAAGGCGAGCAGTATGGCCTCACCAACCCAACACGAAACCGGCCCGCTCAACGCGGGCCGGTTTCTTGATTCCAGGTTCCCTCTGCAGCGGAGATCGATCGTCGATCAGTATCCCGGCTTGTAGTCCGTGCCGTACATCCGGTTGATCGCGTCGTAGTACTTCTGCACGATCTCCGGGAACGGCTCCGCGCCCGACCTGAGGAAGTCCGACGGCGGCACGGACTTGGTGAAGTCGGGCGGCTGCTTCTCCTGGATCGCCCCCGGAGGCCAAGCTGCCTCCTCGACCACCGCCATGCGCACCCGGATGTCGTCCTTGGTCACGTTGAAGACCATGTAGTCCTCGGCCAGGGCGAGCGGCCCTTCGTAGACCATCCGGATCTGTCTCAGGATCTCGGGAGCAGTGTCGAAGTCGTTGAAGAAGTGATACCCCACGGCCAGCCGCGGCTCGGTCAGCGCCATCACCTTCGCGAACTGCGCCGGCGCGGTGTGCCCCTGCGTACCCACCTGGAGCGCCTCGATGGGCGCGAACCCGAACCGCTCGACGAGGATGTTGGGAGGCAGGAAACACTCGTGGATGGAGATGTCCGCATCCTGTGTGTGCTCGATCCACCACTTATTGGGATACGTGTCGCTGGAGAAGGCGAACTTGAGCCCGTTCCACTCCAGGATGAAGCTCACCGGCCCGTCCGTGCCGTGGATCGCCGGGACGGTCCGGATGACGACGCCGTTGACGTCGTAGATGATCGCGTTGATGCCCAGGCGATCGAACTGGTTGACCTCCATCTCGAGGCCGCGCCCGTCGATCACCCCCGAGCGGGTCGCCAGGTCCCACTGGTACATCTTCTGCAGCAGGTCGAGGGCATAGGCGGTGCTCCACTCTTCCCTGGGCGCGTCGGGGCCCCAGACCCGCAGCTTGTTGATGCGGCCCGCGACGACGCCGCCGATCCACAGGGCGTCGAGGTCGCCGAAGTGATCCGAGTGCAGGTGGCCGATGAACACCTTGTCCAGGGAGTCGTAGGGAATCCGCAGGGCCGAGATGCGCTCGGACGAGCCAGTGCCGATGTCGAACAGGAACTTCTCGCCGTTCCCCAGCTCGACCAGCCAGCAGGCGGCCGCCTGCTTGGGCCGCTGGTTCGGCATTCCCGTACCGCACGCGATGACGCGCATCTCGTCGGGGCCGAGCTTCTCGGTGCCGGGGTAATAGACATCTCGGTCGCTCATGTTCGGACCGCCGGCGAAGAACGCCTCCACATCGGTCGCGATCTCGGTGGGCCACACTGCGGCCTCGGCTTCCTGCGGTGCCGTGGCCAGAACAGCCGCCGCGAGGAGCGCGACTGTGGTGGCTATGCCCGCAATGAAGGCGAGCATCAGATTGCGTTTCATGTTAGATCCTCTGTTCTGGGAGTGGGAGGAATTTACCCGAGATTCGGGTGTGTGCAACCGATGCATGACCAGGAGAACCGAATCCCGCACGGCGCGCCTGTGCCGGGCGGGATTCACAGCGCTCCCTGGACGGTTCACTCACCCAGCTCCACTTTGGGAGGGCCGATTGAAATCCCTTTGCGGATTTGTCTGGTGACAGGTGTTTACATACATGTTGTGCGGAAGACCGTCACGGAGACGGAGCGGGAGACGGCAGCCGTGAACGACGAATGTGGAAGACGCCATGCCTGACGCGCCATCCGTCGAGGAGCGAGCGCTGGCCAGCGCGGGGCGCAGCGACACCGCCATCTATCGGATGGTGGCGCGGGCGCTTGCCAAGCGCGGCGTGGAGACCAACCGGGTCATCGACGTGGGATGCGGCCATGGTGCGGCGTGGGCCCACCTGAGAGACCGCTTCTCCGAATACGTCGGGGTCGATGTGGCGCGGTACGGTGAGTTCCCGGAGGAGGGGACGTTTGTCCGGTTCGATCTCGACTCAGGATCCGTCCCCCTCGAGGACGCCACCGGCGACGTGGTGATGGCCGTGGAGACCATCGAACACCTGGAGAACCCCCGTGCGTTCGTACGGGAGCTGGTCCGCCTCGCCAAGCCCGGAGGTTGGGTTGTGGTCACGACGCCGAATCAACGCAGTCTGTTGAGTTTGCTCACGTTGATTACCAAGGGACAGTTCTCCCAGTTTCAGAACGCCAGCTATCCGGCACACATCACCGCACTGCTGGACGTCGATCTGGTGCGTATTGCCACGGAATGCGGTCTGACCAATATCGGAACCGACTACAGTCGGCAGGGACGGATCGTGTTCACGGGACGGCACTACCCCCAATTGGTGTCGCGGCTGTTCCCCCGGGCGTGTTCGGATAATCTGCTGGTTGTGGGCCAAGCCTAACGCCGTGCATGCAGCCGTAGGGGCGCGTTTCACGCCCGCCGAGCGGAAGGATCTTCAGCCTCTGGTATCACCAGCGCCCACCGGCGCTGGCCGCTTTGCCAACTGGGGGGCAATCCATGCAGGAGCTGTTGGGGGGTCGGTAGAACTCAGAACGGGCGACGGATCTGAAGCGACATCGGCATCTTCTTCGTGGTGAACACCAGGTTCACGGTCTCCACGTAGGAGATCGAGACCTCGAGGGCCTGGGGCTGGGGTGTCCGGCGAAAGTGAAACGTGAGACCTTCCCGCGGCAGGCCCAACGCCGCGATCTCGGCCAGCAGGCTCTCGCGGATCGCGTCGTCGGACAACTGACCGGCATACGCGAACTGCTGCTTGATGACGTCCTCGAGCTTGTAATGCCGCCAGTACACGCCGCCGAACTCGAGCCCGCAATAGACGGCGGCGACCAGCACGACGAGCCAGATCAGCGCGACTACCTTGATCTTGCCGGATCGGTTCCCTGCTACGGACATGGCTCTCACCGCGTGGCTGTTGATCCAGCTCAACCATAGGACCGGACCAGCAGTCAGGCAATACCAGGAACAGCCAGCGCCAGCCGGTTCTGTGACCGCGACCGTGACCACCGGAGCCTTCTGGACCGGATGTCGTCGGGCAGGCAGATTAGAGTCAGTCCAACGTCGGCCATCTCATCAAGTCCGACCGCTGGGAAGAAGTGCCCCTCGACCAACTCCGCGTGAGCTTCATGCCTCGACGTGACGGGTTCGCGCTGGGATTCTCGGTCGCTTTCTTGTCCTTGCGCCCGGCCCCGCGCCGGGCGCTTTGCCATTCGCACCACAGCCTAGTACGCGGGCGGTCCCGATGAGCCACAATGAGTTAGCGGCTTCGGTCACCTCCACGGTCACTCGGGAGCCTACGGCCCTTCATTCTCGAGCTTTTGTCGAGTACCGCGTCGAGCAGCATCGGGAGCGGCTCAGTGAGCGGCTCGACCGGCTTCATGCCTGAGGAGTCTGTGACCGTGGACGTTACCACCTGCCTAACACCGCCCGCCAACGCAAAACCCGCAGCCGGGTTAACCGACTACGGGCTTTCACCTTACGCCTATGGGCCAAGGAGGACTTGAACCTCCGACCTCACGCTTATCAGGCGTGCGCTCTAACCACCTGAGCTACTGGCCCCTCTGGGACCTCTCAATCTAGAGGATCGCCGCGGGCCGCTCTACCCCTCCTCTGATCAGCCCGTGTCGAATGCCGCCCGCGCCCGCCGCGCCGCCTTCTTGCGCTGGATGGCCCCCAAGTCGCGCTTGCGGAGCCGGATGGCATCCGGCGTGACCTCGATCAACT
>Ga0255055_10001656_pt1 | contig 16058 bp, 16 predicted proteins | sample JV7_2_27_MG_FD_188633 | JGI IMG/M metagenome (GOLD analysis project Ga0255055, IMG submission 188633) | Seawater microbial communities from Jervis Inlet, British Columbia, Canada - JV7_2_27 | ecosystem: Environmental > Aquatic > Marine > Inlet | place: Canada: British Columbia | collected... | reverse complement strand
CAGGGAGGCCCTTGCGATGACCGGCACCCTCGCAGGGGATCAATTGGCACCCCAGTTGTCCGCTGCCTGGCGAGAACTGGTCGAAAAACCATCCCAGGTAGAAGTGACGGTGGAAGGGACCGGAAATCTTGCTAATTTTGTAAAATTTCGCAGAGCGCTGACCAGCATTTCGGGGGTTGGCGGAATCCGGGTAAAAGAAATAAAGCCCAATGAAACAACCCTGATTGTTGAATATCAGGGCAAGGCTGAAGATCTGGCCTCCGCTTTGATGCTGCAAGATTTTAAAAACTTCGGCATCAACATTTATGAGATCACGCAACAGAATTTAAAGATTGCAATTATTTATGGCTAAAATCCTTGCGGGGGCGCACTCAATTTTTCTTGACAGGAAAAAAAGCCGGTGTTACTTGAAAATACCACTTTAGGCACGTAGCTCAGGGGGAGAGCGCTACCCTGACACGGTAGAAGTCGCGAGTTCAAATCTCGCCGTGCCTACCATGAAAAATCAAGGGGTTACGGAATTAACCGTAACCCCTTTTTTGTTAATTGCTACAATTTTGCTACTAATTATTTAGAATTTTTTTATAAACTGAAATTTCAATGATGATATATTTTGGCAAAAAAATTGATACTTGGAATATTTTAATATAGGCCAAAGATTCGTCATTTAAGAAAATATTTTACCGTTGAGGTAAAAAATTCTTGACAATAAATAAAAGCATTGGTATTTTACCCGAAGGGTAAAAAAGATAGATGGTAAATTGGGGATTTGGAGTGGAGGTCACTTTTCGAACACGCAAACTGGAACGGGAATACAGGGAGCATGCCAGGGCTGTTAAGGCATACGGAGTTGAAGTGGCACGTAGGTACATCCACCGCATCAATATTATTAAACAGGCGCATGATATTGAAGAATTGATGGCTTTGCCAGCTTTAAGATGCCATGCTTTGAAAGGGCCACGCAGAGGGCAGTATGCAGTAAAATTAACTGGATTTTATAGATTGATTTTCACCCTCAAAGGCGTTGCACTTGAAATTGCACTTATTGAGGAGGTGAGCAAACATTATGGAGACTGATTATGCTAATCAAGTTTTATATTCCGACCTGCCTATACCTCCCGGTGAATACCTTGAAGAGGTGATTAGGGAGCTCGGAATGAGCAAAGAGGAACTTGCCAAGCGCATGAACCGTCCAGCCCCCAAACTCAGTGCCATTTTTAAGGGTGATAAATCGATTACACCCGATACTGCGTTACAGCTGGAAAAGGTTGTGGGTGTTCCAGCCCATATCTGGACGGGTCTTGAAGCCGAATACCGGTTGGCCCAAGCGAGAAGGCAGGAGGCTCGGGAACAACAAAGGCTTAAGGAGGAAAGCCATCTGGTGAAATGTTTCCGTTATGCCGATCTTGTCAGATTGGGCATGGCTGAGAAAAGAACTCGTCCAATAGAAAAAGTGCTGGAACTTCAAAAATTTTTTGGAGTGACTTCATTAAAAACAGTCTGCAACCTGCGTCGTTACCAGGTAGCCTTCCGCTCAGCTAAGCGGAAAAGGTCTCCAGAGGCCGTTGCCGCCTGGTTGCGCATCGGTGAATTGCAAGCCCAAAAAAGAGACTGTGCCTCTTTTCAGAAAACTAAGTTAAGGGGCACTTTAAATCATATAAGAAACATGACTCGGCAATCACCTGTTCAATTCCAGAGTGTTTTGCAGCAAATACTAGCTGATAGTGGAGTGGCTCTTGTACTTTGTCCGCATCTTCGTGGTACATTTGCACATGGTGCAACTTTCTGGATAGGTCGGGATAAAGCTGTAATGATGATGACTCTTCGATACAAGTGGGCAGATATTTTTTGGTTCACTCTATTTCATGAACTGGGTCATATTTTGTTGCATAACCGTCAGATTGTAATTCTTGAAGGGGAAGACGGTGATCAAGCATCTAATAAGCTGGAGGCAGAAGCCGACCGGTTTGCCGCCGATACTCTTATCCCTTTATCTAAGTACAAAGAATTTATAAAGAAACGGCGTTTTTATCCACAAGATATCGAACGTTTTGCTTCGGGTATAGGTATATCATCAGGGATTGTAGTCGGTAGGCTTCAAAAAGATGATTATTTAGCGCCTTCATGGCACAATAGTCTTCGCGTACGCTTTGAATGGGACTTGAACTAATTATATTACTGAATATATTTTATCTTCGGACTGCAAATGCGTTCTTAATCGGCAAAGAATGATTTTTGCACCAATTCGAACGCGGTTTTTCGACAATTTGTTTATCTAAATCAAATTAACCGAGAAGTCGGGGAGTTTTTCCCGTCATGCCCGCATAGGCGGGCATCCAGCTTTTTCGGCAGATTATTTCTGGATTCCCGCCTGCGCGGGAATGACAAAGTTTGAATAAAAAAATCCCCGACCCCTCAATTAACTAAAAAAGGTTTTTGCCATGCCGTCCGGGAAGGGCATGATTGCTTTGATGGGTTCGGGTGAACTGACCGCCACCATGGTCGAGGTTCACAAGGAATTGTTGGGGCGGGTGGCGGCTGCGCCCAGGGCCGTTTTTTTAGATACCCCGGCCGGTTTTCAGCTCAACGTTGACCAAATTTCCAAAAAGGCCCAGGATTATTTCCAGGAGCATGTGCAGCATCTCTTATCAGTTGCTTCCTTCAAATCACATGAAACCATTACACCATACGAAACCGAGCAGGCCTACCATTCTTTGCGTGCAGCTGATTTTGTACTCATCGGACCCGGAAGCCCGACCTATGCGGTGCGCCAATGGCGGCAATCATCCATACCGGAAATTCTGATCAACCGCATCCGGGAAGGGGGCTGTCTGGTAGCGGCCAGCGCGGCCGCCCTGACGGTGGGGCGTTTTACACTCCCGGTTTATGAGATCTATAAGGTCGGGCATGAGCTGCACTGGGTGGATGGCATGGATGTTCTCAAGCATTTCGGCTTCAATCTTGTGGTAGTGCCGCACTGGAACAATGCAGAAGGGGGTAATCATGACACGCGCTTTTGCTTTATGGGCCGGCCCCGATTCAGCCAGCTTGTCTCCCTTTTGCCGGAAGGTGTATCGATTCTGGGCCTGGATGAACACACCGCCTGCATCCTGGATTTTGAAAACGATGAAGCCGTCATCAAGGGGATCGGTACGGTCACCCTGCAACGATCGGGCAGTGAAATGGTTTTTGATACGCGCGAACGTTTTTCCCTTGAGGTGCTTCGCGGCGGAGATGGCGGCAAGGAATGGAAAAAAACAGCCCCTGTGGCTGAGGAATCAGAAACGGACGCGGTGACCGAGGGCGACGCTTTCTGGAACCAAATCCATCAGCTTGAAGCGGATTTTTATCAGGGGCTCGAGACCCACGCGGCCAAGAAATCCACCAACGCCCTTCTTGAACTCGATCGGACAATTTGGAAAGCGCAACAGGATTTAGAAAATCCTGAATTTATTTCACAGGCCAGGGAAGTTCTGCGGGAGCTGATCGTCTTATTGGGCATGGAACTTGCCGCTGCCCCGAAGAGCCTGGAAGATTGTCTTGCTCCAATTGTGGGTGATCTAATCGAATTAAGGGAGAATTTCAGACAAAAAAAACAGTGGGAGGCTGCCGATGCAGTTCGCCGGTGTCTGGAACGTTCCGGCGCAATTATAAAAGACACTAAAAATGGTCCGCAATGGCGACTGAAATCATAATGGCACTTCTAAATTTGCCGATCTAGAACCCAAAGAAGGTGATCCATCGCGGTAGCTTCCAATTTTATCCTGTTTGACTTTTTCAGTGTGTTTATATAAAAAGTTGCGCTCAGATGCGTTTAACCCGAATTCAACTCAAAGGATGCGAGGCTGGGGATCTCAAATAAATTATATACGGTAACGCTGGAGACATTCGAGGGTCTTGCCGAATATTGGCGTAATCCTGAATACCATTTAAAATGGGAATGCCTTTTCGTTACGCCCGCCTGGTTGAAGGTGTGGTGGCAGACTTTCGGTAGCAGCCTGGAACCGCATCTTTGCGCAATTCGCTACGATGATGAATTGATCGGTATCGCGCCGCTTTTTTTTCAAGGGAATAAAGCGCGCCTTGTCGGCAGTTCCGATGTTTGCGATTATCTGGATGTTATCGTTGCTCCAGGAAGCGGGAAGGCGTTTTTTGAACATCTTATTCCCTATTTAGAGCAGCAGGGCATTACGCATCTGGATCTGGGGGCTTTGCGCGCCGATTCAATTGTCTTCAGCCACCTTTTGGCAGCTGCAAAGCATTATAATTACGAGGTTTTGTGTGAGCCCGAAGAGGTCAGCATGGAACTGGAACTGCCGCCGACATGGGAAGCGTTCTTAAATGGGTTGACTGGAAAGGAACGACATGAAATAAGACGCAAACTCAGGCGACTCAGCGAGGCGGCCCACACCAATTTTCGGGTCGTCGAGAGCAAGACCGAAGTCAGCAAGCAGATCAACACATTTTTTGAGCTTTTTAAATTGAATCGATCAGACAAGTCCGACTTTATGACCGCTCAACGGGTTTCATTTTTTCGTTCGTTGGCGGAGACCTTGGCCGAAGCCCGAATCTTAAAACTTTTTTTTCTCGATCTTGATGATAGACCTGCGGCCGCCGTAATGTGTTTTGACTATAATTCGACCGTATATCTTTACAATAATGGTTATGACGAGCGCTATCGCTCCCTGAGCATCGGGCTGCTCAGTAAAGTGTTTACGATACGGAATAGTATTGAGCGCGGCAAAAGCAAATACGATTTTCTTAAAGGCACTGAAGTTTACAAAAAGCGTTTAGGAGGTAAACCGGTCCAACTATTTAGATGTCAGGTTGAACTTCGGTAAGGCAGAATCGAATCTCGAAATCTCGAAATCTTGAATTCTAGTTGAGCGAAAAACGGGAGGGAACAGCTTTGAAACCAGATCAGTTGCAGATTGCGATGTTCAGCATCCATTCGAGCCCGATCGGTGAATTGGGGACTAAAAATACGGGCGGTATGAGTGTATATATCCGCGAACTTGCCCGGCAATTGGGCGCCCGTGGCCATTGTATTGATATTTACACCCGACTTAACGGCAGCAAGCATAACCAGATCATAGATCTGGATGACAACGTGCGTTTAATTCATTTAAGTGCCGGTAATAACGGTTATGTCCACAAATTGGCACTTTATTATTACCTGTCGGATTTTTTACGAGCCCTGCAACGATTTAAACAGCAGCAAAGCCTGCACTACGATTTGATTCACAGCCACTACTGGTTGTCCGGTCGTCTGGGCAGCTGGGTACAGGATCGTTGGAACCTGCCCCATATTGTCATGTTTCACACGCTGGGAACGGTGAAAAACATTGCCGGTGTGGCCGACCAGGAACCCGATCTGCGCATTGCCACTGAAAAAAAACTGGCCAAAACCTGCCAGCGGATTCTGGCGCCTACCGCCACGGAAAAAAATAATCTGCTAACTTATTATAACGCACCGGCGGAAAAAATCGGGGTCGTCCCCTGCGGTGTCAATCTGGATCTATTTCAGCCCATGGATCGGGCCGCGGCCAGGCAGCGTTTAGGGTTTGATGATAATGAATCCATCGTTTTGTACGTCGGCAGATTCGATCCCATAAAAGGGATTGACCGGCTGCTCAGGGCTGCAACCCATCTGCAAGACCACCGCCGGCTGCGGCTGGTCATCATTGGCGGTGATGGACCCGATACGCCCGAGTATCAAAACCTGCAAAAGATGACGCGCAAATTAGGTCTTCAAAATAGGGTGACCTTTGTCGGGCGCATAGAGCAAAAACATCTACCTCCGTATTATAGCGCTGCGGATGTCCTGGTCGTACCGTCCTACTATGAAAGCTTTGGATTGGTAGGGCTCGAGTCCCTGGCCTGCGGGACACCCGTGGTTGCCACCGAAGTGGGTGCCATGCGGAGCATTCTGCGGGATGGTGAAAGCGGGCAAATTGTCACCCATGCCGATCCCGGCTCACTGGCGCAAGCGATCGAAACATTTATAACCGGATCCGGCCCAAAGAAATTGTCCGCCGATATGATTCGTGCATCGGTTCTCAAGTTTGGCTGGTCAAACGTTGCCGCGGCAGTCATCGATGAATATGACATGTTATTTCAACAGATGAATTATGAAGCTTTAGATAACGCTTCCGCAAAAGTCTCTTCGCTTTAATCCGTTCTAAACTGCTTTTCTAAAAACGCCAACGAAAACTCGAGGTCAGCAAATGCGAATACTTCAAGTGACACGCTGCCGGTAAATCGTTTTAATATCGCCAGAACCGGTTCTCTAAATTTATGCGGCAATTTGTCTAACGCCAAATGGTCGTGCCCGCTTTTAACGCCATGCAGGTGAATAATAGAAGTTATATCGCAATACTTATTGAACAGGGCGTTTAGGTCATATCCGTGTGCGATCAGATGCCCGATGTCCAGACATACGCTCAGGTTAAGCTCGGCCAGGATATCATCCAGCAGATCAAAGCGATAATCTAAGGTTTCTATTGCGATGGATTCAGCCGCTATTCCGCCGGCCAGTATTTTTTCGAGGTTTTTAAAAACACCACTCTGCCAGCTTTTTACGGTATCTTTGTCAAATGATTTTTGGCTATACGGAATATGCAGCGAATAAGCCGTGGGGCAAAGCGGGGCGACACGATCGATAACCCTTAAAATCGTATTGAGGGCCTGTTGCTGTTTTTCAGGCTGCGCAGCACTGATAGATACATCTGTCGGCAGGTGAATATTGTAAGCCAGGTCGTATTCGCGGGCCAGATCGGAAAGTTCCGCTATAACCGCTTTTGAGGGCATTGCATCGGCGGGCAGACTTTCAAATAGCAGCAACTCGATTTCATCCAGATAGGGCCCCAGCATTTTTACATTGGGGATGTAGTGATCCGGATATATAAACGAGGTCGTGCCGAGTTTGAAGGGGAAAATACCCTTATACGATCTGGCCAATGAAGGATACATCTTCTAATCACTATCGACGATGCGATACTTGCTTTCAAAGTCGGCGTTTAAAGAGGCCATGGCGCTGCAGTATTTTGTTTCCGATAACTGGATGGCCTGTTCCGCGGCTTTTGGCTTGATGCCTTGGCCGTGCAGAACAAACTCGATCTGAATGTTGGTATAGCGCCTGGGGTGATCTTCAGCGCGTTCACCGCTGATATTGACTTGAAAATCGGTTATGTTGACGCGCTTTTTTTGCAGGATTGAGATCACATCCATAGCGACGCATCCAGCGACGCCAATCAAGACCAGTTGCATCGGGCTTGGGCCCCCCTTGCTTTCGGGATTGTCGATCACAACAGCGGGGCTATCTCCCGCCCGGGCCATGAACTGCATACCATCTATCCATTTAAGTTTAGCTTGTATTGCCATATCCGTTTTCCTTTAAAGTGAATGAAAATTGTAGGTTTTGATTTTTGGCCGAGTCACGGGTTTAGAAAGGCATAATTAAGAAAAAGCAAGCCTTGTGTCAAGTCGAACTTATTTTAAATTTTTCGCAACCATAAAAAGCAAAAAGTTAGTTTTAAGGATGCCAATATAGTTGGAAATTTAAGCCTTGGAGTACTGGAGTGATGGAGTAATGGAGTGTTGAAAAAACAGACATCATTCTTTTAGCCAGTACTCCAGCACTCCAACACTCCAGTGCTCCAATATGTTGTACTTTTTTGTTGACACATTTGCCGCAATGTAGCAACTTTTGTGCACATGCTAACGGTCATATATTTTATCGGAGGGCAAAAATGAACAAAAAAAAGAAGAATTATCGCTTCGATACCCAGGTTATCCACGCCGGCCAGTCGCCCGAAGACTGGCAATGGTCCACCTTACCACCGATCTACCAAACGGCTTCGCATTTACATCCCACGGCTGAGCATCTGACCGAGACCTTTGCCGGTAAACGCGATGACCATATTTACATGCGGCTGACCAACCCGACCAACCGGGTTCTCGAAGAAAAATTGGCTACCCTGGAAGGCGGCCCCGGCGCCATTGTGATGTCCTCGGGTATGGCTGCCATCACCAACACTTGCATGGCCTTGCTGCGTGCCGGCGATGAGTTTGTGACCGGAAACTCCCTTTTCGTGACGACCTATAATCTTTTCAGCAAAGTCTTTAGTAAGTATGGTATCACCGCCCGGCTGGTCGAATCGACGGACACCGAGGCCATCGCAAAGGCCATCAATTCCAAGACCCGTTTTGTCTATTTGGAAACCATCGGCAATCCCAAAATGGATGTTCCGGATCTGGGTGAAGTCGCTTCCATCGCTCACCAACACGGCATCCCCCTGGTGGTGGACAATACCTTGCCGACACCCTATCTTTTACGCCCGTTGGAGCTGGGCGCTGATGCCGTAATCCATTCTACCACAAAGTATTTTAGCGGGCATGGCGGTTCGATGGGCGGTGTGGTCATTGACGGCGGAAATTTTACCTGGTCGCCAGAACGGTTTCCGGATTTCAAGGCTTTTATCGACCGCAAGGGACCGCTGGCCCTGCTGGATAAAATCTGGCGGGAATATCATATAAATTTCGGAACGACCCAGGCGCCACTGCATGCTTATCTTACGATGATCGGTCTGGACACATTAGCACTTCGCATGGAACGACACCTGGAAAATACAATGAAAGTGGCGCACTATCTAAAAGAGAGACCTGAGGTGCGTTGGGTCAATTATCCCGGTTTGGAGGATCATCCCTCACACGGGGTGGCGCTGAAACAGTTTGGGGGCAAGGGATTTGGCGGGATGCTCGCCTTTGGTCTCAAGGATCAGGCGGCCTGCTTTGGATTTATCAACAGTCTCGAAATGATCTATAATCTGGCCAACCTGGGTGACAGCAAGACCCTGCTAATTCATCCTTATTCTTCCCAGTATTACGCCCAGGATGAGCCCACCCGAAAAGCGTTGTCCATCCCTGACAATATGATTCGGTTTTCCACCGGTATCGAAGCCGTAGAGGATATCTGTGAAGATATCGGTCAGGCACTGGACAGCTTATGATCGTCGGATTTTATCCACCGGCTATCGCCGGCAACAGCGTGATTTCATCCTTATTCTGAATTTTGGTGTTTAAATCATCCAGGGAACGGATATTTTTTTCGTTTAACATGATAACAACGTGATCATTTAATTCTCCCGTTTGTTTAACCAAAACGGTTTTAATATCTTCTCCAAATTTTTCAAATAATTTCGAAAATACATCATTGACGGTTGCGTTATCTTCCAAATCCATATTTAACTCTTTGGCACCGATTCTATCCTTTAGCAACGATAAAAACGATATTTTAACGGCAATCATATTGAATTATCTCCAACATCGCATTAAGTTATCAGATATCTGGATATTAAAATAGGTTCTCACGACCTTTTTGTAAACCTAAACTTTAAGCTATCTCAAAAATATCTTGTTATCTTCGAAGACAGAGAAAAGAAGTTCAAAAGGTGCTCTAAAGTTAGAAGTGCCTAAAATTATGGTTTCGCTGTGCTCCATTTTTAATTTTAGCTCACTTGTTTTTATAATCGTTTTAGAAATTGGATGGTGAAAATGGGAAAAAATAAGCTCAGCATCGGTCATCTTTCAACGTGTTATCATTCTAATTTTATTCTAATGCAGGATGATGATTTGAAAACCCAACTTGGTGTTGAAGTCGATTGGAATATTTTCGGCACCGGACCGGAGATGGTCGCAGCCTTTAGAAATAACGAATTAGACATTGGCTATATCGGACTCCCGCCGGCGATTATCGGAATAGAGCAGGGTGTTCCAATTAAATGTGTCGCCGGAGGGCATGTTGAAGGAACGATCCTGTGTGCCAAAAAGAAATACAAAGATGATTCGCAATTGGATAATAATTTACGTAAAGTGCTGTCCCAATTTAAGGGGGCGGCAATCGGAGTTCCGGCCAAAGGTTCCATTCATGATGTCATCTTAAAATATTACATCGATAAATACAAGTTGCAGGATGAAATTGAAGTTATTAATTATGCGCAGGCGGAACTTATCGCCTTAGACATGAAAAAAAACAAATTAGAAGCGGGGGTCGGAACGCCCTGTTTGGCCGTTTTTGCTGCAACCCTGTTGGAATCACGTTTGATTATACGCGCCGATAATTTATGGGATAATAATCCAAGCTACGGCGTTTTCTTTCATGAAGATTTAATTAGAAAAAGTCCCGGGCTCGTGCTTGGATTTTTAGCCCTCCACAAAAAATCCGCCACGTTGCTGCGGAATTCTCCGGAAATGGCGGCAAAGTTGATCGCTGACACGGTTGAAATGACAACCGAGGAATATGTAAAAGAAGTCCTGAAAATATCCCCGAAGTATTGCATTGCACTATCCGAAGGATATGTTAAATCGACGATGGAATTTATCGGGGCTTTGCAGAGATTGGGATATATTAAACGAACTCTCAAGGTCGAAGAAATTTTTGAATTCCGGTTTGTCGAGAAGGTTCATCCCGAACATCATCATTATGTGTTAAACTAATTCACGCCACCGGCTTGCCCGGGTCAGGTTTCCGCCAGACAATTTTTGAGGCGTTTAATGATCTCCGCTTCATTTACATCCCACCCGATAAATGTCAGGCGGGTTTCAGGGGTGCCACGCCAGGTTTCCCAATCGCCTTTTCCTCCCACAAAATTGATCAGGACGCTGCGGTCCTCAAAACGAACCGGTCCTTTCAGTCGAAACAGCTCCCAGGGCAAGTTTTCGAGGAACCGCTTAAAACAGGTTTCATCCAGTGCGCGAGGATCTTGAAAAGAAAAGGCCATGTAATTGTTGGCATCATCGGGTTTTGCGTCATGCGCGTGGTTTTTTCCGGGCCTGTTATCGTGCCTGAGATGGTTCTTTGCATGTGCGCCGGGGGCTATTAAATTTAGGCCCGTAAAATCGCCAAGTTTCAACTTCGAATCCTTCCCAGGTGCATCCGCCCCGATGGTTTCGAAATCGACCCGGCAACGCACAGTGGGCACCACGCGGCAGCGGGATACGGTATGGTGTATCTCTTTTAAAATCTGTTGGATCTCGTCTTTTTTTACAAGATCGATTTTGTTCAAAAGGATCAAATCGGCCAGGTTTAGCTGGTTATAAAACACCGTTCCAAACGCTTCACGCGCCTTCCAGCACTCGCAGTCCAGCACGGTGATGATCTTTTTGAGTTCCGCGTGTTTATGAATGTCCGGGTCATGGATCACCGCTGCAATTGTTGACGGGTCGGCCAGGCCGGAGGCTTCTATTAGAATTTGACGGGGATTAAAACGATTGCAGACCTTCGTGATCGTCTGTTTCAAATCAATCTGAAGCGTACAGCAAATGCAGCCACTGGCAAGTTCGATCACATCGGATCCGGTCTCTTTAAGAAGCGCCCCGTCGATTCCAACCTTTCCAAACTCATTGACAATAACCACCGTCCCTGCCAGGTCGGTCTCCCAGGAAAGGATGCGTTTTAAAAGTGTGGTCTTGCCCGATCCTAAAAATCCCGACAGGAGCACAATTTCGACTTTGCTGTTTTTTTGGAGATCAAATGAGGTGTTCATTAAATTTCAGGCTATGGGGTTCGGATTGAAACGGTTTCAATATAATGGGTTACCTTTAGTATAACGCTCTATAAATTGCTTAATGGGTGAGAATAAACGGTTGACAGAGCGATCCATCCCATATAATTTTTTTATAAATCTTTCCCGGGGGTAATAAAAATTTATTATACACAGCTACGATCGGGTTTCGTTGAGGACAAAGGCCTGGGCCTGTTCCATATTTATTATGGACAGGGCGTTGGCAAAACCACCAGGGCAGTTGGCCTTGCGATGAGAGCGGCAGGAGATAACCGTCAGGTGGATTTTGTTCAATTTATGAAATCCGGTACCTCCTCAGAAATAGCCGTTTTTAAAAAAATCCCGACCATCCGCTACTGGTGTCCCGGCAAACATCCTTTTGTTATGTCCCGCGGACCGGCGGGCGTCCACTATCGACACGCCGCCAAAGCGTTGCAGTATGCCTTTGAGGCGCTTGAAAGGGGAACCCATCTGATAATTTGTGATGAAATATTAGATACGATAATTTTCGATCTTCTTAAAAAAGAACAGCTTCTGGAGCTGGTCGAGAAATGCCGCGATAAAGTTGAACTGGTGATGACAGGTATTAATGCACCCGCGGAATTTATTAAATTGGCTGATTATGTAACCGAATTCGTTCAGATAAAGCACCCCTATTACCGCGGTGCCAGAGCTCGGAAAGGCATCGAATATTAAAGGTTAAGCCTTGCCGTCATCTTGGAAATTAATTTTAACTTCCTTCACAAGCGCTAGCCCGAGCGCTATTTCAGATGCTTTGATCACGCCGCACGGCACGGCACAGCTGGCGTGAAGATGGCAGGAGCCGGCAGCCTCATAAACTGGATTTTTGTTGATCGGGGTTTTTAATACGTCCCGCATTCCCAGCGTCTGCAGCTGATCGGCTAAAGCCTTAATATGCTCGCAATCGCTTTCGATATTAATTTTTATGCTTCTACGATCGGCTTTGGAAACACGGATCAGTGAAATAAATCCGCAAATACCTGGCTCGACCTGAGCAATGATCATTTATAATTTTTCCTCTGCTTTCCTGTCATTTGAGAAAAGCGTCATCAAAACATTCAACTGGCATCGAACCGATCCGGTTTATTTTTGGTACAGTATTTCCTCCGGTACCACCCCTTCCAGATGAGGGAATTCGTCCTTCATATGCGGCAGTTGCATGGCCTCCATGAACTCCCTTTCAAAGTTGGGCTCTATGGTGAGTTCGATATATTCCACATTGCGCGAGACCCAGTCGGCCTCCGTGCGTTTCTCCCGGTTCAAAAGTGCTGCCCGGCACCCATCTCCGGCAGCATTGCCCACCGAGACAATCTTTTCAATATCACAATCCGGAAATAGGCCCATAATCAAAGCCTTCTCGCGGTCTACGTGGGTTCCGAATGCCCCGGCAATTTTCACTTTGTCCACTTTATCCACTTGCATGCGTTTTACCATAAGCTTGCAACCGGCGTAGAGGGCCCCTTTGGCCAGTTGAATCTGGCGCACATCTTTCTGGGTGATCACAATGTCTTTGTCGATACTGGTCTCTTCCGCCCAGGCTAAAACGAATTCGGAAAATTTTGTGTCCGGGTTTTTGCGGAAGCGATCGGATTTCTGCCCTTTTTTATTGAATACGCCGCTCTTGGTAATAACGCCGGCTTTGTAAAGCTCGGCCAGCACATCCAGGATTCCCGAACCGCAGATACCTTTGGCTTTCATTTTCTTGGGCTCAGAGTACTTCCGCCAGGCATCCCTGCCAATGACTTTGTAATCCACTTCATGCGTCTGCGGGTCAATTTGGATCCGCTCAATGGCTCCCGGCGCCGCGCGCATGCCGAAGGCCAATTGGGCCCCCTCAAAGGCCGGACCTGTGGCACAGGAAGAAGATATCAATTTGTCCTTGTTGCCCAGTACCAATTCGCCATTGGTTCCGATATCAATAATGAGCTGGACTTCATCTTTTTTATAAGGCTCTTCTGCAATCAGCACGCCGACGTTATCCGCACCCACGAATCCGGCTTCATTGGGCAGTATAAAAACATTCGATGACGGATTTATATTGAGACCTAAATCCCGGGCCTTGATGTCCAGGCTGTGATGGATCACAGGGGGGAAAGGCGCCAGCGCCACATGTTCCGGATCGAGCTGCAGAAGGATGTGATGCATGGCCGTATTGCATCCGATCGTAATGTCCTCAATATCCTGCGTTGAAAGCCGCAGGTAGGTTTTTCCTTCCTGCGGTGCTTCCACCCATTCCTGAGGACCTTTGTCCCCCTTTTTCTTTTTCACCTTTTTTTTGGGCGGATGCGTCGACTGAATGGCCTGATCGATGAGCTGGTTGAGCCCTTCCACGATGTCGCTGCTCATTTTTTCGAGGCCGTCGGGATTCATCATATGGTAGGTAATACGGCTCATCACATCTTCGCCGTACTTGCACTGCGGGTTCATCATAGAGACCGTGTCGATGACCTCCATTGTTGCGAGATCGCAAAAATAGGCCGCCACCGTGGTGGTTCCGATATCAACTGCCAGACCGTAACTGGTATCGAACTTGCCCGGCCGTATGCGGATGATTTCCCGGTCCATCCAGACACTGACCGTGACCTTCCAGTCTCCCTTGCGCACCACCGAAGGGATCCGGCGCAGCGTCTGAATATCAATTTTCAGATTCTCGAGATCGTACTGTTTTTCAAGCTGCTCACAGATGCGTTCAAAATCTCCGGCAGGCTCCTCAAATGTCGGCTTTTCCAGCTCGACGTAATACAATTTGACTGCCGGGTTATGGTCAATATGGATGTCTCGAGCCGCTTTACTCACCACCTGCTTGCCGGCGCGGGATTCTTCCGGTACAAAAACGAGAAGATCCCCTTCTATTTCGGTGACGCAACCCAGACGGTAACCTGTTTCTTTTTCTGCGGCGTTGATGAACTTTTCTTCTTCCTTTTGCTGCCAGGGGCTTACATGCGACCTTTTGGAATCGATGTTGTATTTTTCGAAAAACCCTTCTTCGATACGGACCTTGCACTTGCCACAGACCCTTTTTTCGCCGCACAAGGCTTCGATGTCCGCCCCCAGCAGCCGTGAGGCCTCGATTACCGAGACACCTTTTGGGACCCGGCCCCTGCGACCGGAAGGCTGAAAAATTACCTTGGCCTTATTTTCGTCCATTAGCGATTTTCCTCCTGTTTCAGCTCAGTTTCCACATTTTCAGCTTTATTTTACCCGGTCTGCTAATCTTGCTCCTGCAATTTTCTTAGCTGGCCTATCATTTTAATGGCTTCCTGTACGGCGTTACCGGCCGATTCGGCGTATCCGTCCGCGCCCCAAAGAGATGCCGTGTCCTGCGTCACGGGCGCCCCGCCCAGCATGATGGCCACATTTGGATTTTTTTCCTTGATCATCTCAATCACTTTTTTCATCCCGACCATGGTCGTGGTCATCATTGCCGACATCGCCACAATTTCAGCATCCGTGCGAAGTTGCTCTTCCACAAATTTTTCCAGCGGAACATCCCGTCCCAGATCGTGAACTTCAAAGCCGCCGACGTCAAACATGAGCTTGATAATATTTTTCCCGATATCATGCACATCTCCCTGAACGGTGCCGATAACGACCTGCCCCATTTTCTTTACTTTTTCCTCTTCAATATGAGGCCGCAAAATGTCCAACCCGATGTATAAAGCGTCGGCACTCATCAGGAGCTCAGGGACAAAATATTCCTGCTGATCGTAGAGGTCTCCAACGGTTTCCATGCCCGCCGCCAAACCGTCCATGATGGCCTCAAAGGCATCCATACCTTCATCCAGGGCGGTTTGGGCCCATTCCTTGGCCCCGTCTTCGTCAAATTCTACTACCGCTTCTGCTAACTTTTTTAAGATTTCTTCTTTTCGATCGTTTTCCATATTTCGTCCTCCTTGTTTTAAAAAAGAATACGCTATGTAATTTATCCTGCCGATTTGCTAGAAAGATTTTAAATTCTTCCCACCGCCGGGGAAGGTTTGGTTCCGTATTTTCGTACCGTCCGGACTAAGGCCTCGACATTTTCCTTTTTCACACCCGGCCAGAGATCGCAGCCGGGCCATACGGCATCGACGCCATTTTCGATACATTGTTTTATTGCCGGCTCGACTGCGGAAGCATCACCTGTCACCAAAGTGCCATAGGGATCAAAGTTTCCGAACAAAAGGGCATCATTGCCCAGTTTTTCCCGGCTTTGCAAGACGTTATTTTTTTGATCAACGCTCAGGGCATCTGCCCCGCAGGCATGCATCATCTCAATGATCAAGTCGGTGGACCCGCAAATATGATTCACCGTGGGTATTTTCAGGGAGTCGAATACTCTGGTGAGATTAGGCCCTATTAGCGTTTGCCACATCTTGGGCGACAGCAGATCGGTGCCGGATCCCATTTCCCGTACGGTGATATAATCCACGCCCATGGTTTCATAATGCTGTGCCACCTTTATGACCAGGTCGGTCATTTTGGAAAGAAAGG
>Ga0255055_10001655_pt1 | contig 16068 bp, 17 predicted proteins | sample JV7_2_27_MG_FD_188633 | JGI IMG/M metagenome (GOLD analysis project Ga0255055, IMG submission 188633) | Seawater microbial communities from Jervis Inlet, British Columbia, Canada - JV7_2_27 | ecosystem: Environmental > Aquatic > Marine > Inlet | place: Canada: British Columbia | collected... | reverse complement strand
GAGGCGCTGTGCGATGGGCTACCGGAGATTCACGGATCGTGATGGGAATGAATGGGAAGTCCAGGATTCCTCGGGTTCCGAGTGGCGTCTGCTGCCCGTGTCAGGGAATCAGAAACCTCAGACTACCGTGCGAGCGCCGGGGCACGAGAACGACCCGTTCGAGCTGAGTAACGAGGAGCTACAGCGGTTGGTCGATGCAGCGCAATCGGCCCGAACGACCCGGAGCAAGAACCCGTTCTTGGACTGAGCCGCTAACCGTCTTCTAGGATGGCCACACTGTACCGGCACCCGGTACAGTGCACTTCCCGCGTCGTGACCCCCTCGATGAATTCCAGCGGACCGAGTAGCAGCGAACCGCTGCATCGCGGACACACTGCCTCCTCGCTAGGGTCGGCGATCATCCTGTGAATGCGGACTGTGTCCTTCCAGGAATACTGGTCACCAGGCGGTTGGCGCCGTTCTTTCCGGTCGCGCCTGTCTCGCTTGGCCCTGCGGTCGGTGCGGCGTCGCCGCTCCGCCTCGACTACGAGATCGATGACTTTCCCGATCCCTCCACGACGGTCCTCGTCGATGCGCCGTTCGGCACTCGAACGACGCTCAGCCCCCGAACGCCGGTCCTGCTTGAAGCGCTCTGGGCTCATCGCGACTCACCGACTTGCAGGGCAGCCTTCGGGCGGTTCAGGGATTCGGTCACGGGAGGTAAATCTCGGGGTCTGGGATCAGGAACAATACAAGAGGAAAGCGGTCGAGGCTACACTGATAGCCTCGAATCCAGGTTGACCAACGTTGGCGGATGGTGCTCCGCCTCGAGGAACCGCACGAAGTCATCGGCCTCGATCGACGTCGTCATCGCGTTGTCCAAGGGGTGGAAGTTGAGCGGCTCCTGCCCGAGAATACTCCGATCCAGTGCCACCCTCACGGCACGGGTCGTGTCGTTGATAATGGCGAATGGCGTGACCGCTCCCGGGATCACGCCGAGGTACTTCATCAAGCGCTCGGCGCTGCCGAACGAGAGCCGCTTGCCCCCGAGTCGGAGTGCCAGGTCCTTGAGGTCTACCGGACGATCCTCGGAGCACACCATAAGCCACATCGCACCCTTCTTGTCCCGGAGGAACAGGTTCTTGGTGTGACATCCCGCCAGTTCCCCTCGCAGTGCCTTCGCTTCCTCGACGGTGAACACCGGTGGGTGCTCAACCGTGTCGAAGGAGATCTCGAGCGCTCGGAGCCGCCTGAACAACTCCTCTGGAGTCGTGGGGCTTGATCCGTCTGCGAGGGTGTCAGTCACTCGTTCACCTCTGTCGTTCAGATCACCAAACACTGAGCACACATGCCGTGTTTCGCCAGCCCCAGCATTGGGCGGCCTTCCCCCGCGGAGGCGAGGGGCGCATCTTGGCTCAGCCATGAAACAGAGGAAGACGCCGTGAACGGACTGCTGCGCACCACCCGACTCGTGATCCTGGCTACCGTGCTGGCTGCCATTGGCTGTACGGTTCCAGAGGGACGGCACGACCAAGAACTGATCGGCTGGGGTGAGCAGTCGCCGTTCGCTCCGCTCGACCTTTCCGCGCCCAACACCATCCGGACGGGATCAGGCCGCCCCGGACCCAACTACTGGCAGCAGGAGGTGGACTACTCCATCGAGGCGCAGGTCAATACCGAGACGCACCTGTTGATGGGACGGGAGACGATCACCTATCGTAACAACTCGCCGGATGCGCTGCCGTTCATTTGGCTCAAGCTGGATGCCAACCGGTGCGACCCAAACAGCATTGCCTCGATACTCGACGTAGCGCCGCTCCCGTTCTTCGGTGACGTGTTCGACCTTGGATGCCGCGGTGGGAGCGGCATGACCCTGGAGCGAGTAGCAACTCGCGGCCGGCTGCTTGCCTACGAGGTCTACGGCACCATTGTCCGTGTCGACTTGCCGGAGCCGCTGGCTTCGGGAGGCACATTCCGGTTTGAGATCTCGTGGCATTGGACGATCCCCGAGTACGGCTACGCACGAACCGATAGGGAAGGGACACTGTACCAGGTCGCTCAGTGGTATCCACGCGTCGCTGTGTACGACGACATGCACGGGTGGAACGTTGAGCCGTTTCTGGGCCCCGGAGATTTCTACCAAGAGTATGGTGATTTCCGCGTGGCGCTCACGCTTCCAGACAATTTCGTGGCGACTGCGACGGGAATGATCGACAACCCCAGAGACGTACTCACGTCTGACCAGCGCGAGCGCCTGATCCGCGCCTGGCAGTCGGATGAAGCGATACCCGTCATCACCGAGGCCGAAGCCATCGAGGGACGAGAGCGGGACGCGAGCGGCACCAAGACCTGGCGATTCACGGCCGAGAACGTACGAGACTTCGCGTTCGCCATGGCTCCTGACTTTCGGTGGGACGCGAGCACCTGGAACGGCATTCTAATCCAGACCTTCTACCGACCAGAGGCCGAGCTGTGGGAAGAGGCAAACCGCATGTCGTGGGTGACGATCAAGCACTTCTCCGAGCGGTTGGCCCCGTACCCATGGCCGCATGCAACGACGATCGAAGGGCCGAATGGGGGTATGGAGTACCCGATGCTCACCTTCGTGCCCACGAGCGAGACCCGTGAGGATCTCTACTGGGTGCTCACGCACGAGTTCGGCCACGAGTGGTATCCCATGCTTGTGAACTCCAATGAGCGCCTGCACCCATGGATGGACGAAGGCTTCAATAGCTTCATCGACATCGCGTCAGTCGAGGAGTACTTCGCGGGCGAGCCCTATGCCGACACCATCGGGGTGCAGCCGCTCCACTTGTACTACGAACATGCGATCCCAGGACTCGAGCAGGCGGTGGCATTACCGCCAGAGGAGCAGGTGGATCTCTTCTGGGCGGCCTACTTCAAGCCGGCGTTGATGATGCACTTGCTGCGCATGGAAGTGCTCGGAACCGAACGTTTCGACCGTGCGTTCGCTGAGTACACCAAGGCGTGGAGCTTCAAGCACCCCTATCCAGCCGACTTCTTCCGGTTCATGGAGGATGCCACCGGCGCCAACCTCGACTGGTTCTGGCGTGGATGGATCTATACGACGGCGCGACTCGACCAATCCGTTGAGCGTGTGACGACCGATGGAGAGAGTGGTGAGACACACCTGCACTTGCGGAGCCGAGGCGAAATGCTGATGCCGATGGAGCTGTCGCTCACGTTCGACGACGGTTCATCAGAGACCGTGCGGTTGCCGGTGCAGATGTGGAAGCTTGGGCCGGACTACGTGTACCGCCTGTCAGGTGATCGACGCCTCACAGGTGTCGAGATCGATCCGCGCGGTGTCTTCCCGGATGATGATAGGGGGAACAACAGCTGGTGACTTACGACTCGCTGTAGAGCCTCCTCACCACTGATTCGAGGGTCAAGCCCTGCACGATGATGGAGAATGCCACGACGATGTAGGTGACCGCGACAATCGTAGCTTTCTCCGGACCTGGTGGTAGCGAAAGGGCGAGTGCCACCGATATCCCGCCACGCAGTCCGCCCCAGGTGAGCACTTTCACGACGTGGGGGCTGAATGTGCGCTTGGTACGAAGGACTGTGACCGTACTCGCCACGCTGACAAAGCGGGCCACGAGGACGACGACGATCGAAATCGCTCCGGCAGCGAGGCTTTCCACGCCCACGGTCACCACGAGCAACTCAAAGCCGATCAGCATGAAGAGCAGGGCGTTCAACAGGTCGTCCATGAGTTCCCAGAACACGTCCAGACGCTCGCGTGTCCGATCAGACATGGCAAAGCTGCGGCCGTGGTTGCCGATCAATAGGCCGGCGACGACCATGGCCAGCGGTCCGGACAGGTGAAGCTTCTGTGCCAGCACGTAGCCACCCGTGACGATGGCGAGTGTGATCAAGACCTCGACCTGGGGCTGGTCGATGCGTTTGAGCATCTGATAGGCGATCCAGCCGACGAGGAATCCAAACAGGAGACCTCCCACCACCTCGAGTGCGAGCAGGTGGGCGATCTCACCCACGTGCAACTCGACTTGACCCGTCGCGAACGGCAAGAGTAGCATGAAGATCACCACGCCCACGCCGTCGTTGAACATTGACTCGCCGGCAATCTTCATCGCCAGAGACTTGGGAACGGCCACCCGTTTGATGATGCCGAGAACGGCGACGGGATCCGTGGGGGAGATGAGCGCTCCGAACAGTAGGCACGGCCAGAGCCCGATGCCGATTCCGAGGGCACGGAACACGAAGTAGGATGCCGAGCCGACCAGGACCGTTGAAAGGACGACGCCGCCCGTAGCCAGCAACGCGATGGTCCACTTGCGCGAGGCCAGATCGTTGAGGTCGATGTGCAGTGCGCCGGCGAACAGCAGTGCCCCGAGCATACCACGCAGCAGCGTTTCGTCGAAGTCGATCGTGCGGAGCGTCTCAACGAGCCGTGACCCGCCGGCAATTCCCAGGTTGCCCACCGCGATCAGCAGGAGCGAGAACAGCAGCGCGATTACCATCAGGCCGATCGTCGTCGGGAGACGGAGAAAGCGGTAGTTCAGCCACGCGAAGATCGCGGCGAACGTGATGAGCAGGGCGAGAACGTTGAAGAGATCCATGGACTCGTGCTAGAACTCTTCTTCACCCGTTTGACGTCTCCACGCATCGCAGAACCGTGTCAGGGCTTCCATCAAGCGATAGACGTCCGGGTTCGGCGTCTGCTGGTCGCGCAGTTGGTTCATCATGTGCTGCCGCGCCTGCTCGAGCAGGAAGGCTGCCTCCCGGCGGTCCTCCCAGCCAAGAAACAGGGCGTGAGCGAGGAGACCGCGTGCGAGGTAGTCTGGGGCCGCAACCTTCTGGATCCTCTCGGGGTGCGCTGCCGCCTTAATGTCCTTGAATGCCTCGAGGACGCCCGCATCTATGTTGCCGCTCATGAGCTCCTTGGGGCCGGGCGCAAGTTCATTGTACAGCGACGTAAAGGCATCCTGGTGTGTTGTTGGCATGATTGGCTCCGTGCCGAGTGTTACTAGAGGTTATCGCTCCGCAAGTCGACTCACCATCGCCACCGGCTCTCCTTCACTGACAGGTGGCGTGCCCACCACGTAGTTCACGACTCCCGCGAATGGGGCGCGGACGTTCTGGATCGGGTCACCGAAGAAGTCGACGAGGGTTCCAAGCAAGCCACCCTCGGCGACCGCATAGCCGTCCTGCACCGCCGCCCGGAAGATCCCGGTTACTGGACTGCGGACGACCTCGTACCCGTCGAGCCACACGATGGCACCCGGTAGTTCGACGTCACCTTCCATCATGTCGAGGTGGCGGAGCACGTTCCACACGCCACGTACGGCCATGGCGACCGAGCGCTCGTCGTTGGAGCCGAGCTTCCCGGTTTCGGTGGTGAAACCGGGCTTACCGCGGGTGAGGGCGGTGTTGGAGGTGTAGAGCGAGGCACTCGCGTCCCTCGGGCGATCGCGGTCGATCACGATGTGATCCAACCCGAAGGCCACCACGAGATCACGGGTGCGTTCGTCCAGCTCCGTGTTACCCGACTGCATCCAATAGGCGTAAGGCCGGAGTGCCTCGTTGCCATCGCCGCAGTGCATGTCGATGACCACGTCGGCCCGATCGATCACTTCGGTCGTAATCGCGTATGCGATCCGCTCACTGACGGTGCCGTCGGCGCGGCCAGGGTAGACACGGTTCAGGTTCTTTCCGTCAACTGGGCTGTAGTAGATGGTGCGACCGAGGAACGAGGGCATGTTGGCCACGTGTACGAGGATCACCGTGCCGACCAGCTCCTGTGGATCGAGCTTGCGGCGCACGCGCTGGAGGGCGGTGATCGGTGGGTATTCGTAGCCGTGGACCCCGGCGATCGCGGCAAGCACGGGACCTGGTCGCGATCCGTGAATGATCGAGATCGGGATGCGGCTGCCCTCGTCGATGCCTGCGGGGATCTCGATGAAGCCGGAAACTGCCTCACCAGGGTGGGCCTCGACCGGCCCAACTCGGATTGGCGATCGTTCTTGCGCCATCGCACTGACAGCAGTGCAGAGGCAGGCGACGGCGAGCAGTGAGGCGACGGGCGTACGCACGTGGTACTCCTCGTAGAGGGATGAGGGAGTTTGGCGTGCGGACGCGTGAGGGGGAAGGGTCGCTGGCTAGGCGGGCACCCTTTGCGGCCGAGTTAACGGTACGGAATCCAGGAACTCCACCGCCTTCGCCACGACACCAGGATCGATCAGTATCCCGCGGTGTCCGAGCCCATTGGTCATATGGAGGGAGCCGTTCGGTGCCCCGCGGGCGACGGCGGCACCATGCTCGACTGGCACGATTCGATCGTTCTTGTCGTGGATCACGAGGAGCGGCGCATCGAGCTCACTTACCAGGGTGGCCGTCTCGAAGTCCTTCCACTCGAATTGGTACTGGTGCTCGAATTGATCTGCCGTCATCTCGCACACGCGACGCGGCATACCAAGCATGACTCCCAGCTCCATGGACATGTCAATGAGGCTGAGGGGAGGTCCGAGAAGCACAAAGCGCCCCGCCTGAAGCCCATGCCTGGCTGCCAGCGCAGCGGTAGGCGAACCAAACGAGTGCCCGATCACACCGTGCAGCGGACCGAATGTCTGACCGATCTGCAAGGCCGCACCAGAGCACTCGATGAGGTTGGTGTGGGTTCCATCGGAAGCTCCGTGAGCCGGGGCATCATGCATGATTACGCGGTAGCCTGCATCGACGAGTGGATCCACGAACGCATTCATGCTCTCGGCTCTTCCGCCCCAACCGTGCAGCAACATGACGGTGGGTCCATTCCCGAAAGACCAGAGCTTGATCCACCCGTCCGAGTAGGGCAGCCGTGCAACGCGTGCAGGAGCCTTGAGCTGTGGGGTGTTGATCCGTGGCACGTTGTGGGGCGTCATCAGCACGCGCCCGAACCACTTGGATGCCGTGCGCGGCATCAGGGTCCCGAAGGTCCGAAGGGCCAGCTTACGAAGCAGAGGGATCATTCAGTGCATCCTCGATCAATCGGTCGAGCGCTTTTCGAGCCCGGGATTCGGCCTTGGGGTCCCGCATGAGTCGCTTCGATTGGTGGAATCCGAGCAATAGTGAATTCAGCTCGTGGGCAAACTGCGTGCAGTCGAGATCGGGACGAAAGGCGCCAGCCTCAGCCGCCAACTGGGCCGTGCGCTCGAGCAACGTCAGCCAATCTTGCTGGGTGGTTACGAGGAAATCCCGAGCAGGGCCGGCTTGGTCGTCCAACTCGATCGAGGCGGTCACGAACAGGCAGCCACCCTGCGCACCGGTGTGATCGTCCCATCCCAGCCAGGAATCGAAGAGGTTCCGCACACGTTCCACCCCCCGAGGCTGCTTCAGGGCAGGGCGGACCACCTGTTCGGTGAACAGTCCAACCCCATACTCCAAGGTCGAGACCTGCAGCGCTTCCTTGGACCCGAAGTGCTGGAACAGTCCGCTCTTCGACATACCCATGTGGGTAGCCAGGCTCCCGATAGTGAGACCGTTCAACCCAACCACGCTGGCAAGGTCGACGGCCTGTTGGAGAATGGCATCGCGGGTTCGTTCGCCTTTCTGCATGAAGACAAAAAAGCACGAACGTTCGTATTTGTCAATCCAGCCAGGTCGTGGCAAACCGGACGGGTTTGTGTACCTTCGGGGCCGAACTCGAGGAGGTGAATCCATGAGAAACGACCCCGTGAACCGATGGGGTGTGGTAGGATGCCTGGCGTTGGTCGCGCTCGGAGCGTGCGGCAGCGAGAGTGGTGATCAGGACGCTGCGGCGACGCAATCGGCGGTGCCGACTGCGGTGATCGTATCACCAACCGACGGTTCCACTTTTGACGGCCCCGCTGTGCAAGTCGACTTGGGTGTCGAGAACATCGCCCTGGCGGCCGCGGGCGTGAACGAGCCGGGTACGGGTCACCTGCACCTGTTTATCAATCATGATCTCACGCCGGTTGGTGAGGTAATCCCCGCTGGTGATGGCATCGTGCACCTGGGCAAGCCGCAGAGCGGGTTCCTAATGGAGGGCACAGCGCCGGGTGAATACACGATCATCGCCGTACTCGGCGACTGGGCACATGTGAGGCTCGCAGAGGCGCGCACCGACACGGTGCGGATTGTCGTGCAGTAGCGTTTAGGGGGCCGTCAGTTCTGCCAGACGGCGAAGCCCTGTGTGCGGAGGTGGTCGGCGAGGAGTCTCTCCCGCTCGACCGCCTCTTCGTACGTCATGGGGTTGTACCGCTCGTAGAGCTTGGGCAGGAGCTTGGTGCCGTACTGATGCACGTACTTGCCTGACTTGTAGCCCTTCTTGTGCTGGGCAAACCGTTCCTTCGGTGACCGCCCGGTCATGCCCACGTAGACGCACGCCTTCAGCGGATGGTGCTGCGGATTTGCCTCCTTGAACTTGCGATGGTTGAGAACCGCGCCGTCCATCTTGATGACGTAGACGTGGTAGTGGTCCTTGCTCATGTCTCACGTCTCAACGTTACAGCTCCGCTCCGCACTTGTTGCAGTGCTTTGCGTCCGAATCGTGTCCTGCAGCCCCGCAGTTGGAACACACTCGCTCGCTCCGAGCCTGTCGCACCACGTTTCCCAGCTCGACGGTGACGATCCCTGTGGGTACTGCAATGATCGCGTAGCCCATGATCATCACTACGGCCGCCAACGCCTGGCCCATGTTGGTCTGCGGTGCGATGTCGCCGTAGCCCACGGTGGTGAGTGTCACGATAGCCCAGTAGACACTGCGCGGTATGCTGGTGAAGCCGTTCGCTCCGCCCTCGACCAGATACATCAGCGAGCCGAGGATGACGACCATTGTCAGGATCGTTGCGATGAATACCGTGATCTTGTCGCGCGACTGGCTGAGCGCTCGCATGAGCACACGGGACTCAGAAACATGGTGTGCCAGTTTGAGGATACGGAACACTCGAAGCAGCCGCAGCGCGCGTACCGAAAGAAGTGCTTGTCCACCCGGGAGCACGAGACTCAAGTAGGTGGGCAGAATGGCCAGTAGGTCGACGACGCCGAAGAAGCTCCGAGCGTACCGAGCAGGCTTGGGAGAGCACCAGAGGCGCAGGGCATACTCGATCGTGAATAGGATCGTGAATCCCCATTCCAGGGCGCGGAGCAGGGTGCCGTGTTCCACACGCAGGCTCTGCACGCTCTCCATCATCACCACAAATACACTGGTGATGATCGACAGGATGAGCGCAACGTCGAACGCTCTGCCCGCCGGCGTGTGGTGCCCAAAGATGATCTCGTATGTTCGTTCCCGGGCAGTCATCGGGTCTCGTTGGTCCTCGGACATGAGTGCTCCATGGGAGTCGTCGGATAGAAGGAAGATACCAGCCACAGCCCTCCTAGCCCCAACTGTCCGCCTTCCGTACTTTTGCCTCTCCGATACTGCTCAATGAGAGAGCGTCACCATGGGCGATAACGCCGAACGACAGCCTCGCGCCTCCGTTCTCCTCGAGACGGAAGAACTCGCTCCCAAGCTCGGCGTGTGGATACGGACCCGCCTATGGGCACAGGTCCTCATCGGCATGGTTCTCGGAATCGTCGTTGGGCTCCTGCTGTCACCGTCCGGCGCCGCCCTGGTATCGGATGCAACGGCCGACTCCCTCGCGGCCTGGGTCGCCCTTCCTGGAAAGTTGTTCCTCGCGCTCATCCAGATGGTCGTGGTGGTGCTGGTGCTGTCGTCGATCGTCATCGGTATCACATCGAGCGGGGATCCGGCATTCCTGCGCCGAGCAGGGTGGCGGGTGATGGCGTTCTTTGTCATTACGACGGCCGTAGCAGTCGTGATCGGCATTGTCATTGCGACGGCATTGGACCCCGGGCGATTCGTCGACGCCGAGTTGCTCGAACGAACCATGATGATCGCGGAGTCCGATCCGCCGCCCATGGCCCAGGCCGTGCAGACCGTCGAGCAGGTGCCGATGCCCGAGCGCATCATCGGGCTCATTCCCACGAACCCGTTCGGAGCCATGCTCGACCATGCGATGCTACAGATCGTGATCATGGCGATCTTCATCGGCATCGCGCTCATGGCCATGCCCGCGGAGCGAGCCCAGCCACTGCTCGATCTCCTGCGCTCGGTTCAGGAATTGTCGATGACCATCGTGAGTTGGGCCATGCTGCTCGCCCCGCTCGCTGTTTTCGGGCTGCTCGCGCAGATCACGATCAAGATTGGCTTCGATGCCATCGTCGGAATGTCAGCCTACGTGGGGACGGTACTGCTGGGACTCGCGTTGCTGCTCGTGATGTACCTCATCATCGTGGCCGTGCTGGGTAGGCATCCCCCGCTCCGTTTCTTGATGGACATCCGCGAGGTCCAGCTGCTGGCGTTCTCGACGTCGAGCTCCGCAGCGGTAATGCCCATCTCGATGCAGACGGCCGAACAGAAGCTGGGCACCAGTCAGGCCCTCGCGCAGTTCATCATCCCGCTCGGTGCCACGGTGAACATGGCAGGGACCGCGATCTACCAGGTGATCGCAGCCGTGTTCCTCACTCAGGTGTTTGGCGTCGAGCTCTCGACGAGCGACATGTTCCTGCTTGCGGCGACCACGGTGGGGGCGTCAATCGGTTCGCCGAGCACGCCCGGAGTCGGGATCGTGATTCTCGCGACCATCCTCACGAGCATCGGGGTGCCGGCCAGTGGGATTGCACTAATCATCGGTGTAGACCGGATTCTGGACATGTCGCGCACGTCGATCAACGTGACGGGAGACCTGGCCGCGTGCGTCGTGATGGAACGGTGGATCGGTGAGAAGGCTACTTCCCCATCCGCCCCTCCCACTCGTGTAACGACCGGGGCCAGTCGCTCTTGAGCAGTCGAGACATCGCACGGTCGGCGAGCACGCGGCCATCGGTCTGACATTGGGCGCAGTAGTTCACTTCGTTCTGTGCGTAACGGATACGCTGGACCGGTGCGTCGCAGACGGGACACGGTTCCCGGTAACGCCCGTGAACGGCCATCTCAGGGTGGAATGCCGTCACCTTGTCGGGAAAGGCATCTCCGGCCTCTTGGCGTAGCCGCTCGGTCCAGTCGGTGAGGGTATGGCGTGTAGCGTGGAACAGTCGCTCGATCTCTTCCTCGGTCACCTTCGATGTGAGAGCGAGCGGTGACAGCCGTGCCCTGTGCAGGATCTCATCAGAATAGGCGTTACCGATGCCACTCAGGATCGTTGGATCCGTGAGCGCGCGTTTGAGGGTGTGGCTCTCGCGCGTGATTTCTGCCTTGAACGCATCGAGATCCGCCTCGAGAACCTCTAATCCGCCACGATCGAATTGCTGCAACGCGTCGGAACCTCGTACGAGATGCATCGATGCCCGCTGCTGTGTACTGGCCTCGGTGAACAACAGCGAGCCGTCCGGGAAGTCAAACGCCGCGAGCCCACGCTTCTTGGGGATTGCGACGCCGACCTTCTTCCACCGCAGTCGCCCGGCAATCATGAGATGGAGCACGAGGTAGAGCTCGGTCTCCAACGACAGGACGATCTGCTTCCCGAGGCGCTCGATTCCTCGGACGCGCTTCCCTTCGACCTCGCCGATCGGTGGTTCAGCGGATCGCACGACGAATGGGCTCCCAATCCGCAGCTTCTCAACCGGGGAATCGAGGACGTATGACTCGAGAGCCTCGTTGTAGACGATGATGTCGGGGAGCTCAGGCATCCGGTCTCGAGGTTCGAGAGCGTGGGTGGCCGAAAGTTGGCCACATCGCAATATTGTATATCTATAGTATGGCTAGCTAAAGCTCGCTACGTCGTCACTGCACGGATCTGCCGAGGAGCTCGTACCATGCACGTCCGGATGATAGCGGTATTTGTAATCGCGATCTGCCTGTCTGCTCCACCCCTCGCGGCGCAGGAGGTCGTGATGGCAGCTCGCCGAGGAGATGTCGCTGCGGTTCGAAGCCTCCTCGAAGAGGATGCGAGCCTGGTCCGCGTCACTGACGATGACCAGCGAACACCGCTGTATTTCGCGGCGGGAGGGGGATCGACGGAAGTCGTCGAGTTGCTGCTATCGCACGGGGCAGATGTCGATGCCCGTGACTACGGCAATCGAACTCCGTTGCATGCGGCCGCAATGCAGAACCGCCAGGAGGTCGTTCGAATCCTCGTAGCGGCTGGTGCCGATCTCGAGGCGAAGAACGACTACGGGCGGACTCCACTGCTCCTCGTTGCACGGGAGACAGGCAGCACAACCATGGGCGCACTGCTGCTGGAGCTCGGAGCGGATGTGAACGTGCGAGACCGGTATGGGGAGACTCCGCTGGATCTGGCTGCCTGGAGGGGCTTTCAGGGCCTCGTAGATCTGTTCCTCGACTCAGGGGCCCGATTTGCCGCATCCGGCAACCAGGGGAGAGCGCTCACCACTTTCGCTGCAGAAAAGGGACTCGACCGCCTGTTCCGACTGCTTGCTGATAGCGGTGCCGATTTCTCGGTCCGGGGCGAGAACGGGGGCAGCCTGCTGCACACGGCCAGCCAGGGGGGATCGGTCGAGGTCATAGGCACTCTGCTGGAGCTTGGGCTCGACATCGACGAGCAGGATCGCTACGGAAGGGCACCACTCCACTATGCGGCTGATCGTGGCCGCACCCAGGCGGTCGAGCAGCTAATCCAACACGGTGCCGCGCTCGACACACGTGATCTCATCGGGAACACTTCGCTCAACGTGGCGCGGGCTAGCGGGCGGGAGGAGGCAGCGGGCGTGCTCGTCGCCGCTGGTGCCGACACCAGTCCCCAGCAGTTCCCGGTACTTACGGGACCCTACCTCGGCCAGACACCGCCCGGATCGGAACCAGCACTGTTCGCTCCAGAGATCGTCGCCTCGCACCGATTCGAGCATTGTGTCGTGACGTTCTCCCGTGGCGGAGACGAAGCGTTCTGGGCGTCATCGTTTCAACCGGTCGACTCGGGGTACACCATTGGCATGATGCTCACCTCCAGATTGGAGAATGGACAGTGGACGAAGCCCGAGCCTGCGACGTTTTCAGCCGACCTCCAGTATGGTGAAGGGGAGCCATTCTTCTCACCCGACGGGGATCGGCTCTACTTCATTTCCATGCGTCCGGCCCCGGGGGAAACCGGCTCACAGGGAGAGCGCATCTGGTTCGCAGAACGGACGACCAGCGGGTGGTCCGAGGCCCGGTTGATCGAAGGTGGACCAAACGCTCGGGATCTCCATTGGCAGTTTTCGGTCGCGGAGAACGGCAACATCTACACGGGGTCGCGGGGTGGCATCTACGTGTCGCGCTTCGAGAACGGTGCATACCAGGAGCCTGAGTCCCTCAGCCCCACCATCAACTCCGACCAAGGCGAGGGCTCACCGTTCATCGCGCCGGACGAGAGCTACCTGCTGTTCATGCGCTCAGCGGGGAGCCAGATTCGCCAGCAGATCAGCTTCCGGCGTGACGGCCAATGGACGGAGCCGCTGGACCTGGGTGACGTGGTGAACGAGGGCCGGTGTGTGTGCGCCGCAACCTCGCCCGACGGGCGCTACCTGTTCTTCCATAGCTTCCGCAGTGGGAACGCAGACGTGTACTGGCTAGATGCTGGCTTCCTCGAGCAGTTGAGCAGGCCGTAGGCAGCACCGAACACCCGATGTGAAGTTTCCGGCGCTGGGCGCCCCACAGTTGACGGGGCGGCCTCTCTTTCCGATAATGCTGCGCTGTGCATTTCCCACCTTCAAGGGGGCGAGGTTGCTCGCAAGCTGTGCTAACTGTCACAGCGTGGCAGGGCCAGAGTCACGATAGTGCCCGAGTTTGATCTGACGGGGAAGGGGTTCTCCGTCGCATTGGGCCTCATGGCCGCCGGGTTGATCGGTTGTTACCGGTCGACGCCGGAGGTTTCGCACATGTGGGGGCACTACGAGGAAGTTGCCAATCTGCAGATGGCGGTGATTGAGGGCGATCTCGAGCGGGCGCAGGCGCATGGCCGGTGGATCACCGATCATGAGACCATGGAAGGTCTTCCGAGTGGCGCCGAGGCCTTTGTGCTCGAGATGAGATCTCAGGCTGAACGCGTGGCCGTCGCGCCAGACCTGCACGCTGCGGCCGCCGCAGTGGGATCCATGGGGCGGACGTGTGGCACATGCCACGTCGCGTACAGTGTGCAGTCGCGGCTCGAGCACGGAGGCAGCCACAACCTCGCTGAGGAGGCTGACTCCAGCGACATCGGGCAGCACGTGGCCGCGGCCGATCACTTGTGGGACGGCATGGTCGGCCCCTCGGACTCGATGTGGATTGCCGGCGCGCGCGGTCTCGAGGAGGTTCCCTGGTTTGAAGGTCGGGTAGGGGCTCAACTCGGGGGGTCCGCAGTGCCTCGGCAGCTGGCGGAGGACCTTCGAGGGCTGGGCAGGCAGGCTGGCGGTCAGACCGATCCCGCTTCGCGGGCTCGAACGTACGGGGAAGTCCTCTCGCGCTGTGCCTCGTGCCACGATCTGGTACGGAAGGGAAGGGAGTAGCGGGGATGGAGCAGGGAACGAGAGCGAAGGCTTGGGGCCGTGTGTGGCCGGCGATCCGCCCGCCCCATTCCAGGAACCTGCGCGCCGGAGCCTGGTATCCGATCGTCCAGGATGAGCTGCCGGATCGCGTGACGCTCGAGATCGGCAACACCACGATCGAAGTACCGCGGCGCGTGCTCGAGATCCGCCCAAGGAAGCCCACACGATTCTCCGTCGTTCATCGGGTCGACTACGATAACTCGAGGCCCCGAGCATCCGTCCACAAGCTGGGACGGTTCTACGGTGTCTGCCCTGCCTGCGGTGAGCGCTTTGCTTTGTATGGGAAGCCGGAACAGGTCCAGTGCAAGTTCTGTAGCCACAAGGGTGACGTCGCGTGGTGGGAGACCGCCTGATTCGACGGCTCCTCGGCGCGCTCGCCGGTGTTGCGGTTGCCGGCGGCGTCGCAGCCTGCTCCGGACCCAACTCTCCGATTCTCGACAAACGCGCTGCACTCGAACGCCACACCTGGTGGGACAATCGGGATTGGGATTGGTACGAACAGCGCATCCCGTTCTTCGAGTCGCCGGACTCGGTGTTTGACGCGACCTACTACTACCGTTGGGAAGTCCTCACCAAGCACCTCACCTACGGCTCCCCGGAAACCGGCTACACGTTCACCGAGTTCATCGATCGACCGTTTTGGTCCGGCACCTTTGGCGCCATCAGCTGTCCGCTCGGCCATCAGTTCTACGAGGTCCGCTGGCTCAAGGACCCCCGCATCATCGACGACTTCGCGCACTACTGGTTCGATACACCAGGCGCCGAGCCACGGCGCTACAGCAACTGGTACGGCGACGCGATGTGGGCAACCTACATGGTGCTGGGTGATGTGGACTTCATCGAGCGCGTCCTGCCACACATGGAGGAGCAGTACGCCGGGTGGGTCGAGGAACGCTACGATCCGGACCATGAGATGTTCAAGTGGGTCGGTGCGTGGGACGGAATGGAGACGAACATCAACAGTCGACAGACCGATGATGAGTTCAGTGGCGCCGAGGGATACCGTCCCACACTCAACAGCTATCTGTATGCGGACGCGCTTGCGATTTCGCGCACGGCGGCGCTGTTGGGCGATTCAGCGAAGTCGCACGAGTACGCGGTGCGAGCAGTGCAGCTCAAGGAGCGCGTACAGGACGAGTTGTGGGATTCCGACAGGGAGTTCTTCCATCATCAGTTCGCCAATGACGAGCGTGATGGAATTCAGGCCAAGTCGCTAACGTACGAGACAGGCTTGTATGCCGGCAGTTCACATGGGCGAGAGCTGATCGGGTACGTCCCGTGGCAGTTCAATCTCCCAGATGCCGGATACGAGAGCGGGTGGCGGTTCCTGATGGATCCCGAGTTCTTCTCGGCGCCCTTTGGGCCGACCACGGTTGAGCGAAACGACCCGCTGTTCTTCATCTCGCCGCGCTGCTGTATTTGGAGTGGCAACGCCTGGCCGTACGCCACCACACAGACCCTCGTAGCCATGGCGAATCTGCTCAACAACTACGAGCAGACAGTGGTGAGCAAGGATGACTACTTCGAGGTCCTGTCCACCTACGCAAAGAGCCACAGGAAGGAAGGGCGGCCCTACGT
>Ga0255055_10001654_pt1 | contig 16090 bp, 18 predicted proteins | sample JV7_2_27_MG_FD_188633 | JGI IMG/M metagenome (GOLD analysis project Ga0255055, IMG submission 188633) | Seawater microbial communities from Jervis Inlet, British Columbia, Canada - JV7_2_27 | ecosystem: Environmental > Aquatic > Marine > Inlet | place: Canada: British Columbia | collected... | reverse complement strand
GGGCCTGAACGTCCACTTCAATGCCCATAGTTACATGCAAGACAACGGTACGTCCGCGCATACCGCAGGCACGTATGTTGGCTTTAGGTCGAACTATCAGTTCGCTGTCGCCACTTGCGACCTTACGAACATGTACGACTTCCATGCTACCCAAGGAAGCGCAGGAACTGTAGGCAACGTAACCAATCGCTACGGTGTTTTCCTCGACTTCACTGACGATGGCATCACCAATCCGTTCGGCATCTACCAGAACTCTGCTAACGTACCTAACTACTTTGCTGGTAACGTCGGCATCGGAGACAGTACTCCGACTGACACGCTTTCCGTAACAGGCACAATAGCTGCGACAGGTGCTGTCACTGGCTCCAACCTCAACGTATCCAATTGGGACACCGCGTTCGGATGGGGCGACCACGCCTCCGGCGGCTACCTCACGAGCGAGACCTCGCACGCTGACGTAGTGGTTGATGCTGACATCGGCGTGACCGTACAGGCATTCGACGCGGACATCGCGAAGACCGACGTAGACGATGTCGTAACCGCTCATTGGAGCGTACCGTCTACGATCAACACGCAGAACGGTAACTACACGCTAGTCATAGGGGACGCAGGCAAGACGATTCGCAAGGCATCTGGTGGCGCAGGCGAGACGTACACGATACCAGCTAATGCCTCAGTGGCATACCCGATAGGCACATTCATAGGCATAGACAACGAGGGCGGTGGCACTCTGTCAATAGCCATCACTACTGACACGTTGGTCTTCGCCGACGACGGCACCACGGGCACACGCACACTCGGAGACAGCGGGTATGCGGTGGCCCAGAAGGTAGACACGACCACATGGAAGATCGCAGGTAAGCAACTGACATGAGTCTCCAGCGGATGTTCATGGCCTGTGCAGCAGAGGCTGCGGCAGGACCGACAACGACAGCGCTGGCAGATGGTGACATCAACTTCCGCTTCGGCGGCACGACCGTCTGTGGGCCTCGCTTCTTCAACGACGGTGACGAGTACGAGTACACGGCCACAGGAAGTAGCGTACAAGTCGGCGTGTCAGGAACCAACTGGCTCACGTCAGGGGACGCCTCTGATGTCTGGGTCGAGTCGATACTGACCGCCGGTACATGGTCATCTGGTAGCACAGGTACTCGCTTCCAGCTCTCTTTGACTCGGTCATGGAATGTACAGAAGTCTGGGGGCGGGTTTAAGGAAGTCACTGGCTATTTCAAGTTCTGGGATGCCGCAACTGATGGCAACCTGCTTCAGCAAACAGCCTCCGCCGTATGGAGAGCAGAGAACGAAATCTTCTAAAGAGGAATCATCATGGCACTAAAGAACACACTCAAGCTTGAAGTACAGGCTCTCGACGCAGGCTACGGATACAACCTAATTGGCCTCTCCGTTCTGGAATCAGCACCGGAGCAGCGCACAGAGATATGGGAACACTACCCGACTGAGGCAGCATTGCAAGCACGTCTTGCGACACTGTGGCAGTGGTGGGCGGCACAAGTAGACTCGGAGTAATCAATGGCTGACCAAGTAACCATCGTCAATAACATCATGCGTAGACTTCGTGAGAACGAGGTCTCTTCCGTGGCTGACAACGCCTACTCCAAGTTGATCGGCCAGTTCGTCAATGACGCCAAGGACGACATGGAAGACCTCAACCATGAGTGGTCTGTCTACGTAAGTGAGATAGACACTACCATTCTGGCTGACGGAACTACACGTACATACGATCTCTCCACCACCAACGACCGGTCCTTCCTCATGCGTGACTGGCATGATGACCGCATTCCGGCAGCCTATGACATCACCTCTAATGAAAACCGCATACTCCTCGATATACCTGCCAAGGTACTGAAGGAATGGCGCAACACCACGCGAGACCAAACCCGCACGGAGAACTACCCAGCACACTTCGCCGTCGTGTCAGATGCTGACGGTCGTGGCTGGACCATCGAACTTGAGTGGCCTGTCGAGTCTGGTGCTACGGCACGTTCGTGGCGCACGTACTGGTACATCCCGCAGGCTGGTCTTGCGCTAGATGGCACCGCCGACAACACAGAGATCAAGCTGGCCCGACGCCCCATAGAGATGCGCGCACTGTACTACGCCTACAACGAACGTGGCGAAGAGATGGGTGAGCCCGGTGGCCTCGCATGGTCACGCTCAGAAGCTGCCATCGCAGCAGCCCTTGAGACGGACATGCAGGTTCAGAAGAAGTCTGACGAAATCGACATCACTCGCAACGAGACTCTCTAATGCCCACCCCTAAGTTTACACCCGGTGCCCAGCTCATACCACTGAGCTTCTCCAAGCCCGCGTTCAACGGCCTCAACACCGAGCTGGCAGGTAACATCCTGCCCCCGGAGTGGGCCACTATCCTAGAGAACGCTGTCTTCGATGAGTCCGGTCGTCCGGGTGCGCGCAAGGGATGGCGCAGCATCACGACCACGCCAGCAGGTGAGGTCGTCAAGCGTATCTTCGAATACTACAAGGCAGATGGCACCAGTGTACTGATCTTCAGCACAGACAGTGACATCTACCGTGACACCACCACGCCTACGTCCCTTGAGGGCACACTCACAATAACTGATGGCAACATCAAGATGGTGAACTTCAATGATAAGGTCATTGCTTTTGGAATTGGTACCGCTGGCATACCGGCTGTCCGAACCACTGGTAATTTCGCCGACATCACTGTCAATAGTGGAACGGCACCAACTAGCGGCATTGGAACGTCAGCTTTCGGTCGCTTGTGGGCTGTCGATGCCGATGGAAAAACTCTCCGATACTCTTCACTTCTTGATGAGACTCGGTGGACCACAGACGGAAATGGTGACGGTGGAGTTATTGATTTCTCAAAGGTCTGGCCCTCAGGTCAGGATAACATCGTGGCCGTTGAAGAGTTTGGTGGTGACCTAGTCGTATTCGGCTCCAACAACACAGTCGTCATGACAGATGGCGCGGGCTCCTCTCTCGGTATAGACCCTACCGCACTCTACGTCTCGGACACGATCCCCGGCGTTGGTGCAGAGTCTCAGTTCGCCATCGCCCGTGCAACGGGTGACCTGTGGGTACTGACACGCTTCGGTGTCGTCAACCTGCAGAGAGAACTGGTGCAGAAGTCCACGCCCTTCCAGAATGCATCGAAGAACATCCAGTCGGGTGTGACCGGTGCGCTGGATGCCATGACGAACAAAGATGACATCACGATGGCGTACTCGCCTAAGCACTCCATGGTGGTGTGCATGTTCCCGGACGTCAACATGGCGTTCACGTTTGACACACGCGCAGCCTTAGAGGACGGGGCATACAGAGCCACATCATGGAACGTGGGCCTACAGACACTTTCATATGACAGGTCCGTGGAGAACTTCCGGGGGTCCCTCACTGCTACAGTTGGTGAGATTGTGTCATACCAAGGCAACGACGACGACGGTGCCTCCTACACCTTCGACTACGAGAGTGGGTGGATAGACCTCGGCCAAGAGCTGAACGTCCTCCTGAAGTTCGTCAAGCGCCTGACCTCCTTTGTGTTCGTCACAAAGAACGTACAGGTAACACATAAGATCAAGTACGACTTCTCAACGGAGTCATACGCCTTTGATGTAGCTGCTTCAGGCAGCGCCGCATCAGAGTACAACGCATGGAATGCTGTGGTTGACGGGTCTGTGCAGGGGGAGTACGCAGCCTTTGGGGCATCAGAGTCCATAGAGTATGGCGGCGGTGTGTCGCTCAGAACACTAGACGCACCCGGACGCGGCAGTGGACAGTACGTTAAGATTGGCCTACGCCTAGACAACAACAGCGGTAACTTCGTATTACAACAGATTAACCTTTTCGCGAAGGTCGGGAGGATTGCAACCTAATGAGTGACTATACCCTTCAAGTAACATGGTCCACAAAGGACGCCATCTCAACCGGAGAACAGCTCAAGGCCATCAGTGCCACAGAGCTGGGCAATGAGTTCTCTGCTATCCTTACGGCAGTCAACTCCAAGTACGACAGTACTGACCGCGACGTGGCCAACGGACTGTGCCCTATCGATGCTAACTCACTGGTGCCAGTAGGCAACCTGCCTGCGGCTACAGATATAGCAGTTGGTGTCCTTGAGATCGCCACAGACGATGAGGCTACGACAGGCGCGGCTGTAGACAAGTGGCTCACCCCCGCTAACCTACAGGCAGTCCTCGACCAGAACGGAGCATATGCAGAAGACATCACCACGCTGAGCGCACCGGGTGCAGATCGCATCCTGTTCCAAGACGGCGCAGCCACCAACCTGAACTGGCTCGCAGTCAGCACAGGCTTGACCCTGACGGGAACCAACCTCACGTCTGACGACTCTGCCATTGTGCATGATAATCTCTCTGGCTTCGTGGCCAACGAGCATATCGACCACTCAGGTGTTAGCGTCATCACGGCCTCGGCTGGACTGGCTGCGGTCAACGACGACCTCACCAGCAACATCGGCCTGAGCATTGATGTCAGTACACTAGCAGAGTTCACAGCAACAGGCGCAGTTGACCTCGACGCCGACTACGTCATCCTCGACGACGATGGCACAGAGAAGAAGGCACTGGTTGCCCCTCTGTTGACACCTGAGGTAGACACGGCTGACTTCACCACGGCTACGGAAGCGATAACGGCTGCCAACTTCGGCAAGCTGGTATCTAGCTCCCACGGCGGTGCGGTCACAGTCACGTTACCCAACAGCTTGAAGGCTGGCTTCTGGGCCACCATCTACGCGAACCACGCCTCTGGTAGCATCGTCCTGACTGCAGCAGGTACCCTGAACACAGCCAACTCATTCACGACAGCATCTGCTGCGTACTCATCGGTCACCGTCTTCCATCTCGGAAGTAACGTGTGGACTGCTTGGGGTCTGGACAGCTAATGCCTTGGTGGGTACATTCAAATAGAGGGCTCAAGGGTATAGTCACTGTCTCCGGTCAATCTATTGAGGACACCGGAACTGGCCTGACTATGTTGCACATCAACACTGACGGGACCATCGACCAGACAGAAGCCACAACGCGCACACAGATTGACTCGGCTACGGACTGGATCATACCCAACCAAGCGGCCAATGGTATTTACCAAGTCAAGTGGGTGGCCCTCAGCGGTGACGTGATGAACGCCGGTAACATGCTCGGCACAGAGGACACGTGGCTTGACATAGACACAGAACGTACCATCGGACTAGAGACGGGTGTTCCTATACTAGAGGATGGTGCTATCACAGTTTCAATACGTAAGGGTACGGGGGCTGTCTTAGATTCTGCCACCTTCTCCTTCCAAGCCTTAGACTCGTCATAGGAGATGTAATGGAACCGGACTTCCTTGAAATGATTAAGTGGGCCATCCCACTCCTCGCTGTTGGCGGGGCATATGGTGGCGCTAAACAGGCCATCAACGGCACCAAGCGTCGTGTTGACAAGCTAGAAGAGGTAGCGGACAGGGCGCAAGAGAAATACACTGGGGTGAAGACCCAACTCGCGAGTGTTGAGACTAAGATAGACATTCTACTGGAGAAGTTATAATGAGAGAATTCAAAGGCCCCAGCAAACAACGCGGGTTCGTACCCCTTCTCGGTGCAACCATGGGTCCCCTCGCCGGTAAAGTCATTAGTGGCCTCGGTGGTCTGTTGGGAGGCAAGTCTCAGATAGACTCCCTCAACGATGCCCGAAATGACATCAAGGGACTGCCCGGCATGAGTGGTCCTCAAAACGTCTCTGGCAACTTCGGTACCTCTGCTGGTGGCGTGTTCAATCTGGACCCCGGTCTTGCCGCGTTACAGACTATGCAGCAGCAGGGTGGTGGTCTCATGGGTGGTGGTCTGTTCAACGACCCCCGCCTACAAGCGGCCCTCGGTCAGAACGACATCGCTGGCGCACTCGGCCAGTCTAACCAAGCGCTTGGCGTCCAGCAGGGCGGACAAGCATTCGGTGGACTCGGTGCTCTGTTCCAGCAGCAGCAGGGCCTCGCAGGACAGTTCGCGGGTGCCACAGCAGCAGGACCACAGGACTTCTTTGGGGGTGCAGGCGCACAGCTCAGGTCAGCAGGCTTGCAGCAACAGCTCACAGGAGGAGACCAAGCAGGACTCCAGAGCCAAGAACTAGCAGCCATGCGTTCAGCGGCACAGCCGTTCCAAGACAGGCAGTTCAACCAGATGCAGAATCGACTGCACTCTATGGGCATGCTCGGCTCGACAGGCGGTGGCCAGCAGCTCGAAGGTCTCTTCAACTCCTTCGGTCAGCAAGACCTCGACTTCCAGCAGGAGGCATTCAACCGTGGGGCACAGCGCTCGCAGCTCATGTCTGAGCAGGGTGGACAGATGTTCGGTCAAGGCGCACAGGCGCTTGGCCAGAACCTTGGGCAGTTCAACCAAGGCGCACAGTTCGCTAACATGTTTGGCCAAGGCGCAGCAGGTATCGAGGGACAAAGCTTCGGCCAGCAGCTCGGTGCCAACCAGTTCAATACCTCACAGGGCATGAACCGAGTGAATCAGGCTATGGGCCTCTTCGGTCAAGGCGCAGACATCTTCGGACAACAGTTCGGTCTCGGACTCCAGAGCGCAGCAGGCGCACTTGACTTCGGACGCTTCGGGCTCGATGCCGCTGCCATGCCATCCCAGCTGCAAGCACAACTGCTTGACGCAAGCGGACAGCACTCGGCAGCACTTGGTGGGCTTGGTTCCCAGCGAGGTAGCGCTACCTCTGGCTTCCTCGGTGGCGTCGGCAGAGCACTCGGCAGCATCTTCTCTGACGAACGTCTCAAGGACAACCTCATCCGCCTCGGCAGTATTGGGGAACTCGGATGGTACGAGTGGGTCTGGAACGACAAGGCCAAGGAGATTGGAGCTGACGACCAGCCCAACTACGGTGTGATCGCGCAAGAAGTAGCAGAGCTGTACCCACAGGCAGTGAGTACTAAGCAAGGTTACCTGCAGGTCGATTACAACATCATCTTAGGAGTATAACATGCCTGACGAGAAAGGGTTCCTAGAGCAGCTGACTGGTTCCTCTGTCACAGACGACAGGGCGGCTGCGGCTGCAGCTACCCAGCAGGGTATACAGCAGGGTGATCGTATCTTCCAACAGCAGCATGCGCTTGGTCAACAGGCGGGTGGCTTAGGTGTTGGGATTGCTGGTCTACTCGGTGGTCTGTCCGGTGGTCGTATAGGCGGCACTAAGGGTGCTGGCTTCAAGGCCAACTTCACTTCAGCTGCACAGGCAGCCGACGACTCACAGACAGCAGCAGCCTTGGGCATAGATGTCAATGAGCTGCAGACGAATCGTGAGATACGTGCTGCCATGAAGGACCCACAGTTCAAGGACGACGGCACTCACGCATCCCGCATCCGCATGGCCAAGAAGGCTGTAGAGATCGCTAACGCACGTGGCTCTGGCCCGGCGGTAGCTCGCGCTATGCAGGCACTCAAGATTGCAGAGGGTGAGAAGGTCGAGTTCGATAAACTCAAAGCCACTACGACTAAGGCAGAGGCTGACGCTATTGAGAGTACAGTCAAGACAGGGTATCGCCCAGACGGCTCAACGCTGTCAGGAGTCCAGAAGATAGGACCCGATGGCGTCGCTGGTCTAGAGTACGCTGATGCGTCGGGGAACCTCGTGTTCGAGCCCTACGGCATTAACCTGTCTCGGGACGACCGGAACCGGAGTGGCAGTGGCCTCGCCAACGAGCCAGACGATGTCCGCATCAGGAAGCTAGTGTCGAAGGAAGAGCGCAAGGTCATCAAGAACCTAGCGTCGAGTGCTAACGCAGCCCTTCGTATTACTGACCGTGTCCTCTCTACACTGGGTGACTTGTCTGAGAAGGGAGGCGTCGAAGCAATGATGTCCTCGTCTGGTGGACTGATCACCTCCATCGACAACTTCGCACGTAACATCAACGGTGTCATCAGCGCCTTCGCCAGTGACGGTAACTCTGCATCTAACACGCAGTACCGTGGTTCGTTGAAGACACGTGCTGACGACGCAGGGGACATACTGTCTCAGCTGATCGAACTGCCGGAAGGGGTGGAACGCACATCCGCAGCAGCGCAGCAGCATAGAGCGAACATCATGGAGATGGCGTACATGGCAGCCCGTCTGGCAGAGCCCAGCAACCGTGGCTTGTCTGACAATGACATCAAGAACGCCCTCGCCCGTATCGCAGGTGGTACATCCAACCCGCAGGTCATGATGAGGCGCTTCGTCGAGATGCAAATAGACGCAGCTAACTCACTGGACTTCGCACTCCGCCTGCACCACGGGTCTCTCGGACCTGACGTGTCGGACGCTCGTATCGACGCAGTGCTTGGTGGCAAGGGTATTCCAGAGTACAGGCAGCGCAAGGCTGCTCTGTTTGACAAGTACAATGTGTCCGTCACACCTGATGGACGCGCTGTCTTCGGTGGCCCAGCGCTTGGCTCAGACGTACAGCCGGGTGAAGGTACTGACCCAAGCACATCGGGACAGGCTGACCTCTCTACACCAGAGGGACGTAGTAGCCTACTTGAAAGAGTAACAGGGATGAAGACACCGACAGGGGAAGAGTAATATGTCTACAGTTGACAGACAGAGAAGGGCGGGACGAGAGCTGAGGCAGGCTGACCTCAACGACCTTGACACCGGAGGCCCACGTGCGCCTGTACGTGACGTACCTCTCGGTCCACCGGGCGTGGACCTCAACCCAGCAGACCCCGATGAGCCGGTGAATGACGCACCATTCAGCACCGAAGACTTCGAGGCAGCTGAAGCAGCTAACCAGCTACGGGATATTAAGCCTGAGCCTGTTGGTCTCCAGAGCCCAGAAGAGGCTATGGAGCTGGCTAATATCCTACAGGACCCTCAAGCACTCAACACGCTTGGGCAGGAGATGTACGACTCAGCGTTCTCCCAGCTCAACAAGTACGTAGGGGCTAACCCCGAACTCGTAGAAGAGTTCCGCGTTGCTACAGAGCAGAACGCATGGGAAGAGGAGTGGATTGACCGCACTCCGCAGACGCAGAGCAGACTGGTACAAGCACAGAGAGATGCCGTGTCACACAACGCACGGGCACTCAGCTCTGGCATAGTGGGCCCGGACACACTTCAGAATCCCCCGAAGTCTATCGACGAGCTGCCCCCACTGCCCCGTGACTCCCGCGAGTTCTTCATCGAGCGTCTGGAGTCTGAGGGTGTGGACACCACGTCTGGTATTGGTGGGTTCTGGGACAACGTAGGCTTTGCCATCCGTCTGAATGACAGCGAGGCACAGCGCAAGGCTATCCTTGGGGTAGCAATGGACAACGTGGAGCTGTCAGGGGCAACACTGCCACCGGGCAAGTCTCCCATCACATACATCCCTGAGCTGGGAGAGTACGAGGTACTCATGCCCACAGAGGATGGTAAGCTACGCCGCACACTGGTCAAGCCAGAGGTGTTCGGGCTGAAGGCAGCTGGACATCTGTTCGACATCGAGGAAGGCATGGCCGCACTATATACTGGTGCCGCAATCCTTCGTGGTGGTGGCTTCGCATCCAAGCATCCCTTTATCACTGAGCTGATGGGTGACTACGCTGGCCGGAACGTCGGTATCATGCTTGAGTCTATGATCAGCGCAGGTATGGGAGAGGCTGACCTCAACGACATCGCCAACGCCTTCAGCATGCCTAAGAACGTAGCAGAGTCTGGCATCAACACGCTGGCATCCCGCGGACTCGTAAGGATCGGCAGGGTACTGGGTGTTGGTCGCCTCACTGAAGCTGAGCGCAGAGCTGGCCCAAGAGAGACAGCCGAGGTCATTGACCGGAACATCGAAGAGGCCGCAGAGGTCGTAAATGACATAGGTAAGCTGACCGAGGGCACAGACGCACTGCCACTCACCGTAGAGTCTGGCTCACTGAGCGCACGTGGCGCACAGGCAGCTGACTCACGTGGTCGCCTGCTCTCGTCCAAGAACGCCAACAACCTCGAAGAGATACGCCGCGAGCGTATCGCTACCATGGGCGTAGCTAACAAGCGTGTTGCCGAGCGCCACAGCGGTGGTACCAGCATGGAGTACGACTCCCATGATCTGGCCGAGGCAGCAGTAGCCACAGTCAATACGCAGAGGCAGCTGGAAGTCAAGGCTGCGCGTGATCGACTGAATGATGTACAGACAGAACTGTACAACCCGACGACAGGTAGCCGCCGCTACTTCTTCAATGACGATGCACCCCTGCCTGTAGGCGAGGGTGAGGTCGCTGGAGATGTGGGCATAGAGGTGATCTCCACCGAAGGTCGTACCCATATCGTGGGTGCCTTCGCTGGCAAGCGGTCGCAGGGTAACATGGACAGGCTTATGGACCGTGTCCTTGAGGACGCAGGCGACGGGTCTACTATCACGTTCGGTGACAGTGTATCCAAGTCAGCCCAGCGCTCCATCAAGGCGTGGGAACGCAGAGGCTTCAAGTTCGAAGTGAACCCCGGTACCTCTACTGACGCGGCCACTGGCGCACTCGTCAATCTGGACAACGGAGTCTACACGCTAGTCTCCCGTCCGGGTGAGTTCGTCGCCCCGCGTATCATCGCCGACGCCAACTATGACCGTGCAGCCACAGAGGCTGGCATCGAGGCAGTAGAAGACCTCGTGGTTGTGGCACAGGCACGGCTGGACGACACCAACTCACTACTCCGCCAGCAGATCGGCTGGTCGGAGCAGAAGCAGACATCCAACTTCTATCTGAACAACACTCCGCAGTCTGGTCTGATGCAGGGTGTACGCAGGTTACAGAACAAGATCAACCAGTCCCTCACAGGAGCAGAAGAGAGCGAGGCTGGCAAGGCGCTGGCTATCGCAGTCAAGAGGACCGCAGACGAGGATGGCAACACTGTCCTTACGGGCCTTGCAGACCGAGAGCTGGACGTCGGCAACCTGCTGACTGCTAGGGATCGCCTCGGACAGATCGCTGCGGAGACTGGTGACCAAGACATCGCGGGGCTCGTCGGCAGCATAGACAACCTGCTTGCCCACCAATCGTACATCAACAAGACGACAGGCAAGAAGGTCCCGGCACAGACAGCAGCCATCAACGAGTCTATCGAACGGGCACAGAACCAGACCGCTGATCTCAATGAGGCAGTGGCGCTGGCTAACTCTAGCCGTATGTTCAAGCGTAACGTCAATGGGGAGCTGGTCAACACAGACCTCGCTGCCATGGGCCGTACCATGAGCAACGGCAGTGTGTTCATGCAGCACATGGAGCCCCTCCTGCGCGTCAGTCCTGACCTTCAGGTCGGTGCAAGGGATGCACTCGGGCAGATATACCGGGAGACAGTACTCGGTGGCACGGGCTGGACCCCCGCCAAGCACGGCACGTTCCTCAAGAACTACTCGACAGCCATCAAGTCCCTCTACGGAGCAGACGAGGCAGCGTCTATCGCAGCTGTACGTCCGCCCTCACAGAAGTCACTGAACCGGCTGGACGATGCCAAGAAGAGACGTGAGGATGCGTGGACCAAGACAATACATGACGCCTACCCGGACGCTGAACTCGCCAAGATCAACAGCCCCGCTGACCTGATCGGTACGATGGGCAAGCACGGACAGGGCGTGGCACGGAGCAGACGCTTCATGGCTGACCTTGAGCGCTTCAACCCTGAGATGCACCAAGCAGTCAAGGACGAGTCGATCAAGCAGACCGAACAGCTACTCCACCGTACCTACTTCGACATCTCACAGGATGCATCATCCCTCTCGACGGGCGTACAGCTACGCCGATGGTTCGATGACTCCAAGGACTTGCTGCAGAGTATCCACGGTGAGGTATATGTACGTGATCTAGAGACCGTTGTACGTGCCGCAGAGCTGGACGCCAAGCGTCTGGTCCTGAAGGGCAAGGCCCCCGAGACACAGCATGACCTCATAAGGGTCACCCGCTCGATCCTCGGCCCCCTGTCTAGGCCCCAACGTCAGATCACAGCTGGTAACTACATCAATCACAAGCGCCTCGCCGCACAGGTCCTCCGCATTTACAGTGACCCCGCGTCATTACGTCAACTACGGTCAGCAGGTAGGGCAGGTATGAGAGCCCGCACAGATGCTGGCGTCGCTGTTCTGTCTCGCCTCGGTCTGTTCCAGTCAGTTGGTATCCCCATCCCTGAGAACATCGACGACCCAAGCACGTGGCCCCAAGAGTTCCGCGCACAGGTCAACGAGGTATACGACTGGATCGACCACGTCGCAGAGGTTGACAAGGAAGAGGCAGAAGAAGAATGAGAACGTGGGGGCGTCGTAGCAAGCGTGTCTATGACACGTTAGACCCACTGCTACAGGTACTGGTGACGCGACTTCGTGATGAGGTCGCGGACATCTCCCTGACATCAGGGCACCGTGACTTCATGGAGCAGAACTCTCTGTTCGAAGCAGGAGCCTCCACACTACGGTGGCCCGACAGTAAGCATAACAAGAACCCAAGTAAAGCAGTAGACTTACAACCCCACCCCTACCCTGTGTATGAACCCAAACTCTGGGGCGCGCTGGGTTACCTCGCTGGAAGAGCGATGGCAATAGCGGAAGAAGAAGGCTTTCAGATTCGCTGGGGAGGAGACTGGAACGGTGATGGAGACCTCACTGACCAGAAGTTTGATGACTTGTTTCACTTGGAGATAGTTGATGAGGAAGCTAATACTAATATGGATACTGGTAGCTTGTAGCATCGGGGCTTGCGTCACGGCGTGGGACCCCCAATCGAATACAGAGTTTGATCGTGTGTGTGCATATGTCGAAGAACAGAGTGAAGCATCATGCAACGGCCTTGCACCGCCTATCGTAATTGAAACTAAGCTACTCGACGCCATGGATTGGTGGGGTGTGTTTGTGTGGGACGAGCCATACGTGTTCGTGAACCCTCACTCAGATAATGTAGAGAAGACACGTATACACGAGACCATCCATTACATCTTGTGGTATACGAACGAAGGTAGGGAACGAGAGACATGCAAGAGTGAATATCTCGCTCGGGTATGGGCCTCAGACCTCACAGACACGGAGTATGATTCGAAATGGTACATCAGATACAACTGTGCGAAGCCTGATGCGGCGCTATAAGATAGTAGAAGTCAAGTGGGGTGACGCCTTCATTGACACAGAAGACTTCGACGAGGCAGATGCCAAGAAGACAGAGCCCGTGTGGAGATTCACCGTGGGTTACCTGATCGCAAAGAATCAACACGGCTATGTACTTGCCACAGACTGGTACGAGAAGAAGGAAGATGGCGTAGCCGCCAAGATGTTCATACCCCACGGCATGACCGATGGGGTCAAATACCTGAGGTGACAGTATGAGTGATGGTATCCTACAAGCACCAGATGACTTCATGATGCAAGTTGGGCTGGGCCTTGTGCCCGGCTTCAAGCTGTTGCGTAAGTTCGGAGACAACGAGACTATTTCTGGCGGAACAGCTGAAGACATATGGCCGCCCGGTACACGCCGCGTACTTCCTACTGTCGCAGGCGTAGTCTCTACAGTGTCGTCCTCCGGCGACGACGATGCCTCACCAGCAGACCAAGCTGGTACTCAGGTGCTACGTATTGAGGGGTTGGGTACTGATTGGCTAGAGCAAACGGAAGACATATTGATGAATGGAGCGACACCTGTCCTGACCACCAAAGAGTTCATCCGTGTCAATCGCATGTATGGTATCCTCAGTGGTAGCGCGGGATGGAACGTAGGTAATATCTCAGCATCCATTGGGGGCGCACTCCAAGCATACATCGAGGCTGGCGAAGGACAGACTCACCAAGCCCTGTACACCGTCCCAGCCAACATGTCCTTTCTCATCACTGACTATGAAGTATCAGTGGGACGCATGGCAACGTCTGGAGACATTCACTTTACCGGTGAGGTGCGGATATTTGGCACTAACACTTGGTTGCAGATAGAGAACACATACCTGACTAGCGGCCAGGCCTTCGGCACACATAGGCCGACCGTGTTGATCCCACCTAAGACCGAGCTACGAGCAGGGGTTCTTGCAGCACAAGCAACACAGGCATCTGCCATGTTTGGTGGGCTCCTTGTTGAAACGAATATGCTCAGCTCAATGTAGGGAGGCAATACCGCACGAACCAGAAGGGATGGGAACAATAAAAGGATACCCAATGAAGAAGCTAGTAGCAACGTGGATAGCAGTAGCATTAAGCATCGGCGCCTGCGCTTGGCAACATCAAGCAACGCACGAGCCGACCGAGTTCGAACAAGTCTGCGCCGTACTGGAAGCGAAAGAACTCGCAAGCTGTGAGGGTGTACTTGAACCAGAAATAATTTATACAGAACTGCTTGACATCTTCTCCGGCGAGTGGGGTACCATACACGGCATGACCTTCTACGACGAAAGCCGTATATTTATCAACAGCATGAGCGACGAGAACTTGTCGGACATCCTCGTCCATGAGGTGGTGCATTGGGTCCTACGCAAGGGCCGCTCCGAAGAAGATCGTCTGAGTCGCTGCGATGGCGAAGCACTCACCCGCGATATCGTTTATGAGATGCGCGGCGTTCCGCCGGGTAACTGGCGCGCCGGCTACGACTGCTACGCTGTGTCCTTTGGGATGTCTGGAATATGAACTTCATTGCCTCAACGTGGGAAATCATCTGGGATGTTCTCGGGTGGTTTCAAGTATGCACGTTCATAGACGAGTGGGAAGAGGGCGTCCTGCTACGGCGAGGCAAATTCTCTCGAGCGGTGGGTCCAGGAATTGCTTGGCACCTGCCGCTTGGCATCGACGAGATCACAGTGCAGAACGTGAAGCCATGTGCGATGGACCTCGGAGAACAAGTGCTGACTACCAAGGATGAAGTGAAGCTGGTCATCTCCATCGTACTCATGTGGAGCATCTTCGATATTCGCAAATGCCTCGTTGATGTAGAGAACGCAGAAGAAACTCTCGAGCAGATTGCGTTAGGCTACGTGCATGACCGTGTCGAGGAAACGAAATGGAACGAGATACGTACCAAAGCGTTCCGAACCGAACTCAAACACGACGTGCAGAAACAAGCGCGCAAGTTTGGCATCAGTGTCGCCACTGTTAAGATCGCCAACCTCGCAGAAACCAAAGTATTCAGACTCATACAATAGGAGGCCATCATGCCAGTATGGATCACAGCACTATTCAAACCAGTCGCGGACATCTTCATCAAGCGCGAAGTCCGTAAGCAGGCCAGAGAGTCAGCACAAGCGAAGCTGACACAGGCCAAGCAAGACGACAGTCAAGCACTCGAACTGAACAAGGACGAGTACGAAGCCATCGCTACGTCTGGACTGGACAAAACCTGGAAGGACGAGTACGTCACCGTGAGTGTCGTCTCGATCTTGAATCTCATTGTAATAGGTGGGGTTCTCACAGCGTTCGGCTTCCCACAGGTTCTCACTGGCGTGGGGATCGCTATGACTGCGCTGACTACAGCGGGCGTGGACATCGGGTTCATTATGACCGCGACTGTCATGGCTGCAATAGGATTGTCAGTCTGGAAGAAAGCATAACCAAAGAAAAAGGGCCACCCCCGAAGGGATGACCCAGTTCCTGCCTCAACGCCTGCCCTTTACGGGGTGGGCGTTTTATTTGCCGTTCAGTTGTGGCATGGTGATCTCGTCACGTTCTCCCGCCAGCCACCGCCCGTACTTCTCTTTAACCAAGTTCACAGACTCTGATACCTGCTCAAGTAAACGCTTCGGGTCATCCCCTTTGTCGAGGAACTCTCTGAGTATCGTCGCGTGGCCTGCCACAACTGAGACAGCCACGCGCCACATCATGTGCTCGATGACATACTCGTACTGAATCTTGATGTCCATTAGTGGGGTGCCCCGCGATCGACGGTTAGGATGCGCTTGTCCATTTCCTCCTGCATCTGCTTCGCAATCGGCTTGACCGCATCGCCCGCCTCGTTGATGACATCGTCGATGATCTGCGCGATACCCGGCTCATCCTCCCGCAGCCGCTTTGCGATCTCGCGCAACATGACCGTGGCGTGAATGTCTCCCGTGTTCAGGAAGACGCCTGCGCATATCTCAGCGAACGTGGGCATGATCATTCCCTTGGAGTTCTTAGGCATCGA
>Ga0255055_10001652_pt1 | contig 16099 bp, 15 predicted proteins | sample JV7_2_27_MG_FD_188633 | JGI IMG/M metagenome (GOLD analysis project Ga0255055, IMG submission 188633) | Seawater microbial communities from Jervis Inlet, British Columbia, Canada - JV7_2_27 | ecosystem: Environmental > Aquatic > Marine > Inlet | place: Canada: British Columbia | collected... | reverse complement strand
GGCATCTTCGGCAAGAGCGGCACCGGCAAGACCTTCCTCACCCGCATCCTGCTCATCGGCATGCTTCAAAAAAGCCAGGCCGTTAATCTGATTTTCGACATGCACAACGAGTACGGCTGGGAAGGCTCCAGCGAAGGCAGCACGGGCAAGGTCAAGGGCTTGAAACAGTGGGGACAGGCTAAAGTCGCCATCTTTACTCTGGATAAAGAAAACTCCACCACGCGTAAAGTCCCCGTCGACTTTACCGTACAGATAGGCTACGACGAGATAACCCCCGAGGATATCTCCGTACTGCGTTCGACTCTTAACCTGACCGAGCTCGCTGTTGAAGCCGCCTACCAGCTTCGACGGCGCTTCGGTAAAGGCTGGCTCCGTGAGACTTTATCCATGGGTGAAGGAGACACGTCTAAAGAAGAAGTGGACGAAATTCTCAAAGAAGCCAATATCCACGAAAGCTCTTTCCAGAGCCTGAGACGTGGCCTCGGCATCATCCAGCGTCTCGGCTTCGTTGTCCCGCAGGCTCCCGAGGACGCGGTAAAACATATCCTCAATCAACTCGACCGTGGTGTCAGCGTCGTCATGGAGTTCGGGCGCTACCGTGAAATCAGCGCCTACCTCCTCGTGGCTAACATGCTCTCGCGCCGCATCTACGCTCAATACCAGGAGAGGTCGGAAAAAGCCCGCGCTAACGATACCGCCCTGCCCCAGCCCCTGGTTATCACCATCGAGGAAGCTCACAAATTCCTCAGCACCGAGGTCGCCGGCAAGACTATCTTCGGCACGATCGCCCGCGAGATGCGTAAGTATAACGTCAGCCTGCTGGTTATCGACCAGCGTCCCAGTGGCATCGACGAGGAAGTGATGTCGCAGATGGGCACCAAGATTACCTGCCTCCTCGACAACGAGAAAGATATCGACAGCGTTCTGGCGGGTGTTTCCGGTAAGAGCGAGTTGAAATCCGTGCTGGCACGTCTGGCGCCAAAACAGCAGGCTCTTATCTTCGGACACGCTGTACCCATGCCGGTGGCCTTCCAGCCCCGCGAATACGGCTCGGCGCAGTCGTATAAGGACTTCGGTCAGGCTGGCAGTCAGACAACCGCCGAACAAGCGGAGAAGGACATCGAGGAGTTGTGGGAATAGGGAAAATCCCCTCAAAATCCCCGAAGAAAGTCGGACTGGCTTTGAGCGGCGGCGCCGCCCGCGGCCTGGCTCATGTCGGTGTCGTTTCGGTCCTGCACAAAGAAGGCATCCCTATCGATATGATTGCCGGCACCAGCGCCGGTGCCATAATCGGCGCCGTTTACGCCCTGGACAGGGATATCGAACGAATGAGAAGGCATGCACTCGACCCGAGCTGGAAAAAGCGTGCCCCGATGATAGACCCGTCCTTCCCCAAGACAGGCTTTATTAAAGGTAAAAAAATAGAGAAGTTACTGGAATCCATCCTGGGTGGTAATATTAATTTCGAAGACCTGCAAATACCCTTTGCCTGTGTCGCCACAGATATCCAGACGGGCGAAGAAATAATCATCAACAGCGGCTCGGTATCCGAAGCGATAAGAGCCAGTATTTCTCTTCCCGGTATCTTCACCCTGATAAAGCACGAAGGCAGATATTTAGTCGACGGCGGCCTGACGACTCCGGTACCCGTCGAGGTGGTACGGCAGATGGGCGCCGATTTCATTATCGCCGTCAATGTAAATCCTGATGTGTCCGGTCGTATAGGAAAGTCGGATATCCAGCCGAGGAAAGCTCAAAAACCACCGAATATCTTCCAGGTATTGATACAGTCCGTATACATCACCACTTATTCACTGGCACGGAACAGCCTGGAAAACGCCGATATCGTCATCGAACCCGATACCGCCGATATCTCCGCCGGTGAGTTCCGCCGTACTCCGGAATTGATAACCCTGGGTGAACAGGCCGCCTCCCAATCCATACCGGAGATAAAGAAAAAGCTGGGAATGTTGTAGTTATGATAGCCGGGTATGAGGTAGACAAGGATATACCAGGACAGTTGCGTATACCAGTTGATGAATAAATATCAAGAGGTAAGTTAGTGTTTATAGTCTGGACAGCAATTATTATATCCGCACTATTAAGCATGATAATTTCTTTTCAGATAGATGAAATCGGCGCTTCAGACATCTTTTATTTAGTTTGGTTCTTTATCCTTTCTATCTTTGTCATCGTTGAAATGCTCAAGTGGCCCCTTGGTAAACGGAAGATAGACAATTCCAGGGGACTGGCATCATATATATTCGGAGACGCAGACGGCTACTCTGATTGGGGGTTTCGCATTTTCCCCCGGGAATCGATATTCAGCATTAAAGGGAAAGGGACCTATTGGGTCTGGTGGGAGTTCTTATTTAGCTTGTTTTGGGCAGGGTTGTGTCTCTATCAACTTTTTGGGGATTGAGTTCTCGATACGCCACTATTGGTCGTACGATATCTCCGCCGGTGAACAGGCCGCCTCCCAATCCATACCGGAGATAAAGAGAAAGCTGACCGAAACGCTGGAATAAAATAATATCCCCCCTTATAAAATAATCTTTTCCCACCCTAGCCGCCCGGTATCATTGTACAATTTCCCGTTAGTTCTCCTCCTAAAGGGTGGTGTCTAAGAGGGGCGCCAGCCCCTCTCTAATCCCTTCCCCCTCTCCTGCGGAACGCCTCGCCAGGAGAGGGGGACTAAGGGGGTGAGGTAAAATACACCCACCCCGTTTGTTTTCTCTTCTTCCCGCAGGATATAATTACTACCAAATGCACTGGGTATATTATTTCGGCCGTGGGCTGATACGCACCCTGATGGTTCCCTTCGGGGGCTGGAAGACTAAGGGCAAAGAGAACGTCCCCGCGCCGGGGCCATTTCTCGTCGTCAGTAACCACCTGCATATCGCCGACCCGCCCATTATCGCCGCCAGCTTCCCCCTGAAATGTGTCCTCATCGCCAAGGCAGACCTCTGGGATAACGGCTGGTCACGCTTCTGGGTGAGTAACTTCGGGGCTTTCCCGGTGCGGCGGGGCGGCATCGACCGTGAGGCTATCCGGCAGTCGGAAGCCTGGATAAAGAAGGGGGTATCGGTAGTAATGTTCCCCGAGGGCACCCGTAGTCCCGACGGTACCATGCAGCCGGCTCTGCCGGGGGCCGTGCTTATCGCCACACTACTCAATATACCTGTTGTCCCGGTGGGGATAACGGGTTCTGATAAATTAAGGAGCCTGAAGCGGTCTTTTTTCCACCATCCTAAGATAACGGTAAACTTCGGCAAGCCGTTTACATTACCACCCGTCGAAGGTAAACTGACTAAAGAGAAACGCCGGGAGCTAACCCTAATCATGATGGGCCATGTCGCTGAACTCCTGCCACCGGAATATCGGGGCGTCTATACCGGGGGAGAAAATGCCAAAGATTGAAAAAGCCGGTAAAACGGGCTTCTGCTTCGGGGTAAAGCGGGCAATCAATATGCTGGAAAAGGTTGCCCGGGAGCAGGGAGGCGTGGAAACGCTCGGAGCGGTGGTACATAACCGGCAGGTTCTCCAGCAGCTAGCTGAAATCGGCGTAAAAATAGTCGACGATATCGATGATATTGAAGGTAATATTGTCGTTACCAGCTCTCACGGCGTCAGTCCTGACCTGGAAAAAAGCATTCGGGCGAAGCATATCAAGGTAGTAAATACCACCTGCCCCTCTGTGCAAAGGGCTCAGGAAGCCGCCCGACAACTTGCCGATGAGGGTTTTTTCGTTATCATCTACGGTAACGCCGAGCATCCTGAGGTCAAAGGTATCCTCGGCTGGGCAAAAGGCAAGGGACTGGCCACCATCGATGAGAAACCTGTGGCTGCCCTCGACCCTAAACCCCGCCGCATCGGGATACTCTCGCAGACGACCCAGGTGCCCTCCCATTTTGCGGAATTTACCAAGAAAATCATCGACCTGGCGCTGATAAAAGACTCCGAGGTTCGCATTATTGACACTATCTGTCATGATATCCCCGATAGACAGGCGGCCGCCCTCGAGCTGGCGCACCGGGCTGACCTGATGGTGGTGGTCGGGGGACGTTCCAGCGCTAATACCAACCGTCTTGCCGAGTTATGTGCTGAGGTAACGGAAACTCATTTAATTGAAACCGCTGACGAAATACAGCCTGCCTGGATAAAAGGGAAAAACCTCATTGGCGTCACCGCCGGCACCTCTACGGCGGAAGAATCGGTGGAAGAGGTAATAAAGAGGCTTGAGGAAATGTCCTGACCCCACTCCCCCCTGTCATTGCGAAGAGCCTAGCGACGTGGCAATCTCTATCTACCCCTACCTCCCTTTTAAGATATCTGTTCCCACCCTTACCGCCCTCGTATCATCGTGTAATTTTCCGTTAGTTCTCCCCACCCCATTCCCTTTGTAAAAATTCCCCCTTCCTTTTCCAAAGGAAGGGGGCTAGGGGGATAGATTAAAACTTCCCCGCCTTGACTCCCCTGCGCTCACTGCTTATAATAAAACCTGATTCTAAATTAAACCCGTCAACTTTGTAACCTCTAAAGGCTTACCCGGGAAAACGGCTGGCTGCCACCTTGCGGCAGGAGGAGTGTAGTTTTGGACTATTTCTTTACCGATGAGCAAAAAACCATCAAAGACCTTGCCCGTCAAATCGCCGAGGAAAGAATACTGCCCGTACGGGCGGATCTCGATGAAAAGGAAGAGTTTCCCTGGGACATCATGAATGAACTGGGTAACTCCGATATGTTCCGTGTTTTCATACCGGAAGAGTACGAAGGACTGGGAGGTGGCTGCCTGGAGCTGTGCCTGGTGGTGGAAGAACTCAGCCGTGTCTGCAGCGCTGTGGCCGTCAGCTATGCCGCCAGCGCCCTGGGTTGTATGACGTTGATGGAATACGGGACGGAAGAACAGAAGCAAAAATACCTGCCCGATATCGCCAGCGGCAAGAAAATCGGCGCCTTTGCCGTCACCGAGCCGACGGCTGGTAGCGATGCCGGTAATATCAAAACAACCGCGGAAAAGGTCGAAGGAGGCTATCTCCTCAACGGCACCAAGCAGTTCATCACCAACGGCGGGGAAGCCGCCATTTATACTGTAATTGCTTTAACAGACAAGACCAGGGGGGCCCGCGGCGCCAGCGCCATTATCGTGGAAAAAGACACCCCTGGCTTTACCTTCGGTAAGAAGGAAAAGAAAATGGGCATCCGTTCCTCCGCAACCAGCGAACTCATCTTTAAAAACTGCCTGGTCCCGGAGGAAAACCTGCTGGGCAAACCCGGACTCGGTTTCATTCAGGCTATGCGACTTTTTGATAAGTCCCGACCGGGCATCGGTGCCCAGGCGGTCGGCCTGGCCCAGGGGGCTCTTGAAGCGGCGGTGGATTACGCCGAGCAGCGGGTGCAGTTCGACCAGCAAATCATCAATATCCAGGCGGTGCAGCACATGCTGGCGGATATGGCTATCCAGACGGAAGCCGCCCGGGCTCTCGTCTACGCCGCGGCCAGGCATGTCGATAGCGGCGCCAAAAACGTCACCGAAGCATCGGCAATGTCCAAGGTCTTTGCCTCCGACACCGCCATGAAAGTAACCGTCGACGCGGTGCAGGTTTGTGGCGGTTCCGGATATATGCGGGACTACCCCGTCGAAAAAATGATGCGTGACGCCAAAATCCTCCAGATATACGAGGGGACCAACCAGGTACTCCGTAACGCTATCGCCATGAACCTGAGGAAAAGAAAGGGCAGAACCGCATGAACATCGTCGTCTGCCTGAAACAGGTCCCCGGCACCACTCAGGTGAAAATCAATCCCGAGACTAATTCGCTTGTCCGCGAGGGCATCGAGAATATTATCAATCCTTTCGATACCTATGCCCTGGAAGAAGGCGTACGCCTCAGAGAAAAGTACGGCGGCAAGGTCACCGTCATGACCATGGGGCCGTCACAGGCGGAGGCAGCCCTGCGGGAGGCTATCTCTCTCGGTGCCGACGAGGTGATTCTGCTCAGCGACCGTGCTTTTGCTGTCGCCGATACCTGGGCTACCGCTTACACGATATCGCGGGCGGTCGTCAAAATATCCGATTTCGACCTGATAATCTGCGGAAGGCAGACTATCGACGGGGACACCGGTCAGGTGGGACCGGAGCTTGCCGAGATGTTGGAAATCCCTTTCGTAGCCTATGTCAGCAATATCGAGGAGATAGGTGATAAACTCCTGCGCGTTCGGCGCATGGTGGAGGAAGGCCATGAAATCATCGAGACTGCTCTCCCCGCTGTCATCACCGTCGCCAAGGAAATAAACGTACCCCGCCTTCCCTCCCTCCGCGGTAAATTAAGGTCGAAAAGCGCCCCCATTACCACCTGGACGATTAACGACCTGGATGTATCAGAGGATATGGTGGGGCTGGCAGGCTCATCCACCCAGGTAATCAAGGTGTTCTTCCCGCAAAGGGTCAGCCAGGCGGAGATACTGGAAGGCAACCTTGAAAACAAAGTAGATACACTCATCGACAGGTTAAAGGGTACCAACCTGTGTTGAAGAAAATATGGACAAGATAGCTCGCGTTGACACTTTAAAGTGTACCGGCTGCGAGGCATGTATATATGTATGTCCGGTTAGCGTGCTGGAGGTGGCGGATACCAAGTGCCGGGTGAATGAGGGCTGTATCGGCTGTGGGGCCTGCGTGGATGTCTGTAACTGGAAAGCGATAATGATGGTAGACAAGCTGGCTAATAACGGGGAGGGTTGAAAAATAAACAGACTGAGATTACCGGACTTCTCAACTATTTACGGGAATTGATACTTTATGGGAATTAACTTCGACCTTGAAAAATGCGTCGGCTGCGGTAACTGCGTCCCGGTCTGTCCTTTCGGGCTGCTGGAAATCGTCAACGATAAAGTACAGCTAAAGGAAGGTTGCACGCTGTGCGGGGCCTGCCGTGACGTTTGCAGCTACGAAGCCATATCCATTGAGGTTACACCCTCGACGGAAAGCCTGGAGGATATCGATAGCTACCGCGGTATCTGGGTGTTCGCCGAGCAGCATCGCGGCAGCCTCAAGAACGTCTCCTTTGAGCTTCTCGCTAAAGGACGTGAACTTGCCGATACGCTATCGACGGAGTTATGCGCGGTATGCTTCGGGCACGATGTTGCCGATACTGACCTGCTTTTCGCTTACGGTGCCGACAAGATATACCTCGTAGACAGTCCGGAACTCGCCGGCAATCAGGAAGATTACCTTACCTACCAGTTCGTGGGACTTATCCGGGAATACCGGCCCGAGGTGGTGCTGGCCGGAGCTACCGCGCTGGGTCGTTCCTTTGTACCCCGCGTCGCCGCCATCCTTAACACAGGACTTACCGCCGACTGTACCGGACTGGATATCGACACGGAGAAAAGACTTCTCCTGCAGACCCGCCCCACTTTCGGGGGCAATATCATGGCCACTATTATCTGCCCTGCCAACCGACCGCAGATGGCTACCGTCCGACCTCGTGTTTTCAAGAAGGGCCAGCCCGACCAGGCACGCAAAGGAGAGGTAGTCAGTGTTGATTTTAAGCCTGAAAATTATCAGCCGAAAACAAAACTCCTTGAATTCATTGACGAGGTCACCGAGACGGTCAAGCTGGAAGACGCTGATATCATTGTTTCCGGCGGAAGGGGGCTGGGCAAACCGGAGAATTTCAAGCTGATAGCGGAACTCGCCGAGGTTCTGGGGGCGGCTCTGGGCGCCTCGCGCGCTACCGTGGACGAGGGATGGATTCCCTACTCGCACCAGGTGGGACAGACCGGCAAGACCGTATGCCCCAAGCTGTATGTAGCCTGTGGCATTTCCGGGGCTATTCAGCACCTGGCCGGCATGCAGACCTCCGATATTATCGTTGCTATCAACGACGATCCCAACGCACCTATCTTTGAAGTAGCCACCTACGGCATCGTCGGCGACCTTTTCGAGGTTGTACCGATGCTGATAAAGAAGCTCAAGGAACAATAACCGGACGGAGATCTAATTCGGTATTAGTAAACCCTGTTCGGTACACCCCACTCCCCCTCAATATCCATTCCCATCCAAGCCTCCCGGTATCATCGGCTTTCATGTCAGGTAACTGTTAAATGGTGGTAGAAATCTCTGGATTTACTATCAGAGCCGGCCCTGATAGCTTATGAAATATTGCCTTTATCAACTGCTTCCGTTTGAGGAATAATATTACTTGACAAGTTCTCTGGGATAACGTTATTATACCTTGTATCACTATGCATAGATAATCTTAGTATAAAGGATGTACTTTGACTTCAAACGTACGCGTTGTTACCGATAGCACCAGTTGCTTACCATTGAATTTAATAGAGCAATACGATATCAGTATACTGCCCGTTGGGCTCGTAATCGATGGTGAAGTCTATCGCGATGGTATAGACATAACCCTTTCTGAAATATGCCGCCGAATCGATAATCTGGAAGAGCAACCGACTACCGCCGCTGTAAGTCCCGGTGAATTCATCAATACTTTTTCCGAGTTAGCGGAGTCGACTGATAACATCGTATGCATACTGGTCTCAAAGGTTCTTACGGCCACTCAGGAATCAGCGTATCAGGCAAAGAGATTAATTAGAGCAAAATATCCCGGGTTGAATATCGAGATAATCGATAGTAAAACCTCAGCCGGCGCCCTGGGGTTTATTGTGGCTGAAGCAGGTCGTGCCGCGCAGCAGGGTAAGAGTTTGAAAGAGGTGGTAACAATCGCGCGAGACATAGCCTCAAGAGTTATGTACATTGCCGCCCTGGACACATTGCAATATCTAATCAATATTGGCCGGGCACCTAGTTCAACGACGTTAGCTGAGAAGTTAAACATCAAACCGATAATAGGCTTTGTTGACGATACAGGATTGGTTGAGGTTGTAGCCAGGGTAAGAGGCAGAAATCAATCGATATCTAAAATGGTCGATCTGATCGATAAATATATCGAAACTAACCCGTCGATACATGTAATGGTACACTATTCGGCTCATCTTGAGGATGGTGAAGAGCTGAAAAAAATGATTGAAGCTCGCTATAACTGTGCTGAAGTATACCTGACACCCTATTCACCTGTGATGGTCAGTGCTACGGGCCCAATGGTCGGCGTGTCATTTTATTCGTAAAGAGTGTGTTAGCAATAAACTGATATATATTCATAATAAGGGAGGGTAATAATGAGAATATATCGTTTAAAATCGTGGTTATGGAGCGTGTTGGTAATTATTCTGGTTTTACCGCTGTCCATGGTTGGTTGTGGGTCCGAGGCTCCTTCGGGAATGGAGATTCGCATCGGAGTCATGGGTGGACAGACAGGACCGGCTGCTGCTGAAGTTGTCGCCCTTATCGAGGAGGTGGAATACATCTTCCGTTACATAAATGAAGAGGAAGGTGGTATTGAAGGTGCCAAAATATCTTGGAGAGTAGTCGACAACAAAGGTACACCTGAAGGGGCGATATCAGCCTATAAGGAGTTGCGTGATGGCTTTGATCCACATGTTTACCTTGCTGTCGAGGATTACTATCTGCTCGGTATAAAGGAAACGATTGAACAAGATGAAGCAGTTATATTCACAGCTTCGGCCATACAGCCTCAGGCTTTCATTCCGGCTAGCCGGTTTTTTAGCCTGGCAATTCCCATCCCGGACGGTTTTGCCGGATACGTCAAATGGGTCCTGGAGAATCATGAGGGTCCCGGCTTGCCCAAGATAGGCGTACTGTACTGGGGAGATGTACCTACCGGGGCACAATGGCGGATGGCGCAGGGTTGGGCGATGAGCCAGGGCGTAGAGCTGGAAATGGTTGAGTATTCCATCGCTGCCAGAGACCTGAAGCCGCAGTTATTGCGACTGCGTGATGCTGAGGTCGACTACATCTGGATGCTGGGAGTCGCCGGAAATGCAGCACTGGCGATCGGTGATTTCCTCGGTCTGGGACTCGGTGGTCAGATACCAGTCTGCTTTAACGAGTATGTTGTAGCTGATCAGCTGTTGGGGATGGTCGGTGAGGCCGCAGAAGGTTTCTATGTATACCGTTCTGAAGTCCCTTACTCTGACGGAACCGAGGCGGCAGAACTTTATACCAAGATATGGAAGTGGGCAACCGATACGGAGAAGTGGTCTGATAATCGTCTCCTGATAACATTTAAAGCTGCTATCACCGAAGCGGTGAATCAGGCTGTGACTGACGTCGGCTGGGAAAATATGGATAGCGCCGCTATCTATGACGCTTTGACCAAGCTAACGGCTATTGATACCTTGGGTAATATGCCCGGCTTTGGTTATGGACCCAATAAGAGAGTGGGAGTCTCGGAGATGAAGATAGCCCAGTTCACCAAGGATGGCACTGTATCTGTCAGCGAACTGATTGAGCTTCCCAGGACCTTTGAAGGAATTGACAAATAAAACAGAAGGTGGGGGCTCGTTAATATCGGGCTCCCGCCTGCTTTTTACAGATGAACTTGCACCAACTGCGGGATGCTATTATTGCCTGTTATTTTGGCCAGTTGTGTCATCATCGGCAGTCTGCATTGGAGAACGGTGTCGGCTGATAAAGCTGCCATCTTCGTTTAATCCTAAATAGGCTTGCTTCACCCTGGCATAACTCCCCAACGAATCGGCATCACCGCTGGTAGCAATTTTCCCGCTCTGAAGCACATATCCATAATCCGCTACCGCTAGAGCCGCCGCGACGTTCTGTTCGGCAACCAGGAGCGAAGTCTTCTCCTCTTTATTTATTTGTGCGAGGATAGTAAACAGATTGCCTATTATACCGGGAGAAAGCCCCAGAGACGGCTCATCAAGCAGCATAATACGAGGACGGCTCATTAATGCCCGACCGATAACCAGCATTTGTTGCTCACCACCGGACAGGAAGCCGCTTTTCCGGGTTCTAAGCGGGGCCAGTGACGGAAAGTACTCGTAAACTCTGGCTAGATCCTTACTAATCGTCTTCCTGTCTCGTCTGAGATACGCGCCGATAAGCAGGTTTTCCTCGGTATTAAGTTGTGGAAAGATAGAGCGTCCCTGCAGCACATGGCGGATACCCCGTCCGGCAATTACCTCCGGTGTCAGTCGGTCGATTCGGCTGCCATCTAATTCCACGGTGCCTTCAGTAAGTTCCCCGCCTTCAATCCGCAGGACACCCGATATGCTTTTCAGTGTGGTTGACTTTCCGCTTCCATTATTGCCCAGCAGGATAACGAATTGACCCGCATCAAGTCGCAGTGAGATACCATCGAGTGCCAGCACGACGTCATTATAAACTGCCTTGATATTATTTAGTTCGAGCATAATTTACCTGCATGCTAATTAGACCCCGAAAGGCCAGCGTTTATAGTTTACTTTAAGCTTCTGCCATATTGATATCAGACCACGCGGTTGGAACGATACGAAAAGTATTATCGTTAAGCCGTATATAGTATAAGTAATATATACTGAGTCGTTGCTGCTGAGTGGTATCCAGCCTGACGCACCGATAACATGTAGAATCTGACTTATCAGTCGTAGAAAAGCGACGCCCATCACAGCTCCGGCAGTCGTCCCTCCACCCCCGATTACTATCATTCCCAGATACCATATCGAATCCCAGAAAGTAAACTGGTCGGTGCGTACGACGGGAACATAACTGGCCAGCAACCCACCGGCCAGAGCCGCAAAGAGTGAACCGATAAAAAAGGCGCGCAGTTTTACCATGGGGACCCTTATTCCCAGAGCCGCCGCCGCCGTTTCATTGTCCCGGATCGTAAGAAAGGCCCGTCCCAGCCTGGAGCGGGTGATATTCACCGAGACGAGAATACATACTAAAGTAATTATCAGCAGTAAGAAATACCACTGGAAATCTGTCTTGATTGTCAGACCGGCAATAGCCGGTGATGGTATGCCGGTGAGACCGTGTATCCCGCCGGTAGTTTCCAGACTGCGTATAATGTATTGGGCAATATAGAAAAAGGCCAGGGTGACCACCGCCACGTAGAACCCTTTGAGGCGAATCGCCGGTATGGCAACTACCAGTGTGATCAAGGCGGTTACTAACGCTGACACTGGTAAAGCCAGCCAGATAGACCAGCCGGCTTTTATAGTAAGCAGGGCAACTCCATAACCACCGAGCATTACAAACGCCGAATGTCCGAGACTGATTTGACCGGCCATTCCGGTCACGATATTCAGACCGAGTACGGCGATAAGAATGATAAAAGTGTGATTGAGGAATGACACCCAGTTCATATTGCCGGTGACATTCAGTATCATTGGCAGTATGACTAGCAAGCCTATGAAAACAACCACCGTAATCCACTGCCGCCCGGACCGTATGACGGCAATATCCGCTGCATAGTCAATCCTTCTTCGGCCTCGCATTCTCACTCTTATACCCTCTCGATCGGTCTTGTCCCCATGAGTCCGCTGGGTCGTATCAACAGCACCAGCAGAATAAGGATCATACTAAAATTACTATCAATACCCGGTATATGTGGACTGATATAATAACTAACTAGATTGGTGCCGATAGCAAGAATCATTCCGCCCACAATACAGCCGATAAGAGAGTCCAGACCGCCTATAAGTACTACCGCCAGAACTAACAGCACCATCTCGCCGAGATTAATGTTAATGCCATTAACAGTGCCGATGAGTATTCCCCCGATGGTCGCAATCACAGCGCATAATACCCAGGTAATCTGTGAGTTCAGCTTGGCGCTGACTCCAAGGCATCGCGCCGCTACCTGATTGTCATAAGAAGCTCTCATGGCCAGGCCTAGCTTGGTATATCGAAATAATAATCCCAGAAGCAGGGCGATAGACACTGCCAGGAAGAAACTCCAGACGTATTCCTTTGATAACACTATGCTGCCTAGATATACCGGACCCTGCGGCACCGTTCTGGCTAAAACATGGGTGCTGGGACCCCAGATTAGCATGACTATTCCACGCAGGAATATAAGAATACCCAGTGTTAGAACGAATGTGGAGTAAAGCGGTCTACCGATCATTCTACGGAAAAGGAGCCGTTCAACCACCAGTCCAAACACAACCACTGATATAAAGGTCAGGGTAAGGGCTATTGGCATGGGGAATCGCGGGTCCTGTGGAGAGCCGATAAATGACCAGGCTATGAAAGCGCCGAACAGAACGAACTGTCCGTAGGCCATGTTGAATACATTGGCACTACGATAGGTTATAACAAAGCCCATCGCCGTCAGGCTATAGACACTACCTACTAATATTCCTGATAGTACCAACTGCAGTAGTACTGTAGCTACGTCCATTATCCACCAATCAGGATGTCTGTATTCCTAAATAGACCCCGGCAACGCGATCATCCTGGCTGATCTCCAGGGGTGTGCCCTCGGAAAGTTTACGGCCGTGGTCAAGGACAATGATTGAATGGGAAAGTTCCATCACCACCTGGGCATCGTGTTCGATTAATATGATGGTCATTCCCCCGTCATACATGTTCAGGATGAGTTCTGTTACTATTTCTTTCATTACTTCATCCAAACCGCTCATAGGTTCGTCTAAAATAATGACCCTGGGTTGCATAACCATGGCGCGGGCAATCTCCACCTGTTTTCGTTGACCGTATGCCATCGTACCTAAGGGGATTTTTCTCAACTCTTCGATATGGGCAAAGGCGATTATTTCTTCGACTATGTCCCGGCTTTCCAGCTCCTGGCGGCGGTTCCTGCCATAGAAAAGCATTGACTCAACCATGGTAGCATTCGTATGGATATAACGCCCGGCCATCAAGATGTCCAGCGCCGTCATACTCGGGTAGGTGGTTGGGTCCTGGAAAGTACGACTAATCCCCAGCCTGGCAATCTGGTAAGGTTTAAGACCTAGTATCTCTCGTCCCTGAAAGGTAATACTGCCCTGCTGGGGCCGGTAATAGCCGGTAATGCAGTTAATGAGGCAGGTCTTTCCGGCACCGTTGGGTCCGATAATTGAAACAATTTGTCCTGCCTTGATACTGATGTCCAGACCATCCAGCGCCTTTACGCCATCGAAACCAAGGTGTATATTGGTGGTGTTTAAAACGATATCGTCCGCCGCCTGATTCAAGTTCTTCCTTTCCTTGGTCTTTTCCTCATTTGAACAAGACACTCTTTTGATTTTATGGTGTCCTTAAGAGAATTTACGTACAAAGCTCATGTAAAAAAACTGCTATACCCTGTGTCTGTGATACTCAAATCAACGGTGTTTACCAGTAAAAGGATGTGATATCAGGATATTAGGTAACCACCGTCAGCAATAATCATGTCTCCGGTAATGTAACCGGCCAGGTCTGAAGCCAGGAACAGGGCCACTCTGGCGATATCATCACCGTCACCCATTCTTCCCAGAACCATACGGGATAAGAAAGACTTGAATTCCTTTAGTTGATCCCTGTCCGCTGCTGCCCCCGTGTGCGAAAGAACACCCTGGGTCTTAATGGCGCCCGGAGCAATGGCATTGACCCGGATGTCATGCTTGCCAAGTTCTCGTGCCATACTTTTAGTCAGCATAAAAACCCCACCCTTTGACGCGTCGTAAGCCGACATTCCTGTTGAGGAAGGGTGGAGCGCTTCAATTGAAGCGATGTTTATGATGCAGCCTCCCTTTTGTTTCGATATCATCTCCTCGACGGCGTATCGACTGCAAAGAAAAGTGCCTGTCAGGTTTACCGATATCACGTCCTCGAAATCACTGCCTTTCATTTCAACGAGGGGCTTCCGGGGATAAATACCGGCATTATTAACCAGTATATCGATGCTGCCCAGCTTCTTGACGGCACCTGCTATCATCTCCTTCACGTCGGCTTCTTTGGTAATATCGCATTTTATATGTTGCACGTTAAAGCCTTGTGACCTGAGTTCACTCGATTCTTTTTCGGCTTCTTCGGCATTGGTGTCTACCAAAATTACCGCGGCTCCGGCCTCGGCAAGCCTGCGGGAGATAGCGAGTCCGATACCCCTGGCCCCGCCGGTTACAATAGCACCTTTCTTATCAAGACTGATAAGATCTTTCAGTGGTGTGTTATTCTGCATTTAATTACCCTTGCCTACTCCACCGAGACAATATACTCGTAGTTGGGCTGACCGCCGTCTACCACCCCGCATTCAAGTTTCGGATACAACTCGCTGATCTGGCTGCTTATTTGTTTTGTATCGGTTGTATTGGCGTCTATACCGTGGTAGATTGTTAAAATATCGGCGCCTTCCATATCGATGCGACGCAGAAGCTGAAATATTACATCCTCGCACTTATCACTGACCGCCAGCAATTCGCCGTCAAGCAGCCCGATTACCTGCCCTTTCTTAATGCTGATATTATTTACCCTTGAGCTCCGGGTAGCGCACGTTACCTCAATTGTCCTGACGGTTGTCATAGCTTCCGTCATCTCTTCCGCGTTAGTCTCAAAATCTACCTCGGCTACGAAAGCCATCAGGGATGTAATACCCTGGGCAATTGTCTCGGTAGGAATTACCCTGACGGTCTTCTTTGTCAGGGGTTGCACGAGAAGGGCGGTGGGAATCACGTTCGTATTGTTCGGTAACAGGATGATATTGTCCGCAGGTACCTCTTCTACTGTCCGGAGCATATCCATGGTGCTGGGATTCATTGTTTGCCCTCCGGGAATTATGGCGGAAACCCCTAGATCGGAAAAAACATCTATCATACCGTCTCCGTTGATTACGGCGATAATCGCCGTATCCAGTTTGGTCATCTTCTCCCCGTGCAGTACCAGGAACTCTATGTGCTGTTCGTCCATGTCGCGAATATCTTGGTCTACTGGTTCGCCGAAGGTGGAAGCGACCTTAATGACCGCACCCGGGTCTGCCGTGTGGATGTGCACCCTGATTGCTTGTGAGTCCCCGACCACCATCAGGGACGTCCCCAGACTTTCTAAGGCTTTTTTGAGTTCGGCTGTGTCGATATCCGTACCTTTTATCATAAATTGCGTGCAGAAACCGTACGAATCCTCTTCGCGAGAGGTCTGTGATGTCTGTACCGCGAGGGGTACTCCGGTATTCAGCAACTCCGGCGACCGGTTGTCCGTATCACCTTTGAGGTAGAGCAAAGCTCCTTCGAACAAGGTATACAATCC
>Ga0255055_10001651_pt1 | contig 16101 bp, 19 predicted proteins | sample JV7_2_27_MG_FD_188633 | JGI IMG/M metagenome (GOLD analysis project Ga0255055, IMG submission 188633) | Seawater microbial communities from Jervis Inlet, British Columbia, Canada - JV7_2_27 | ecosystem: Environmental > Aquatic > Marine > Inlet | place: Canada: British Columbia | collected... | reverse complement strand
TATAGTTAACTCTGAATACTGGGACGCCTATTTCACCCAAGGCAGACGTTACTAATGGTAAAGCATTATTACTCATATCTCACTCCATTCGATGCCATCATAATAAAGATGCATTGAATAATTTACAATGTTTATCGTTTTGTCCACAACACCATCAATTGGACCTTTTACAATTACTTCTGCATCTTTCCGCTTGACGTGGACTTCAGTGCCTATAGGTGGGGCAAGCTCTAATGTAACATCTATAGAAGATGTATTCCTACAAATTAATACTTGCCGCCCATTGGTGGTTATGCTGCCCGTCACATCAGTATGGGTATAGCTCATATCTATGATAGAAGCTAAAGCACTATTGATGTTAATAATGAGACGACTCAACCATTCCTTTAGTGGTATCTCACTACTAGGAGCTTGCTCATTAGGTACTCGCCTAATAGTCATCTCACACCTGCATTAACATATTCAATATCAAAACCCGATATATCCCAAGTCCCAGTCACTCCGCTATTGGAGCTAATCCTAAAGCTATGAAGCTCACCGGTAGTTCTTACATCAACCTTACGATCAGTATCTGCATTAAAGGCTACAGGGGCTTTCCAGCGGATAGGAGCGCCTGGATGATCTTGGGAGCCTACCTCTATATTGACGGTCCCTGGCCCTCTCATGTGAGGATAGAGCCTAGTAATAGTCGTTACGTTATTCAAGCCCTCTAGGGCAAAGCTAAGCCTTTCTAGGGTAGTATTGAAAGGAAAGCTAGGATCTGGAGCGTTAGTATCTAATATTAACAACTGTCCACGTTGACCTGCACCAGCAGGTAAAGTGACGGACATAATTGATTCATCAAATAAAACAAACTGGCCTTGGTTCCAGCCACCTAATGCTGAATCCCAACTTCCTACAAAAGATCCCCAGGTAAGTGGTGGCTGAGATTGATTTCCAAAAGCAGCAAATGTAGACTCAGGAATATCTCGAACAGACCAACTACCATCTTCCCAGTTATAAATGTAAGCCAAGTCTGGGTGAAGAGATCCCACCTTAGGAACACAGAACCAAATCTCGGTAGCTACATTATTCTTTACAACATAAGAGTTAAGAAAGTTATCTTTGTCATATTCGTTTATAAACTGTTTTCTCAATTTATTATGCAATAATGAGCTGATAGTATTGCCATCATTGAAAAGGATATCACCATCACTAATAAAGTAATGGCTTCCTTTTACCTCTACTATTGCATGAGGAGAGATCAATCCGGCATATGTAGACAAGTGTCTAATCTGCCAAACAAACGGCCCACCAGCAAAATCAAAGATTGATATCCCACTTTCACGATATACTACAAAGGCATCTCGAAGGGAAAGACCATCAATTATCCGGCCTCCATCTCCACCAAGATTAGTAAGCCCTGCGACATTAGTAATATCGAGGTGATCCCAAGTAGGAGGGATTCCGCCAATATCCGCTGGTGCTGACCAACGTACGCCGTCAGAGATTTCATCCGGCCCAGATTGTAAATCTAGAGCAAATAAGAATTGCTTATGAGAGCGAATGATACGAGCAGATTCACTAACATCAGCCCAAGTATTACTATCATCCCAAGGTAAAGGCTCCAGCTGAATACCTGTTGCTTGTTGAGGCCAATACTCAGGGTAATGTAATGGGTGATTAATAATCGGAATATTAGACACCATAGCGCCATTCCAAAAATCGGGAGTGTCAAGACCAATATATCCTGCAGTGCTGGATATATCAAAAAAATCTTGTCCATCATATACATACACCTTATCAAGTCCAGCTATTATCCAAAATTGACCAGTTGTGGAATTAACAGCCATTAGGAACCCTGCATCAAAATCAACAGGTAAATCACCCCACACTTCATGTCCACCAAATGGTGACAGTTTTCCAGTGAGTATCCTAACATTATTTAAGCTAGTAAGATAATCACCAGATAAGTCCCAAGGCATTAAATCACTATTTAATCCCTTTTGGGCAAAATTATTTAACCGTAATAACTTGGGCATCTTTCACCGCCTTTATAGCAAGTTCTTGCCGAGCTACAGTTTCATTTCTAAGAGACTGCACTGAAGCGTTTGTCTGCGCAGCTGTCTGCGTATGAGCAACACTAAGTAATGGCATCCAAGCAACAGCACATCGGTACTCATCGATTTCAGATCCATCTTGAGGATTAGACCCTTTCATCTTGATAAACCAATTACACTGCTCTACTCTGCCATCAACAGCTTTCTGACACTCATGGCCTAATGGGCAAGTTCCTATAGTATCCATCAGTCTTTTGACGCCAAAATAATGTCAACAAACAAAGGTTGGAAAACAGCTAACTCATTACTGGTGCTTCCGTGGTTGTGAGCAGCATCCCCACCAGTAGCGGCAATCCTATCGCCTACATCAGTGCCAGCTGACGAGTATCGGCCAGATGTACCTTCTGTGTCACCGGACGTTGTTATCAAATCACCTTGTGCCAATGTGTGAATGTGAGAAGGCATTTCTGCTTCAATTAGAGTGTGATCACCAGTAGTGTGGGCGTGACTAAAATCAAAATTGAATGGAGCATCAACACCACCAGATCCTCCGCCTAAGCCGCTTACCACTCTCAACATTTTATCGTTATGGGCAGCAATATTAGTCCAACTAACAGGGGGAGTTGCTTGGTGGAATAGCATTACTGTCCCAGCAGGAGCAATAAGAGTGTCTTCAAGAGCCTCATCAAGCTGATCTTGAATATTACCAGTTACTCCCTCAAGGTGATTAATCTCATCTTCAGTAGCAATGATAGGAATATTAAACCCACCACCAGCTCCAGGAAACTGAGTCTGTAAAACTGATTTAATAAGTCGAAGATGATTGTCACCTTCAACAATTGGATCTCCGCTTAATGGCCAAGAGGCATCCAATTCTGATATAACTGTACCGGCTTCAATAGGCATAATTGGCCCCTTTATTGCTTAGGAGGTGGATTAAGGAAATGTTCCAACTTCCTATTATATTCAATATTATCACTTATTGCTTGCTGGTGCAATACGTGTTCCCAAATTTCTAACTGCTTACCTGAATCTAATTTCGTTTTAAAAATCAGAAGTTGCCTTTTTGATATTGCTACTTTATCAGTAAGCCCACTCATATAAACCTTTGTTTTATACTTTTCATAATCCTGGACTTTAACATACCTATTATCAAATGCTTCAAAAAATACTTCAACACTTGCATACATAGAGGCAAGCAGCATTCCAACACTAGTCAATATGGTTATCAATCTCGTTTTCATTCAACCATTCCTGTACATCAAATCCAGGGCATATCTTATCAGACACTTCATTGTGGCCAATTACTCTGGCTCTTGGATACTTCTCTTTTAAGTTTATTATTAATCCTTCTAAAGCAATATGTTGATCCACAGTAAAGTCGTCAGTCCCAACCATGCAGATACCAAGACTGTTTCTATTATGACCCTTCGCATGAGCACCCTGCCAATATTCCGGACGGCCATTTTCTACATCACCGCTAGTCCTAATTACCCAGTGATATCCAATACCGGACCATCCTCTATCTTCATGCCAACCATGAATGTCTTCCGCTGAGAAGTCGGCATAATTTGGTGTAGCTGAACAATGTATAACTATTAAATCAATATCCATCTTTATTCCTTATAGATTATATAGTGTTTTATGATTGCCGCCATTATATAAGTCTTGAACTTCTGTTAAATTCAATCCACGATCCCAAAAAGTCATTTCTTCAATTACCCCGTCAGGGACAAAGTGCCAAAAAGCAGTACTTGAAGTGTAATGAGAGAATACATTAACGATATCTCCAGAATAAAGCGGGAATGCCTCAAAGTGAGATACTGATTTAGCTAAAGCGCCATTTACATATAAAGACAATGTAGTTCCAACTCTTGTAACAACTACATCAAACCATTCACCAGGAGTTGCAAATACACCAGTGCTAAAGATATCACTTGTGCCAGTATATAATTCGATCTCGTTAGAGCCTTCCTGGATAACAAGATGTAAATAATTCTCGTCATATCCAGTTTCTTGACCTATCTTATAAATCACACTAAAGCTAGTAGTTACAGGACCTCTATATAAGAACACTGTTCTAAGTGTATATTCTGAAAATGTGGTAGATGGACTAAACCCAGTGACATCTAGCAGCATAGGCAATACATCAGCTTCTAAAGACTTACCAGATGCAACAGGATCACGACCTTTCCCAAAGGGTGTATTTACGATTGAATCATCTGGATCCGGCCCAGTATAATCGTCAGTTCTAACAAACATATCAAATCCACTAATTGGATCAATTATGTCAGTTCCAGAGGTCTCCTCAAATGGCCAATGGTGAAGGACTCCATCGGCGATTGCAGCAACATCATCTGTGTAAAGTGATGGAGGTGCAAGTTCAGAATCAAATAGAGAATATAGATCAGAAAAATTATACAAGTTATCGACCTCTTCAGAGTTTAAAGCGCGATCCCATATAGCAAATTCATCAACTATGCTATCTGCAGCAAGTCTCCATTGAGAAGCAGATTCACCTGGCCACTCCGACATAATTTTCATCGGAGCTTCATATAAACCAAAGTCATAACTACTTTCGTAACTACCTACAGGGTCTCCATTAACATAAAGAGAGAGTGTTCTAGGGGAATCTCCACTACTCGTTATGACAATATCTTGCCTTGAATTTGGAACAAGTGGAATTGTTGTCATAACTGAAGATGATTGGCCATTTACTAATAACTGATTAGTATCGTGATAAATCATAACTTCAAGAGTATCAAGACTATATTCACTATCATTATCCCCAATTACCAATAATAAAGTTACAGGGAATGGAGGTGCATATACAGCCCCTCCTGAACGATAAAAGAATACAAGCCTAGTTGTGAAGTCGCCTATGATCATTGATGGATCTCTGCCACCAGGATCTATATTCATAGGAAGAATATCACCAGCACTTAAAGGAGGGTTCTTATAAGCAATTGGATCACGGCCTCTAATTGCTGAAGTTAGAGTTATGCCAACATCAGGATCAGGGCCAGTAAAATCAACTGTGTAAACCTCACCATCCATAGCACTTACATGGTCTTCAAAAGTAGTTCCAGATTCTTCATTAAAATCCCAGAAGTGAATAACACCATCAACCACTGCTGAATTTCGATCAGAATAAAGATAAGGAGGAATTATGATAGAAGGCAAGGCAGGGTCTGCATTTGTAGGATTACCAACTCTTTTTGGCGCTCCTCCATTATATAAATCTGTAACATCTTCTGGGGTTAACGCAACGCCCCAAATAGCAAACTCATCAACAATACAATTCGTAATAGCCACTACGGGGTTAATTTCCCCAGGACTCCAATCAGTAAGGATGTCTATATAGGCAGAGTAAATCTTAAGATCGTTAGTTTCAGTGCCAGACCCAACGAACTTACCATTTACATAGAAAGACAAAGTTGTCCCGCTGCGGGTGACTATGATATCAGACCAAGCATCTTGTGGAACTAAATCTACTACATCGAAGATAAACGCTTCTTCGGTAGTAACTGATGGGACGTATTGGTCATCATCAACTTGAACAACTATTGACCCTTCGCCAGGCTGACCAATAGCAAATAATACACTGCCAGTTGAGGAGGCATCATGTGTATTTGTAAAGAATAACATCCTAATGGCATAGTCAGTGAGAACAGTATCAGGGCTCTGAGTATCAGTCCTGACATTCATAGGAAGAAGGTCTGTCTGAGCATAAGGAACTGCTACTGTAGGAGCACGTGATCTACCATGAGGAGAATCAGCAATAGCTACAGTAAAATCAGGACCAGTGAACCTTGACAAATCTGTTAATCCGTGCAAGCCACCCACATAATCAAAAAAGGCTTGATCACTTGGTTCATCAAAAGTCCAATAATGAATTACATCAAGATCTTTTAGCCAAGTTAAATCTTGACCAGACCATCCATCTGGGACTTGATAAAATGAGTCAGATCCTGGTACAACAGGAGATGATGGGATTGGTAATGGCGCAGGGAGAACTTCTGACGACAAATTTGGAAGTATATTCCAATTAGGAGGCACTTTCCCAATCAAGAACCAAGTAGTTGTCATTATGCAAGCCTCATAGACATAGATACGCCAGACCATCTTTCCTTTTCATCAGAAGTATCAAGTTCTGACATTGCACTAGTCAGACGGTCATACCAAGTTTTAGCTACATCATAATTCTTAGCAAAAGCTTCAATTTCCGCTACGAGCCCGGACAAATACATATCAGGATGGGAATTTGAAATCCAGTTAGTGGTATCTGTATCATTGAGATTAGGAACTTTTTGATAGTAGGCCATCTCAATATAGTAATCAGCAATAACAGGATGTAGCTGAATTTGATCAGCCAAGATAGTATAGAAAGCATCATTACTATGGGAAGTATTAGCCGTTCTGCGATCAAACATCTCAGGAGTTTCATAATCTATAGGAATGATATCATGTTCTGTTGAAGGCTGATTTTTAGTAAGTTGGATATTACGCATACCACGATAATCCACTGGTAAGCCATAGTATTCCTGATCAGCAATAATCAAAGTATAAACTCGTGCAGTCTGCTCACGAGTCTTTAAAATACGGTTCATACGAGCTTCTACCATTAGAATAAAAACATCTATATTGTCAGAAACTTCTATATCCTGCCGATCAGCATATGCTTTAGCAGCAGCAACTAATTCAGTATATGTCATAATCTTCCAGGCCTCACTAATAGGAAGCGATTATCTGGATCATTCAATCTAGCACGACGCTCTTTATCAGTCGAATTAAACCAATCAAATCCTTCTTCACGTTTCCATTTTTCAAGAATTATTAACGGGATTCGAGCAACATGATGGGCTCCACCTTTACTATCAGAATAGTCAATACCGCTATGACTGTTAAAGGCATCTTTATTAAAATCAAGTTGATCTTCAACATCTTGTAAACGACGAATAGTCATTTTGCCTTCTGCTTCATTATACCAGAATTCTTCTGTAATTCCAGTTTCTGAATCATAATCCCGCTTTATAAGTTTCATCACTGCCCTCTCAGTGCATCAAAATCGTCTGCAGATATCTCAAATCTGCGCTTTGCTACTTTTTTCCTTTTCCGATATTGCCCTCCGAAGTCTTACCTGTTCGGTTCGGCTTCTTCGTCGGACGCTCATCCATCTTTGTAGCTTTTTTCTTAGAACTATTAGCATACTTCTTTTGCTCGTAACCAGATGACATTGGCATTATAGTATCCTCAAAATAATTAAAATAGGGGAGCCGAAGCTCCCCCTAGCTTATGCAGAAGTGTTCAAAGCACCGATCTGAACATGAGCCAACGGATTGCAAATTTCCAAAGTAGTTTCCCAGACAATCTCTTTGCGAGTAGAGTCGCCCAGAGTTGCTAAGTCTTTGGTAAATACAGAACGAAGGTCTGCAATTGAGGCATACTCAGGATCAACCAGGAATAGTGAACCAGCGTCACTATAGCGATCAGGAGTAACAGTTACAGTGTGGAAATCACCGTCATATACATCAATAGAGGCAACCAACTTCTTGTCGTCAGTAGTCACATATCGGGTAGATGAAGAAGTGAAAGTGGAGATAACACCACGAACGTGGCTACCACAGATAGCCAAGATGTTTTCGTTACCACCAGAGTTGTTCCACAAAGCTTCCAAGCCAGCTTTAAGGATAGACTCATCCAAAGCACGACCGGTACCTGGAGTGGCAACATCGACACCGTTACCAGTTGGGGCCGTAAAGTTAGCACCACCGAAATAAGTCTGATCGGTCATGTAAGACTCGAAAGAACCCATCTCGCGAGCCGTAGTATCGTTACCGCCAACTTTAATGTTAGCAACACCAACCATAGCACGTTCAGCATCTCGCTTCATAGCCTTCATTCGTCGAGCTACTTGATAAGCCATTTCTGACTTAACACCGCCACCTTTAAGAACACGCTCTTGAGTGCCAGTTACGACAGCATGCTTTTTAAAGATCTGGGTGAAGTTAGACAAACGATCACGAGAAGCTGCTGCTGACGCAGTGGCATCATCACCTTCAATGTGGGCATTGTCAGCTGGATCTTCCAGGACGTCAGTTAGCCAGTCGTGAGCAGTGGCCGTTGATTTACCTTTCTTGCAAGCAGTAATAAAAGGTGTTTCCGTTGGAGAGACATCAAACAAAACGTCTGATAAATCTTCACGGTTACCACCAGTTGCTACTGGTTCATCATATGAGCTATGCGCTCCTACAGCTTGAGTCATTGTATTCTCCTACATTCTATCTTCAATTAAAGATGCGACATCATTGATATGTCCAGTCTTACGAACTGCATCTCGTTTAGCTTTTACGCCACGAGCTTTAGCTGTTTGAGCAGATCTATCCTTTGAAGCACCAGGTTTCTGAAATTTAGGAACAATCTTCTGCTTTTTACTTTCAGCAGATTTGCTACCTTGACGGAAAGCCTTAGCATCCTGAATTAGCTTGACTAAGCGGTGGTCTGTTACCGCTTGAAGATCTTGATCAGTAAACCCATATGCCTCAGAGACAAAGTTACGCATATCTAATAAATCAGCATCACGAACTTTCTCATCTGTCCAAGTAGGGTTACCCTCTACCATCTTCTGGAACTCTTGCTGCATATGATTAGCATGAAGCGTTTGTATCTTCCCTTGCTCTTCAGTAACAGCACGTTGCCCTTCTTCAATAATCAATTGCTGCGATTGTTGAACTTTCTGAGCACGCTCAGAAAACTCTTGTCGCATAGCTGACCACTCAGAAGGGTTTTCCGCTCGAAGGCGGTCCCAGTCAATACTATCATACTCTTGTACAAGTTGCTGCTCAAGTACTTTGCCTAAAGCATCTAAACCTTCTACGCGAGTTTTCAGTTCACCAAGAGCAACATTTCTTTGCTCCTCAAATTGTTTGCGATCATTTTCAATCGCAATAGACTTATTATTGACATGCCCTTGAAGTTGGAAGGATTTGGCCAACTCCTTTAGAGATACTTCTTGAGCTTCTCCATCGACAGTAGCAAGATAGGAAACTGTGCCGTCTTCTGACACTTTAATCTTATCTTCATCTACGCCTAGATAATCAGCTAAAGAGAGATCCTCCTCTTGAGCAATCGCTTCTAAGTCTTCAGAACCTTCATCATCGATAGAATCAGTGTCGTCATCTTCAGGTAGATCAGTAAGATCATCTTCAGATACTACTTCCTCAATCTTTTCTTCAGGTTCAACACTTTCGGGCTCGCTATAAATAGCTTGCTCGATTCGCGATGTAACATCTTGCGCCGTAGAAACGGTAGCAGCCGGATCCATCACTATTCTCCTTTTTCAAGTTGTTTACTGGCTAACTTGCCAGTTTCGATATACTCTTCAAAATGTCTTCGAAGAGAATTTAGAGCATTATGTTGAAGTTTGATATCAAACATTAGCTCTTTATTATCGGTAGGTGTTTGACAGAATGCATCATAAAGTTCTTTAGACTTTTGATCAAAGAAAGGAGCTATCATGCCATCCCAAGTGCGCTGATAATGTTCGCCTTGAGCAGCTTCTATTTCTAGCTTTTCTTTCAGATCATCATTCATTACTCATCACCTTTGCTTGCATTGTTATCAGCTGCTGCCTTAGCAGACATTCGAATTTGCTCACGTTGAACTTCATACCGCTCAGCGGAATCCCAATACTTATATGCAAGCTCTTTATCTGATTTGTCATTCCCAAGAACTGCTTCTGCTTCTTCTAACTGTTGCTTAAGGATTGCAATTTCTGCATCAGTAACTTGCTTTTGCAACGTAAGCTGGTTCTTAGTTGTATCAACTTGATTTTTAAGTTGAACATTCTGTTGCTGAGCCTGGGCTTTTGCCAATTCAGCATTAGCAATCTTCTCCTGTGTCTCTGCAAGCATCTGTTTTTCTTGCTGCTCTGCTTTTTGCGCTGCTTCATTTCTCTTCTGCACCTCTTGTTTGAGCTGTTGCCCTTGAGGAGATGCTGGATCAACAAAGTATTTACCAGCACCTGCTAAGCCTGCATTTTTAGCAAAGTCATTAATAGCTTGGAAAACTTGCTCTTCTTCAACCATAGCTTGAGAAGGATTAGCTAACATCTTCTCTTGGATTAACATGAGCTGACTAACAGCACTCATCTGCTCTTTACGATTACCAGAGCCGGTGCCAACGCGAACTGTTGTATGCTTACGTTTCCGCCAGCTAGAAGGGTCAACTGGTATCCACTGGCCACGGAAACGATAATCCTTAATTACATCTTGGTGCTTAATAGCTTGATCTCGGATCATACGACACAAAGGCTTGATCCCTGTTTCTGCAAATACTCGGACCATCAATCCAACAAGTTCTTCCTTCTGAGAAAGCATCTTCTCAACACCTTCAGAGCCAACTCGATCACCGATCATATTATCAGTAACTGGCCCCTCAGGGCTCACACCCGAGCGGGCTGTACGAACTTGATCAAGATAGTCCATCATCCTGTAAGCGTCGCCATTTAGAGGAGGAGTTGGAAACGGAACGACTGCATCCGCACGCTTAGCTCGAACAACACCGCCAGGGCGTGAAACCATTAAGTCATCCAAGTTTACTTGACCATCTACGGCGATAACACGTTGATTATTTTGAAGATACATATTATCAAAAATGTTACGCCACAAAGTAGTCTTTTGCTCTTGGATCTGCTTAAGACGATCATATATAGATAGACCAAATAGCTTATGGGACATCAAGATCGCAGTAGCACTAATAAACGGAATCTGATCAACTTCCTCTACATTAAGAATGTGATCAGGATTATCTCCACCAGTTACAGTGACTTTAACAAGTTCGGCGACCCCGTCCTCATTAAGATCCATATGCATGTAACACTCAGATACTTCAATTGTTCGTAAAGACGGGTCAGTATTGATATCACGGTTCGGATAAGCCGTTTCATCTTGCATATAAAACCGATACTCACGATCATCTTCATATACCTGTGACGACGGAAGGGAGTCTACAAACTCTTTATCATGACCCATTTCGATAATCTCACCTGCTGTCTTTAGCAATACATGAGATGTAAAACGAGCAGTAGATAAGTCAATAGAATTATGCATTCTATTAACACGAAATTCCTCAGGAGGAACAGATACAACACAAATCTTACTTTCGTCAATTTCTTTTTTGATCTTGATATCAAATAATGGAATTCCACTTTCTTCATCCTGATATTCAGTCAATTGAACAGACTCAAATTCTGGATTAGCAAGAACCATATTTAATTCAAGCTCAGTAAGACCAGTATAGCTTTCAAAAACATCTTCAGTATACTTCTCATAAAAGACTTTGATAAACCCATTCTTCTGCATCAAAGCATCTTTTATGAATTGATGTAAGATTAAGAAGCCCTCATTATCTTTCATCAATATATCATATACATACTGCGACTCTAATTCCGCTTGGAGTTCGTCATCGCTGCTAACCGGATCAAAAGTAACAACTTCATTGTTCTGAGTAAAAGCTTTAACAATCTCGGGCATAATCCATTCAATAGCATCTGCTACATCAGTGGATGTAATTGTAGATCGGCCTTCTACTTCATTGCCATCTGGTTGGCCAAGGTAAGTCGCTAAAGCACGTTGACGATTAGCATCAATGAAATCATTTTCATTACCACCAGAGGATTGTTGTAACTCCTCACCGATGATATTTAATATTTGTCTATCGTCTAGCATCTTCTAGTCCTAGTTACCAAAGCCACGAGATTTAGTCAATTGCACAACAGCAGTTCCAGTAGCTACATGCTGTATTCGACAAGCCGGCAATTGGATAATACGAGTGAAGTCAGCAGTAAAATTACCATCTTCTACGTCGACAAAATTCTCACCGTCAACAGAGATAGCCATTGTAACCTCACCTGATGTAACTTTACCAATCAAAGCATAATCGCCCTGTGCAACAGTTACGTGTTGGCCTGAAGTTAAAATCATTTGAACGCCTCCTTTTTAACAGCCACTTTAGGCTTCTTATTACAGTGATCAGCCAAAAGTTTGTGTTCTTTTGGGGAAAGATACCAAGCAATGTTAATATTGCTTGATAGTTTCTCGAATACTTCAGCTGGTGTTGAGCAAATTTTCTTAGGCATTACATAGCTCTCCTAATATTAATAATCGCATGGATGTCTGTAATCGAAGTACTGAAATCAAATTTGATATAAGGAGTCGAAGTGGCTAATGCTGAATTACTAGCTATATGGCCGCTTTCGCTTTTCGCATCACTTTGAGATAAGTAATCTCCACTCCAGCGCCATACAGTGCCATCGTCCATAACTACGATTCTCATAGTAAGAGACACCTGATTGCTATCTACTCCAGCAATGAGGCTTGCACCAGCAAGGTTGGCATTGACACCGTCTAGTGCAAATGTAGTCTCAGCATCAAGAGTTGCCTTAGTAGCTGCAGTATGATGCAATACATTAAGAGAATCAGACCCATTACTACTAGAGAAGATGGTAACTGGATGAGCAGCTCCAGTATCATTGAATTTAATATTGACTTCATAAACACCAGGATCTTCAAACTCATGTGAGAAAGAAGACAATCCATCCAATACTGTTGACTCACTATCTGGCCATACTTCCTTAATGAGAGGGCCTAATATAGCTGTGCTACCAAATACATTAGCCTTCATATCAACGCTGCCATAGAGAGGATTTAAGTCCACATCGGCTTTGAATTGATTGAAGTTATGGAATGAAGCGAGAGACATACTTACAACTTTACATGCAGTAAAATTAAAACCACCTGAAACGGGGGAATTAATAATCAGATTGTGTCTATTACCGGCAAAAGATTGCATTTGCACATAAAGATTCGCAGGAGCTTTACCAGATATGATGGTATAAGATGCCTCCTCTAAAGTTGTATCGTCAGTAAATTTACCTTGCACATATATTGAGAAAGAATGCCCATTGTTATTGGTAGGGATTATTTCTATTATAGTAGAGAACGAATAAGCTGAGACACTAGTCCCATCAAGCTTAATATCAGCATTAGTAGGGAATGATATAGAATAGCCTTCATCTGAAGAGCCAGAGCCTTCTACTGCGCCGTAGCCTGCTGGATTAACCCATAGCGTCTCGCCATCACCTGTTCCTGGGTATCTAATAAAGTTAATAGCATCTGGGGTAATCAAAGGAGTTATATCTGAAAAGACAGTTGATTGCGGCCCAGAAGTAGAAGTCGCGGCAATACCAAATTTAGCAGGATTTTCAAAAACAGTTCTTAATGCTGCATCTGGCTCAAAGGCTGGATTATTCGGAGCATCAATAGAGCAAATAACTACGTCTGATAAAGATGCGCCAAGGCCAGCCCATATATCACCAGAATTATTATTGTTAATAAAGATCTGGCCAATATTATTTGCTGATACACCAAAACCAGAATCAGTAAGATTCTTACCGTAAACTAATCCCCAGGTCACAGTTCCCCAAGTAAGATTAGTTAATCTTGTGCCAGCAATACGCAAAGAAAAGAAATGCGCTGCAGGTTGAGTATTATCTGCAGGATAGATATTTACAGTGAAAGAAAACGCATATTGGTCATCTGCATTACCGACTGTAATATCAGTACACGGTGGCAACTGAATCATAAAGCCATCAAGGCCAGTTCCTTGAGTTGCCTTAGCATGGTTTTGCTCTTCGATATAAAGGCTTTCTCCAGCACTACCATCATTTGCAATACGAGTAAAAGTATGTCGATCAACTAATGCATTAAACTCAGCAGCAGTGAGCTGATCTGTAGTATTCTTTAAAATTACTGGTCTGGTCATCTCACTACCCTAATGTAAGTGGGAAAGTATATGGGAATTCATTCGACGCTGGAGGTGTAGATTCACCGTCTTCAATCATGCCCCTAATCATACTTCTTATCATAACTTGAATTACTGCTTTCTGCATAGTATGCATGACTTATACCACCATCCTATTTGTCTGTGAATAGTCTAGTTCCTTCTCATATGTATCAGATCCAATAACAGAATTCCCTTCACCTGCACCTACCATAAGATATTGGAGAGCATCTGATACGTGGGAATATCGTCCTTTGTCTGGCTTATCCATATATCGCTCTTGGCCAGATACCGACATACGCTTATACTTATAGCCACCAGCCATTGCTTTACGAATCATATTGGCTTTTGGAGTAATTAAAAATCCAGTATTACCTGCAAAATCTAGGCGAGATAATGTGCATGCTACAGCTTCTCGGCGGAGAATAGTATCATTGGTATAAGTAGGCCAAGCAGTGATGCCTTCCGCTGCCAAGATCTGAAATGGAGTTATCTCATCTGTCTGAGCTCGTTGATCGCCAGCAGGATCAGCATATATCTCGAAATCATGATAGGCATAGTGTTGATTAATATGAGTCTTTAGCAATCGGCCAAAGTTCTTAGCACCCATATCCTCTGTAACTAGCTCATCAAATATAATCCATCGACCTGATGCAGTTTTTTGCCCAAATACAGCAGCAGGAGTAAGCCCAAAATCAATGCCGACAAAAATTTGAATGTTTTTGGTAGGGATATAGTCTTCTTCAGAGTGGTGAATATCATCTTTATATTCTGGGAATACCGGCTTGCCATCTTGTACAAAACCATAATTACCATGAACATAAACATTGATCCATTCTTTGTCTTTACCATCTTGCATATTCGTATAATAGCTAGAAGGCAGATTGCTTACATTTTCCGCTTCCTCTGACACGCCTGAAGGCTGCTTAAACAATCTATAGGACTCAGGCTTATCTACTTCAAATAGCTTATACCACCAATGATCAGAGTCAGGTGGGTTAGTATCCATGATAAGACCATGCCAAGTAGGACCGCCATCTCTCATGTTGGGATATCGGCCTAAACGTCCTATAAGCATATCCATGATAGCTTTAGGAATCTCCCTGGCCTCATTGATCCAGGCGCCAGTAAGTTCCAAGGAAAGCAGCTTCTTAATATCATCAGGCTTATCAAGTGCGCGAAAAAGGAATTCCGCTTGTAGTCTGGTTCCATCTGGAAGATCAATAGAAGTTGAGAACTTCATATCTTTCTTCAAGTAGACGCCAAGTCTTTCTGGGAACCAATCGAAGAAGGTTAAAATTGTAGTATCAACTAACTCACGATAGGTGTTACGAATAATAGCAAACCTGGACTTACGGACGCCATCAACATTAGGACTTTGGCCCATGGCTTTAATAAGCAAATCAGCGACACAGGCTACGGACTTACCGGAGCCAATGGGGCCCATAAGAGCACGCACAAAATGATCATCCAAATGAAATAGCTTCATATTGGGTGATGCAATGTATGTGCTCTCGAATTGGCTCATTTTATACTCTTGATATCTGCTGGCTTAGTATTCTTTGTCTTAGATACAGAATCTTCTGGTAAGACAACATTGAAACTGAAGCCACCACCTGAAGTTGATCCTGCGCCAGGAGATGTAGGCTCTAAGCTGAAAGTAGAGGATAATGAGCGAAGGTAGTCAAATGCAATCTGTCCACCGTTACGGCCTTCCATAGATGAGAACAGTTTATCCGCTGCAGTCGAAAGAGCAGACATACGGCCTCTTCGCCATGCCTTCTTAGCATAACGAGCCTCATCCTCTGGCAAATCTTCCTTATCAATGCAGAGATAATCATAGCATTCATCAAGACTGAGCGCTTTGGCCCTAATCTCAATAACATTCAAATCCTCAGGATCCAAATAATCGAGCTTAAGCTCTCTGTAGTTTGTACTAATTCGCCTCATTGTGGTCCTTAATTCTTAAAAATATAGCAGATTTAGATTACTGATAGCTATAGTCTACTATATATAGTCTATAAAGTAAAGTAAAAGTAGAAAATTAAGGCTAAATTATAAAAACAAAGCCCTATATAACCAATGGTTATATAAACTACAAATATCTTCCGCTAAGATTTCCGCTTGATGGCGCCTAATCTTCATGTGCTGCTTTTATATAGGTATCTTTTGTAGACAGGGGGTTTGCTGTAGAGGGTTTGTTTTTTTTCTGAGATTTTTT
>Ga0255055_10001650_pt1 | contig 16104 bp, 16 predicted proteins | sample JV7_2_27_MG_FD_188633 | JGI IMG/M metagenome (GOLD analysis project Ga0255055, IMG submission 188633) | Seawater microbial communities from Jervis Inlet, British Columbia, Canada - JV7_2_27 | ecosystem: Environmental > Aquatic > Marine > Inlet | place: Canada: British Columbia | collected... | reverse complement strand
AGCCCTGGAATAGAGGGAAAATATCTCGAGTGATCTCTGGAAAAATTGGAATTTCAGCAAAAGTAGATTTTTTTGGAGGTGAGTTTGTAGCCGATATGCTTTCAAAGGCAATAAACGAAAAAATCCAGGAAATTGAGAAGAAATATCCTAAACCTCCACTAAAAAGAAGTGAGCCCAAAACTAAGATTAGATCGAATAAAAAACAAACAAGTAAAAAAAAAAAGAGGTAAAGCTAAATTGAGCAACATTACTATTAGAACCCATCCAAAATTTTCTAATGTTTATATCTCGGGGTTACCACAGAATCCAAAACTTTATTCTAAAAACATAATTCCGGGCAATAAGGTTTATGGAGAGAGGTTAATCGCTTTTAAAGGAGATGAATATAGAGAATGGGATCCTTTTAGAAGTAAATTAGCTGCGATGATATTGGAAAAACCTTCGTTGGAATTCTTGACGAAAGATTTAAGTTGCTTGTATTTAGGAGCATCCTCTGGAACTACAATTTCTCATCTTTCGGACATTCTTTACGACGGAGTTATTTACGGAGTCGAATTTGCTGAACGTAGTATGAGACAATTAATTCAAAACACAGATAAAAGAAAGAACATAGTCCCGTTATTGGGGAACGCTAATTTTCCAGAAAGCTATGCTAAATCTATTTTTACTTCTATCGATCTAGTCTATCAAGACATCGCTCAACCTAATCAAGCGCAAATAGCTATTGAAAATTGTAATTATTATCTAAAAAATAAGGGATTTTTAATTCTCGCAATAAAATCTCAATCAATTGACAGCGTAGAAAAGTCTGAAAAAATTTATATTCAAGAAAAAAAAATTATAGAAAAAGCGGGTTATGTAATAATCGATAGCATAAACATTCATAAATACGCTGCAAATCACATTATTTTAACTGTTCAAAAATGATTTAAAATAGAGGAATCATAATATATATGATTATAAATCTCAATTTACAAAATCAGTTATTTTTGTGTTAGATATTTCCTCGCTGATTATTTTTTTCGTAGTTTCCCAAGATTTTCTAGCGATCAGTGGGGCTTTTTTCTTTTCTATTATCCATTCTCTCAAAAATTCTATAGATCGCGTATCGGAGGGATATCCTGATCCAAAATCCCCGTAATTCTTTTTTAATTCTTCAATAATGCTATCTCTCGTATCTTTTGCAATTATTGAGCTAGCTGAGACGATCGGGTATAAATCATCTGCTTTATGCTTAGATATTATTTTAGTAGGCGAATATTTAAGAAGTTTTTGGATAGATTTCCCAAACCTTGCCTCGTTCACGTCTGCAGCGTCAACATAAATAATGTTGGGCTTTAACGCTTCGATAATTTCTGCCATCTTAATTTCTTCAAGTCTATTCAAAGTAATTCTTTTTTTTTCTCTCGCGTCGATCTCTTGAGCCGAAACGACGATAGTCTTATAATTTTTACATTTATTTTTTATTATTTTAGCCAGCTCAGACCGTTTTTTGGGTGATAATTTCTTTGAATCCTTAACTCCGATATCACTAAGCAATTTTAAATCAGCTTCGAAAAAACACACGCCACTAATTACCATTGGCCCTAATACGGGACCTCTTCCCGCCTCGTCAATACCACAAATAATATCGTGGTTAAATTCCTGATTCTTGAACGAGGTCAATAAATTCCTCTTCGTCATCTATTTTTTCTAAATTTCTAATTTTAACGATAGGAACTTTTATTTTTCTTAACGAATCTGGTATTTTGATGTCGTTATTTACAATGAAGAGAGAATTTACATGAAATAATTTGTTGAACTTATTTAAGCAGTTAAGACTAAGTTCGTTAATCTTTTTATCCTCTTCTGAAACGCCCGAAAAAAGAGGGTACACATTTCTTTCCTTATTATCGTCAGAAACTTTGGAATATAAAGATAATTTAAACGGAATTGGGCTATTTTTGTACCAATAAGAACAAACTCCAATGTCGTCTAAGACTGCTTGAAGGTGGGTTTCAAAAGGATTACGAGCGGTATACTCTCGGGGTTCTTTCCAATCAATTTCAAATTTGAAATTCCATTCAAAAAGATTAATTTTCCTAAAGAGATCTTTATTTTCTAGAATATTTGATAGTTTTTTAGCGACTTTTTCAGAAGGTCGCATACTTTCATTTTCGTAAGCACATACGGTACGTTTTGTTACCCCAAGTAACTCTGATAATTCCTTTCGTGATATCTCTTGCTTTTCTCTAATGAATTTCATAACATTCCCGTTTAAAAACATTATACCGCCTCCTCTTCTTGCCAGAATGTAGGGATATAAATCTTTATCAATTATGTTTTCTAAAGTTGTTAAAGTAATGAAGGGTAGACCGTCTCTAATATAAATAGTGTTGTCTTCTAATTCACTGTACCGATTTTTAATCCCTATTAATAACGGTTTAGATTTTAGCAGCAAAGACAATGATTTAATATCGTTAACTATTTCAGCGCTTATATTATCGATGTTCGCAAAAACTTTCACGCTAAATATAAGATCGTTCTTTTTGACGAGTAAATCAAAGCAAAATTTGTTTTTTTTATTGCAAAAATTATCTAGCATGAATGTTTCAAAATTTGCTTTTTTTAACAAATCATCAATTTTTTCAAGTATAGTACCATTCATTTATTCCCAAATCTAAGAAAGCTAAATAGTTTAATAAAATTTTTTTATTATATATAAAATTTAAGCATGATTTACTTATTTAATAAAATGACTCGTAGATTCCGGTTTGTACATATGGGGGGTTTTATTTACTCGTAAGTTTAAGGAAATTAGAATCTGTAATTATACCTATGAATTTTTTATCCTCTTTAACTAACACTGCTGGATAATTTATTAGTAGATTTGAAATATCTTTTACATTCCAATTCTTTTCTACTTCTGGAAACGGCAGTTCTTTAATGTCCGTTACTTTTAGCTTTAGAATTATAGGATCGTCTGCTATGTACTCCTGAATCTTTTTAGCCGTAATACTTCCATAATTATGATTATCCTCAATAATTGGGATTTGGGAGATGCTGTATTTTGTCATCAGCTCTACGGCTTCTTTCACAGTTGAATGTGGATTTATGAATATAATTTCGGGAGTAAGAATGTCTACGGCATGTTTTATGGATCGTTTACGAGTTATTCTTTCATTTTCTAAGAATTCATAAATTTGTTTAAACTTGGAGTAGGGGGGATCCATGGTCCCATTTTCTATTCTTGATATCGTAGACTGAGAAATGCTTAATTTCTCTCCCAAGATTTTTTGACTAATGTTTAAACTCTTTCGTAACGTTTTAATTTCCGAAGGATCGGGTAATACATCCATTTTAAAATCCGTAAAGCTTAATTATTATAATTTATGAGCATATTTCATGCAAAACATGCATATTATTATCAATAATTATTTATAAATGCCATTAATTTTAAAGACACATAATTAAAATAACTATTTATATAATTCACATAGAGTTTATTTAAAATGTTGAAAATTACACAAGCGAATTTTTTACCGATCGAAAAAAGTGAATTTCCGGAAATATGCGAGCGGAAAGGCGTGGGGCACCCCGATAGCGTGTGTGACGCAGTAGCTGATGCATGCTCGAGAGCACTTTGTGTGTACTATTTGGAAAATTACGAAAGGGTTTATCATCATAATGTTGATAAAGCAGCATTAGTTGGCGGAACTGCTAAACCAGAATTTGGTGGAGGCTTAATAATTCAACCACAATATTTTTTAATAGTGGGAAGAGCAATAAATCAAATCCTCACTGAATGTGGAACTGAAAGTAAATTAGAGTACATACCAGTTGCGACTATTTGTATTGACACCCAAAGAAAAGTTCTCGGTGAAATTTTTAGAAATCTTGACCTTAGTAGAGACATTCAATTCGATTATGCCGTCCGACCTGGATCTATAGACTTAACTGGAGTTTTTGATGACTCCCACCACACAGACGACATACCACTTTCAAATGATACGAGCTTTGGAGTGGGTTATGCACCCTATTCAGATGTAGAAAAGATAACATTAGAAGCTGAATATTTACTTAACTCAGATAAATTCAAAAATAAATGTAAAGCTTCGGGAGAAGACATTAAAGTTATGACGGAAAGACTCGGTAATAAAGTAGGAATTACTGTAGCAGCTGCTATGGTTAGCAAATACATCAATGACACCGATGAATATATTAATTACACAAATCAAATTAAAGACGCTGTTTTAGATTTGGCGGCTAAAATCATCCCCGAACGCGAAGTCACTTGCCAAGTAAATGTGGGAGATAAAGTCGAAAAAGGAATTCTTTATCTTACAATAACTGGAACTTCAGCTGAAGCTGGAGATGATGGTGAAGTAGGAAGAGGTAATCGATCGAATGGGATTATTACTCCTTGTAGACCGATGAGTTTGGAAGCAGTATGTGGAAAAAACCCGATAAACCATGTAGGCAAGTTGTATAACATTCTAGGAACAGAAATGAGTAGAGAAATCTATAAAAGAGGAGAAGGAGATATTTTGGAAGCACATGTAAAATTACTTTCCCAGATTGGACGCCCTATTACTGATCCTTGGGTGAATTCGATAGAACTGATCCCTGCTGAAAATGTGAACTTTGCGAGCATTAATAAAATAGCTCAAGAAGTTTCTGAAGAGATGTTAAGCAAGGAGTACTTTATTGACTTACGGAAGCGTTTGATTGAAGGAAAAGTTCAAGTTTATTAATTTTGAGTGCCGATCAGTAACATTTTTTTTTATTCTTTTTATATTAATTACTGAGAGCTATATTTTATGAATAATTACTTTATTTTTATATTGAAAGAATTAAACAGTTAAAAATGATTTAGTGACACAAAATTGGGATTAGATAAGTGGATAAAAACAGAAGTATCTGAAAAAAAGCCTGAGAAAAAAGAAGAGGCAAAATCAACGAGGAAACCTAAAACTCAGCCGGTAGAAAAGAAAGGTGAAAAAGAACCAATAAAATTAACAAAATTTGTTCTTATCTGCTCTAAACCAAAATGTAAATACAAAAAGACAATAATGAAAAAAGAATTATCAGAAAAAGATCGCATTTGCCCTCGGTGCAAAAACGAAATGAAAGTTCAGTAAAAACTAATTAGTAACATCTGTTTCAAGAATGTTGCTATTTGAAAGATTGTTTGGATCGAATTGTGCTTCGCAATTTGGGCATCTGTCTTTTGGTTTGCAGTATTTCAAGATTAAATAAAGTATAAAGCCTAAGCCAGCCGTTAGGATGACTGAGAAGCAAAGTATTTCGTGGTAAATATGTTCAAAATTCTTCCTTCTAAGAATGACATTTTGTTCGCATGTTGGGCAAAATACAGTTTTTTTCCCCGTAATAACCAACTGTTTTTAGTTACTTTGTATAATTAAATAGGTAAATTGTCATTTAATTATTTTATGGTAATTAAAAACGAGGGCGATATCACTGGTTTAAACAATCTATTGGATTTTATTAAGATATAACAAAAAACAGAAGTCCAGAAATAACATTTATCTTAACTTAATATTAATAATGTTGAACTTTATATCATATATAATTCTTCTTAAATAATTAAGAAAAGTGAATGCATAAAAAATGCCGATATGTTATCATTGTGGAACCGAGAACCCTGAATTATTTGGTTGTTCTAAATGTGGCCAATCTTATTGCTCAATACATAAAAATCCTATTGATCACGAGTGCAATATTGTCGTAGAGAGCTTGAGTTTTACGTCTCATGCGGCACCACACTTGACTCCTCAATATGCTGCTCCATCACATACAACTCCGCCATTTACAGAACAAAGTGGTTTAACAGAAACCATCACACGAGGAACAACTGATGGAACTTATACGTGGTATCGTCAAGAGCAAGCAGTACCGGAAAACGCTTTTGATCCTGAATCGGGCATTAATTTTAAAGGAATATTATTGGCGCATAAATCTGAATTACTTCATTTTATAATTGGATGTACCTTAATTTTTCTGATTGGATTTATTTCATTCTATAATCAGATTATCGATTCGGGTTATATATGGGCTCTATTTATGCTAGCTGGTTTTTATATGACTGCTTTTCTTTTCCACGAATTTGGGCATCGTCAAGTAGCAATACATTTTGGTCTTCAAACAAAATTTCGTTTACTTACATTTGGGATGCTTATAACGACTTTAAGCCTTGTTATGGGCTTAATTAGTTTAATAAGTTCATCAAGCACATTTCCAATGCTAGCTCTCCCTGGAGCAGTCGTAGTATTAGGGTTAGATAAGATAAACAGGAAAACGGGACTGTGTAAAGCAGCAGGACCAATAGTTAATTTGATTTATGGTTCGATTTTATTAATTATATCACTACTTATACCTAATACATTCTATCCTCTGAATTTTTTCATTGGTTATGCATCCTACTTCAATTTCATGCTTGGAGCTTTTAATATGATTCCTATCGGAATATTAGATGGCCAAAATATATGGAAATGGAATAAAAAAATCTATGTCGGCTTAATAAGTTCGTTAGGTCTTATGTTAATATTGTCCTTACTTCTCATTAATTCACCAGTAGGACTATACATCTAATTTTCTTACCTTTGAATAGTGTTTAAAGAATTGTAAAGAAATTAATAAGAAAAATTATCAAGGATCGAAATTTTAAAAATGTAAGAATGAAAAATAAAACTTAAAAAGAAGTACAATATAATTTTTAGAAGGTTTATAAACTATAAGGAATATTTCATGACATTCTGCAAACATTGTGGGGAAAAAATAAACTTCTTACCATTTAAATGCAAGTATTGCGGAGGAGCTTATTGTAAAGAGCATCGTTTACCTGAAAATCACCAATGCACTTTCGAACTAAAACATGTCCCGAATACATTTTCAGGCTTAGGAGAAACACCATCAAAAAGTGGTTCTTCGCGTAGAACTTCAAGGAATTTCAAGAAATATATGAAAAGACAAGATAAGCAGAAGCAGAAAACCACTAAACTTTATAAAAGTTATAATTTTGAACCTACTCAAAATAACGGAACGAAAATCTTAATTATAGCGATAATTGTTTTGTCCATTGCGAGTTTCGTAATAAATCCCCTGTTTTTAACCTTAAGTAGGTTTAGTTTTTTAAATTTTTGGTTATGGACTTTTGTTACGTCAGTATTTGTGAGTTATATTTCTGATTTGTTTGGATTATTTTTTCTATTTATCCTCATACTTTTTTTCTACATGATTATTAAAAATATTGAAAAGGCTTTTGGAACAAAATTCTTATTGCGCTTGTATTTGACTTGCGCATTATTCTCTGGTTTGGTTTACTTTATATTATGGATTATATTGGAGATATTCTTAATACCTCCTGGGTTTGGAATAATAATTCCCTATGGTCTAGCCTCAGGTGCTTTATTGGGTGTCATCTGCTTCATGATATTTATAAATTGGAACCGGCAAATGACATTTTTAATTTTTTTTATGCCGATAAGGATGAAAGGGAAAACCATAATAATCGTTTTAATATTAATAAAGTTAATTCCCGGTATACTGTTTGCTATTGACTATCCTCCAGCCCTATTAATTTATCTTCCTGATTTGGGGGGAATCCTCGCTTCATATCTCGTTTATAATTACAAATTGAAAAATCGATAGTTATTTATGATATTGTTATAACTCAAATCCGAAAAAAATATCAACGAATAAACGCTATTTTTTTTATCATTATTGATTTATCTATTAATTGAGTTTTATTAATGCCAGAAGAAGAGTTATCAAAAATAATTGAGTTAAATGAGGATTTAATTGAAAATAACGATAACTTAGCAGCTCAAAATAAAGAGATGCTCATAAAGCATAATATTCGTTCTTTTGATGTCGTTGGAGCTATAGGAGCTGGAAAAACAGCGCTTTTAGAGTCAATTTCTAAGAGGATTTCTAAAAATAAAAGAGTCTTAGTAATAAACGGAGATGTAACTACGAGAATTGATGCTGATCGTATAGAGAAACATGGTGTAAAAACCATCCAGATAAACACTGGCAGGGAATGTGCCTTAAATTCTTATCACATTTCTCAAGTGATAAAGAATTCGGATTTAAGTGAATATGATGTAATTTTTATAGAAAATGTAGGAAATCTTATATGTCCTTCAGATTTTATCTTGGGTACTGATAAAAGAATAGTCGTTGTGTCTATTACGGAAGGACCATGGGTTATTCGAAAGCATCCGATGTTGTTTAAATTTTCAGATGTAGCTATTATTAACAAAGTTGATCTGATCGATGTGATAGATGTAAATATTGAAGATATGATTAAAGATGCATTAGAAATAAATCCGAATATAAAAATATTTACAACCAGTGCAATTACAGAAGAAAACATACCTGAATTAATAAAGGAATTATTCTCCGATTAATTAGTAGAGATTGGTAATAGATTGATAAATTTTAAATATAAGAATAATAATAAAGTAAAAAATAATTTTTATTGAAGGTGTTGAAATATCAGTCTAAGGCAATATAATACCGAATTAGGTTCATTAATTGATAAAATTGTTAAAGTTTATCTTGATAATGATAAATTTTTCGTAGGACAACTCAAAGGAGTTTCAGAAGACAGTAATCTCATTCTTACAAATGTTAAAAATGAAAAAGGTAAAGTTTTCCCAAAACTAATGATTAGGAGTTCGTATTATCATTATGTAACTGTTGAAGAAGAACCGTTTCCTATGGCCGCATTAGCAGACAGAATTGCAACAATTTTTTCAAAAGGGCATGTAAATTACATTGAAGATCAAAACATTATTTCTATTTTAAATGGGAAAATTATCGTAAATGAAGACGGTGTGAGAGGTACTGGCCCTTCTGCCGATCGCGTGAAAAAAATTTACGACCAATTTAAAATCGATTTAGACAAGGAATAAGTAAATCTATTTTTTTTACTTATGCTGTTTCTTTTTTTCTTTTAAAGACTTCCAATAAGTTTTTTAAATCAATATCTTTAATTATATTTTTTAATAGTGCTTTTCCTAATGGCGTTATTTTTAATATATTTTGATCTTCGATTTTCCTTAAATAATCGTTATCGATTAAAAATTTCATATCAGTATTCCAAACTTCTTTAAAAATATCTTTTAGGTCATTCAGGTCTAAATTATCATCCAATTCTTTGCTAAGCGCAAGGATTAGAACGAGAGTTCCGTATTGTGATGGAGTAACTCTATCATCTTTTCCTTCAGAAGTTAAAATGTAATAATTTTGATCTAAGAACTTCGATTTAATAAATTCAAACCCTACCTTATTTAAATTTGAATAAACAGCGCTTATCACCTGCTCAAAATCCAAGTTCTTAGTTAAAATCAGGAGATCTTCTTCTCTAATCATTTTTTGAGGGCTTGTTAGAACAATTTTAGCAATATTTTTCACTATTTCTTCAAAATTCACAGGTTCCATTTGATCTCTCATCATCTCTCATTTACTTTTATAATTTTCAAATTATCGATATCTTTTTTCAACTCTAAGTTTGACATAAGCAATATAATACTTACGTCAGATAAATTTTCGTCAGTTTCAAATAAGGGTATAATTTTCCTGATGGTTCTATATATTGAACCACCTTTAGTATTATATACAGGAAGAATAAATAAATTTGAAAAAATAATATTTTTTGAATTTAACAGAACTTTAAACGAGATAAAAAAACTAATTATGAAAAAAATTTTTTCAGGAGTAGTTAAATTCTCAAAATTTACTCTAATTTTGGATTTTCTTGTGAAATCCGTCTTTATCAGGAAAGCAGTGTTCATTTGGTTTGTAACAAGGTTAAATTGTACTTGGAGTTGAATTGTTTTTAGAAACTTATTCGTAATATCTTCAATTTTTTTAATAAGATTCTCAAAAATACGAAACTGTTCAAAAAATTCTTCGATTTCTTCTTCATTTGCGTTAATATTTAATTTTTCATCGCTAATTCCAAGGATAGCGTCAATCTCTTTAAACTTCTCTATCATTATGGGCATATTACTTAGAAAGTTTTCCTTATTTAAATTGGTGGGAAACGATAAATTATCTAGTTCAGATTCAACTTTTAATATTTCATGTTCAATCTCTAAATATGGTCTAATAGGTTGTGAGAGTAATTCTTCAGTCTTTCCAAATTGAATTTCTTCATTTTCCCTAAGTTCCTTTTCATAATTCTTTTGAGCTTGTCTCAATCTTTTCTCTTCTTTGTTTATGGTTTCTAAAATTTCTTCATAATCATTTCTGTAAATTTCGTAATTTGGTAATAGCTCTTCCAATTCTGCTTGTGATTGTTTTGCTCTTAGCCTAATCTGGTTACTTTCATATTGAGTATCTTTTGCCTTTTTTTGAAGGGCTCTAATCTTCTCTGAATTCGTTAAATTTGTTTCAATACCTAACCTTAAAAATGAATTATCTTCATTTTCTGTTTTTGATCCTTCTAATTGTCTAGTAATTTTATTAATTTGATCAAAGCAATTTTTTTTAATTTGAGATTGTTCTTGAATTAAGATTTTATAAGTTGTTAGATCTTTCTTGATTTTATCAATTTGATTTTTACGTTGAAAATAATCTTCTTTGATGTAGGACAATTTCACCTTATTATTATTTATAGATTCGGTCAAACTTTTCATTAAATCTGCAATCGCTAAGATATCGCTTGAAGATTTACGAATTTTTGATAATTCTAACTCTTTGGACAGGGTTTTCTTTTTTGCTGAGAAATAAATTAACTTAAAGAGGGTGTACAAAATTTCTATATTTTGACTAAATTTTAAGTAGATTTCTAGATTATTTTCAACGATCTTCCTATAACCTGATAGGAGGTTGAGTATTTTCGTAAAATTTGTTAAGCCAGATAAATTATTTGATTCGTTTGAAATTACTTTAATAATTTTTTCTACTGGAATTAAATCCAGATTTTCTTGAATCTGAAGATAATCATCACCATAATATTCGTGGAATTGATTAAGCTTAAATTTTCCTTGTACTAAAGTAAATTGATCTTCGATAAAAATCTTATTTTCCCCTACTTTAATCTCAGTTCTATTTTTATTAATGAGTAGAATCACTCCGCTTTAATATTTAATCACTTTCAAAATGATCCTTAAATTTGTCATATTCTTCTTTTCTTTTTCTTTTTCTTTCTCTAATTAATTCTATTGGGTCTGCACTGGAATCATCGAGAGTAACATGATGTTCATTAGATCTTTTATCCATTTGTTTTTTAAACATCTCGATTTTTTGAAAGATTTCTTCTGTTATTTCAAGTGTTTTCTCGTTTTCCGTATCACCAATGTCAGTCAATTTTTCACGCTTTTGTTTTCGCAAAATTCTTTCGAATTCTTTATTTGATAATTTTAAATAACTATCATAAGATTCTGTTTGCTCTTCTTGTTGTTTTTTTAGTTCTTCAATTTCTTGTCTTTTTTTGGTTTTTTCCAAGAGTTCTTTCTTCGATTTTAATTCTTCTCCAGTTAGTTTGTGTTCAATCGATTGAATGAATTTAATATAGGTTATCTCAGGTGTAATATGAAACTGTCTTTTAAAATCTTCGATTATGAAAGGTTCTACATTAGGGGGTATTGTAGCCAGTTCCTTTTTTAATTTGTTCTGTAAATTTATTTTATAGTATTCTCTCAGACTGTCAACAGATTTTAGAAAAAGGGTGTTCTGATTCAAAGAATCTATTAAATCAAGCCATTCTTTAATGCTAACGGAAGGAATGTGGGTAATTCTTTCAATTATTTTACTAATTTTTTTATTTTCAATTAAAGATAAGCCAATCTGTGTAAGATATTCATTGTCTAAATCAATGATTTTCAGTCTATCATTAATCGATTGCTTGTATTTATTGATTAAATAGTTTTTTAACTTTAAAAATTTGTTAATGTTGTGATTTGAGACAATCTTTAAATTTTCATTTATTTTTTCTACTAATTTAGTTAATTGTGCGAAATCGTTTAAAAATAAATCGTTTCCGTCGTAAAATGAAGCTATGTGTTGCTCAGATTCTAGATCTTTTACGAGGTTTGATACTTGGTTGACCTTTCCTTGTAAAATTTTAATGGGAGCGGTTAGCTCCTTTATCCTTTCAAGGTTAAATAGTTCTGTTTCCATTTTATCAAGTAAATTAAATTTTTTATTAAGTAATTAAAAAAAAGATACTAGATCTCTGGAGGACCTTTCATATTACGTTTTTCCTTATTATGTTTCGAAGATTTTAAAAAAATTTTCTTTGAATCGCTTAAATTATCTTGTCTTTCAACATGGATAGCGGTCCCTCCCACTAATTTTAGAGAATTGTAAAATAAATCGTAAGTTAAACGTTCTGTGTTAATAGCTTTTAAGAGTGAAACTTTTGTTCCTCTTTCAATATCTGAGCCTGAAAATCCTATTGTAAGCTCTAGCAATCCCTTGTTTTTATTATTTTTATTGATTTCATCCCAAAGTAGAGTATCACTAAACTCGGAAATTTCATATCCTAGTTTATGCGTAAGATTACTATGTATCTTTTTAATCATCTCGTATTCTTCTGTTAAATTTGAATAAATTGAGTCATCAATACCAATTTTCGCAATTTTAACTTTAGCAAGGAATGATTCAATTATTTTTCTTCTTAGATGATAATCTGGGAATTCAAAGCTAAAGTGAAACGTGAACCGCCTCCAAATTGCTGAATCTAATTGATTTTGATGATTTGTTGCCCCAAATATTGCTAAGGGTACTCCTTCATAATTTATTCTATCAATTACTTGTAAAAATGAAATAACGGCTCGTTTGATCTCACCTACTTCATGAATATTTGACCTTTCGGAGCCTATAGAATCTATTTCATCAAAGAATAGGATAAAATTACCTCGTTCCTTTGCTATTTCTGCCGCAAGATCCACAACATTCCTGATTTGTTTTATCGTATCTCCTAACAAAGGAGAAACTAACCTATCAGTTTCTACTACGCATAAGGGAATATTGTAATGTTTTGCATACCCTCTCGTAAGAGATGTTTTACCTGTACCTGGAGGGCCATACAAGAGAACAGTCAAACTAGGGTTGAGTTTTGCTCCCTTTAATCGTTTACTAAATTCATAGTATTTCTTCAAAGCTTTAAAGAAGTCGTGTAAAATCTCTTTTTTATTCTCATTACCTAGAATATCATCGATTGATTCTTGTATTGTGGAAGGAAAATACACCGCTCCATATTTGCCTAACCTATTTTTAATGACATCCTCGGTAAAAGTTATCTCCTTGTCTCCATCTTCTTTTGAATTACTCATTTTTCTCATCTCTTTTTATTCTAATTTAGTTATTTTTTCTTTCTTTATCAAATTTTTCACAAAATTCTGCTATTTCTAAGATAAAATCTTTAAGGTTATCGATTTGAGAACCAATGAAGTTAAAAATTTCTTTTCTGTATTGCGGAGAATCCCGTATTTTCATTTTATCAATACCTAGATAGTTGGGAAAACAGAGAAGCTTCATCAAATAAGGTAAAATCTTCTCATTTGTTTGTAAATCCTTAAAGATAGGATAGAAAATGTTTTGGTCTGACAATTTCCACTTCAATATACCCATATAAATCAAAAAAGCAAAATTCATTGAAATCCAATTTATTAATTCCCTCGATAAAAAACCTCTTCTCTGAGAAGAGAAAGCTAAATAATAGAGAAACAAGCTTTCATTGCTTAGTTGAGGTATTAATCGTATTTTTCCATCGGATTGTGAATTTTTTCGTAAAAAATTATTTTCTGTTAGTAAATCTACTAAGTCCTCTCTTGGAACAATAAAAATTCCGTCTATTATTCGCAATCCAAATCGTTCAGAAATTTGTTCGATAGCTTCTTCTTCTGCATTTGCTATGGAATCAATATATGGATCGAATACTTCAGATTTTAATATCATAGGCAGTTCTTGGTTTTCTCTTTCAGGGAATTCTCCGAAATTTGGATCCAAATTAAAGAGTGAGGTTATATTATTAATGATATTATAAACTTTAGGGGAAATTCCCGGAATTTCAAACAAATCAGAGGATTCTAATTTTTCTCGGTAATAAGTATGTGGTTGGAGCATATGTCTTTGACAATCGTACAAATCTGAAGAATAACCTAATAATTTACTATAGATAATGCTTAAATTTCTACCTCTCGGGAGGAGCCGTTCTTCAATGAACTTAACTAAAACATATAAAATGGTGTTTTCTAAATTTGCTTCGTCTGGGTTAGTGATGTGTAACAAAACATTCAGAGCCCCGACTGATTCGTATAAGAATTCAATAATATAGTCCTTAATATCAAAAATAGGTATTTGATTCCTATATTTAACTAAGAAATCTTTAATAATTTCATATATATTTGACCTGTACATTGCAGAAAACTCTGATAAAGCTCTCACTTTTCTAAAATTTCGTTTTTCTTCTTCTTCTCGGATTTTATCTAGAATTTCTGTATCTAAAAGGAGATCGGCATCCAAATCAATTATTATCCTTCTCGTTTCTCTTAGAATTGGGCGCATATGAGTTAAAAATGTAAGGTACCTCGGCAAGATATCTGTCCACTTCTCCCTTTTTCTCCCACGTCTAACATTCCTTGTCGGTTTTTTTTTATAACTCATAATTCTCACTCAATTTATCATTGCTATTAACTTTCGTCGTAACCCACTAAGATTTCTGTGAAAATATTCGAAATTTCTACGAAAATTGGTATTTCTACTCTTACAAGTTGACCAAGAACCCATTTATTAACATCTTTAATCAAAAATCGTATTTGATTATGGATTTTTTTATTAATATCTGAATCAATTATTTTAGATAACCATAGTCCCCCCCCTAATCTGTAAGCAATGATTTTAATTAGAGGTTCGAACAACGGTTCTAAAACTTGTCTCATCATCCAAGATTTAGGAATTACACTCATTGTATCTGCATTGTAATTAGGATCGTTAAGGATGGGGTTTGTTTCATCTACTGATAATTTAGGTAGAAAACTTAACAGCAGAATTAATGCAAAAATGGCCGAGATACCATTCAATGTATAAGATCCACCAATCTTATCTAAATCATCCCTATTAGTGGCCACATTCGCTAAGAACATACATATAAATACGTTTCTATCAAATGCTTCAGAAACGTACGTATATCCTAATTTTTCGTCTAGTATTAAATATTTCTCTTCAAGTATTTTAATAATCTTTTCCGGAAAAGTGTAAAAAGTGAATATTTTTTCTTCGCTTTTTCTAACGTCTTTTTCTATAATTAATTCTTTTGACACGAGACCAAATAATTTAACCAACTCTTCAAGTTGACTTTTAATATAGTGTCGAGGCTTATTTGGGTCGCCAAACATAGCATAAAATTGATAATCAACAATATGAAAGTCATTTCTTTTACTAAAAGCTTCAACCATTCTATCAATTACAGGTCCTTGAGTTCCCGTAGCAACAGCTTTAGCTTTTGATGACACGAATCCGTTTAACAGCTCGTTTATGATGAAATCCTGTTCGTGAGTACGAGATTTTATTATCTTTTGAAATGCTTCAGAAAAATCGTTTGTGTTTGGGAAAAAAGCGTTTTGAATTTTGTCGTCAATGGATTTTAAAAAAATTTCACCATTATTTTTAGGAAAATGAAGCCTCATATTCTTTAACCTTTGTTTTAAAGCTTCCTTTGCACCAGGTATGTTTTCCACGTCTCGTTTTTCGAGTTCATCAATAGCTTTTTCTAAGCCCCTCTCAAAGCCTTGAAGCAGTTCATACCAAGTGCTTTCTTGATTTCTTTCCATTTTGTTCACCTTAATGGTATGGTTTTTTTCAGTTTCACCAATTTAACTCTTGTTTTATTCTCTTTAATGCATTGATTAATGGCGTTACAAGTTTTTTATCATAAATATTAGGAGACGCTACTCCCCTTTGGGCTTTCCAACCCATTTGGATACCTTCACCTATTTCTCTCTGTCCATATTTTAATAGACTGCTTAAGTCTCGCATCCACCAATAAAATCTTAGCCATCGCTTATTAGGATTATCTTTAGCGTGAATAACTGCTAGTGCTTTCCACTCTCCCATTAACCACTTCACAGTTATACCACTTACTGGCAA
>Ga0255055_10001649_pt1 | contig 16104 bp, 12 predicted proteins | sample JV7_2_27_MG_FD_188633 | JGI IMG/M metagenome (GOLD analysis project Ga0255055, IMG submission 188633) | Seawater microbial communities from Jervis Inlet, British Columbia, Canada - JV7_2_27 | ecosystem: Environmental > Aquatic > Marine > Inlet | place: Canada: British Columbia | collected... | reverse complement strand
TTCCCTCATACCTGCCATCCCAGCTACAGGGCTCTTGATTCTTACCCTGACAGGACTGACTCCTGCTGAACATACCAGCCTTCCTTGGACACACATCCGTACGTGAACCTCTCGATTCATACGGCTCCTGCCAGCCATTCTCTTGAAACCTCACGGTCTCAAGCCGACGCAGAAAGAAACCCGGTTCCTCCCAGTTACCTGGTTGACCATCGCTTGCCGCGAGCTGGCTCATCCCCTTCGCTCCAGCCCCATTACAGGGCCTTCAACACTAATACAGGATGATCCGTCCCCTGCATGTGCTTCGATACTTTCCCCCTTCGTGGATCTCACTTATAGGGTTTTCTCTTAACATCACATGAAGAGTTCCCACGTTCCACGCAAAAGCCTAACTCAGAGTCACGCCATCTTTACGCCGGAGGCCGCTTAGGCAGTAAACAGGTTGCCCCTAAACTTATCCTGGACCCAATATAGAAGCCCAGTTTTGACCTCGTCCATATTCTTTCGACGCCTCATCGAATGGTTCGCTTGCGCTCGTCTCTCTGAGTCCTACCTGCCGCGATCTTATGCCGCGACTTTTCCTCAACGCTCACCACCATGGCTTTTGGCCACAGCAGCTTGAGGTGGTTTGAAGCCTGCTCCTGCAAGCCGGCTCCGAGGGGCCCACCCTCATCTTTTGCGCAGTTACGCACACTTTATAAAAAAGTACGCTCGTGGCGCAGTACATTGAGAATACATGCATTTTGGCAAAATTCCAGATATGTTATGGTTATCTCAGGTTTTTGAAAACGTCAATATCGCTGATACGTTGGAGATAATTTGGGGGAGAATTTAAGACTTGAAATCCCCTATAGATAGAGTTGGGCAGGCTCCGCGAGCTACACCCTACGGGCTCGCTCGCCGCCCCAACATCTATCTACAGGAAAGGTACCAGATATCTGGATTCAAATTGTGTTGAATGAACTGCATGTTCATTCATGACAAAAAAAATCTAACACCGTGTTTATCAATGGATAATAGGAAGCCTTACCGGAAAATGGCAGGCCTATTATTACATATGGAGCTGGCGCATGTTTGTGCGTAGCTCCATATGTACTAATAAATACGTCTCACTATAATTCTTATTGATTCGGTGGAATCGGCCCTCGAGCACAGTTAGCTTCATAGCGTCTTGTCCGATATTTATATAATGCTTTATACCATATTGTGCACTCGGTGTCTGGCACTTGAAATTGAACTTTCCGTTCATACTGTCGAGTCCAAACCGATGGGGTGGGACTCTGGTTTTCCAATTCAAGACAATCACAACTCTCTTCAGGGCATGGTTTCTGTTCATCTGGATATGCAGCATTCATATGAGCCTCAATCGCATCGTCTTTATCAACATTGGAGCAATCGCCAGCCTCTGCAGTATCTATAATTTTAGTTTCAACTTCATATCTTGTTATTGGACAATCATCTGCACAAGACATAATTGTACTCCTTTCATGAATGATGGTATGTTTATGCTATTATTCATTTCCTTCTGGAAAAATAAGTAATTTTGGCTCTGCGTCAAGAGAAAATATTAAATTCAGGGGGATTGTGTTTGGAGAGATATTATGGGAGCTAAATATCATCGCAAGTTTTAAGAGGGTGTTTGTTTTATAAAACAGACAGGAGAATGCTTATCGAAATTGATATTGGATTTGATTTTTTCTACCTTTGGATTTGGTCATTTTACCAGAAACCCAAAAATCAGAGCAAAAATCGAATGAGATTATGGAAATAGAGAACCGCTTGAGGTCAGTTGGATTAGTCAGTTCAGAAGTAATTTATGTGCATATATATTCAAATCGAAGGGATTTTTCAATGAAAATACGGATTCTCGAAACTGGTGATATATTGAGATAATCAAAGGTTTCAAAATTTACGAAATAATTGCATATACCAAACTGATACATGCACCCTATCGGATTTTTTGGCTTGATGTCAAATCGGAGTCCCGAGATATGCGGCTTCAGGCAAATAAAAAGGACAAATCCGTGTTCCAGATTCACCCTATTTGAGTTGTGATTACAAACTGATATCCAAAAAGGATTTTGATAGAATTTCGGTCAAATTATGTTGGCATTTCGTGGCCGCGCCGCCCTCAGAAAAAAAGGATATCACAGATTTTTAGGCGCTTCGAAAAGCTTTGATTAGTTGGAGATACATCAGGTTTTAGAACTGCTTAGAAACCTGTGATATCAGCAGATACCAGCAGTTTGACCTAATTTGGCCTGACCACCATATATAGTGGTAGGCTATCATTTATCATATCCACAGAAATAATATTTGACTCCCAGCAACTTGATGATATATATGATGATAAAATAACCTGAACTTCCTATTCCACCTGACCTGATGCCCAATTTCATTCGTTGAAACATGCAAGGTCCTGCAGTTAATATCGCACTTCTCTGATCTATCTGCATTTTCATCTTTAACCTTTTTTGAAACCTTTTAAAATGAGGGTGATCCCATGAGCGAAGAGCGTATCAAGCGCAAACTCAGTGGTATCCTTAGCGCTGATGCTGTTGGCTACAGCCGTCTCATGCAAGAAGATGAAGCATCAACTATCCGCACCTTAGAGGACAGCAAAGGATTGATGAGTAAACTTATCGAGCAGTTTAGAGGAAGAGTCGTGGATGCACCCGGCGACAATCTGCTGGCTGAGTTTGGCAGCGTGGTGGATGCCACAGATTGTGCAGTTAAGATTCAGCAGGAGCTAAAAACCAAAAATGCTGAGATACCGGAAAACCGCAGGATGGAGTTTCGGATAGGTATTAATCTGGGCGATGTGGTCGAAGAAGCCGATCGCATATACGGCGATGGGGTTAACATTGCCGCTCGCATCGAAGGGCTTGCAGAACCAGGAGGGATCTGTATTTCAAGGACTGCTTATGATCATGTAAAAAACAAATTGAAGCTTGGTTATGAGTATTTGGGCGAACACAGCGTAAAAAACATTGCTGAGCCTGTGAGAGTATATCGTGTTTTGATGGAGCCTGAAGCTGCTGGCAAAGTGATCGGTGAGAAAAGATTTATAGGCAGAGTTTCACGCAGGACAGCTATGGCTGTCATTATTGGTCTGTTTATAGTTGCCGGAGGATTGATTGGCTGGAACATCTATCTCCAGCAATCCAAAAAAGTAGAGCGGGCCTCTATTGATAAGATGGCGTTTCCCCTGCCTGATAAGCCTTCAATAGCCGTACTTCCTTTTGACAACTTGAGTGGTGACCCCATGCAGGAGTATTTCAGTGATGGGATGACCGATGATCTAATTACGGATCTCTCCAAAATCTCCAGCCTTTTCGTCATAGCCCGTAATTCCACGTTCGCATATAAAGGGAATCCTATCAAGATTCGACAGGTGGCGGAAGAACTCGGCGTGCGATACGTACTTGAAGGCAGTGTGCGCAAAGTCGCTGACCGTATCCGAATCAACGCTCAGCTTATCGACGCAACCACGGGCGGACACCTTTGGGCAGAACGCTATGATGGTAATCTCGGCGATGTCTTTAGTCTTCAGGACAAAATCACGAGAAAAATCGTTGTAGCCTTAGCGGTTAAATTAACACAGAGTGAGGAAGACCAAGTTGCCCGAAAAGACACTATCAAAGTTCCCGCCTACGATGCTTTCCTCAAGGGCTGGGCGCATTACGTCCGACGCACACCGGGCGACTTTGCCAAGGCAGTACACTATTTCGAAAAGGCGATCGAAATGGACTCGAATTACGGACGTGCCTATGCAGCACTAGCCGCAACTTACTGGGAAAACTATTACAGGTTTTGGCATGAGAGTCTAAACGTGCAGTGGTATGAGACTCGTGTGCGGGCAGAGGAGTATATCAAAGCAGCTATGAAAAAGAATCCAACATCCCTCGCATACAGTGTCATCTCGAAGATGCTTATTGCTCGGCATAAGCACGATGAGGCTATAGCAGAGACAGAGCGCGCCTTGGCCCTCGATCCCAATGATGCTAACAGTTACATCGCGATGGCTTACGCTCTGATTTATATCGGGAAACCGAAGGAAGCCGTTGATTATATCGAGAGGGCGATGCGGATTGACCCCGAGTACCCAGCCTACTACTTGTTTGTTCTCGGGTTGGCCCACTTCGGTATGGAACAACTTGAGAAGGCTGCTTCTCTCTTTGAGAAAGCTCTGGAGCGAAACCCTGAGAATTATATCGCTCTTATCCCTCTTGCCGCTACATACGCCCATCTTAATCGCAAAAATGAGGCGAAGGATTTAATTAAAAAGCTCAATGAATTTATGCCAATTGTTACCTTAGCATTGATAGAGGAATGTCCTTTGTGGCAGTACAAAAATTACATTGATCGAGACCGACTAATGAGCGGCCTGGATGAGGCTGGAATGGCAAAAACACATTATGACCTTCTAGGCTAGTTGCTGCTAAACCGAATGACAGTGCCGGGCTAGATTGCCGTATCGTATTTTGTCACAATGATAAGAAAGTTACTGAGCCTTTTGTGCCACGGAGGAGTTGGAAGGTAATGGGATAGCAAACTACGGGGGGAGGATCCCAATGGTGACAGAGAAAAATATAAGATCGAAGGAAAAGAAGGTTAGGAAGTTCTCCAGGCGCGATTTCATTAAAACTGCTGGCGTGGGATTGGCAGCAGCCGGACTTGGGGCGAACATCATGATTCCAGGGAGGTCACTTGCAACTCGCTTTCGGGTCGGGATGAAACAATGAATAGACAACCGGGATAAGTACCAAAGAGATCAGCGTCGATCCTGTAAGGCCTCCGACAACTGCACGTGCCAGCGGCGCCTGGGCGTCGGATCCTTCTCCGATGCCCATAGCCAGCGGCAGCAGGCCGAGGATTGTTTTTAACGTCGTCATCAGAATCGGACCGCGGCTCGGTTCGGTCTCAAGCTCTGGTTTCAGAACAAAACAACTACCGGCATTCTCTATATGTGTTTTTGAAATTTCGCTTGCGGGGTCGGCAACATTACCAAAAACTATGGCTCCGGCATTGCAGGCAGCAGCGCAAGCCGGGTGTTGACTTCCCGGTATCCGATGCAAGCACAGGTTTCCTGCACCCCTTTTGCCCGCCCTCCTCAACGGATGTCTTAGGCGATAAGGACTATAGACATATTGGACAGCGGCTTTCCCTTTTTCACATATGCTGCCCAAATTGAGAGGTCCTCCAGGGTCACCCTCAAGATTTACCAGCTTGCCCTCTCTTATATGGGCCCGCAAAACACAACCCCCGTGACAAAGGAAGCATGTGGTCTTCAGTATCCCATCCTTATCACGCTTATTCGTAATTTTTTTTGATTTTGAATGCATTTTCAGATCTCATCCTCCATTCAGGTAAATTCAAAATCAAAGAGCAGCTCCGGGATTTTAACGTACTTTTATAGCCCGTACCAGAGCATCCACGATATCCTCTAATGTTTTAAGTCCAAGAGGAGGGCTTTTTAAAAGGAATTGCCCGAGAAGATATTGGTCGAATGTGCCCATAATCATTTGAAAATATGTAGGAAATGGAACATTCTCAATGAAAATACCTTCTTTTTGACCTTTCTGGATCACTTTTTGGATTTTTTCCTGGAAAGCTGTCAGATAACGATAGCCGGGGGTGGAATAGAAATTGATACTCCGGAAAAGTTCCAGGGTCAAGACACGCGAAAATTCCTCACAGGTATACAGTTGCCATATCCAGCGCCATATCATCTTGCGCAGAGCTTTTTCAGGCTCCGAGAGATCCCGCAAATTGATATCTTCATCCGAGACTAGATTTTGCAGATAGCTCTCGGCGGCGCCCAGGAGAATGGCTTCCTTGTTGTCAAAGTATTCATAAAGGGTTGCATCTCCCAAACTGGCTTGCTTGGCCACTTCTGATATCGTGGCACTGGAGAAGCCTTTGCTTGAAAAAACCTTAATAGCAGTTTTCAAAATTTGGGATCTGCGAAGTTCGGTCCTCTCGCTGCGCTGCAATTTATTATTATTTTCCGTGACAGTAGCCTGTGTGCCGGTGGCGTTAAGAACCAATTGATAGATTACATCCGACAGCTCATTGGGGTCATAGGGACGTTCGTGAACGATGCTATCAAAAGCGGTAAACACGCTGGTTCCCATACCTATATTGCGGATCAACCGGGGGTTTATATCCGTCCGAAACAAGCCTTCTTTTTGCCCTGCAATAATAATTTTTAAAACAAGACCTGAATAGAGTTTTACATATTTTACGTATTCTGAGGAATAAAATTCGGGATTTTCTCTTTGCGCCATCATCAGGATCCGGGCGTAGTTGGGGCTATTCTTCATATCGGCAAGATAATGCCAGATTGCTTTCCTTAACTTAGGACCGGGCTCTTTCATACCCTGAAAGTGTTCATTCAATGATTTAACGGCATTCTGGAGATACTTTCCATAGATGGCAAATAGAATATTTCTCTTGTTGTTGAAATATGAGTAAATAGATGCCGCATGAATACCGGATTCCTTAGCAATATCTGCAACCGTAGTTCGGTTGAAACCGTTGGTGGCAAACAGAAATTCCGCAGATTTAATAACGGCCTTCTTTTTTTCGTCAATCAACTTAAAGTCACCTCGAAAATGATCTAATCCGAACGATTAATATAAATGCTATTTGATGTCAAGAAATATTACGGCACCTGTCGAGAAAAGAAATATTTTATAAAATTTCAGATATATAAATCAGTTATAGTTCGAGAAGTCAATTTGATCTTACGAACTAATCTCTTGACAGAGTATCTAAAATACAATATGAAAATGTGCAAAACCGAATAAAACTTAAGCATATTTAAGCCCAGATTTGCTTAAGACATTTACGCCTCTTAAATTCGATTGGTTTTTAAGATAATAAATACAAAGCATTAGGTATTTTTACTGGATTTGATACAAATGAAATAAAACTTTAGGAAATGAAAGGTATTACAAAAATGGGAATACAAGAGGATAAAAAGGACAAATATTTTAAGATCGATGTGGAAGCACATCTCTCAGGTGATAAAACCCACATTAGTTATTATCCCGGAGTCCAGCTCTGGTGGCGGGGTGTGGATGGTACCCGCAGAGCCTTTGGCGCAGGTGACAAGCAAAAGGTCTCCGAAATCAGAGAAAAAGAAGAACAAAAAGCTCCGGAAGAAGACCGGCTTATAACGTATATGGATCGATATGGGGTTGATATCACATGTGTGCTGCCCGAATCCATGATGGATACAACAGGCGGCGCCACCCGTTGGTCAACCAATGGTGAAGTGGCCGCTGCATGCGAAAAATTTCCGGATCGCTTCCTATTTCAATGTAATGTTGGCCCCATACTCAAAAGAGGGATGAAGCATGTTCTCTGGGAACTGGAATACCTGGTGAAGGAGCGCAATTGCAAACTGGTAAAATTCTATCCGCCGGAAGATACCTACATTAACAACAGGGAAATTTGGCCCTTTTATAAAAAAATATCTGAGCTGGGGGTTCCGGTGACCATCCACACGGGATTTACATGGGTTCCCCCGGGCAGGGCCAAGTATTGCGTTCCCATCCTGCTTGATGAAGTGGCCACCGATTTCCCGGACCTGAACATCATTGCCTTTCATGCGGGGTGGCCATACTGCCATGACTTAAATATGGTCGCCCTGACCCATCCGAATGTTTATATAAGCCTCAGCCTGGTGATGCCCTGGTGGTTTAATGCTCCTTGGCGGTTGGCTGAGATCATCGGAGAGGCTATTCAGTTTGCCGGAGAGGATCGAATTGTCTGGGGATCAGATTTTTTCGGTGCCGGGGGCCTTATAAGATTAGCGGTTCAGGCACTGAAGGAGTTTGAGATGCCGGAGGAGTTACAGCAGAGATACGGCTTCGCCCCTGTGACAACAAGCGTGAAAAGGAAGATATTCGGCGAAAACCTGGCGAAGCTATTAAGGGTAGAGCCTAATAGAAGAATTTAAGATATTTACGCGGTAATCCCTATCAAAAAGGAGAGAGATATGGAATGCACCGAACTATTTACACCTATCAAAATTGGAAAGCTGGAAATTAAAAACAGGATCGGCGGCGCCTGTACGACCACCGGCGGGGCCGATATCAATGGCTACATTACAGAAAATGCCGTGGCCACCTATGCTGCGCGTGCAGCAGGCGGTGCCGGTTTTGTTTGTATCGAGTGTACATTCGCCAGTGACTGGGGGGCCCAGACAACCAGTTTTGGAAATCCGCGCCTTAGCAATCGATCGTATTTTGCAGGCATGGCAGAGCTCGCAGAGACTATTCAGGCCTTCGGTGCCAAAGCTTTTATCCAGATTACGCCGGGTTTCGGCCGTCAAGGCTCGAGTAAATTGTCCGGAGAGATCCCCCCCGCGCCTTCTGCCATTCCTTGTGAGACATGCCATGACCATGATATGCGGATCATGCCTTTCGGGTGGGAGAGTCGCAAGGCCCAAGAGAAAACGTCCGCCAAGTCACCCCGGGAGCTAACCCTCGATGAAATTAAATGGATGGAGAACCAGTATCCGGATGCCGTGGCGGGTGCTAGAATATGCGGATATGATGCAGTCGAGTTACATAGTCCCCATGGATACCTCATCCATCAGTTCCTCTCGCCACGTTCCAATCAGAGGACGGATAAGTATGGAGGCAGCCTTGAAAACCGGATGCGATTTCTTCGGAATCTTTTCATTAACGCCCGCAAACGGGTCGGACCGGACTTCCCTCTGGGAATCCGCCTCAGTGGTGATGAGCAGATGGAAAAGGGGCTCCATCCTGAAGAAGTGGCCATCATAGCCAAAAAGATGGAAAATGAAGGGATCGACTGGCTGCATGTTTCTTCCGGTTCATACGAGGCCAGGGAATATTTCTTTCCCCAGCATCCCGACACGATGATCCAACACGGTCAGGATTTTAAGAGTGTAGTGAAAGTTCCCGTACTGGTGCCATCGGTCCATGATCCCTATCTGGCTGAGCAGATTATCCGCGAAGGCAAGGCCGACATGGTTACCCTTGGCCGACAACTCATTGCCGATCCGGACTGGCCGATGAAGTTGCAGGAGGGCAGGTTCGATGAAATCACTCGCTGCGTCAAGTGTAACGTTTGTCTGGGTCGGTTCAATCGTGGGCTCCAGATTCGCTGTCCCATAAATCCGAATTCCGGCCGAGAAAGATATATTCCGCGATATCAGCGGCCGCCGGCAAAGATCGTGCAGCCGCCCTGTGAGAACGCATGCCCGGCCCATCTGGACATTCAGAATTATGTCCTCATGGCTTCACGCGGCAGATTCGGGGAGGCCGTGGGAAAAATCAGACGGACAACTCCATTATACGGAATTCTGGGCCGGGTTTGCCACCGACCGTGTGAAACGGTTTGCAACCGGGGCGAGATTGATGAACCGGTTGCCATCAATGACCTCAAACGCTTTGTAGGCGATTATGAACTGGAGAACGGCGGGCGCGATGTGGAGCCGGCAGCCAGGACGAAAAAAGAGACCGTTGCAGTGATCGGGTCCGGTCCGGCCGGGTTAACGGCAGCCTACGATCTGGTAAAAATGGGTTATGGGGTCACCGTATTTGAAGCCCTGCCGGTGGCCGGTGGCTGGATGGCGGCGGGTATCCCCGAGTACCGACTTCCACGTGACATTCTAGAAACAGAAATCGATGTTATTCGCAAAACGGGGGTCGAAATCAAACTTAACAGCCCTGTCGGTAAAGACGGTCTGAGTATGGACGATTTGTGGGATCAAGGCTACAAGGCTGTTTTTATTGCAGCCGGAGCACACAAAGGTGCCGGACTCGGTATTCCAAATGAAAATGCCCAAGGGGTTGTCGAAGGCGCCAGCTGGTTGAAGGAACTTAACTTGGGCAAGCAGGTCTCCGTTGGGAAGAAGGTCGTCGTCGTTGGCGGCGGCAATGTGGCCATCGATTCTGCCCGTTCGGCCCTCCGGCTCGGTGCTCAAGACGTGACAATTGCTTATCGCCGCACCAGTGAAGAAATGCCGGCTATCAAAGACGAGATCGAAGAGGCTGAAAAAGAAGGGATTAAATTCCATTTTCTCTCCAGCCCGTGTAAGATTCTATGTGATGATGATGTCTGTACGGGTGTTGAATGCTTTGCAATGGACCTGGGTGAACCGGATGAGAGCGGTCGCAAAGCACCGATGTATGTTGCCGGTTCGGAGTTTAACATTGAAGCCGACATGATTATATCAGCGGTCGGTCTGACTCCCGACCTGAGCTTCCTGCCGGAAACAACAACGTTGCAGGTTTGGCAGGGTGAAAGATTGGTGGCAGATAAAAATATGGCCACCAATACCCCCGGGATTTTTGCCGGCGGAGATGTGGTCACCGGCCCATCCTCCGTAATAGAAGCCGTCGCAGCCGGAAAAAAAGCGGCTGTTTCCATCAACTGCTACCTGACCGGCAAACCTTATCCAGAGATGGAACCGGACGGGCCTGTGGTCCAATTGGATGACCCGGTAATGCAATTTCATCTGAGGGAAATCGAAAAAGATGAGCGCGCTGCTATGCCCGTTCTCGGAGCAGACGAGAGAAAAAGTTGCTTTAAGGAAGCCCACCAGGGGTTGAGTGATGATGAGACCGTCAGGGAAGGCCGTCGGTGCCTGACCTGCCGGATAAGCGCGATGCGCTACTAACCCGATAGGTATCAAAATTAAGATGATAAAAATAAGGAAGGAGAAATTCAAATGACGAGCGAGATGGAAAAAAAGGTAGTGCGCCATGATTTGGGCGATGCACAGTACAAGACAATTCTATTTGAGCAGGACAAGGAATCGCCTTTTGTCTGGTACCTTACCTTGAACCGTCCGGAAAAAAGCAATGCGATCAGTATCGGGCCTAATGAGATGACGGGAGAAATCAAGGATGCCATGTACCGGGCCAATCACGATGACGATGTGAAAGTCGTGGTAATTCGAGGGGCCGGCAAAAATTATTGCGCCGGTTTCGATCTCTCATTTGTTTACCGGGTATACGGCGGAGAAGATGGTAGTAAACCGTCTCAGAGGAAGCGCTTACAGGTGGACCAGGATGAGTTGTACGGGTTTCCTCAGGCTATCCTGGACTGCAATAAGGTCGTCATGGTCCAGGTTCACGGTTGGGCCATTGAAGCCGGCCTGTACATCACCAAGTGTGCCGATATTGTTATTTCAGCCGATAATGCCAAATTTTCACAGCGGGGCCAACGGCTTGCCTTCGGAGGATTACCGACTTTGCCCCTGGAATTATTGATGGGTCACACCAAAAAGATCAATGAGCTCATTATCACCGGAAGAACCATCAGCGGCAAAGAGGCTGAAGAGGTCGGTTATGTCACCAAGTGTGTCCCCGAAGCGGATCTGGAATCTGAGGTTCATGGGCTCGCTACTGCAATCAGCGTCCTTCCAAGGGATGCCATTGTCATGGGCAAGTTCGCCAGGCGCCACATGGCGGACAGGCTCGGGTTATCCTGTCTGAAAGAGGTTATCGCCTATCATACGCTGTCTACCAATATTTCTTACACTCCGGATGAGAAAGACCTTATGTTCATCAAGGACAGGGAAGGAATGGGCGAAAAAGAGGCGTTTCACAAACTGCATGAAAAGTATGAGGCGGAACTGAATAAAACCAAGTATTTCCAGAGTTATGATCCCACAAAAGAATAGACGGTGATTGCCGGTTTTTCCGGGTGAGGACGGGGATATGCAAAAGTTAACGGATAAGGTCGCGATCATTACCGGAGCCAGTCGTGGTCTGGGAAAAGCCATGGCCATTGAACTGGCCCGGGAAGGTGCCAGCGTAGCGGTTGCCGCTCGTACGGTAGAAGCCGGACGGGGACCGCTGCCGGGAACGATTCACGCAACAGTGGACACGATCAAAAAGCTGGGCGGAGAAGCTCGGGCTGTCCAATGTGACGTTACGGATGAAAACGATGTCATTGCCATGGTCCGGCAGGTAACGGAGCATTACGGCAGAATCGATATTCTGATCAACAACGCCGGCATCACCACCCCCGAACCGTTTCTCAAGCTGACAACCCAAAAATGGAATCTTGTGATCGAGGTCAACTTGAAAGGAACCTTTCTTTGCAGCCAGGCAGTATTGCCTCAAATGGTGGAACAAAAGAACGGCCATATTATCAATCTGTCATCGGTTTTGGCAAAGACCGTTAAATTCAGCATACCATACGGGGCGACCAAGGCAGCCATCGAGCGATTAACGCTCGGGTTGGCCAAAGAGATGAAAAAACACAACATCGCTGTAAATGCCCTGTGTCCCGATTTCACGGTGACCGAAGCGGTTACGACTTTTCTCAAAGAAGTGGACACCACCGGCTGGCAAACCCCGGAGATGTGGGGCAAGTATGCCGCTCTGGTGGCGGCACAGGATGCCGAAAGCCTGACCGGCAGAATTCTGGATGAACCGGCATTAAAGAAATTGTTCGGTCCGGTATAGTTGCAGGCGTTTGCACTCATCTGGTGGCCTCAGCACCCTAATGCAATAAAATGAAATGAATGACGAAATTATATTAAGCGTGCCCCGGTGCCCTCCGCAGGTGGTCAGGCTTAAAAGGGGGTTAGGAGAATATGACTGCAAGGATATGCATGGGAAGGAGTTCATAAATGCAGCCAGGGAAATTGATCCGCGTATCAGGGTTCTATGTGACTTTGCTCCCCCGGACCCGCACCCGGAAGACCTGTTCTGCAGGTGGCGGTTCGTTTTATGAATCGCAATACATGAACGTTGTCTGAAAGGAAGTTTTCAATGAGAATCACCGAATATAAAACCTATGAAGAGGCCCGTAAAAATTTTACCTGGGATAAAATCTGGGCGCTGTTTGATGGCAACCGGGAGCAATTCAATATCGCCCATGAATGCATTGACCGACATATCGGCAAAGGAACGGCCGTCAGAATTAAATTCGAAGACGGTCACTCGGAGCAATACACCTTCGATGAAATATCCAGCCTGACGTCTCAGTTTGCCAACGCCCTGGAGGCAGAAAATATCCAATTTGGGGATCGTGTCGCCATCATGTTGGAGCCTTCCCTGGAGTTCTATGTTAGCATTTTTGGCACAGTTAAAAGAGGCGCCGTTGTGGTACCGTGTTTTACACTATTCGGCCCGGAAGCGCTTCAGCACCGAATACAGGACTCGGGTGCCAAGCTTCTCATCACCACCGAGGATAAGACTTCCCTGGTGGGCGATGTGCCTATCCATCGGGTTATTACGACGGGGTCCGTGTTCAACGAATGGATTGGGAATCAATCGAACAAATACACCCGCACTCAGGAGACATCCGGTAATGATGTGGCCATTATTCAGTATTCGAGTGGTACGACCCGCAAGTTCCCGGAAGGCATTGATCATTTTCACAGGAGCGTTGCCCTGTTGGCACCCAGTGCCGTCTTTGCCATGGGGCTCAAAGAAGGGGATCGCTTCTTCTGCCCGTCTTCTCCGGCATGGGGCAACGGGTTGTGGTATGGAACTTTTACGGCCTTGTTCCTTGGTATTGCCGTTGGCTCACTTTCGGGCAGGTTCAAGGAAGAGACCTTGCTGCAGGCGCTCGAAGAATTCGAGATAAATAATTTTCATGCGGCTCCCACCGTATTCCGAAGACTTATTAAATCCGGGTTAATGGATAAATTCAATCTCAAGATCAATAAGATCAGTTTTGCCGGGGAACCCATGGATCTTGAAACCTTCAACTATTTGGAGGAAAAGTTTGGGGTTTCGCCCTGCAGCTTATATGGTACTACCGAAGTCGGGTGTATCATCGTTAATTATGCGGGTTTCCCGGACTGGGAAGTGAAACCGGGATCCATGGGGAAACCGTTGCCCGGTTTGGACATCCGTGTTGTTGATAAGCAGGGAAATTCGGTCCCGGCGGATACCATCGGAGAAATCGTGATGAACCGTCGGGGCAAACTGTTTTCGGTCAAGGATTCGGCGGTTATAGATGCAGACGGATACTATTGGCACAAAGGCCGATCGGATGACGTCATTATTTCTTCAGGCTGGACCATTAGCCCGACCGAAGTCGAAGACACTCTTTTAAAACACGCAGAAATAGAGGAAGCAGCCGTCATCGGAGTCCCGGATAAGGACCGCGGGCAACTCGTCAAGGCGGTTCTCAAAGTTCGCCGGGAGCGGCCGGGCCTCGAACAGGACATCAAGGATTATGTCAAGGAAAGACTGAGCAAGCACGAGTATCCACGGATCATCGAATTCATGGATGATCTTCCCAAAACTCCGAAAGGGAATATAAAAAAACAGGAATTAATCGAACGATCGATACAAGCACAGAAAAAGAATGGATGAGCTGGAAAATGAAACTCAAAAATGGGTGGCGAAACTGAAGCAGAAACCTGCATTGGAAAGGAAGGACAGAAATGAGTATAAAAAACATCGGTATTATTGGGTCCGGTATAATGGGAAGTGGTATCGCCCAGGTAAGTGCTGCGGCAGGTTACAATATTGTGATCCAGGATGTCAGCAAAGAAGCGCTTGAAAGAGCCGGGTCCGGTATCAAAAACAGTTTGGAAAAGTTTGCCAGCAAGGGCAAAATAAAAGCGGAAGAGGCCGAGGCCGCTTTATCCCGCATTCAATATACAACTGATTTGAAAAAGGTCTGTGAGAATGCTGATTTGATCGTCGAAGCTGTATTTGAGAATCTTGCGGTCAAACACGAACTGTTTCAGAAATTGAATGAACTTTCCAAACCCGAGGCCATCCTGGCTTCAAACACATCCGCCCTGCCGATTACCGAAATAGCCAGTGTAACCGATCGCGGCCATAATTTTGTCGGTATTCATTTCATGAACCCGGTTGCGCTAATGAAAGGTGTCGAAATTATTCGCGGCCAGTTGACCTCCGATGAAACGTTAAATACGGCGATGGAATATATCAAAAGTCTCGGCAAAGAGCCGATCGTGGTGGTTGATTATGCCGGCTTTATTGTCAGCCGGCTGCTGGATGTCTTGATGAACGAAGCGGTGAAGATGGTTCAGGAGGGAAATCGCCCGGAAGATATCGACAAAGCGATGGAATTATGTGCCGGTCATCCCATGGGCCCCTGTAAGCTGCTGGATCTGGTCGGGGCCGAAATTGCGATGCACGGTATGGAGACAATGGCGCGAGATTTCGGTGACAAATATAAACCCCATCCGTTATTGAAAAAGCGGGTTTTGGCGGGGCTGCTGGGAAGAAAGTCAGGCCGTGGATTTTATGAATATTAGTAAACACTAAGGGCAACGGAATGAATTATAATAAGAGCAAAGATGACTTCTCAAATGTTAGGCCGCATAGTTGCCAGACACGTTCTCTCAAGACGGCCATAATCTTTAAAAATGAATTGGCTTGGTTGATCCCCAGACGATTAACATAGCGCCAGAAGGTGCTGGCCACGGGCAGCCGTGTGAGTTGAAAAAATCCACATATCATGGCGTCCAAACGTATGTATGTAAAATGCCATAACCTGTTGAACCCAATAAATAGTAGCATCAGAAAACCCACTACCATACGATAATTGCCTAGCTTGATTTTCCGGCGGGGCTTTATATAGTGATGATCGAATATCTCTTCAAAACCTTTACCGACAAGCTTTTTTGATTTCTCTATGCAAGATTGAGGTATTAGATTGTCTAAATTCTCAGTTTGTGTTATCAAAAATCGTTTGAAGTGATTTTGGAAGGAAGGAGGGATGAATAAAAGATCAAGAACGGTATGGCCCATTTTCATAAACCTAAATTTAGTTAGCTAAAAGGAGGTTAAAAAATGAAAAAAAATATGTGGGTAGTATTACTTATCGGCATCTGTCTTGTTTTCGTTTTTCCATTCACTGCTTCATCAGAGCCCATAACACTGACTTTCACCACTCAGAACCCTGAGAACGGTTGGGGACAGGTTATGGCCTTGAAACCCTGGGTGGAACAAGTCGAAAAGGCCGCCAAAGGCAAACTCAAGATAAAGGTTTACTACAGCCAGACACTAAATAAAGGACCTGCTACCTGGAAAGCCGTAAAGGACGGCATCGCCGATATTGGATGGGGCTTCCACGCTTATTGGCGCGGCATGACATCTCTGTCAGACGTAATCAGCC
>Ga0255055_10001648_pt1 | contig 16119 bp, 11 predicted proteins | sample JV7_2_27_MG_FD_188633 | JGI IMG/M metagenome (GOLD analysis project Ga0255055, IMG submission 188633) | Seawater microbial communities from Jervis Inlet, British Columbia, Canada - JV7_2_27 | ecosystem: Environmental > Aquatic > Marine > Inlet | place: Canada: British Columbia | collected... | reverse complement strand
AGTTTGTCACATCAGGACAATTTACAGCCTTTTTCTGGGTTATAGTTCCGAAAATTTAAGCATAGAGGATCATATGGCCGATTTAGACCTCACCGTTTATCCGATTCTGCTGGCGGGCGGAACCGGGACCCGATTGTGGCCGGTCTCCCGAGAGCTCTATCCCAAACAACTGGTCAAATTTATCGGGCAAGATTCCCTTCTGCAAGGTACCATTAAACGTTTACAGCCCGTGCTGGATACGGAAAACATCAAAGTGGTTTGCGGCGAGCAGTATTTTCATGAAACCGCTAAGCATATTGAAAATCTCGGTCTCAAATCGGAAGGTAAATTGATTAGCGAGCCCAGCGGCCGCAACACCGCTCCGGCAATTTTACTGGCCGTCTTACATATACTGACCTTTGAGAAGGACGCAATTCTATGTGTTTTCCCGGCCGATCATGTCATCAAAAAGCTGGACGACTTCCACGACAGTCTAAATGCCGCCTTAAAGCTGGCCAACGACGATTATGTCGTCACCTTTGGAATTCAACCCCATTATCCTGAGACGGGTTATGGATATGTCGAAGGCGGAAAGATAGTGCCGCATGGCGCCCTTGCGATCAAACGATTCGTAGAAAAACCCGATATGCCCACCGCTAAAAAATACATTAAAGCCGGCAATTTCTTCTGGAACAGCGGCATGTTCGCCTTTAAGGCCTCGGTCATTCTTTCTGAGTTCAAGACTTACCAACCCCAGTTATTGAGCCGGATGGAAGCTCTTTTTGAACCGCATAAGCCTATATCCAGAAAGGATTACGATCAATTGACCGATATCTCCTTCGATTACGCCATCATGGAAAAAACAGAAAAAGGTGTTGTGCTGCCCTCGGATTTTGGCTGGAGTGATATCGGCTCCTGGAAATCCCTTTATGATTACCTGCCCAAGGATGAAAACAAAAATGTGATTGACGGGGATGTTCTCGTTGAAAATACAGAAAACTGTTTTATCCTCGGCCAGCAACGCCTTATTGCAGTCAATCATTTGCAAAATCTGGTTGTGGTGGAAACGCCGGACTCCATATTCGTTTCGGATATGGAGCACAGCCGGGACGTTAAATCAATTGTTACCAATCTAAAACAAGAGGGTCGCACCGAATATCATCGACACCGAACTGTCATTTTCCCATGGGGCAACCGGACGCTGCTGGAGGATAAAGATAATGTCATAACTGCCAGGCTCGTCCTGAACCCGAACGCCAGCATGGAGTTAGACGCTACCCCCCAAAGTACCCACCATCTGGTCATCCTCAGCGGTAGCGCCAAAATCCGTGCCAATCAGCAGAACCGAATCTTAAAAACCACCCAGTCTGCAACCTTTACCGCCCAGAGTTCCATCCGTATCGAAAATACAGACAAACGCCCGCTGGCCCTGATTGAGGTTCAAATGTGCGATCAACTGAATACATGATATTGGGTAATCGGTATCGGGTATTGGGTATTCGGTATTGGCCTCTGGCTTCTTGCTTCTGGCCAGTAACCAGGAACCAGTGACCAGTAGCCAGGTACGTGAACCCCGAAGTACCTTTCTCTATTAGGCCTTCATCGATCGATCCTCTCCTCATAGGCCCGTGTGGCTTCTTCCTGCAGCAGATGCGCCTGATCAGTGTAACGCGGCGAAAAATGAAAAATCGTAAACTGCTTTACCCGGGCCATCGCGGCCAGGACGCCGGCCTGCCGGGCGGTGAGATGATTTTTTTCAAAGGCGATATCTTTGTGTGCTTCCAGAAACGCGGCCTCAATAAACAGGTGATCGGAATCCGTTGCCAGTGAAACAATCCGGTCCTTATTTTTTGAGTTGTATGCCACGTCGGCGATATAAGTAATCTTCTGGCCGGGTGTAATCATGGCAATCTGGTCGGCCAGTTCGCCCAGACGAAATTGCTGAATCTGTTCTTTGCCGGATTTGACTATAAATTCAGATTCAGCATCCTTGCCATCATACAAGGCCTGTTTAAACTCGTTAAGCCAGGGCCCGGTGTGAAGCTCCAGGGCAGCGATTCTGTCTCTGTTGATATTGACGTGGAAGCGTTCTTTGATCGCAAACCCCAGGCACGGGATAGCGTGGTCCAAAATAGCAGCCGAAACCCTAAACGCGGTCTCTTCATATAAAACTTCGTTAAAAGAGCGCTTTACGGCCTTGGTGATCGGCACAAATTCATTCTGGCAGAGGTACTCGCGAGTCAGCAAGCAATCGCGGCGAACCTCTGTCAGATAAAGCCCCAGTTTGTATTTGTAATTTTTGACCAGGTTCCAGGCGTAAGCAGCCAATTTTCCTTCCACATTCTTAAGAAAACCCCGCGGTCCGTAGAGATGAAGGTTTTTTTGGCGACCTAAAAAGATGCGCAGGATTCGGTCAAAACCGATAAAATGATCGATATGCGTGTGGGTGATGAAAGCGTGGTCGATCTTGAGCAGGTCTCGGGTGGACAGCGCATGGGTATCGCCCAGGTCAAAGATTATCGCTCGGTTTTCAAATGGAAAAGGAACGTATAAACCGGGGTCATCATATGGCCCATTGATTAACCTGGGGTGAAAACGCGGACGCATTATGATGGCAGGAATTTTTTAACTTGCTGATGGATACTCAGGTAGATATCTTCGTCCGATCCAAAAATATCGATAACGTCTTTATGCTGAATAACCTTTTCAATGACAAAGCACGTCAGAAATAGGCTGACAACATGGGGCTGCGGAACAATGTTTCGAACCGGTGCCGTTTGATAGTCAATTTCAAATTCATCGGCCCGCCCCAATTTTTCCAGACACCCTTTGATTTGCTCTTCAAGCGCATTTTTATTGGTGGTTTCCACCAGTTTGCTGTCTACCAGTTTCATCGCAATTGCATTGGATAGAGGGTCAATGCAATCCTTAATGGCATTAATTGCGCGTTTGCGGTCATACTCTTTTTGGGATTCAATTTTGGACAGGATACTGGCTTCGCGGGTACTTGGCCGAAATACCTTAGCCATAGTTTCACCTTCTGATTGAAATGGTTGATACCGAAAATTGTGGTGGCATCATAATGGGTGGCACGCGCATTTGCAAGCAAAATATTCGCCGGACATATACCTAAAGTTTTATCCAAAACCTGTCGATATCATTCGTGGTGATCAACATCTAAATGGCAGCTGACTATTGGGTCGCTTAAGGTTTTTATCAGTAGATATGAATAATGCCTAATTTCAAATTCTTGCGATTAAGCGATTCGAACACTATCACCAAATCCTGGTAGGTAGCTCATCTCCCAGATAGCTGTCTTAATTTCAACACGGAGCATAGCAAGTGATATGACCGCGGCAATGAAAAAGGTTTCAACCCCAGATGCGAACCAAATCGGTCTGAAGGAAGATGTGGTGAACGACTGCAGTGATCTTGTAGACCATTTACTGAAGGGCGGTTACCTGACGGACAAGCAGATCGAGTATGCCCGTCGCGTCCAATCCAAACTCGAGGTCGCGCGTCCATTGCTGCAGGTCATCAAAGAGCTAAAATTCATCACCGATGAGCAGACAAAGACAGCCATTCGAAAAAGGCCTGTTTGCATGCGCATTGGCAGCCTTTTGGTAGAGATGGGGTATATCAGCGCACCCGATTTGCGCCGGGCCCTCGCGATTCAGGCCGAGGAAAAATCAAAACGGAAAATCGGTGAAATCCTTGTCGATCAGCGGCTCATTGAAGAACAGGTACTGGTGGAAACCCTTTCTTTACAGCACGGGCTGCCGTATATTGAGCCTGAATGGAACACCATTGATCATAAACTTTTCACAAAGGTTCCGCTGAAATGGTATGAGACACATCATTTAGTGCCGATTCGTAAGGAGGGCACGAAAATCATTGTCGCTTTTGCCGATCCAATGAATCAAGACGATCACCAGGTAGCGCGCCAGGTGTTCGGAGAAACTATTATTCCAGCCATCGCCTGCAAGGGTGCCATCAAAGAGGTGGTGATGAAGGCCCAGCGCGGGGAAATGAAAAAGCAGATCTCAGCGATGGATGAACAATTTGTGGTTAGACTGGTACATGATATTATTCTGGCCGCCATTCAAAGAGATGCCAGCGACATTCATATCGAACCTTTAGCCGATGAGTTGCGCGTTCGCTTTCGCCAGGACGGCGTCTTAACCCACTTTGAGGATTTCCCATTAGAAACCGCACCCGCAGTCGCCAACCGTATTAAAGTCCTTTGTGAGGTTGATATTACTGAAAAGCGTCGGCATCAAGGCGGACGATTCTTTTTTGACGATGCAGATGGGAAACTGGACCTGCGCGCCTCCTTTTACGTAACAGTGCACGGTGAAAAAATCGTGCTGCGGCTTCTGAATCGTCATAGCCAGCTGCGCAAAATTGAAGATATCGGTTTGTCCACCGGGATGTCGCAGCGATTTCTGGAGGAAGCTCTGGATTTGCCGAGCGGCGTGCTTTTATTTACCGGGCCGACCGGGTCCGGTAAAACAACTACGGTATACAGTTGCCTGCACCATATTTTAAATCCGCAAATGAGCATCATTACTGCAGAAGAACCGGTGGAGTATGTCATCGACGGTATTTCCCAGTGTTCCATCAATCCCAAAATTGGATTAACCTATGAAGAAACGTTACGTCATATCCTGCGTCAGGATCCCGATGTTATCGTGATTGGGGAAATCCGTGATAATTTTTCTGCAGAAGTTGCCGTCCAGGCGGCTTTGACAGGACACAAGGTTCTGACAACATTTCACACCGAAGACAGTGTCGGTGGGCTAATTCGGCTGCTGAACATGAATATTGAAGCCTTTATGATTGCCTCTACGGTGGTCAGTGTCATGTCACAGCGGTTGTTACGAAAGGTATGCCCGTTCTGCCATAAGCCCTATAAACCATCATCCCGCGAGTTTCAAAGAATCGGTTATCATCCCAATGATATTGTTGGCACCCAGCTTAAGAAGGGCCATGGATGTGCCAATTGTCAGCATACCGGATACAAAGGGCGTGTGGGTATCTTTGAGCTGCTTATTATCGATGAATTGATTAGCGATGCCGTCTTAGAGCGCAGAACGAGTAAAGAACTTCGTCAGATCGGCATCGAATCCGCTGGCTTGCTTACACTTTTAGAAGATGGAATTGTTAAAGCCGCCGACGGTGCCACCACGCTTGATGAATTGCTGCGCAGTCTTCCGCGTTTGCAAACCCCAAGGCCCTTGCCTGAATTGAGACGTTTAATAGGAGAGCAACGATGCTAGCAAATAGTTCACTGGCAGGAATGATCGACAAATTCGTGGCCACCAAAAAGGCTAAGCTCCCGGTTTTTAATTCGACCGCACTTCGTATCCAGAAGGAGATTGCGAAAGAAGAACCGGACGGCCGTTTGATTGAAAAATTGATTGTCAGTGATCAATCGCTTACCGGTGAAGTATTGCGTGTATCGAATTCTTCATTTTATAAAGGCCTCTCCCAGGTGGCCACTGTTAGAGATGCCATTATTCGTTTGGGCATCAAAGAGGTATCCAACATCGTCACTCTGATTACCCTGCAGCATAATTTCCAATCCAAGGTTCCGACGGTGCACAAGATTATGGGCAAACTCTGGCGGCATTCAGTGGGGTGTGCGATTGGTGCCAGTTGGCTGGCCAAAGAAACCGGATTTCAAACAATATCTCATGAAACCTTTATTGCCGGTTTGCTCCATGATGTGGGTAAGCTTTTTATCCTGAAAGCCATCGATGATATGAAGACGACCGGAGAGATTGAAAACTCGCCATCTGATACCGTTATGGACGAGGTCATGCAAAACTTACATGCCGACCAGGGGTATTCGCTTTTGAAGCACTGGAACCTTCCTGAGAAATACTGCCAGGTCGCACGGGATCACCATGCGCAGGAATACGATTACACTGACTTTTTGCTTGTGCTGGTTCGGCTGGCCAATCACATGTGCCATAAAATGGGAATCGGATTATGCGAAGATCCATCTGTCGTTCTCATGGAAACGTCTGAAGCGAATCAACTCCAAATATCTGAAGTGGACCTGGCCCGTCTGGAGGTTCGTTTGGAAGACTCTCAAGTTTTTGCCGGGTAACTGGTTCAAAGGTTCAACGTTCAGAGGTTAGATAACAGCCTGCGACGAGCTCAGCCGAGTCGAAGACAGATGTCAGGGATTAGTAGGTTTCAGGTTTCAGGTTTCAGTGTTCAGGTGTCAGTCAGATAGCGTTACATCTGTTTAATTGGTTTAATTCGTTCTATTGGTTCGGTTTAAGCCAACCAATTCAACCAATGAGACAAATAAAACCAATCTAACAAGTCTTTGGACCCAGAACCCTTGAACTCCTGAACCCAGAACCTCAGCGGGCATCTTCAATCATAAGCTGAGCAATCTTATTCGCCTTCCAGCGATTCCACCGCAGTCGATAAGCAATTTTGCGGAACAGCGTCTCGGTCAGCATTCGACCTTCGGCATTGAACCGGATTGCTTGAAAGGTTTTCTGCCCGCCAGCGGCGTCCTGGGCCAGCGTCATTTTGCGATGATTTTTTCCCACAATTTTTGAGGATACCACCTTAACGTTGCGGGCCATAAATACGGGTTCCGGGTTTCCGCTGCCAAAGGGGCTTAGGGCCTCGATCTCGTTTATCAGGTGGTCTGATATATTGGAGAAATCGATCTCGGCATCGATGGTCATTTTGGGTATCCAATCATCGGGTTGGGTCATTTGGGTAACCGCTTCCTCAAAAGCATGTTGAAATTCTTCCAATTTTTCGGCTCTGATGGACAATCCGGCGGCCATCGAATGACCACCAAAGCTTTCGAGGCAATGTTGACAGTTCTGCAAAGCGTTGAATAAATCCAGCCCGGGGATGCTTCTGGCCGACCCTTTGCCGATTTCGCCATCAATTGCAATCACGACAGCCGGTCGAAAATACCTTTGCATGATACGGGATGCAACAATTCCGATCACGCCCTGATGCCACTCGGGATGCCAGCACACAAGGGTCCTTTGTTTAAGGCGTTGCGGGTGGCGCTGAAAGTCTGAATAAATAGCATCGAGGATCAAACCTTCCTGTTCCTGACGCCGGTTGTTCAATCGATTCAGGTATTCGGCCTGTTGCTCGGCGGTAGCCTTGTTTTCAGTTGTAAGCAACTTCAACGCTCCGGAGGCATGATCCATACGACCGGCGGCGTTTAATCGGGGTGCCAGTCTGAAAGCAATATCTTCGGCATCTATCGGTTGATTCGCAAGACCGGCCACTTTGCACAGGGCCTTTAACCCCGGCCTTGTTGAAGAATTTAGGAGGGCAAGGCCGGCTTTTGAATAAATACGATTTTCTTCAACAAGGGGAACCATATCACCGATTGTACCCAGAGCGACGAGATCGCAAAGATTTTTGAGATTCGGTTCCGGCCGGTCTTTCCAAAAATGATGATCTCGCAAGTATTTCCGCAAACCAATCAAGAGTGAAAAGGTCACGCCAACGCCGGCCAGCATTTGCATACCGGCCTGACAATCATGACGCTTGGGGTTCAGTACGGCCGCAGCAGGAGGTATTTTTTCAGAGATCGTGTGATGATCGGTAATAACCACATCGATCCCCGAATTGCGGGCTGCGATTATGGCATCATGGCTGCCGGAACCGCAATCGGCGGTGATAATCAATTGGATCCGCTTGGGCAGAGCGTAGTCGTGGATATGATGCGTCTGTAGACTGTAGCCTTCTTTTATGCGATGGGGAATATAGGCCGATACCCGGGCTCCGATTTTTCGCAGAAAATCCAAAAGTACAGTTGTGGCGGTGATGCCGTCAACATCGTAATCCCCAAAAATTAAGATCTTTTCATGATCCATAATTGCACGATAGATGCGCTGAACCGCAGCATTCATATCTTTCAGGCTGAAGGGTGAGCGAATCTTGCTCAAAGAGGTGGTGATAAAATTTGAGGCTTCCTGGGCGGATGTCAGGTTGCGGTTGAGAAGAATAGTCGCAGTGATCGGATGGCAATGCAATCTGGCACTCAATTCGTTTACGGCCTGGGCGTCGGGTTGCAGTATTTGCCATTTTTTTTCCATTGACGGCCCTATATCGTATAACCGCAGATTGGACAACCTAAAACTAGTCAAATGCAGCGGGTGTTTTGTATTGCAAATAATGGAGATGTGGTTATACTTTATTGACCGTCATTTAAAACCATCATCTCTCGCCTGATAGCTGGGATACTCGTCGTCAAAACAGTTCACCGTGAGAATGTTTAAAATGCCTTGTGATCTAATCCGCCACAAATATCGGCGGATAAAAATGCCTAAAGTTGAGGAATTCCGTCATTTTTATTAAAAGAATGTAGGACAGCGTAACCCTGATACAGGTTTTAGACATTATTTTTTTGCATATAATTACCGAATAGTTTTGTGAAAACAAAGAAATTTTGAAATCACTAATAAAATATTACCGTGTCGATCGCAGAGAAATTGCTTTTCTGAAATTTATTTTGGAAGCCTATGATGGTATCGGCATTATTACAACAGAAGACCCGATCCAAGGGCTCATTTCGTTTCACATCGCACCGGGCTGTCAAAAGCAGGCAGCGGAAATTTTACAGTATTTAAAAAAGGACATCCTGATCGAGCCTGTAATACCCGGACCGCAAAGTCTTGATTAAATAGCCCCATATCAGGGAATCTGCGATTTTCCTGCAACGAAAGCCTTGCTTTTCATGAATACCAAGTATTTTTATCTGCATACAATCGGTTGCCAGATGAATGTCTATGATTCAGAACAAATTGCCATGCGGCTGGCAACTTTAGGCTATGAACAAACCGCTGCGATGGACGGGGCGGATTTGATTATCGTTAATACCTGTACTGTGCGGGCCAAAGCTGAGCAAAAAGCCTTTAGCTTTCTGGGCCGGCTTGTAAGAATGAAACGCAATAAAGGACGACTGATTATCGGTGTCGGCGGCTGTATGGCTCAGCAGGAAGGCCAAAAAATTCTGGAACGCATGCCCAGTATTGACCTGGTATTTGGTACGCAGGCGATTGACAGACTTCCGGGAATGATTCAACAAATCGAAGCCAGACGATGCCGGATCGTTGATGTGCATATGGATGAAACCCCGAATATTCCTGAAGTTCTTGATGGTCTACATGCTGAAAGTCAAGCCTCCAAATTTGTTACCATCATGCGGGGGTGTGACAACTTTTGCGCTTACTGCGTTGTACCCTTTGTTCGCGGAAGAGAGACCAGTCGTGAGCCCCAAAGCATCCTTCGAGAAATCCGGGCGCTGGTTAAAAACGGGGTAAAGGAAGTCACCCTGCTGGGACAAAATGTAAACAGTTATGGTAAGAAACAAAATTTCGGCACATTTCCTGATCTTTTAGCAAGCATAAATGAAATCAAAGGGCTTTTAAGAATTCGATTTACCACCTCTCATCCTAAGGATTTAAGCTCGGATCTTATCGCGGCTTTTAGGGATTTTGATAAATTGTGTCCCCATATTCATTTGCCGGTTCAGTCTGGCTCAAACAGGATTTTAAAGCGCATGAACCGCAAATACACCAAAGAGCAGTATCTTGACAAAGTGGCGAAACTGCGGGATACTTGTTCTGAAATTGCGATCACATCGGATATGATTGTCGGCTTCCCGGGAGAAACCGAAGCGGACTTTGAACAAACCTTGGAACTCGTAAAAACGGTTGAATATGACGGGCTATTTGCCTTTCAGTATTCTGATCGTCCCCACGCCCCGTCTGTTAAACTGCCTCATAAGATTTCCGAGCTGAAAAAGAGAGAACGGCTGCAGAGTCTCCTGGATTTACAGGAGAAATTTACAAAAAGAAAAAATAAAGTCCTGGTCGGCTCCACTCAGTTGATTCTGACGGATGGTCTGAGCAAAAAACAGGTGTCCGGTGAACCGCAAAGCACCGACCAAGCACTGCAGTGGACGGGTCGTACCATCACAAACAAAATTGTAAATTTTTTCGTGGATGAGGCTCCGGCCAACACTGAAAGCCTATCCGGCAAACTGATTGATGTTCGCATTGATAAAGCCTACTCACATTCACTGTTTGGCAAGGCGATAAGCGCCGCACCCTCGGCTGGAGGGTTGAAAGGAGTTGAAAATTATGCTGCATAAGGTGAGCATAGCGGGTTTGACAATGGATCCGGCTTCAAACACGCCCATTATCCTATTGAAATCTGAGGAAAACGACCAGGCTATTCCGATATGGATCGGATTGCTCGAAGCGACTTCAATTGCATCGGCCCTCCAAAAAATTAAATACGAGCGTCCGATGACGCACGATCTTTTTAAAAATTTCACGGAGCGATTAGATATATCAATTTCAAAGATTGAAATATGTGATTTGAAGGATAACACTTTTTACGCTAAAATCCATTTTATATCCAAAGATGGGAATTTTGAAATGGATGCGCGCCCCAGCGATGCGATTGCCATGGCGCTTCGATATGACGCCCCTATTTATGTGGCGGACGAGGTCATGCAAAAATCGAAAATGGGAGACGGTGGAGCAGAGGTGTTAGATACCAGCGAAGAAGGTAAAAAATGGGCTGATTATCTGGAAGGCCTATCACCGGAAGATTTCGGCAAGTTCAAGATTTAGGCTTCGTCAAAAGTACACATCACGAATTTGAACCCGCGCCTGAAGCGTTGCTGCGGCGCTTTTTTTTGCATTTACTGCCCGTTAGTGCTTCAGATATGGTTTCTTTCGCCTTCTGGCCGATTATTTCCATTCCGTTAGAAAACAATTAAAAATGCGCGATTTTAAGAGTTTGGTTTCTCAAGCTAACTTGTTCATAACGTGTTGATAACTTTAGATCTCACTAATATACTTAAGAAAATTATAACTTTCCATAAGTAATTGAATTTAATAAATTAATAGACCCATCTGGTCATTTATATTTAAATTTCAACAAGATGCATTTTGTTGATAACCCGCTCAATCCGGAAATTAAAAATCGTTATAATCCGGCTTGACAGGGGCGACACTTTATCCAAATATAATGGCAAGTCGTATTTTTTTTAATATCCTTGCTTGGGGATTCAATTTCGACCGGGGCGATTTTTATTAGTTGCGCTGTGACACCAATTGGCTTTAATTGTTGAATTGAAGATGGCCTGCTTCCAGTGGATTTCGAATGGATCAGACTACCGAAGCCGTTCAATTTCCATGAAATGTCCATATATTGTGTTTAAAAAAATAATACATACAACATATTGTTGACAGGCGTTCTGTTTTGGGGTATCGTAAATATAAAGTCAGCCGGACTTTAAACATCAAACTGCTCTTGGGGAAGGAATCATGTGCACTATTTTAGTTATCGATGATGAAAAAGGTATATTGCGCGTGATCGAAGAAGCCTTAACAAAATTCGGACATCACGTTGAATTAGCGGCCGATGGTTATGAAGGTATTCAAAAGTTCGATGATGGCAGCTATGATATCGTGATTACCGATCTCCGCATGCCGAGGCTGGATGGCAAGGGTGTGGTTCGACACATTCGCAACTCTCATAAAAATTCCATTCCGATTATCGGCATTTCAGGGACGCCCTGGCTTATTCAGGATTCGGGTTTTGACGTCGTTTTACCCAAACCGTTCCCACTGCTAGATTTGGTGGAGTCGGTTAAAAAAGTAGCAGCGAATCCATCCAAACCCGCTATCAGCGCGTGATTATTCCGCGTTTATACTAAAAATCGGTCCGTTTCTGACCATCGCTGCAAAAATAAAATCAACCGCTCGATCACTTGGATCGGGCTTTTTTTGTTTTTACCCACCTGATACGCAGGCACCCGCAACATCTACATCGCATTTTAAGAAAATTTTGTGGTACTCAGAGCTGGTGAGATGATTTTTTAGAAGGCGGGTTATCAATAAAAATATTTCAGATAAGTCCTTGTCTGGCAGGCGTTTTATGATCGTTTTCATCAACCGGTCATCCGAAAATTTCTGAAGATAGTATATGACCGTGTTTTCATCCGTATTTCGATCTGCGCCAAAACCCACCAGGCCGTCGTATGTTTCCACAAAATTATGAGAGTGCGTCGTCATCGCCCATCCTTGGTTAAGGGGTAATCACATATGTACATATAATCTGACTTCCTGTGCTTCATAATGCAAAACCGCAGAGTGGTCAACATTCAGATAGCTTCTAATTTTGATCCAGTACGGATCGAATGGTAGTGGCCAAATCATTTTTTACGATCGGTTTCATTACAAATTTTTGAATACCCATTGCCAGAGCCTTTTGCTCGGTAATGATCTCGTTAAAACCGGTGCATAGAATAACAGGAATATTGGGTTGAATATCCAGCATTTTTTGGGCCAGCTGGTCGCCGGTCATATAGGGCATGGTCATGTCTGTGATCACAAGGTCAAAATTGTGAGGGTGTTGTGCAAATACTTTGAGGGCTTCCTGGCTGTCGGTTCTGGCGGTGACCCGGTAACCTAAATTTTCAAGCATCTGTCGCTCCATGGCCACAATTTGTTCTTCGTCATCGACCAGCAGAATCCGTTCCTCTCCCTTTGCCGCGCCATTGGTGGGTTCCAATTCTGCTGCGAGCTCAAGATTTTCGATAAGCGGCAGATGAACCTGAAATATCGTTCCCTTACCCGGGGTGCTCTTAACGTTGATATCGCCCCTGTGGTTTTTAACAATTCCATGGATGACAGATAATCCCAAACCCGTGCCTTTGCCCTGTTCTTTGGTCGTGTAATACGGCTCGAAAATCCTGTCCAGCACAGAGGCTTCCATGCCACAGCCTTCGTCTTTAACTAATAGTCTCAGATGCTTGCCGGGCTGCATTCCGATTTTATCGGTCATTTTTTCGTAGCCGATATCGATTTCGGTCAAAATCACTTCCAACTTGCCGCCTTTATCTTGCATGGCTTGATAGGCATTGGTGCATAAATTCATAATGACCTGATGGATCTGAGTGGCATCGCCCATAACAGGACCGCAATCGTCTTGTATTTTATGAACGATCTCAATAGAGGCTGGAATCGATGCCCTTAGAAGCCGGAGAGTTTCTGTTATGATATTTTGTACCTTGACCGGCCTGCGCTCCTGATCGCTCTGGCGACTGAACGTTAGAATTTGCTTGACCAGATCTTTGGCGCGATTGGCGGCTTTGAGAATTTCTTGAAGATTATTGTGGGCGACACTGTCTTCGGAAACTTCATCCATAGTCAATTCGGTATACCCAATAATGGGGAATAAAATATTGTTAAAGTCGTGGGCAATGCCGCCTGCTAAAGTACCGATAGCCTGAATCTTTAGTACCTGTTGAAGCTGGCGTTCATATTTTGCCAGGGTCTTGGTACGTTCTTCGACCTTTTTCTCAAGGGTTTCATTTTGATTGCGCAACAATGTATAGAATTCAAGACTTTCCAGGGCGTTGGCGGTATTGAGTAAAATAATGGATAACAGCGTTAGTGAAGTATCCGGTATTTTATGGTCTTTGTCCGGCAGCAGTCCGATAAACATACCGCGGATGCGTGAATAGGTTGCGATTACATGCAATACAAAGCGCCGGCTATGATCGCCGGATGATATCAGGACCCCGCGTTTTTCTCTTATCGCCCAGGCAAAATAACCTTTGTCGATCATATGGTTGACTTCATCTTTGATGTATGTTCTCAGGTGGCCTTCATTGCATACCGATAACGAGAAATCCGATTTTACCTGGTCTACAACGTAATGCGCGTTGGCTTCGAAAGGAATTAGGCGGTTGATTCGTTTATCGGCTTCTTGCAATACATGCTTGGGTCCATAGCCTTTATTGATATTTTCCTGGAAATCGCCCAAGGACAGGGCCGTTTCCAACACATTCTGGATAAACCTTCGATTTTCTTCTAAATAATCGATACGGGCTAGAAGTTTTTTGGCATCCATATGGTGGTCGTTAACTTTGTCCATGCAGTCCTTAAATTTCCAACATAGATTCTAATGCAAAAAACTGATGGGTCGCCTGCTTGACAACAATATCAAAACAGGTCGGCGACAATCCCAGACCCTCCCAGGCGTCATTATCCAGAGGCGGGACAAACCGCTCACCACTGGTACCGATTCCCAGACCGTTGGTTATTATATCCGCCAGATGGACCAGGGTGGCCGGAACCGGCTGCGGCGCTTCACAGGGATCATGGTGAAAAAATACATTGTTCTCCAGAACCATCGGCAACTTCCATTGTTGTATCAATTGCTTAACAATATGGGTATGATTACAGCCCAGAGAATCATTTTCCTGCAGATACAGTAACATGTCTGCCGAGCGCGCCCGGCTTAAAATATTGCACGATTCTTCTGGGAAATAACTGTAAAGAATCAAACGGCCCAAATCATGCAAAAGACCGGATACAAATAATTGTTCTGTCTGCGGGATGCCTTTGTGGGTCGCTAAAATCCTAGAAATAATCCCGCATGCAAGACTGTGCCTCAGGAATGAATGCATGCTGAGGATTTCCTTTGGGATTTTGTTAAAAAGTGAAATAACGCTGATTCCCAGTGCCAGTCCTGAAATTTCGCGTGTGCCGATCAATGTCACCGCCAGTGAAATTTTGTCGATTTTAGAAGGGAAACCGTAAAATGGTGAATTGACTATTTTCAGTAAAAGCGCGGTTAAACTTGGACTGCGGTGTACTACCTGTGCAATATCTTCAGCCGATGATAACGGATTGGCAATGACTTCATTTAATTCAAAAACGATTGAGGGTATCTCCGGCAGGGTAATGCTTTCTTGATTAAGCTCCTGCAGAAAATTGTTATTAACTGAATTTTGTTTGGATTCGGAGACCGCCAGATCAATTGTCTCCTCTTTTTCTGGAAAGCAGTACTGGCTGCGGAACTCGACCGCAATTCGAAATATTTCTTTTAATGCGGGATGTTCTAAATCGGCATGCTGGAAAAGTTTCTGGGTGTTATCTTTGATTAGTGCAATTTTTTCCGGATCCAGATCACCGGCGGTGGCATTTTTGCTGCCATTATTTCCGCGGATATTGACTTCTGTTACGCCCCAGATCTTAAAAATTCTAATATGAGCTGACTGGATATTTTTGCCCTTTTTCAGAAGCAATCGGCCACTAATATCCCTGACCTCTTTTTCTAAAACCATGTCCGGTTTTACTTTATTAATGTGAATTATCCCCATACGATTTTATTCTTACTATTTCCGACAGGCGTCAGAATTTCATAACTATCTAAAATGTATTATAAATTAATCATTATTGTTCAACTATGGGACCTTGCCACAGCTTTCACAGCAATTGGAGCCTTGTGTCCTATAAGCAATTATCGTCTTAGATTTAAATAAACTTAAGGAAAAATTAGAAAAAATGGACTATTCGCTGAAATTTTAGACTGGCAGGTATTACCGCAAATGAGGTGAACAACCCTGGCAGGGTCGTTGGCGTGTATGGAATATGCTTTTTGAGACATGTAAACAGATTAAAATACATTTAATTTACTTTAATGCCGCCGCTTTGATGGGGCGTTTTCAAACCAGCGCTGAGTTGCATGCAACCCTGTTTAGCGGTCCTGTGTTTCTTTCAACTGATTTGCCAATTTTTGAATAGCAGCCATGTAATCTTTGCGGCCGTACATAAAGATATCATTATGGTTTGCGCCCGGAATTTTCAGCAGTGATTTATGGCTTGCGCGGCAGGCCTCAAACAGCGCCTGGCCATCTTTAAAGGGGATTATATGGTCCTGTTCCGCGTGGATAACCAGGGTGGGCTTTTTAAAAGACGAGATCTTATCGACATTACGAAATCCCTTGGCTTCCTCGAATCCGAGTGCTGTCGTATTGATTCCCAAAAGCTGCAGCAACGGACTGGCATAGGCAAATCCACTTTCAACAATCAGGCCATCGATTTGATGCGCATAATGAAATGCCAATTCAAGCACCGATGCACTGCCAAGAGATCGACCCATCAAAACCAGCGGGCCTCGACAGGCCTTTTTTTTCAACCACTGGAGCACATAATCGAAAATAACGTGGCAGTCCCGCATCATTGTGCTGACGGTGGGTTGTCCGGTGGAACGGCCGTAGCCGCGATAGTCAACCGCTAAAAAATTAATCCCCAGTTGATTAACCATCTG
>Ga0255055_10001647_pt1 | contig 16135 bp, 20 predicted proteins | sample JV7_2_27_MG_FD_188633 | JGI IMG/M metagenome (GOLD analysis project Ga0255055, IMG submission 188633) | Seawater microbial communities from Jervis Inlet, British Columbia, Canada - JV7_2_27 | ecosystem: Environmental > Aquatic > Marine > Inlet | place: Canada: British Columbia | collected... | reverse complement strand
TCGTTCGGTTATACCTTTGTCGACACACGGGCGGGACCGAGGCCGGAACCGTGGCCAATCAATGTAAAGTATACTTGACACCCGCCGAAATTATGGCGACAGTGGGAGAATCTCCCTTAATCCCCACTGGCCCAGGCTCGAGCGTACTAGAAAATAACGGTGTGCTCGAGCGTAACCGTTGACACTGCTACACTTAGCAAGGGTGGGTCCGATAAGATAGAGTCTGTCAACTTGATAACGGGGTAGGAACCGCCGCAATTGTGGCGGGTAGAGGAAAGAAGCGGCGGCCAGCTTGCCACCATGCAAGGGGCGGGGTAGCCCCATCCCCCTTTGTGATATATATAAGGAGGCTCACTGACTCTGGTTATAGATTAACTTTTCATGCCGGGTAACACGATCTGTAATCTTTCAATCTCCCGCTCCCAGGCGTGGCCTTCCTTCGCGTGACGCTTTCTGTGGCAGTTAGCACACCGCACGTCACACTTTGCCATTTCAGCCTCGATCCTTTCTTGGGACGCCTTATAGGCCCCACGACTCATGCTGAAAATTTTTTCACCGCGCACATGGTCAAAGTCAAGTACAACGGGGTCCTTCTCACCGCAGTCAATGCAGCCCTTCTCAGCCTTATACTTTGCCAACTGAGCCTGAACCTTCTTTTCTCTGGCCCTGTCGTACTGTCTTTGCTTTCTATCGTTATACGGCAATCAAAAGTGCCCCTTCCGCCTCTGCATCCTCTTACACCACCGCACGAACCCCTTGGGCACTGGTATCAGGGCATTTGGCCTGGCCCAGCATGGCAAGCGCATAACGCTGCTGAACAGGTGGTCAGAGCAATCGTTGCACAGGTCTTCAGTGTCAAATTTATTCCACGACAACGCTCTTCGCCCACACGACTTACAGCGGGTCATTCGCGTCTCCCCCGCTCGAATATGGCGATGCGATTGTCAAGCGACGGGGTAACGGGCACATCGGGGAAGTACAGCCGGGCATCCCATGCCTTCTGTTTCACTGGCCACTTGACGCGAGCCTTGTCTAGCAGCCACTGAGGGAACCACTTGGCCCTGATTAGCCGGCTATACAGTGCCCTCCTGGCGCCATCTTGCCAGGTTGCTGGCGTGTAGATGGTGTGCTTGTTGGGCCACTCGGCTATGTACGACTCGAACATGACGCCCAGTTGGTGGCCAAAGTCCATCGTATTCTGCTCGACCCTCGAGACGTAGACACCTTGCCCCCAGTGCGCCCTGATGGCAGTGGCTACGCGGGACTTGATTAGTTCGATAGTGGCTATGTCTAACGGTTGCTCACTCATCCCCCTCCTCCATCCAGTACAATTCCTGCATGAACACCTTGGCAAGTAGGGCGGCTCCTATGGGCAGTAGTGCGGCTAGTAAGGCGCCTACGCAGAGTAGCCAGATGCAGGTGGTCACAGCCACACTCGTTGCCTACCGGCGAAGGCTACTTCACGCCTGCCCGGCTTGTTAGTCAGTGCGTGGCCCTCTGGCCAGCCGGCCGGTTCGCCTTCTTCCCACCGCATGAAACTGAAGGTGCCGTGGTCTGCCTGCTCGTCGGAAAAGGCTCCGAAGGGTGATCGGCGTCGCGGCATTGTAACGCGGTATTCGCTCTGTACAACAGGAGGCGCAACTTCTCGGGAGCCTTCTTCCGCGTCGAACGTAAACACTTCCAGCCCCGGCGGCATCTTCTTGAGGGTTTTGATTAGTTGTCTGACGGTCATTGCTTCTCCCCTAAGTACAGGGGGGCGGGGTGGCTCAGCTGACGCCGTGACGGGTGTTAACTTAGCTGGCGCCATAAGACACTCGCAGCCCCCGTCCCCCGCTCCCCTGGTAAAAATAAGCCCCTCGGCAGTTTCGCAAGACCTGTGTGTGGTGACGTTGGCATAGGCGAACAGGGTCTATCTGCCGGGGGGCTGAGTGTCAAGTTGACCGCGACCACGACCACGACCACAGACCACGACCACGACCACAGACCACGACCACGACCACAGACCACGACTCCGACCCCGACCCCGACCCCGACCCCGACTCCGACCACGACCACGACCGCGACCGCGACCACGACCGCGACCGCGACCACGACCGCGACCAGCGTTGTTTCCTACCCCTCATCCACCACGCCCCAGGATTCAATGGCGTCTATCTGGACACGAAAGGTGTCAAACGGCAGGGCCTGGGCGTCTTTGAAGCCCCTCTCTTTCCACGGTCCAGTTTCGTACACCAGTTTAGCGTTACTCAGTTCAACATGATCCTTGTTCACACCGACGAGTGTGCCAACGTAAAAGTAGTTCATGCAGAGAAACAGGACTGTCTCTCCAAGGACTGACTCGAGGCCGGCGTCGGTTGTTTCTACGATTCGCTTCATTTATTCTCCCCTTCGTGGTTATTCTTCCTCTCCTCGAGCATGGCGTCGGCCAGTTTGTAGGCCCACTCGGCGGCAGACTGTTCCACGTTACCCGCCTTTGCAGGCTCATCCCAATTATGCGGCCCAGCCAACAGCCCCGTCAGTGCCGCCGCGGCGAAGGTGTCGCGGAGGGCGGTGGTATCAGCTACACCGCATTGAAACATGGGACCGATATATTCGCGGTCAGTCTCTTCAGCCTCAATAGCGGAAAGCCGCTCACACGCTTGACGCAGTCGTTCTGCCTCTTCATCAGCCTTTTTCACCGCAGCCCCCTCTTCCCGCTTCATCCTGTCAATCCTGTAATACTCGGCGTCGTCCATCAGGCATCCTCCAGAATGCGGAACCGCTTACATACGTAGGTTTTCATGCGGCGGTCAATGTCGGTGCTTGGAGGCGGCTTATGTGTCCACGTTTCACCAACAATATGAACGTCGGTGCACTCTACTTGGTACAAGCCGAAACTGCCGACGAGACCCTGGTACAGTGCCCACTTAATGCCGTCATCCCTTTCGGCAAAGACGTGAAAGCCCGGTTCGTACTCAGTCCAATCATGCATCAATATTGTCTCAGTTTTTTCATCTACAAACCAGCCGTCTTCGCCTACATCTGGTCCCCTGTAATAGGGGTATCGGCCTAGCCGGTAACCACCTTCCGGCGAAAGGTGCATCCACTTCCACCCGGTTACAGTCTCTGGCGGTGTTTCGTCAAGAATCTTCCTAAGACACATAGCATTCTCTCCTAACACAACCACTGTACCACACCCGGCCCGGTTGGTCAAGTTTCATCAAATTGAAGAAAGTTGAAAGAATCTTCGATTCTCGGGAATAAATGAAACCTTTTGCTTGTTACACACGTATAGAAGGGTAAGGACTGTATTGTACGTCTACCTGATGGCGCTTATAGGGTTTACAGCCGAAAGAGGAAACCCGGTCCTTATTCGAGACAGCTGATGGGTAGGCCAGGAACGGGATGGACGATGAATCCAAAAAATCTAGGCTCTGACTTGCGGATTGTCAACCTAGTCCTTAATGGGCGCCGGTTAGCTACCGGTGATGAAGGGTGGGGGATTCATCGAGTGGGGAGCCGAAAAGTGGTTGTTAATGCGGACGATTATTCGACTGCATTCATAACCTAGGTACGGTCTTACCTTTCCCCCTGTTTGTTGCGGATTCTACTTATACCCCCTAGGTAAAGAATCCGCTGTACCTAGGTAAAGATAAGTCAAAGATACTTTACATTGTGGGAATAAAAGTGACACCCACATTGTTCTCGTTATAGAAGGCCAGTCCCAAGTGGGCCAGGAGACTCGCAACGAGAGAGAGAGGGTCGTTCCTTTGTGCCGCCACGGGGCCTTAGCCTTCCACCTTTAGATGAAGTGGAGAATACTTCTATTCGTCATTGGACTGACACTTTCTGTCAGTGCCGCGGCAGATGTTGGTCAGCAGATCTTCAACATCAACGTTGGCCAGCTGCCGGCCACCTGTACGCCCTCGAGGCCGTACTGGGTTGTTGACGGTGACGACGGAACAGATTGTTCCACGGGCGGCGGGTCGGTCGTTGTCCAGTGTGTTTGCAACGCAACTGGTGACGGGTATGACGGTGTGGCAGTCGGCAGCGGGGCGATAAGTGGATCTGGGACTGACACGTTTGTTACCAGGTGGGATGGGTCGAACAGTTTGACTGATTCTTTGTCTTACGAGGACGCCTTTGGCTTGAACATTGCTCAGTTGACTATGTTGTGGGAGACTGCTACGCCCAGTACTTGTAACGCTGACAGAGAGGGCGCTATTTACTACGACTCGGTTCTCAACGAGCCGTGTTTTTGTAATGGGACAAGTTGGGCGCCGCTTGACGAAAGTGGTTCCTGTGGTGCGTTGAATAACTGGATGCTGAACAACGAGACTGACGCTTGGTTGGATGCTGGTAGCGATGTGTGGAGTAACGATGGGTAGACTGAAGGCGTTGATACTGGCTGGTTTACTTGTTACTGCGCCTGCGTTTGCAGCTGACGTTCACTTGAATCCCACGAATGCGCCTGAGCCGACTGAGGACAGTCTTGAAATTGCCGTTTATGATGGGACGGCGACTGACATTTCTTTTACCGTTGATAATCTGAATCTTCAGTATGACATAAGTGAAACCGAGTTTACGCTGGTTGACAATATGCGTATCTCGACGGGCAAGTATTTCGGGCTGGGTGATGCGTTGGGCCGGTTCATCTTTACGACAGGTGCCGGCTCTGCTATTTGGACTGAGGATGACCAGAGCGAATTGGGCATTGGGTGTTCTGGTGGAAACTGCGTTGGCATTTTGTCAATGGAGAATGACGCTCAGGAATTTAGGATCAATCTAACGGCGGGAGACAACTGGCAGTTCTACGATCAGACTGGCACTCAGAGCCGGTTTCTCATCGAGGGCGGTGGTACTCCTGGTGCCCAGGTTCTGACTCTCAGCAATGATGACTTTCTTGGCGTTCTGAACGTTAGCCCTGACGTGGCTCTTGACGTAACAGGAGACGCCGAAGTATCGGGGACTGCCGCGGTGACGGGGTTGATTAGCACAGCTGTCGGTCTGGACGCGATTGGTGCAGTGGACATGGATTACGGGTCTGCTGATGTAACGGACCATACGTTTGTCACTGACAATACCGGGACAGCGGAAGTGGTTTTACCGGCTGGCAGCATTGACTCTACTGAGATTCTTGACGATACGATTGATGCGGCAGATTTGAATGCAAGTGCTTTTACTGACATTGACACTGACTATGGAGCCGAGACGGTGACTGCGGCTTGGGACTTTGTTCCAGCAGGCACGGGGGACTTTGCGGACTTTGATCTTGACATTGGTGGAGCAAGTTACGGTGCTTTGCGCCTTGGCGAAGCTGGCATCTACAAGGCAACTTTTAGCAATAGCAATCTTGACTTGGGTTTGGCAATGGTTTTTCGACAGGAGGGCAACCTAGAGGCTGGCAATGATCCTGGTATTGAATTTGCCTTTATGGAGGGGGGCAATACAATCCGTCTTGCCATTCCCGAGAGTGGTGCGGGCAATGCCACGGCATTTATTCGTAGCGGGACTTTTGCAGGACCGTACTCAGCAGCGGTGGGCAATAACGTCGTTGACTGCGATCAGTGGTCATCCTACGACTCAAACATTGATTGCGATACCAGCGGCACTGGAGCAGACCTGTTTGTACAGGATGACTTTGAGGTTGAGGGAGACATTTACACCCATGAGTCGATCTTTGGAGACGCTGACGACGCGGATCAGCATGAAATAGCGTTTGCCGATGCATCAGCAGACAGGCTATTCACGTTTCCTGACGACCAGGTTGCAAGTGCTGATTTAATTATTGGTAGTGGTGCCGGGACTGTTGGTTATGCCAACATGAGTGGCGATGCAACTATGAGCACTGGTGGCGCAGTGACAATCGCCGCAGATGCCATTGAGGAGTCGATGTTGAAAGCCGTTGACGCCGCCGCCGATGAGGAGTGTTTCACATTTGAGGCTACTACGGGCGACTTTGAGTGGCAGGCTTGCGGTACGGCAGGCACCGATTCAATTACGCCAACGGAACTGGACGATGACGCTAACAGTCCCACTGCGGGCTATGCTGTTATCGTAGAGGCGGGTGCTGCATCTTTTGACTATCTTGACATTTCTGGGCATTTGGCAGCGGAGACAAATGATCTTGAAGCTGATGATCCCCCGAACGTAGAAGATACCGAGATATACATTGGCACTGGCTCTGGCACCGGCAACTGGGCGGCCATGAGTGTAGACGCGACGATGAGCAACGCTGGTGTGGTGACGGTCGTGGATGACTCCCATGCGCACGTTGTAGGCAATGTGGACAGCCTAGACGCCGATCTTGCCACCTTCGCTCTTCCTGCCAGTACCACGATCAGCGCCTTTGGGAAGACGGTGGTAGACGATGCCGATGCGGCTACTCATATGGCGACGGTTGGCCTGACTGCAACAGCGGCAGAGATTAACACTCCGCTGGATGGAGCAACGGTTACTCTTACTGAATTTGAAGAACTAGCGGCTGTCGACGCCACCACAATTAGTGGGGGGCAGTGGGCAGGCTTGGGGGGTGTAACCGCTGCTGGGCTTGCTCTATGGGATGACGCGAATGCTGCTGCACAGTTGGTTACGTTGGGCGTTAATGCAACGGAGTCTGAGATTGACACCCCCCTCGATGGCGCGTTGGTTACACTGACAGAATTTCGGGAATTGGAAGCTATTGACGCAACGACTATTAGCACAACCCAGTGGGGAGCCTTGGGCGGGGCCACCGCTGCGGGACTCGCCCTGTGGGACGATGCTGATGCCGACGCACAGTTGGTGTCACTTGGCCTAACCGCGACTGCTACTGAAATAAACACGCCTCTAGACGGTGCAACTGTCACCCTCACTGAATTTGAGGAATTGGCGACAGTTGGCTCTACCGTGATCGCAGCGGCTGACTGGACACAGGTAGCCCTGCTGGACGGTGGTGCCCCGGCGCTGACCGGCACCAACTTCACTGGGATCCCCTCGAGCGGGATTCTCACCATCGTCGAGTCAATGTCTTGGCCTGCTGGCGCATTCTCTTCAGACGGTACGCAGTGTGCCGATCCAGCAGCGGCAACAATCAATAGTGGCCCGAAGATGCAGACGGTCATTTGTACAGACAACGATGCTTCTGTCATGCAGGGGCATACGACCATGCCCGATGGGTGGGATGCCGGAAACCTGACGTTTGAATTGGCCTACATCCAGACTGCGGCGAACACCGCTGCTCTGGAGTGGGACATTTACGTGCAGTGCCGGGGTGCTGCCGAGACCGTCAACAACACTTGGGAAACGGCAGTCAACGTCATAGATGCTGGTGTGACCGGCAGCAATGGAATTGATCACACCACCAGTGGCAACGTCACCTGTGCGAGCGATGCGGCTGGGGACGAACTGTACTGGAAGATCGAGATAGATGCTTCGGGGACTGGAACTGCGATGGCGACGGTCCATTTCACAGGCGTCAAAATGGAGTACACCTCCAACGTAGGAGATTAGGTTATGAAGAAGACAATTATCACGGTGGCGCTCATTCTTGTAGCAGGAGTGGTGCTTGCAAATGTGGTATTTACCACGCCCGAGTTAGTCCGATCTGAAATTGGCGGGTCAGGAGTTGCGGCATACGATCAGATTAGGACGCTTTCTATCAGAATAGACCCGGTGAATGGGTCTATAGATCATCGTTTTGAAGTGTTCGATTCGACGGACGCTGCTCGTCCCGCCTTCCCCGGTCAGTACACCGTTTCCGGTGGCACGGCAGAACTAAGGGTTGATGATGTGGGGCTTAGGTCAGGGTTGACCCTGAGCGCTGGTCAACAGACTGCCGTACAGAGTGCCATTGACAGCTATGTGGCACAGGTTGAAGGTTCGATGATTAGCTTCGGCCTTGTCGATGGAGTGCAGCAGTAAGTGAAAACCTCTGTCGTTTGCCTTGTCTTGTTGCTGGTGGCTTCGCTTGGGATAGCGCAGCAGTACAACGTCCCCTTCAAACATGCGGCTGCTGCTGGTGGTAACGACTGCTCCGTTGAATCGGAGTATCTGGATGAGATTCTCAGCTACTCGCCGGTGTTTTTCGTGGACGCCGAAGTGGGAGTCACCACTGACGTTGACGGCGTGAATCTTTGGGAGGATCAATCAACGACCGGGGCTGATGTGGCGCAGGCTACGGGCAGCAAGGAGCCTGACGTTACTTCTGCTGTCCAGAATGGTCTTGATGGGATTGACGGGGACTATACCGACGATTCTCTGACGAATATAAACGGGTTTGTCGATGCGTCGGCGGACGAGATAACCGTCTTTGCTGTTGGCCTGACAGATGGTGATAGTAGTGGGCATCTAATTATGCAGTGGGGTGACGGAGCGGGCAACACGGGTCTGAATATGGAAGTGGGAGATTACGGGTTTGGATTAACTTGTACGGCCCATCAAGGAGGAGGTTCAGACAGGTGCCGAGGAACCGACATGGGGGACGAAACCGCCCCGCACATCTTTGAATGTGTATACGATGCTGATGCTGATCCCGGCATTGCAACGTGGGTAGATGGGACAGCCAAGGACACCGTGGCGGGAGCATCTGTAACCACTCTTGACGAGACTCTTGACAGTATTTCTTTATTTGAAGACAACGATGGTGGCGGCTGGGCTATGGACGACTGGCTTGGAGCGGTGGTGGTGTTTGACGATGCTCTGGACGCTACAGACCGTGGAGTAATCCGCGAGTGCTTGAATGACCGATGGGCGATTTACTAATGCGCCGCATCCTCATTCTTGTAATCGTCTTTGCCTTAGTGCTGCTATTCATCAACAGGTGCGTGGCCATTGCCGCACCAACAGGGGGAGACTGTTTTGAAGGAACTGATTATCAAGATTATCATGTCCAGGGTGAAGGACATTCTGGACAAGACAAGTGAACTAGACGAGCATCCAGAGTTGAAGGCTTTGATACTCGAGGAAGTGGAGTCTTGGTTGAGGGACAAGCTGGGCGCGTAAGGAAGGGGCTGGGGAAAATGGCGAACGGGGTAAACGGTGTATCAGTGAAGCCGTGGGACATGTTCCTGCGAATCGTTGGAATGCTTGTCATCCCGTGGGCAATCTGGGTGAGCATCACCCTGATAGAAGTGTCACAGGACGTGGCGGTGATAAAGGGCAACAGGTTTACGGCTTCAGATGCCAACGTGCTGTACCAGGAATTGGCGAAGCGCCCGGTGCGCGAGGAAGTGCCGCCCGCCTGGTTTATCAAGGAAGTTGAAGAAATTAAGGATTCTTTGGCGAGACACGTCGAGAATCACGAATAGCGGAGAGAGCGTAACTACAGGAGAAGAAGATGAAGGATGGATTCAAGGGCTACGGCTCGAGCATAGACGCTCTGCGCGGGCGGAAGGCTGGCGCCAAGAGTATCGAGAAGCCCCCACACGCCAAGGACGCCAAGAGAGGCTTTGCTAGTAGCGAAGGCTTGATGAGCGGCGGTCAGCACTGGCCTGGGCAGAGTAACGCACTGCCGAAGAAGTAGGAGGGTGACATGGCTTTAGCGGACTATGTATTTGGGCCGCGGATTGAGCGCCGGTTTGAGCAGCAGGGCTTGCCGACGTGGACTGGCGGCCTTCTGCAACAGCTGTTGTCTGATGCTGCGTTGCCGGCGTTAATGGGCAAAGACGACATATTTGGCATGTCTGATGTTCGCGGATTGCTCCGCTGGGGCGATGCAATGGGCATCAATCCTGACATTCTGAATATTCTCGGCCAGGTTCTGCCGACTTTTGGTGATGAGCAGCAACGCGGCAAGCGGGAGAACATGCCGGTGTTCTACAAGAACTGGATGGGTGGACGGGAATTTCCGTATGTGCCTGAGCCTGAAGCGCCCGCGGCCCCGCCTCCTGGTGGTCCTGGCATGGCTCCAGAGAATCAGCAAGTTGATTCTACGCGCCGTGGTGGTGGCAATTTTAACAGGCGCTCGCCGGATCTTCGGCCAGCGCAACCAGCACAGCCAGCTGCGCCCACTGCGCCTCCAGGGTTTCCTGGTGCCGGTGGAGTAAGCGCCTTTCGCCCTTCGCAGGCACAGGTTGTAAGTCAAGGCCCGCCGTTGCCTCCGAGGCCTGGTTTGCCTCCGGCCGTTAGTCAGTCTGGTTCGGTGCGAGACCGCAGCACTCCGATTGGTGGAAAAGGCGATGGTGGACAACCGATAATCAGGCCGCCCAGACGATTCTACTAGATGGCCGATCTGAAGCGGCACATTGACAAGGACTTATTCCTTGCCGAATTGCTCAAGGGTAAGAGCATGAAGCAGACCCTGCGCGAGTTTGGGCGCAGGAATACTGCGCTTGTCTATAAGTGGAAGAAGGCTGATCCGGTTTTTGCCGAGGCGTATGACCGGATCATGGACGCTCGTCGGCGCCCGGAGGAAACCAAGGATGGTGGTAAAGCCGAAGGGAATTGGGCTGACTGGAAAGAGAAGTTTCTTTTCTACTTCAACAAAACCGATGACAGGATTAACGCCGCTGACCGCGCTGGGATCAAGTTATCGCAAGTCTTCGAGACCATGGACAAGGAAGCCCCTCAGTACGATGAGAACTTTACCCTCCGGTTTCGGGAAGTTGAATTGAAGCAGGCGGTGAGGATAGAGGATGACATGCGCCGCAAGGCGTTGGTCGAGTCTAAGGACGACGCGCAGAAGTTCCTTCTTCCTACGTTGCCGATCATTGGCGACAAGTACAAGAAGGGCAGCTTCAAAGAGGCGCCCCAGCAAAACTTCCTGGCGATTACCTTCACTCACGCCGGCATTGAGCGGGCAGAGCGTTCGCTACTGAAGGTGCTGAATCCGAGGGATTCGATTACGGCAGAGGATGCAGTTAGACAGATTGAGAGGACGTAGATGGCATATTCGTACGAAGATGCGAGAAAGACAAAGAAGGCCAAGCAGGCTAGACACGCCAAGGCAATAAGGAAGCATGGGAAACTAAGTTGGCACCAACTTGAATTGCGAAGAAAGGGGCAGAAAGGTGTCCCTGGCGATCCCGTGACGAAGCAGACCAAGAAAGAGTATTTCGGTCCATAGAGCCTAGTGCAGTCAGACAAATACAGTCGCATACCGATCCCGCGTAGCGTCAAGGACTACGAGCAGATCGAGGCGTTCTTGAAGGACGCGCCCAAGAAGGAATACCTGAACCTGGTATGGCTTCTCGCTCGAGCGGACCTGTATTTTCTGATGCGCTACGTGCTGTCTACGAAGGACTATTTTGCGCCCAATTTGGGACTGGAGAGTCCAGAGTGGATCTTTGACAGGTGCCGCGAAGTGCAGTTTGACTGTGACCGCGTAGTGGACGTGTGGAGTCGCTTCCACTGGAAGAGCAACATCAAGACGTTCGCCAATGTGATACGTCACATTCTGATTGACCCCAACACTACCATCTGCATCTTGTCACATACGCGACCGCAGGCCAAGTTATTCTTATCCCAGGTGCAGCGGGAGATAACCAGCAACAAACTGTTGCAGATGATTAGCTATGATCCAATCCTGGGAAAGCAAATCTTTCCCGACAATCCAAAGGATCTTGGACGCAATAGTCTGGACGACGGTATTATCGTTACTCGCCACACTAATGTTCGAGAGCCTACTATATCGGCTCACGGCTTGGTTGACTCTCTCCCTGTCGGGCCGCACTACAAGATTCGTTGCTATGACGATGTGGTGACGAAGGATTCGGTGGCCACCGTTGACATGCTCAAGAAGACGAACCAGGCCTATGAATTATCGCTCCCGCTGGGGATGCCGAATGACCAGGCGTGGTACACGGGCACGTTCTACAGTCACAATGACACCTGGCACCACATTGTCAACCGCGGGGCCAAGCTACGAATCCATCCCTGCTACGAGATTGACTGGGAGCATAGCGAGGCCAGGGCGAACGGTACGTTCTTGAAGTTGAACCATCACAAGGACAAGCCAGTCTTGTACGAGGCCGCCCACTTGGCGCAGTTGTTCAAGGAAATGGGCGCCGATGAGGGGAGTGCGACAGCAGACATGCAGATGCTGTGCAATCCCAACGCCGGCATCGTGTACGGGTTCAAGCGTCAGTGGATCAGGACGTATCACCGGCATCCCACGGTTGAGGCTGAAGGTAAGAACACGTATATCCTGGTAGACCCGGCTAATGAGAAGAAAAGGGGATCATCCTACACGGTAATGTGGGTGATAGCGGCGGGCGCAGATAGGCGTCTGTACGTCGTTGACGGCCTGCGTGACCGACTTTCTCTGACTGAGCGGGCTGATGCCCTGTTTGAATTACATGCCCGATGGCAGCCCGTGGAAGTGCGGTATGAGCGGTACGGCCTCCAGGCTGACATTGCTCACATGGAGTATTTGCAGGAGCAGCGGGGGTACAGGTTCCACATAGAGCCTGTGAAGGGGAATGTCCGCAAGGACGACAGGATTGAGCGATTAGTCCCGATGTTCGAGAAGGGGATTATCTACTTGCCCGCTGAACTGGAGTATCGGACGCTCGAGAACGAGAAGATTGACCTGATAGATACATTCGTTCGGGAGGAGTATCTGCCCTTCCCGAATGCCCAGTATAAGGACATGCTTGACGCCATGTCCCGCATTGCAGAGCCTGAAATGCCGATCATGTGGCCCGACAATATGGGCTTTGTGAGGAAGAGGGAATATGACCGATACTCGATGCCTATGGCGCCAGCGCAGGCGAACGGTTGGATGGGTGCATAATGCTTAAAGACAGTGACATTCTAGAAGAATTTAAGGAGCGGTACAAGGCTGGTCAGAATGCTCACTCTGAGTATCACGCTGAAGATTCCAAGACGCACAAGTTTTATGCCGGCGAACAGTGGGACAAGATGGACGTGCAGGCCCTGGAGGGAGAGCAGCGGCCTGCGTTGACTTTCAACTCGGTTGCCCCGATCATAAATGCTGTGAGCGGGTCAGAGATTACCAATCGGTATGAACCGCGCTTCTTACCGCGTACCACTAGTGACAGTGAGATAAATGACGTACTGACGGAGACTGTCCGGTACCAGCGACAGCAGACGGATGCTAACCATGAAGAGTCGGTGGCATTCAGGGATTGTGTGATAGCGGGCATTGGGGCAACCGAATTTTACTACAGTTACGCACAGAGCGAGTATGGACGCCTGGTAGTCGAGCGGGTGCCCATGAACGAATTGCTGTGGGACCCCTCGAGCAAGAAGGGCAACCTGGTAGACGCTCGCTGGCTGATGCGCGGCAAGTGGATTCCTGAGAAGGAATTTGAAAAACTGTGGGGCAAGGAAGCCCTGGATAACGTGAAGGCGCGGGCATCTGACCACTCGCCCAAGGTTGGCGACCTGGAGATTCACGATCAGACGGTGTCTAACCTGTACGCCAGTGAATTTCGCTTCTACGACAACAAGTTGCAGAAGGTGGCGGTCTTCGACTACCAGTTTATCGAAGTTGAGGACTACTACATTGTCATTGACTTGGCTTCCGGCGCCCGCACGTACATGACGGGGGCTGAGAAGGCAAACTTGGACGAGGAAATGGAGAAGCTGCCGGAGGAGAACCGCCTGCAACTAGACAGCATCAAGATGGCCAAGGACGTGCATTACCGGGCGTTCATTGCTGGTGACGTTGTCCTCGAGGCGAGCAAGAGCCGCATCCAAAACTTCTCGTACAAGTTTATGACTGGCTTCATGGAGCAGTCAAGTGACGGTGTCCAGTGGTTCGGCCTGATGCGGAGCATGGTTGACCCGCAGCGGTGGTCGAACAAGATGCTGAGTCAACTGGTGCATACGGTGGCGACCAATCCCAAGGGTGCGATCCTGGCGGAAGATGGCGTCTTCAAGAATCCCGCCCAGGCGCGGCAGGACTGGGGCAAGCCGAACAGCATTATCACGACTCGCATGGGTGCCCTGAAGAAGAAGGAAGTGCAGATCGTCAGCGGCACGTACCCTTCCAGCATGGAACGTATCATGGAATTGGCCATGGAGGCAATCCCGCGGGTGTCGGGTGTAAACCCGTATATGAGTGGCCAGGTGGACGATTTGCGGCGAACTGCTCAGTCAGCTGTCCAGTTGGTGCAGCGGCAGGGCATGGTCATCCTCTCTGCCCTGTTTGACTCTCTGTCGCGTTACCGACGCGAGGCTGGCCGGCTGCACCTTGACTTTGTGGACGCTTACCTTGAGGAAGGCACGATTGTCCGCGTTGCCAAGGACCCGCTTGATCCTGTCGGTGAGCCGACAGAATTTAAGCGTGATTGGATTGAGAACGTAGAGTACGACGTTATCGTGGATGAGGCGCCGATCAGCCCATCGGCCAACATGGACTTTTGGCAGACGCTTATGCAGACGGATGCTTTCGGCACGATGGTCGAGAGTGGAATGCTGACGATGGACATTGTCGCAGACATTATGCCGAACGTGCCAACGAGCGTCCGCACACGCATGAAGGAAAACTACCGCCAGGCAGTTGAGGCGGCACAGCAACAACCACAAGGGGAGACGATTCAATGAGTGAAGGTGACAACTGGGTGAACCCAGAAGTATTAGACAACCCTAGCGGCGAGCCGCCACCGCCGCCTGATCCTGAAGAAGTGTTGGCGGCTGAAGAGGCAGCGGCAGATGCGCCGGCAGAGCCTGCGGTCCCAGACGGCGAACTAGCCCAGGACGAGCCGGTAGATGAGGCTGCCCGCGAGAAGGCCGGCATTCTCAACGAATTGCGTGAGACGCGGTCCTCGATGAAGGCTGAGAGGATGGAGAATGCCGAGCGTAATCGCATCCTCGAGGAGCGACTGGGCAAGATGCAAGAGGCGTGGGAGTCCTCACAGCAGCCCGCAGGCCCGAAGGCTCCCGACCCAGAGGAAGACCCGCTTGGTGCCATCAACTACCGGCAGGAGCAACAGTCGCAACAAGTGCAGCAGGTTCTTGACCAGCAGCAGCAACAGGCACAACAGGTCGTCCAGCAGCAGCAAGTGCAGCAGGCCGTGCAGCAGGTACAGGCGCAGGAGAAGGCCTTTATGGAGTCTTCTGGGCTGAGTGAGGAAGTGTACGAGGCGGGGCTTGACTACGCCCGTGAGGAAGTTAAGAATTACTACACTGCGATGGGCTACCCCGCTGACCAGGCGGATCAAATGTCGCAACTAGAGCAGCTTCAATTTACCGCGCAGGCTGGCCAGATGGGTGCCAATCCCGCGGAGGCCAGGTATAACTTGGCGATTGCCAGGGGCTACAAGCCGGCTGAAGGTGCCCCAGTGGCCGCTGCCGGCGTCTCGCCGGCAGACCCAGGGGCGACTGCGGCGAAGATGCTGGACTTTAAGAAGGGCGCTGTCGAGTCGTCTAAGAGTCTGGGCACGACTGGTGGCGCGGTTGGTAAGCGGCGTATTACGCTTGATGAACTGGGCGAGATGCCCAACGACGTATTTGACAAGATCACCAAGGACCCGGCGCTATTCGAGAAGATCAGCGTCGAAGGTTCTTTGCTCATCTAGCCCCACACTAGAAAGTGGGCTTCCCACGCCAGGGTTAAGGCGTTACGCAGCTGCCGAGGCGTACACGGCAGATTCCGTCACTCTCAGCGGTTAAAGAGGGGTTAGCAAGACGTTTGAATAACTAAGGAGAAACACACACAATGGCTATTACAGCCTTTGGAACCAATGACAACCCGACCGTAAAGCTATGGTCGAGAGCATTGGAACGTGAAGTGCTCCCCGCTACCCTGATTGGCAAGTTTATGGGCCGAGGCCCAGACGCCGCAGTACAGGTCAAAGATGACCTGTCCAAGGGGCCTGGTGATCGCGTCAGAATGACGCTATCCATGCTTCTGAATGGCGACGGTGTCTCTGGAAACACCAGCCTTGAGGGTAACGAGGAAAGCCTCACCTACCACACGGAAGATGTTAGCATCGACCAGTTGCGGAACGGTGTCCGAAATTACGTACGGATCGACTCCCAGCGAGTCGCGCATGATGTGCGCGAGGATGCGAAGATTCGCCTGCGTGATTGGTGGGCCGATTCGCTCGACCGATCTTTCATCAACCAGTTGTGCGGAAATTCGGCGGAAAGTGATACCAAGAAAACTGGTCTCAATACCGTCACCGCACCTGACGCTGACCACATTATCTACCCAGGCAAGACCACTGCCGCAACGTCAGCTGCCACTTTGGTGACTGCCGAGCAGCAT
>Ga0255055_10001646_pt1 | contig 16138 bp, 13 predicted proteins | sample JV7_2_27_MG_FD_188633 | JGI IMG/M metagenome (GOLD analysis project Ga0255055, IMG submission 188633) | Seawater microbial communities from Jervis Inlet, British Columbia, Canada - JV7_2_27 | ecosystem: Environmental > Aquatic > Marine > Inlet | place: Canada: British Columbia | collected... | reverse complement strand
TGGAGGGGTCCACGGCTACAACGCCCACGGTCTTCTCCTGCTGGCGAAGCACCGTCGTGATCTTGTCGGTAAGGGTACTCTTGCCCGTGCCGGGGGAGCCGGTTATACCCAACACATGCGCTCTCCCTGTATGCGGATAAATTGAACCGAGTAATTCAAAAGAACGGGGATCCTCGTTTTCCACCAAGGTAATGAGCCGGGCCATGGCCCGCACTGAACCCTGTAACACTTCCGCGGCTAAATCTTCCATAGTAATAGAGATATCCAAGTCTCGAGATGGGTAACTGACCTAATCTTCCTGCGTTTATTAATTCCTGGAAACTTTTTCCTCGATGAATTCGACTATATCCTCTGTTCTGGTACCAGGTCCGAAGATGGCAGCAACTCCCGAGTCCTTCAGTCCTGGAACGTCCTCATCGGGAATAATACCGCCGCCGACAACCAGAACATCATCCAATCCCTTCTCTTTGAGTAGTTCCACCACCCGCGGGAAGAAGTAGTTGTGAACTCCACTCAGGCTGCTCAAGCCCACCACATCAGCGTCTTCCTGCAGGGCTGCCTCAACAATCATCTCAGGGGTCTGGCGCAGCCCAGTGTAGACCACCTCCATACCCGCTTCGGCAAAAATACGTGCCAGGAGCTTTGCCCCCCGGTCGTGACCGTCCAGGCCTGGTTTGGCCATGATGACCTTAATTCTCTTTTTACCTGTCATCCTCAACCTCCTACTTAACGCATGGCGCTAAGCGCATAGAGCATAGCTAAAAAAATATCTCTCTCTGATGTTCTTTACGCTCTGCGCCCCGCGCTTTGCGCTTAGACAAATTCCTTCGGCCGGTATTCACCCCAGATTTTGCGCCAGACGTCGCAGACCTCACCAACTGTGGCCCGGGCTTTTACAGCCTCGATCACTGTCGGCATAACGTTCTCGTCCGTTCTAGACACTTCATCCAGCCTGTCTAGGGCTGCTTTCCAACTCTTTTGATCTCTCTCTGCCCGAAATTTCTTCAGTTTTTCCGTCTCTATTTCACGCTGTTTGGGATCTACCTTAAGCAAATTGGTGGGCGGCGGTTCTTCCATGGTGTATCTGTTGATTCCGACATAAACGCGTTCGTTGGACTCTATTTCCTTTTGAAAACGATAGGCGCTATCCTGAATCTCTTTCTGGACGTATCCATCCTCTATGGCCTTCAAAGTGCCGCCCATGGCGTCAATCTTTTTTATGTAATCATCAATTTCAGCCTCAATTCGATCAGTAAGAGCTTCCACATAGTAAGAGCCCGCCAACGGATCAATGGTGTCAGCAGCGCCGCTCTCCTCAGCGACAACCTGTTGGGTTCTGAGGGCAACAGTTACCGCTTCCTCAGTGGGGAGACACAGCGCTTCATCATAGGAGTTGGTGTGCAGGGACTGAGCACCACCGTACGCTGTGGCCAGGGTCTGTAGAGCCACCCTGACTATATTGTTCAACGGCTGCTGGGCGGTGAGGGTTACACCCCCGGTCTGCACGTGATAACGCATCATCATGGAACGAGGATTCTCTGAGCCGAACCGCTCCTTCATCACCCGGGCCCAGTAGCGCCGTCCGGCTCGAAACTTGGCTACCTCTTCCAGCACATTGGTAAAAGCGTTATAGAAAAAGGAAAGGCGGGGGGCAAAGGAGTCAACCTCCATTCCTCGATCGATGCAGGACTGTACATAGGTGATGCCATTGGCAATGGTGAAGGCCATTTCCTGGGCAGCGGTAGAGCCTGCCTCGCGAATATGGTAGCCACTGATGCTGATAGTGTTCCACCGGGGCACGTGTTCGTAGCAGTATTTGATTAGATCCACGGTGAGACGCATGGATGGAAGAGGCGGATAGATGTATTGGCCTCTGCAGATAATCTCTTTGAGTATGTCATTCTGGACAGTGCCGCCAACTTTGCTGTAAGGAACACCCTGTTCTTCGGCGAGGGCAAAATACATGCCCAGCAAGACCGTGGCCGGGGCATTGATGGTCATTGAGGTGGTCACTTTGTCCAAAGGTATCTGATCAAAAAGAACCCTCATGTCATCAACAGAATCAATGGCAACTCCGACCTTGCCCACTTCTCCCATGGAGAGGGCATGGTCGGAGTCGTAGCCGGACTGAGTCGGTAGATCAAAGGCGACACTTAGACCAGTCTGCCCCTGCTCAAGCAGATAGCGATAGCGTTCATTTGTCTCGCGCGCGGTACCAAAGCCGGCATACTGACGCATGGTCCAAAACCGCCCCCTATACATGGTGGGTTGTACGCCCCGGGTAAAGGGATACTCTCCTGGAAAACCCAGATTGATATCATAATCAAAGTCGGCTACTTCTAGAGGTGTATAAAGACGCTCCACCTCCTCGCCGGAGATGGTGGTGAAAGTGGTCTTTCTCTCCGGAAACTTTGCACAAGTCTTCTCAACTGGGCCGCAGTCCCACTTCTCCTTCTCCGTCTCGATAGTCTTTAGCTTTTCCTTGTCAAACATGATTCCTCCTCTCTGAATAATCGTGCTGGCTCAGCAAAAAGTGTATTCTTATCAAATCGTCAATATCAATTAAACAACATATACTTAATCCCGAATCAAGCATCGAGCAACAATTATCCAGTTCAAACTTTAAAGCGAAAAAAGATAACATCGCCATCTTGGACGATATAGTCCTTTCCCTCAAGGCGAACAAGTCCTTGTTTTTGAGCCGCGGCATAGCTTCCGGCATCTTCCAAATCATCGAACTGGACAACCTCGGCGCGAATGAAGCCTCGTTCCATATCCGAATGCACAACACCAGCAGCTTTGAGTGCAGGGGAGTCCTGTTTGATGGTCCAGGCCCGCGCCTCCTGTTCGTTTGTGGTAAAAAAGGAGATCAAGCCAAGAAGCTGCGAGGAAGCCTGAATCACCTGATCTCTGGCCAGCGTATCCAGCCCCAGTTCAATCATAAACTCACTGGCCTCATCCGGAGCCAATTGGCCCAGTTCCATCTCCAGCTTGCCGACGATCCCCAGATGAGGCGCCAGGGTCCCGTCTACAATCTCCTGAGGCAGTGGCGGAACATTCTCCTCTGGTTGGTTTACAAGAATTAGCAAAGGTTTAGCCGAAAGAAAACTGAAGCCGCGCAGAAGGAAAATATCAGAGATCCCCGGCTGAGAACGTAAGGGACGACTGGACTCAAAGATTTCCTGGCATTCCTGCAATAACCGTACTTCTTCTGTATTCTCCTTTTTCCCCCGCTGTCTCTCGGCACCGATTCGCTCAAGCCGTTTTTCCACCACCAGTAGATCAGCCAGAATAAGTTCCGTTTCTACCCGCGAAATATCTCCCAGAGGATCCGCTTCTCCGTGCACGGGATGCTGAAAATTACGAACAACATGCGCCAGAGCGTCCACCGGTCTGATGTGATTCAGAAAAGATTCTCCCAGCTCCTGGCCTTTTTGAGCGGAGCCGGTCAAGCCACCCACATCCACGTAGTCCACAGTGGCTTCTGTGACCTTCTTGGAGTTGTAGAGCTGGGCGAGAAAGGCAAGTCGTGGCTCCGGCACCTTGACCACTGCCAGGTTAGCGCCTCGCACCGGAGTAGAAAAATCCGCAACCTGAGCAGCACTGCTGGTGAGCGCGTTAAATACCGTGGTTTTGCCGCAACCCGGAAGCCCGATGATACCTAGTCGCATGACCCTGCTGTGGAGCGGCGCTTACAGAGGCGAGGGGTGAGCGATACCCGCCTGCACCTCTCAGGCCCATGGAGCGATACAATGACTCCCCAGATTACCCCGAGAGTGACCGCTGTGTATAGACATTTTGGTAGTCGAAAACTCTTTGCTGAACATCTGTATTTATGCTATGGACTTTACAATAGAGCACCACTAGTGTCAATCAAATCAGGAACTCGCATAGCGCCTGGCGCAAAGCGCGGAGCGGCTTCTTTAAGGTTTTGTACTCCACGGACAACTGACGACTAACAACGGACTGCAGATTTGAATTTGTTTCGTGCTTCGTGCTTCTTATTTCGGATTTATAACCCGAGCGTCGCGTTGGAAACTTGCGATTCTTCTATTACGAGTGGGGAGGTTGCACATGGACTTGGGACTTGAAGGTAAAGTGGCTTTGGTTGCGGGGGCCAGCAAGGGCCTGGGCCGGGCAGTAGCCCTGGGATTGGCCAGGGAAGGGGTTTCTTTGGCCCTCTGCGCCAGGGATGAAGAGAATTTGAGCGAAGCTGCCACTGCAATCGCCGAGGAGACCGGGGCCACGGTTTGGATGAGGTCAACGGATGTTTCTCGTCCTGAGGAAACCAGTCTTTTCGTTCGAGAGGCAGTGGCACATTATGGTACTGTGCACATCCTGGTCAACAACGCTGGCGGTCCCCCCTCGGCCACATTTTTCGAATTAACTGATGACCATTGGCAGCAAGCTTTCCAGCTCAACTTGTTGAGTGCTATCTGGCTTACCCGGGAGGCAGTACCCCACATGCAGAAGGAGCGCTGGGGCCGAATCATCAATATGACCTCTGTGGCAGTAAAACAACCCATAGAAGGTCTCATGCTTTCGAACGCTGTCCGGGCCGGCGTGGTTGGTTTCGCCAAGACTTTAGCCAATGAACTGGCAGCAGACAATATTCTCGTAAACAATGTCTGTCCAGGTTACATACTGACTGACAGGGTACGAGAACTGTCCAAAGTGCTGGCGGAAAAGAGGAATGAAAGTCCTGAATCAATAATACGCACGTGGGAAGAAAACATTCCACTTCAGCGATTGGGAAAGGTTGAAGAATTCTCTAATCTGGTTGTTTTTCTCGCCTCCGAGCGAGCCAGTTACATAACGGGCAATTCCATTCAGATAGATGGGGGATATCATCGGGGATTGCTTTAGCCCGGATAGGTGAGAGACAGTCAACTATTTCTTATATCATCTATCAACCCCAGAAGATTCCCACTGAGGATCTTTTCCAAATCCATGCTGGGTAGATTAAGGGCTTCGACCTTACGCAACTCGTGCCCGGGTGCGCCAAAAGGAAAGTCACTGCCGAACAACAGTCTTTCCGGTCCGTAATGCTGGACAAAGTGGCGCATATGCTCAATGGGGGCCAGGGCAGTGTCCGCATAAGTATTGGGTCGCTGCCAGATGCCTGCCCTTTCCAGCGCCTGGTAAGAACCATTGAGAGCCCCGAGGTGGGGAATAATAATTACGGCCTGAGGTGCAAGTTCTTCCACAAACCGACAGGTATTGGTAAAGCTCTCTTCTAACACAATAGGCAAATGACGTTCGCTTATTTCCTGAATTATTTGCCCACAGCGGGGGTCTTCGTAGTTATAGACGGGTTCATTGTCGTGGCGATGCCATTTGATCCCGCAATATTCCTGTTGGAGTTCTTCAATGGCGAAGTCGTTCCAAACAAACAAATATGGGAAGACCGACTCGGCTCGAGTTGCCAGGTCAAGTAAATAATGATTAGCAGCTCGCCTGGTCTGGATCCATTCCTCATTGTCTCGGAAATTAAAATTGTATCGATCGTATATGTCCTCTACCGGAGCGAACAGACATGCACCTGTAATACCCGCATTTTCTAGAAGTGGCGAGATCACTTCAAAGGGTAGGTCTGAGTTCTGAATGCCACAGTGCATGTGGCTGTCAATTATCTGCATGTCAGTCATCCCCAAATCTCAGGGTGTCAGGTGTCAGGGAAAAAACAGAGAATCCAGTAGCCAGTAGTTAAGGTACAGGGTACAGGGTGCCTTACTCTATGCTCCATGCTCTATGCTCTACTCCACCACACAAACAGCGCACCCTTGCGCCTCACGTACTAATTCAGTTGAAATGCTGCCCAGAAAAAATTCTCGCATTCTGGATAGTCCGCGTCGCCCCACAACCAGGGTCTCATAGTGACCAATATCCACTTCTTCCAGGATTGCGGGGGCAATTTCGCCTTCTTTCACCCCAAACTTGGATTCGATCTGTTCTGGTTGCACCCCAATCTGTACCAGCAGATTTGTCGCCTCTGCAAAAAAACGACCCATCTTCTCTTCGTCCTCTAACTGCCAGTACAAGTCGGCCAGGTCAGCCCGCTCGGCCTTACGTCCATCTATGGCTTTGATTTGTTCTTTATTCAAACTCATACGGGAGATAGCCGGGAGAACATGGAACAGCACCAGCCTTGCCTCCGCGTTTGGTGCAAAAACCCGACCGGCATACTCAACCGCTCGCAGTGAGTTTCGACTGCCGTCTACGGCGATGAGAATGTTGTGAAGCATGAGGTTTGTCCTCCCATTCGGAATTTACAATCTAAAATCAGTATTCCGAAATCCCAAATCCCAAGCACCAAATTACAAATAAATCTCAAATTACAATATCCAATGACCCAAACAGGATTGGAATTTCGACTTTCGGTCATTTTGAATTTCGGTCATTGTTATTTGTGATTTGCAATTTGCAATTTCCATCAACTTCCGCCTCTCGATATCCAGAACGAGGACAAGTTGAATCTGAAATCGTCACCGCTTACAGTCTATTAAAAAAATCTTCAATCTTGTCAAAATAGTCTTTGCCAGCCACATAAAAAGTGTCATTGTGCCCGGCACCTGGAATAACCACAAATTCTTTGGGATTCGGAGCTGCCTCAAAAAGTCCACGACCCAACCGTATTGGTACTATCCTGTCTTTGTCTCCATGGAAAAACAGGACGGGCACCTGCACCCCGCCAATCTCGCCCACGGCATTCAGACGGTGTTTGAGTATGCGTTCCGCAAAGGGTAGGGGGTAGTGAGCTCCCGCCATGGCTCCCATGTTCGTAAAGGTTGATTCAAGGATAAGCCCGTTACAATGCTGTGTAGCCCCGACATGAGTAGCGGCAATACCTCCCAGTGATCTCCCAAAAACGACCAGCTTAGCCTTGTGTTGGTCAGCCCACTTTTTGGCCACCTGGTAGGCCGCCTCCGAGTCGAGATAGAAGCCCTTTTCACTTATACGGCCGTTGCTCCGGCCATAACCCCGATAATCAAAAATGAAGACGCTGATACCTCTCTGATTGAGCAAACGAACGTTGTCCAAACGGTGCGAAATATTACCGGCATTGCCATGACAAAAAAGTAAGATATGGTTAGAGGGCGACGCGGGGATCAGCCATCCGTGCAGCCGAACAGAATCGCTGCTAGTGAACCAAATATCCTCAAAGGGGAGATCAAAGTCAGCCGGGGTCTGTGCAATAGTAGTATCGGGGAAAAAGACCTGTTTTTCAACAAACCAGTTCCAACATCCGCTTAGGAAACTCAAAGCAAGTACCCCCAGAAGAAGGGCCCCGATTCGTAGGAGCCGTAGTATAATTTTCCTAATGGCCATGTCCTCTTGGCCTGTCTACTGAGCACCAGGAACTAGGCACTAAGCACAAATGAGTCGCAGTGCCTACTGCCTAGTGTTTAGTGCCTAGTGTGGAGGCGAAGCCTCTACTCATATTTCCTTGAAAACTTTGGCCAGAGATTCACCGGCCACATGAAGCTTCCATTCGTTCAGATAGCCAAATGGTGTCACTGTGACCGAGTAGCCGCTTGTTTCCAGCCGCTGGCGCGCGTCCTGAACCAGTCTCTCGGCAAAGTCAGCGGGCGCCTTACTTCCAGAAAGATGATTGAAGGAATGTAAAACCACGTTCTTGGAGTCGAACTTTCCAGCTAGCCATTTTATATTTTTAATAAACTTGGTGAGCACCCTACCCCGTCGCTCCAAGTCCTCAGCCTCAACGTGGTAAAAGACTACAACAGCATGATGGCAGTCGGCCTCCAGGTTCTGATCGGGTACTTGTTCCAGCACCTTTTGGTACGTCTTGAACCAAAAAGACGGCGCGTAGAAAAGGAGAAGTTTCATCAGGGTGTGTGCCTTTACCCTAACGTTGCATACCCACGTCGAGGAAAAACGCGTCAGAGTGCACCAAATGTGGGCGCGCGCAGGCTGGGACAGGATGAACAGTACTTGGCCGTACGTGATGTCCTGTCCGAGGCGAGCACGCTCGTCCCGCCACGGGCGGGACTATCACGCGAGCGCAGCGATTTTTACCGATTTGGGTATGCAACGTTAGGGTTTACTCTGCAGAACAACTAACGCTGCATCATACAATGCTCAAAGGGGGGGGTCAACAGAATGCGGATTTGTCCATCGGATTCCCACCCTTCGGGCGGGTTCCTGCTTTGGGATTGCGGATTTAGATGGTGGGTTCTACTTGATTTTTGCTCGGTAGAGTCGCAGGCTGTTGGAAACTACGGTTATGCTGCTCACAGCCATGGCGAGAGCTGCCAATATGGGATGTAATTGCCTAAGGAAGGCCGGCAAGAATTCTAGAGGGTAGAGCAGACCTGCAGCTACCGGAATGAGGATGATATTATAGATGAAGGCCCAGAAGAGGTTTTGTTTTACGGTTCTCATGGTGGCGCGGCTCAATTGAAGGGCTCGAGGTATGCCCAGCAGGTTGCCACTGGCCAGAATGACTTCGGCAGTCTCGATGGCCACATCTGTCCCCGTGCCGATGGCGATACCTACATCCGCCTGGGCCAGGGCAGGGGCGTCATTGATGCCGTCGCCCACCATGCCAACCTTGAATCCTGCATCCTGAAGTTCTTTGACCTTCATTGATTTTTCTTCGGGCCGGACTTCGGCCACTATATCATCCACGTGAACCTGGGCAGCAATGGCTCTGGCAGTCTGGATATTGTCACCAGTGAGCATGGCCACCTTCATGCCCTGCTGATGAAGCTCTGCCACAGCCTCCTTTGCTTCAGGTTTCAGGGAATCTGCGACAGAAATCAACCCCAGCAGTTGTCTTTCAACCACCACCGCCATCAAGGTCTTCCCCTGATTCTGTAGGTCTTCGATAGACTTGTTTCCTCCAGCCATATCGATGCCCATTTGCACGAACCAACCAGGCTTGCCCACGTAGACTAACTTGCCGTCTATTTTGGCTTGAACGCCAAGTCCTCCTGATGCTTTAAAGTCTTCCGGCTCGAAAAGCTCCAAATCCTTCCCCTCAGCCTCCTTCACAATTGCCCGCCCCACCGGGTGTTCAGAACCTCTTTCAACTGAAGCGGCAATAATGAGCAGTTCTCGTTCATTCAGCGCTGACGGTCCTGTATTGAACGAGATGACATCAGCCACAACAGGTTTGCCCAGAGTGAGAGTCCCTGTCTTATCAAGGACAATCGTCTCCAGCTTGGTGGCTTTTTCAAGCGCTTCACTGTCTTTAAAGAGGATACCTTTCTCTGCACCCTTGCCGGTCCCCGCCATAATCGCTGTAGGCGTGGCAAGACCGAGGGCACAGGGACAGGCAATGATTAGAACCGCCACCAATCGAATCATGGCGGGCACGAACTCACCGCCTAAGATCCACCAGAGAGTGAAAGTAAAAAAAGCAATCCCGATAACCCCAGGGACAAAGACGGCGGCAACGCGATCGGCGAGAGCCTGGATGGGGGCCTTGCTTCCCTGAGCCTCCTGAACCAGGCGGATTATCTGGGCCAAAGCTGTATCCCTGCCCACCTTGGTTGTTCGGAACTTGAGACGGCCCTCGCTGTTGATGGTGGCGCCAACCACTGCATCTCCAGGGCCTTTATCCACGGGAATAGGTTCACCGGTCAACATGGATTCATCAACAGCCGACTGACCTTCCAGGACCACACCGTCAACTGGAATCTTTTCACCGGGACGGACAATGACCACGTCCTCCACCTGGACCTGGCTGAGAGGAATCTCCACTTCCTTGCCATCCCTCATGATAGTTGCAGTGCTTGGGCGCAAACCCATGAGTTTTCGAATTGCGTTTCCAGTTCTCCCCTTGGCTCTCGCCTCCAACATTTTGCCCAGCTTGATTAGGGTGATGATTACTGCCGAGGTCTCGAAGTAGACGTGGCTGCCTAAAGAAGGGTAGAGCAGCACCCCAACAGAATAGAAATAGGCAACCGATGAACCCATGGCTACTAATACGTCCATGTTGGCACTGCGGTTCCTCAGGCTTTTCCAGCCACCGGTGTAATAATCCCAGCCCGTGTAGAACTGCACCGGAGTTGCCAGAATCCAGAAAACCCAGTTGACCCAGAGAGCATGACTCCAGGCTCCCAAAAGGCCAAAGTCCCTGCCCATACTCCAGAGAAAAAGGGGTACAGTGAAAAGGAGACCAACAGTGAATTTTCTGGTTTGCTCTGCAATCTCAGCGCGTCGTGCACTTTGCTCCACATCCTCCGCTTCCGGGCTCTCATCTGGAAGGATGGCGTCAAAACCCGCCTTCTGAACAGCAGCAATTATGGCATCGACACTGGTCAGGGTTGGCAGGTATTCAACGCTCGCTCGTTCACTGGCAAAATTGACTGAAGCCCGCACCACTCCAGGAACCTTTTTGTTTAGGGTCCTTTCGATGTTCATGGCACAATTGGCGCAGGTCATTCCCGTTATGGGCAGTTCAACCTTGGCGGTGGCAATGCCATAGCCAGCATCCTCAATCATTTTGACCAGGTCACTAACTTTGACTTTTCCGGGGTCAAAAGATACAGATGCCTGTTCCGCCGCAAAATTGACGTTCGTCCCCCCAACCCCCTGAACCTTCTTGAGGGTCCTTTCGATGCTCAGGGCGCAATTGGCGCAACTCATTCCGGTTATTGGCAGTGTGATATTTTCGCTGGCCATTTTCACTCACTACGTTCGTGGCATAGCGTTACTCGCCATGCGTACTAGGCACTAAGCAGTAGGCACTAGGCAGTAAAAGGTAAACACAGAGCGAAAACCATTCCAGGAGTGCATAAACTGATCATTTTATTGAACGCCAAGTAAGAGTTTAGATAACAAGAAATCTCTAAAGTCAGTTTAGTGCTTAGTGTATAGTGCCTAGTCAAAAGGCTGCTTACTCCTCGCTACCTACTCAGCGGCGGGGTAGTTAATTTCTTTCAGTGTGTCCTTGATACTTTCCAGAGTGGCCGGCGCATCCCATTCCAGGGTGACATTCTTGCTCGCAGGGTCTCCTTCCACTTTGGCAACGCCTTCCATCTCACTGAGCTCTTTTTTGATACTCATCACACAGTGACCGCAAGAGATATTTGGTATCGATAGTGTCTTTGTTTCCATATCAGCTCCTTAAAAACGCATAGCGCATATTTTTCCTCGCCGGGTCTAGTCGCAGGAGTGCTCACTGACTCCCGTTTTCTTGAACCAATCGGTGAATATTGCCCAGGCACAACCCACGCCTGGCCGCACGGTGACAGCTTCCGTCGGGCAGTTCATGGCACAGGCACCACATTCCATGCAGCCATCCCTGTCCAGAACTTCAACTACGCCACCATTTAGAGCAAATACAGCATGGACGCAAACCTGGGTGCACATGCCACAGCCAGTACACTTTTCACCGTCCAGTTCCAGAGTAACAACATCTTTTAAGTAACGAAGCTCCATCTTTTCCTCACAAAAACCTACCCAGCAGCAGCGCAATCCCGCCTGAGACAATAGCTAATATAATCACCGGAACTGCAAAGCGCATCTCCTTCTGTACCCCGGAGAGTGAAGTGAAAGTGCTGCAACCCGTGAAGTTCATGGCAAAATAGGCAGTAATTGACGGGACTATAAGGAAGAGGGCAACAAGACCTGCTCCACTCCAGTCTGACGCCAAAGTAAGGCTGAGCAACAGTGCCCATATCAATCCTACCTGGGCACCTTTAAAGGAAAAGGCTCTACCGGGAATCCAGGGTAGAAACATAGGTGTAACAACTGCCCCAACCAACAATGCTCCCAGATAAGTTACGGCCGGTGTTAACCCTCGAGACAGGGCCCCGGCAAAGCTGAAGCCAGCTCTGCTCAATCCGGCCAGGAAGAATATAAGAATCCATATGAGCAATGAAACCTTCCAAGCATTCGTCAGCTCCACGGGTGTCAAAACCAAACGGTCCCAGAGAGTAAAATGGATCCGCCTGATCTCTTCAGTAGCCTTCATGCCATTGTCAAGGTATTGGGGTAAATCAAGGGCCTTTACTGGTCCGTACCTGACCCTAAACCCGGTTTCCTTCTTCACTTGATGTGGAGCCACTCCAGGGGCTCCGAGTTGAGGCAGGATTATTTTCCTGTGTTCAACAAGCCTGTCCAGCTCCACCTTCTGAATACGAGAAATGAGTTCTGCAGTTCCGAAAGTCCTCTTGCCGGCAGCACACCAAACATTAATGCCAAATGTTTCCAACACCAGCAACCAGAGATCCCGACCCGAAAGCTCGCGGCGAAGCAGATCAAAACTCAGCTTGTAATTTGCAGTAACTAGAACCGGAGAGTCAGAACCGGGCTCGCCAACAGCATATAACCCCGCCGGAACCGCGTAATGCATGCGGTTGATACCCCACCTGACGCCGCAACCACCTAGTTTGTCCTGCAGTCCCATATTAGTTGAGATACGCGCTACCTTGCCCACAACCGTCTGCATCCAGCCCTCAAACCAGGTGGACTTTTCATCCACCACTTCCCCACCGGGGAAGGTTTCGGGGCCTCAGCACGCTTCGGTTGTTTGCGGTTGCAAGCCAGCAGCGTCGCAACCTGACTTTGGAATCTCTTCATTCATGCTAGAACCTCACCTTAACATTTGGGATGCTGGATCAGATCATAATTCAGCATGGTGATCGTGCCTAAATTATAACAGATAATTCCGATTATCAAGGTGGGAATAACAGGAGGGACGATTTGGGATTTCGGATTGCGGAATTAAAGGTATCAGTCTTCATCTAAGATATCGCGAACTGTCTTGAGCATATGGCTTACATCGAAAGGTTTACCCACAAACCCCTTGGCCCCGGCTTCCATGGCTTCTTTTCCGGGACCATTGACGGAGTAGCCGCTTACGATAAGAATTTTCGCCTGTGGGTTTATTTTGAGAATTTCCTCATAACATTTCTTGCCACCCATTCCAGGAATCACCAGGTCCAGAATAACGAGATCAATTCTTTGTTGCTCCTTCCGGTAAAGCTCTAAGGCGCCTTCTCCATCGATAGCCGTAAGAACCTGGTAGCCAACATCAGTCAGCAACTCCACTCCCAGCTCTCTGATATACTTCTCGTCATCCACCAGCAAGATGGTCTCGTCACCCCCTTTGAGTTGGTCATCTCCTTCTCTTGCTTCTTTCCAGTGCCCACCCTGTACCAGGGCAGGTAAGTAAATCTTGAATGTAGTGCCAGAGTCGAGCTCGCTATAACATAAGATATAGCCCTCGTGGGTCTTTACTATGCCGTAGACCATGGCCAATCCCAAACCTGTTCCCTTGCCGACTTCCTTGGTTGTATAGAATGGCTCGAAAACATGCTCGAGAATCTCTTTGTTCATGCCATGGCCAGTGTCTGAGATGGTCAACAATACATACTCGCCTGGTGTTGCTCCCAAGTGTGTCCTGCAAAATTCCTCATCGAGGGTGGCTCTTTCGGTCTCGATGATGATTTTACCCCCATCGGACATGGCGTCCATAGCATTAACCGCCAGGTTCATAAGCGCCTGTTCCACTTGAAAAGGATCGGCACTGACAATTGCCGGGGTCTTATCCAAGTGAAGCTCTATCTCTATCATTTTTGGAATAGTTCGCTCCAGAAGATTCTTGACCTGCTCCACCTCCTGGTTCAGGTCGAGCGGCCGCCTTTCGCTCTGCACTTTTCGACTGAAAGTAAGTAACTGTCTGGTAAGTTCAGCACCCCTCTTGGCTGAATGGTGAATCTTTTGGAGTGCTTCGTAGTTGGACGGATCTTCGTTCAGACCATGGAGAAGCACCTCAGTATAGCCCTGGATGACCTGAAGCAAATTATTGAAATCGTGAGCAATGCCACCGGCCAAAGTGCCAACTGCTTCCATCTTTTGCGCCTGCAGCAATTGGGCCTCCAGAGCCACTTCCTGGGTCACATCGCGATTGACGGAGACAAAGTTTACAATGGCTCCCGAGTCGTCCCGTATGGGCGAAATTGTGGTCTCAAACTGGCGAAGCGATCCATCCTTCATCCTATTGCCGATCTGACCAGCCCACCCCTTGCCGCTACTGATTGTTCGATACATCTCCCTGTAGAAATCCTCGTCGTGTGTGTCACTTTTGAGAACACGGAAATTCCGCCCGACAATATCTTCCTTCGTAAAACCGCTTAGTCCTTCGAAAGCAGGATTGACGTATTGAATGGTTCCTCGTTTGTCCGAGATAATGACGCTTTCCGCAGCCTGATCCACTGCCGTTGCCAGACGAATGCGTTCCTCCACCGCCTGCTTGCGTTCGGTTATGTCCAAAATCATGCCAGATATGGAATCTCCTTCCAGCGCGCCGGTTAAGATCACATTCTTCACACCACCGCTTTTAGAGAGGAGATCCACCTCGAAGTTATTGATTTTTCCTGTTCGTTTCAGGGTTTTGATAAAGATGTCTCTGTCTTCGAGATTACTGTACCTCGCAAGAACCCCTACCGATTTCATATCTTCAAGCGACTCAAATTCCATCATTTTTATTAATGCTTCATTGACATAGAGAATATTGCCCTCAAGGTCGGTCTTATAGATTCCGACAAGGGCGTTATCTACAAGATTTCTGTATTCCCTTTCCGAATCCCTCAGCGCCTCTTCCGCCTGCTTGCGCTCGGTTATGTCTTTGTATACTGCATACACTCCTATCTGCTTGCCATTAAAGGTGATGGGATATCCTAGGATGGAAACATCTACCAGGCTACCCCCTTTGCGCCTGCGCACAGTTTTCTTTTTGACTACCTTGCATTCGAAGGTTCTCTGACTCAAATCCTTTGCTTCATCAATTAAATCCTCGCTTACAATCAGATTGTTGATATACTTACCCTTGATCTCCTCGTTGGAATATTCAAAGAGCTTTTCGAATTCGCTGTTTACCTCAACAATCCTGTCCTCTTTGTCTAGTATTACGCTGGCTTCTGGTGAATTCTCGAAAAGATGTTGGAAGTAGGTTTTTTGGAGATCAAGCTCTTCCTCTGCCCGCTTGCGCTCTTCAATTTCCTGTGTCAATTGCTCGTTTGCTTCAAGCTCAGGCGTATGTTCTGCAACCAGTTGCTCGAGCTCATCGTGAGCCTGCAGCAGCGCCTCCTCGGCCGCTTTCCGCTGTATAATGTCACGACTTGCCACTATGTAGAGTAGAAACACTGATGATCCGACAAGTATGCACAGGATCAAAATTATGGCAGAGTCCTTTAGGGATGAGTAGTATAGGTATCCACCCACCGAGGCGGAAAGGAGAGCCAATAAAGCTAAAACTAATAAAACTGTTCGGAGTTTCATCTCAAGTTTTTGCCCTTGCACAGAGCACAGAGGTGTCTTCTCGTAATCCCGGATATGAATCGAGGATCACTTTGCTCAAACCCAACATTTTGCTGTTCGTTCCCTGTTAACTCAGGAAAAGATTTGTTCGTAATAGGAGCACAAATCGTGCCAAAAAAAACCCCGCCTCCGTTGCCGGAGAGCGGGGCTTTCTTCTTACTGCTGGGTTACAAACCCTGCTACAAGCTCTTACTTACCCTTCCCGAAAATCTGAGCTGGCGGGGTGGTGTTGCCTGTGGCATTGGGAAAGTCTGTAGCCTTATAGGCTTTTTTGTTGTGTTTGATCAGATCGCGCGCCTCCTCCATATAGTTGTTGTACCGTTTTTTTAGGTCATAAAAGCCATGCCACCAGGCATAGTCCGGTGCCATCATGGCCGCACCAAATCGAGCTCTACGACCCTCATGGTGCCACAACTCGTAATACTCTATCTCAAGCCTCTCGTCAAAGAACTTGGTCTTGTCAAGTAACCCTTTGGCGTAGAGCTCACCCAGCATTTTTTTTGCCGGCTTGAAATAGACCTCATTGTACTCAATGTTTACCTGGTCGTATTTGACAAAGTGGCCATCCACCCAGCTCTTGGCGTGGCACTGCTTGCAGACCTCCTTCATCTTCTTCCGCTCAGTCTCATGGTTGACCTTGGCCGGGAAAGGCTTAAAGTTTTCCGGCCGCACTGACAGAGGCGCCTGAGACTCCCAGGCCAGCCTCTCGGTCACATCGTGACTGGTAAGCACCGTTCCTGAGCCAGACATATGGCAAGAGGCGCAGGTTGGTGCTCGGTAGTCAACACCAGGTGACCAGGTTCCCGGGGCGGCTTTCCAGTTGTACTCGTCACCAAATGCGGTG
>Ga0255055_10001645_pt1 | contig 16143 bp, 9 predicted proteins | sample JV7_2_27_MG_FD_188633 | JGI IMG/M metagenome (GOLD analysis project Ga0255055, IMG submission 188633) | Seawater microbial communities from Jervis Inlet, British Columbia, Canada - JV7_2_27 | ecosystem: Environmental > Aquatic > Marine > Inlet | place: Canada: British Columbia | collected... | reverse complement strand
CCGAGAAGGTGGCGAGGTCACGAGATAGTCGACCAGGTCCTCAGAGACAAAGGGCAAGTCACACGCAAGCAAGAAGACCGATTGCCCTGCCGCCCGCTTCAGCGCTGCGTGCAGCCCACCCAGTGGGCCCAATCCCGGCCTGAGATCGGGGACGATTTCGGCTCCCCAACGGTCGTACCCCTGCCGGTCTGGAGCCACCAGCACCACCTCCTGCAGAAGCGCTCTCAAAACACCGAGTGCTCTCTCCACCATGGGCTGACCGTCCACCTCCAGGAGAGCCTTGTCACGGCCCATCCTTTGGCTCTCACCCCCGGCCAGGACGGCGCCCAGGACTCCTGACAGTTTGGGTGAACTCGGTTTCATCGGCCAGCTCGCCGGAATGCTAGCAAAGGTACGCTTTTCGGCGATCGGCTCGTGCTACCATTTCCCCAGGGACGTTGCCAAACATGGCCAGGAGGGCACAAGCACGTGAAAGTCCTGGTAGTCGATGACGAAGAGCAGGTTCTGCAGTTGGTCGCCAGACTGCTGGAAGCAGAAGACCACGAGGTCGTAACCGCCACTCACGGAGAGGAAGCGCTGCGTCAGGTCGAGTCGGACAGGCCCGACGCCATCTTCCTGGACATCATGATGCCGGGAGTCGATGGTGCCACCGTGGCGCAGCGACTGAGGGAGAAGCCTGACACGGCGGAGATCCCCATCGTCTTCCTGACCGGACTCGTGGACGCAGATGAGATGCGCAAGCGTGGACCGAAGATCGGCGGGCAGTTCTTCCTGGCCAAGCCGTTCGATGCCGAGAGGCTCTACCAGGTCCTCGATCTGGCGACGCGCTCCACCTGATTCACATCCTGCCCCATCTAGTGGACTGTCACGCCCAAATCCGCGAGTCTGAGCTGGGCCTTGTCGGCCAGGGATCGACGGTCTTCCAAGCTCAGCCCCGAGCTGCTGATTGCCGCGCCAACGATGAGCCTCACCCGGCCTGGGCGTGGAGAAAATCCGTCAGGGGGGAGGACTGCCGCACTCCCCTCTATCTTGATGGGAACGACTGGGACACCGGCCTTGATCGCGGCGACGAAGGCACCGGTCTTGAAGGGCCGTATCTCACCACTGCGGCTGCGCGTGCCCTCGGGAAAGGCCACCAGACACGCTCCGGAGCGCAACACCTCGGCGACCTCCTCGATGCTCTCCCGCGCTGCGTCGGAGTCCCTGCGGTCGACAAAGACCATTCCCATTGCGGTGATGAAGTGCGCTACGAAGGGCACCTGGCGTAGCTCCACCTTGGCCAGGAAGCGCAGCGGTACAGGCAGCGCCCTGAACAGCACCGGAATGTCGACGAATGATTCGTGATTGACAACAAAAAGACAGGGCCGCGGAAAATCCGACCGCCCGGCCCCGGTTACCTCGAGCCGCACACCTAGAACTCCAAGCACCACCGGTGCCCAGACTCGCCGGGCCAACGCCAGAGAATACCGACGCCTTCGTGTCAGCGCGGAGGTGATCAGGGCGACGATGATCCAGAACAGGGTCCAGGCGCCCAGACAGGTGGCCTGGATAGTGATGATCAAAGCTCGCACAGAGTAGTCCTCCGCCGGTCCACGCCTCAAGACTATCGCCCTCCGGCAGGTGCTCACTCAAGCGGCGCCATGCTACGATCGGCGCCCACGGAGTGACCTGTGATTGCCGGCAACCGTCGTTGCGCCCTATCGACGCTCATCGCGGTCTTCCTGATCTTCTCCCTACAGCTCTCTCTGGGCCGAACCGCTACCAGGCCAGGCATCGCTCAAGTGCCGGTGGAGGAGTTTCAGCTCGACAACGGGATGAGGTTCCTCCTGGTGCATCGCCCCGAAGCCACCACCGTGTCTGTCGGCTGGGTTACCGGGGCGGGATCTGCCGACGACGATCCCGATGCCACTGGTCTGAGCCACCTTCTAGAGCACCTACTCTTCAAGGGTAGCCGCACCGTCGGATCCCGAGATCTCGGGCAGGAACTGCTCGTGCTCGAGCGACAGGACCAAGTCTGGGGCCAGCTGATGGAGGTAAGAGACGAGACCGTCGTGGCTACAGGACGCAAGAAAGAGAAGCTAGAGCAGAAAGCGTCAAAGCTACAAGCAGAGCTGACGACTCTGCAGCAGCAAGCCAGCTCCCTCGCCTTTCTCGGCCAATTCTCACTCTTTTACTCCGAGCAGGGAGCCACAGGCCTCAACGCCAATACCTTCAGAGACTTCACGCTCTACTACGTCACGGTACCCAGCGAGAAGCTGGAGAGTTGGTTCTGGCTGGAGTCGGATCGACTTCTCGAGCCGGTCTTTCGCGAGCTCTACAAGGAAGTGCAGGTGGTCCACGAAGAACGGCGACTGCGCATCGAATCGACGCCGACCGGCCAACTCGACGAGGAGTTGCGGGGTCGTTTCTGGGGCGACCACCCATATTCCTGGGACACTCAAGGCCACTCAGGTCATCTGGATCGGATCGAACGAGCCGACGCGCAAGCGTTTTTCGACCGGCATTATCGGAGTGACAATCTGACTGCGGCCCTGGTCGGCGGTTTCGACCCGGAACAGGTCAGAACCTGGGCCCAACTCTACTTCGGCCGACTCCCCCGACGGCCCTCACCTCCGACAGCTGGCGCCCCCGCCCCGATCGAGCTCAGACAAGTCGAGGATCGGATGAGCGCCAGGTGTGAATGCCCACCTCAGGCCCAGGTGCTCTACCCCAGCCCAAAGTTTGACCACCCCGATGTACCGGCTCTCCAGGTGCTCGCCGCAGTGATGAATGGCCGCTCCGGCCGACTCTACCGCTCGCTGGTACTGGCACAGCAGATCGCGTTTTCCGCCTACACCCGGCAGGTTTCCTGGCGTCATGCCGGTGAGTTTTCGTTTCGAGGCGAGACCAAAGGTGGTGTGGACCCGGAAGAGCTGGTGTTGGCCTGGGATCGACAGTTGAAGCTGCTGCAAACGAAATCGGTTGCCGAGGGCGAGCTGCAGCGGGCCAAGAACCGACTCGCCGGTGAGGCCTTTCGCTCTTTGAAGGAACCCTCGGCTTTGATGAAACAGCTGTTGGTCTATCAGGGTCTTGGTGATTGGCAACATCTCAACCAGTGGCCCCATCAAGTACTCGCTGTCTCCGCGTCGGACCTGATGCACGTAGCATCGCTCTATCTGGTGCCGCAACGCCGCACCGTCGCACTCTATCGCCGCAACGCAGCCGCCTTGTTCGAAGCCGATCCGAGAGACACTGGAACCCCGGATTCCGAGGTCGCAAAATGAAATGGGTGTTGGCCTTTGCCCTGGCACTGCTGGCGGACCAGAAGACCATCCCTCCCCATCCACACGCGCTCCGCTTTCCCGCGGGCACTCTTCATCTCCCGGTAGCAGAAGGCCGTCGATTCCAGATCCCGGGAGGTCCGACAATCTATCTGGCCGAAGATCACACGCTGCCGCTGGTGGAAATCACTGTCGCCATGCCGATCGGCAGCTTTCTCGATCCACCTGGTATGGCAGGACTCTCCTACCTGACGGGTTCCCAGCTGCGACGCGCCGGAAGTGCCCATCTCAGTGCCGACGAGTTTGACGAGAGAGTCGACGACCTGGGTGCCCGGCTCGAATCGATGGCCGGTGCCACCCGATCGGGTGCCAGCCTGAGCGTGCCGAGCTGGGCCCTGGATGAGGGTCTGGCCCTTTTTTTCGGCATGCTGTCAGCACCCACATTTCAGGCGGACCGTGTCGAAACCGCTCGCACCAACCTCCTGGAGAGCATGAGCCGTCGCAATGAGGATGCACTCGAGATTCTGCAGCGTGAGTGGGACTGGCTGATGTTCGGAGAGCGGCATTTCAGCAATCGGCCCATCACCCCGGTAACCCTCGCGGCCATCGACCGCCAGAATCTCGTCGATTTTCACCGTCGGTATTGGCAACCCGATACCATGATCCTGGCGGTCTCGGGCGACTTCGATGCCCAGGAGATGCTGGCAAGCCTCGACCGCTCCTTCTCTGACTGGCCGCACGCGGACAGAGGCGCTGAGGCCACCGACTGGGTCCCTCCAGCTCCCCAAGGTGCGGCGCCTCCTGGTCTCTACCACTACGAGGCCGACTTCCCGCAAGCCAAGGTTTTCCTGGGACACAGATTGTCGACCCTGCTCGACTGGGATGATCCCGACCGACTCGTGCTCGAGGTGATAGCGGAGATCCTGGGCGGCAGCGGCGCCATCTCGCGCATCGCCGGCAGGCTGCGAACCGCCGAGGGTCTCGTCTACCGAGCCGCGGCCGAATTCGACCCGGGAGAGCTCTGGCCAGGATCCCTGCGGATTTTTTTCGAGACCCAGAGCACCTCAGTGGCACGCGCGGTAGAGCTGGCCTTGGAAGAGATCGATCGAGGTCGCACCAGCCCCGTCCATCCCAAAGAGCTGGAAGTCGCCAAGCAGACGCTCTTGGCTCGCCTCCGTCTCGACTTCGATACCGCAGAGGAGATCGCCGGCTACTTTGCGCAGGATGAGCTCCTTGGCCGGCCCCACGGCTACTGGCAGGACTATCTCGAGGGCGTCGGTGAGGTGTCGCTGAAAGCGGTCACCGAGGCCGCTCGGGTCTATCTTCAGCCAGATGAGTTCGTGGTTCTCGTCGTGGGTCGCTGGGCCGAGATCTCGGCCGACGCTCTACCGGGCAAATCGACGCTGGAGCGCCTCTGTGGACACCGGGTCATCCATCTACCGGCGAGAGACCCTCTGACCCTGCAACCCGTTGGCATTGGCGAGCCCATCCCATAGCCGGAGGTTGTAACAAAGTCCACCTCGCGAGTACGGCGAATATGGCAAGATGACTACACTGTCGACAGAGCCCAAGAGTCGAGGAGCCGAGAGCCATGATGATCGGAGTCATTGCAGACACTCACGACAACGTGCCCAAGATCGAAGCGGCCGTAGAGCTGTTCAACAGTGCCCGAGTCGAGTACGTGCTCCACGCCGGTGACTTTGTCGCCCCGTTTGCTATCGACCCTTTCCGCCATCTCTCATGTCCGCTGCTGGCGGTCTTCGGCAACAACGACGGCGAACGCCTTGGCCTGGCAGCACGACTGCGAGAAGTCGGTCAGGTTCACCCTTATCTAGCAACGATCACCCTGGAAGATCGCAGTATCGCGGTGGTTCACTATCCCGAGCTTGCCGAGCCGCTAGCCAAGAGCGGCGCCTATGATCTCGTGGTCTACGGTCACACCCATCGGGTGGACCAAAGGCAGGACGAAGGCCTACTCCTCAACCCTGGTGAGGCAGGCGGCTGGCTCACGGGGTGCTCGACGATCGCGCTAGTGGACCTGTCCACGCTCCAAGTAGAGCTGCGCGAGCTCTGAGAAAAAACCCAGTCAGTCTGGTATGGCGGCAAGCCGAAGAGCCCGAGGTGTCGTCCCGGCCCACGCCACCAAACCCGAACCGCCACCTCAGCGTACACTAAGGCGATGCTTCGCCCACCAAGCCGTCCGCAGGTGCTAGTGGTCGCTGTGCTGCTGCTCGCGGCTGCGATGTCGACCGAGTTCGTATCCGCGACAGATACACGGGACTTTCTGCGCGGCATGGTCGTCTCCTGCCCGCGGGCTGGCCAGGTCTGGGGCTCACCGGAGATGGCCACGAGTCTCGAGCAGATCACCAAGCTGGGTATAGGCTGGGTCGCGATACACCCCTATGCGCGCATTCGCAGCGACGGTACGGTGCGATTTCGACCCGCCGCGACCGTGGACTACCTGCAAGGCGCGGTGCGACTCTCCCGCGAAGCAGGGGTCGAGCTGTTTTGGAAACCCCATCTGGCCTATTGGGGCAGCTTCGAATGGCGCGGCGCCATCGATTTCGGGAATGACCGTCAGGCCTGGGAGCGCTTCTTCAGCACCTATCGAGAGTTCATCGTCGACCAGGCTCGATTCGCAGAAAGTGCCGGCGTCGGGTTGTTCGCGGTGGGCGTGGAGTACGAACGAACCACCCACCACGAGATCCAGTGGCGACAGATCATCGCTGCCGTGCGGCAGGTTTACTCGGGCAGGATCACCTATGCGGCCAACTGGGACGGACTCGATCTGGTGCCGTTCTGGGACGCAGTCGACCTGATTGGCGTCCATGGCTACTTTCCCCTTGCCGAGACCGCCACACCCGACCGGCAAGCACTTGCACACGGCTGGACCGAGCCACTGACCCGACTCGAGGCACTCTCCAGATCTCTGGGTGGAAAGCCCATCCTCTTCGCGGAGATCGGCTACCCGCGCTCCCCCACCGCCGCCACCGAGCCCTGGGTTCCCGACATCAGGGACACAGCCGAGGTTCGCTCACTGCGTCGTACCCTGATCGAAGTCGCTCTCGAGAAAGTCGAAGCGGCACCGTTCGTGGTCGGCATGTTCTGGTGGAAATGGATTCCGGGAGACGATTCCTGGGACCGTGACTTCTCGATGAAGGACGCCGAGGCCCGCGAAGCCCTGCACATCTATTGGGCCACGGGGCTCTCATCTACGTCGCCAACAGCTCGATAGCTGCGGCGACCACCTGATCACTCTTGGGCAGAAAGTCGTACTCGAGGGGAGGCGAATAGGGGACTGGTGTGTCGGGAGCGGTGACCCGCCGCACGGGAGCATCGAGAAAGAAGAACAGCTCATCACTCAGCAGTGCCGCCAACTCGCCCCCCATTCCACCCCGCCGCGTGTCCTCGTGCAGCACCAACACTCGGTTGGTTTTCTTCACCGACCGGCGGATGGTCGCCACGTCCAGCGGCCAGAGAGTCCGCAGGTCCACCACCTCCGCCCCGATTCCGTCTTCGTCGAGTCGACGAGCCGCGTCGAGAGCGGTCCAGACCATGGCTCCGTAGGTGAGAATGGTCAGATCCTCGCCGGGATGCGGAATCGCGGCCACACCGATCGGGGTCTCGAACGCCGTGCCCAACGGCACCTCCTGGCGCAAATCGGTACGGAAGAAGCCGTAAAGCCCCTTGGCTTCCAGAAAGATCACTGGATTGTTGTCGCGGATGGCAGCGATCATCAAGCCCTTGGCGTCCACAGGATTGGACGGCGCAACGACCTTCCAACCCGGCGTGCGAAGAAACCACATCTCAGGACATTGACTGTGATACGGACCGCCTCCCAGCAGCATGTTCAGGGTGCCGGTGGCACCGCCGAAAGGCAGCCGGACGACCAGAGGAACCGGTCTGCCCCACCGCCAGTAAATCTTGGCGGCGTTGTTGACCAAGACGTTGAAGGCGGGTGCCAGAAAGTCGGCGAACTGCATCTCCACGATGGGTCTGAGTCCGAGCAACGAAGCTCCCACTGCGCAGCCGACGATGGCCGACTCGGCTAACGGCGTATTGAGGCAGCGATGATCACCGAACTGCTTGCTCAGTCCGCGCGTCACGCCGAAGGCTCCGCCATAGCGGCCACCAACGTCCTCGCCGAGAACAAATACCTCTTCGCTCTCCGCCATCATCTCGGCGATACCGGTACGCACCGCCTCGTCGTACGACATCCGCTTGGAAGTCGGCTCCAGCGGCGCCGTCGGCGTCGGTGAGGTGCGCGGGGCGTAAACTCGATGGCGGTAATCATCGGGCTCGGGCCAAGGTGCCACCGCCGCTGCCGTCGCTGCCTCGGCCACTTCGACACCAACCTGCTCACGCAGCGCCGCGCAATCGGCGCTCGACATGATTCCCGAGTCCACGAGTCGTCGCTCGTACATCTCGATGGGATCGAGCTTCTCCCACACAGAGCGCTCCTCGTTCACCTCGTAGCCGGGAATCTTGCCGTCCGCGCTGCCGTGAAAACGATCATCGTCGTGGTGCGCATGACCGGCCCGGCGATAGCTGACCAGCTCAACCAGGCTGGGCCCTTCACCACGGCGGGCTCGATCGGCAGCCCAAGCCACACCTGCGGCAACCTCGTCCGGGTCGTTGCCGAAAAGAGTCAGACCGGGAATGCCATAACCGAGTGCCTTGAGAGCGAATCGCTCGGTCGCGGTCTGCTCACTGATGTGCGTCCCCAGCGCCCACTGATTATTCTCGACCACAAAGACCAGGTTGAGTTTTTGGACTGCGGCGAAGTTGATAGCTTCGTGCCACTCTCCCAGGCTCGAGCCCCCGTCACCGATGAAGCTGACACAGACGCGGTCTTCGCGTCGGAGCTTGAAGGCATAGGCAAGACCGACCAGATTCAGGGTCGCCAGAGCAAGCGGCGCCACCGCTGGGACGACGCCGCGGTCGAAATCCCCGAAATGGAGGTCGCGACCGTCCATCGGTGAGCCCTGCTTGCCAAACTGCACCAGCATCGGATGGAGCGCCTCGGGCATGAACATGAGCAAGGCGCCTAGGTCACGAATCAGAGGACTGATGTAGTCACCCCGATACGTCTCTCCCTGGCCGAACTCGGGATAGCGACGCAGCCGCAGCGCTGCACCGACAATGGCCTCTTGACCGGTGGAACGAAACCCTTTCTGGGGCGATGGGAACTCGCCCCACTTGATCTCCTTGCGATCGAAGGCTTCTTTCAGCTGGTTCTCGATCTCGCGCGTCAGCAGCATACTCCGGTACATCAAGTGCCGCTCATGGGCCGTGATGGAGGCCTTGATACGGCGACGCTCGAAAAAGCCTCGCACGGTATGCTCCAGGCGCTGCCGGCTCCAGTCCACGGCCATCTCGTGTGTGATGCTGGGGAAGAGCTGCTGCTCGGCGAAGCCCTCACCGGTTCGCGAGCGGGCCTCGATCCGGCCCAACAGCACGGCTTCCAGCTCCTCCTCGGAGGAGACCTGTGGCAGATCTCGGATCAGGAACGGGGCCTCGAAGCTCAGGAAGGCGTGCAGCTCCTCGAGCAGCTCTCTGGGCAGGCTGGCAATCGGAGCGTCGTTTCCCTCGCTCATGCGGCCGGTAGTATATCTCCGGCCGACATGAGGCCCGACCGCTTCCGGGAAGATGGGCCTTGAACCAGGGAAATGGGGAGGGCCATCAGGTTCCGCGGTCGGGTCTCATCTCGGCCGGAGTTTCTCTACAGTCACAACGAGCTACCGGGCATCGGCTCTGGCCTCTCCGCAGGCGTCGCCTCGACGGAAGCTAACGATTTCGTCCGTGCCCCACTCGACTCCCGCCACAAACGCCGCAGCCAATTGGCCACGCCCTCGACTCCGAGATTCAGATAGGGCAACACCAGCAACGTCAGAATGGACGACGACGCCAAACCGCCCATGACGGTTCGCGCCAGCGGATAGTAGAAAATCCCGGCCGTGCTGGGGCCGCGAATGGCCAGAGGTAGAAGACCGATGATCGTGGTCGCGGCGGTCATCAAAATCGGCCGCAGTCGGTGACGCCCGGCACGGATAATCGCCTCCTCGGTGGACAGTCCCGAGCTGCGTAGCCGATTCATGTGATCCAGAAGCACGATGCCGTTGTTGACGACGATTCCCATCAGAATCAACAGCCCGATCTGGCTCATGATGTTGAATTTGGTGCTCGTCGCTGCCAACAACCAGGCAGCACCGGGCAGGGCGAAAAGGATTGAGAACAGAATCGCAAAGGGCTGAGCGAGTGACTCGAAGAGCGATGCCATTACTAGGTAGACCAACACCAAAGCCAACAGGAAGTTCACACCCATCTGGCTGTTCTGATCCTGTTGCTCGATGATCCGGTCGCCCCAGGACCAGGAATAGCCGGGTGGCAGATCAAAGGCATCCATGAGACCCGCGATCTCTTGTTGCGTATCTTTCCAGCTCTCACCCTCGTAGGTTCCCCGCACCGCCACGCGGACCTTGCGGTCCTCACGGCGAATCTCGCGCGGCCTGGGCACGATCTCGAACGTAGCGATGTCGCCGAGCTGGAACGGGCGCAACCCGGCGCCGCCACCGATCTGGATCTTTTTCAGATCGTCTAGGTTCTCCCGGTCTTCGAGACGCAGGGCCAGCCAGGTCTCGACCTCACGCTCGCCGGCATTGAACCGAGGCAGCCGCATCGACCCAAGAGTGAACGAGAAGATGTCTGCCAGGTCCTGGGCCGTGAGCCCTAGGCGCTCGGCCTTCTCCCGGTCGATGGTGACCTGGACCTCTTGCTGCGCATCGCGGAAAGAGGTGCGCAGATCCTGGATCCCCTCGAGGGTCTCGATGCGCCGACCCGCCTCGGTGGCAAAGCGCTCCAGCACCCCGGTATCCTGGCCGAAGAACTTCACCGCAAAATAGGTACTGTCGCCCCCATCCTCGGAATCGTCGTCAAAGTAGAACTTCACTCCTGCTACTTCCGGCAAGGTGTCGCGGATCTCCTGCCTGAGCTCCTTGACCTCCTCGTCGGTCATGTCCTGGCGAGCCAGCACGAGGGTCGTCTGGGCACGATTCTCCATGTAGAAGCTATAGATGGACTCGATTTCGAAACGCTCTCGATTCGGGTCAAGAACCGCTTCGACCTGATCCACCACGTCTTCGGCCTCGGACTTGTAGGCAAAGTCGGCGAACTCATAACGCAAGAACATCATGTCGTTGACCGTGCCCGAGAAAACGGCCGTCTCCACCATACCGGTGAAAAACGGCAATAGGCCGATCCCAAGAGCCAGAACGAGCAGGCCAAAAGTCTTCACCCGGTGACGGAGGGTCCACGAGAGGATAAGTGCGTACTTGTCCTCGAGCCAGGCGATGGATTTGACCGGCTTGGGCTTCCTCTTGCCCAGAAAGTGCGCTGACATCAGCGGGATCACAGTCAACGCCGAGAACAGTGAGCACGACAGCGCAATGGCGATAGCCAGGCCGATCTCGCCCAACCAGGTGGTCAGCTCGACCTTTGCCCCGACAATCAGCGGCAAGAAGACAATCAGCGTCGTCAGGGTGGACGCCGAGACGGCTACCGCCACCTGCTTGGCGCCAATCAGCGCGGATTTCTTGCGATCGGGCTCTCGGCGATGGGTGCGATCGATGGACTCCAAGACCACGACCGCGTTGTCCACCAGCATTCCTACCGCCAACATGAGGCCCATCATCGACAACACATTCAGACTTCGGCCCATGAAATACATGGCACCGCAAGCAGCGATGATGGAGAACGGAATCGAGAGAGCCACGATGAGGGTGGAGTCGAAACGGCGCAAGAACATGTAGAGACTGATGATTGCCAGTAGCGCACCGATAGCTCCAGCCTTCAGCAATCCTTTGAGGCCGCCGGTGATGACATCCGCCTGGTCCTCCCAGACGAACAGATTGACACCCTGGAGCAGTGGATCGTCATTGATCTCGTTCTCGATCACCGACATCACCTGTCGCACCACATCGACGGTGTTGGCTGTCGACTCCTTGAAGACCTCCAAGGCCACAGCGAATTGGCCATCCAGGTGGCGGCCGTGAGGATAGGGTGGCTCCTCATAGGTCAGCTCAGCGATATCGCGTAACCGCAAGCCCTGAGCATTGATCTGGAGGTCACTGAGCTGATCCACCGAAGTGAACTCACCCAACGCCCTGGCGTTGAAACGCAACCCACCAGCCTGGATCTGGCCCAACACGAGATTCGACGACGCCCCCTGCAGCTGCTGGATGAGAGCGCCCACATCGACGTTGTGTGCTTTCACCTGGTCGAGCACCAGATCGACGTAGATTTCCCGCGGTTCGACTCCCTCGAGCGACACTCGAGCGACCCCTGGGACCCGCCGGATCCGGTTGAGGATGCGGGCCTCGATCAGGTCGTAGCTCTCTGACAGGTCGACTCCCTGGGCCGAGACTCGGGCCTGTACCACAGGGATGTCGCTGGTATTGAACGAAAAGATGACGATCTCGCCGATGCTGGCCGGGAGGTCAGACTTGACCTGATCCATCTTCTCGCTGACCTGCATCCGCACCACGTCGAGCTCCTGGCCCCAATCGAACTCGAGAAAGAACTCGGCCTGATCGGCACTGGCTGTGGCATTGAGCGTCTTGACACTCGGCAGCGTCGACAACACCTCCTCCACCGGCTTGACGATCTCGCGTTCGATCTCTTTCGGATTGGAGTTCGGGTAGGGGATTTGAACACCGATGAAAGGGACATCCACCTCGGGCAGATACGCCAAAGGCAGACGCACGATCGCGATGCCGCCGACGACCAGGACGCTGATCAGCAGCATCGCGGTGGTGATGGGTCGGGTAACGGCGAGGCGCGGAAGCTGCATCAGCTCACCTCGCGGAGGGGCTCGATGGCCACCGCCTCAGTCGCGGGCAACGCGGCCGGCTCGTCGACGGTGTCGGCGATTTCCTCCATCCCTTCGGCCTTGCGGTCGACCAACGAATAGACAACCGGAATCACCACCAGCGTGAGGAGCGTGGCGACACTCAAGCCTCCGATCACCGTGATCGCCAGGGGTGAGCGCAGCTCGGCTCCCTCGCCCAGACCGATCGCCATGGGGAGGAGGCCCAGGATGGTCGTGGCCGAGGTCATCAGAATGGGACGGAGCCGGTCACTGCCAGCAGCGATCAGGGCTTGCGAGCGACCCAGACCCGAGCGGCGCCGTTGATTGACTGCGTCGACCAGGACGATGGCATTGTTGACCACGATACCGGCGAGCATCACCGCACCGATCATCGCGATGATGTTGATGGTGCGCCCGGTCACCGCCAACGCGACAACCACTCCGATGGCCCCGAGTGGCAGGGTAAAGATGATGACGAACGGATGGAGGAACGACTCGAATTGCGACGCCATTACCAAGTAGACGAGGAAGATCGCCAGCCCCATGGCCATGAGCAGGGAGCTCAACGCTTCGGCTCGCTCCTCCTCCTGTCCACTCAGCGCTGCGGTCACCTCCACAGGGTAGACCTGCTCGCCGAGCACGGTCCGCACGTCGGCGGCTACCGCCCCCATGTCGCGACCCGAGATGTTGCCCGAGATGACGGCCGTGCGCTTCTGGCCGATGCGACGAATCTCGCTCGGGCCCTCCACCAAGGCCACCTTCGCCACCGACTTGAGAAAGATCGGTATGCCGTCGCGCTGCCCGACGATGAAGTCGTTGACGTCCTCCACGGATGCCTGACCGATCTCCACCGAGCGAACCACGATGTCGATCTCGCGGTCACCCTCGGTGAACCGGGTCGCCACCTCACCTTGGACCTTGTTACGCAACGTGTCAGCGACATCACCGAGATTGAGCCCCAAGTGCGCCAACTGGTTGCGATCAAAAACGATCTGGAGCTCGGGATTTCCCAGCTCGGCACTCGATTTCACGTCCACCAGCCCCGGAACTTCGGTCATACGATCGCGCAGCTCGCCGGCCACGGCGTGCAGCTCCGTTAGATTGTCGCTATATACCTCGACTTCGATTGGGGTCCTAAAGCTGAAGAAGGTCGGCCGCTCGAACTTGAAGCGCGCCAGCTCGGAGAGCTCCAGTCGCTGGCGCAGATCAGTGATGACCGCTGCCTCCTGCTCGGGAGTCGTTGCGGGCGCCATGCGCACCTGGATCCGGCCCGTGTTCTCACCTTCGGTTCCGGTGCTGGTCAACGACAGACCGCGCCCACCGGCGATGGTGGAGTGTGTCGCTACCCGCTCATCTCCGGCGAGGACCGAGTCGACATCCGCCAGATAGCGATCGGTGATCTCCAGCGGGGTTCCTTCGGGCAGTTCAACGAGAAAGCTGAATTCGCCCTGGGAAAAAGTCGGAATCAGGTCGAAACCCAACCGGGGGACCAACCAGATGGCGCCGGCAAAAGCCAGGAACGCTAGAGCCAGAACCACGGACCGTGCGCGTAGAGCGCCACGCAAGACTCGTGGGTAGACGTCGGACACCAGTCCGAGAGTCTTGTCGAAGGTCATCGTCAGTGGCTTGACGACCAAGGCCAGACCGCGGCCAACCCAGCGCAGCACGAAACGAAGGCCACGCAGTACCAGGGCAGGTAGCCCGACAAAGAGGAAGCGAAAAAACCGGCGAATCGGTCCCGCTGAGCCGTCGCTGGCAGCCACGGCCTTCGCCACATCCTCGGCACCGCCTGCGAGGGCTGCCATCATTGGGATCAGCGTCAGAGCCACCGCCAGGGAGGCGAGAAGCGCGAACGAGACGGTGAGGGCCATGTCCCGGAAGAGCTGTGCAGCAATGCCCTGCAAGAAGACCACCGGCAGGAAGACCGCCACGGTCGTCAGAGTGGAGGCCACCACCGCCCTGCCGACCTCGGAGGCTCCTTGCATGGCTGCATCGAAGGCCGACGCGCCCGCCTCGCGGCGTTTGAAGATCGCCTCGAGAACGACGATGGCGTTGTCCACCAACATCCCGACACCTAATGCCAAACCACCGAGCGACATGATGTTCAATGTCGTGCCCGTGCGGTACATCAGGAAGAAGGTGGTGACAATCGAGATGGGGATGGAGATCCCGATGATCAGAGTGCTGCGTAGATCCTTGAGAAAGAACAGCAGCACCAGGATGGCAATACCGCCACCCAGAAGGGCATTGCTCAGAACCTCGCTGATCGACGCCTGGATGAACTTGGATTGATCGACCCCGGTCACTACGTCGATGCCCTCGGGCAGCTCTCCTCCGACGACCTCCAGACGCCGGGCCACGGCCTTGGCGACCTGCACTGTGTTGGCGTCGCCCTCCTTGTAGATCGCCAGCTCGACGGCCTCCTGGCCGCCGAACCTGGTAATCACCTGCCGCTGCTTGTGCCCCCGGGTGACCTCTGCGATGTCGGAGATGCGAACGGTACGACCTTCATGGGTCAGGATGGCCGTCTGGCGAATGTCCTCCAGATCGAGGAACTCGTTGTGGGAGCGGACCAGATATCGCGCCTCTTCTTCATAGAGGCTACCCCCGGCCTGGTTGACGTTTTCCCGTAGCAGCCGATCGTTGACATCCTGAATGCTCAAGCCCAGCAGCGCCAGTTTGCCTTCTTCGACTCTGACCTGAATCTCCTCTTCGAAACCACCGTTGACCTTGATTGCCGCCACACCCTCGGTGGACTCGATGTCCTTCTTCAGCACCTCTTCAGCAACGTATCGCAGCTGGTAGAGATCCTCTCCACCGGTCAGGTAGAGGCGCAGGATCGGGTCGTTGGCGGGATCGAAGCGCAAGAGGACCGGCTTTTCCACCTCTCTCGGCAGCCGCACGAGGTCGAGCTTCTGACGCACGTCCAGCGAGGCGAAATCCATGTTCCGCCCCCACTGGAACTCCAGTGTGACCTGTGACAGACCCGGTTTGGAGACCGAGGTCAGACGCTTGACCCCTGAGACCACCCCCACCGACTCCTCGATGGGCCGCGAAACCAGCGACTCCATCTCCGCCGGCGCCGCGCCCGCCAGCTTGGTTTCGACGGTAAGGCTCGGGTAGGAGAGATCCGGAAGCAGATTGATCGACAAGCGGCCGAATGCCACCAGGCCGAACAACACCAATGCGACCGCCACCATGGAGATGGTGACTTTCCGACGAAGAGAGAATTCGATCAGGCGCATGAGTCCGATGTCCTGCCTAGCTGGCGCTCTCGTCGGCGGCGAGGATCTTGACCGGAGAACCGTCCTTGAGGCCCCCCTGACCGGCGACAATGACCTTGTCACCGGCTTCTACGCCGGTCAGCGCTTCGATGAAGTCCCCCTCCTCGAGACCGAGGGTGACGGCGCGCTTTTCGGCCACCTCGTCGTCGTTGGCCACAAAGACATGGGTCTTTTGCAGCTCTCGCAGCACGGCCTCGCGCGGCAGCAGCAGGGTATCGGTACGCGTCTCGCGGATAATGTCGACACTGACGAAGCTACCCGGGCGTACACCGGCGGGAACTTCGCGAGCTTCAACCGTGATCTTCACGGTTCCGGTCGCGGTGTCCACCACGGGGCTGATCTGGCGAATCCGACCGGCGAAGCCGCCACTGTAATCGGCGTTGAGCCGCAGCCGGACCTCGCGACCTTCGGTCAGACCCAGAACGTCGCGTTCCGGAAGATAGATGCGAGTGATCAACGGCTCGAAATCGGTCACCTGGAAGAGCTCGTCGCCGGTTTGAACATGCTGACCGATCTGAGCCAGCCGTTGGGTCAAACGGCCAGTGAAGGGAGCGCGGATGGTGGTCTTCGCCAGATTCCACTCCGCTTCTGCGATCTCTTGCTGAGCGATACCGTAGTCGATGCTCAGCTTGTCGTACTCCTCCTGACTGATGAGCTCCTTGTCCACCAGATCCTGGGCCCGTTCATAGGCCAAACGCGCGTTGGACTCCTTGAGCTGTGCCTTTTTGACGCT
>Ga0255055_10001644_pt1 | contig 16149 bp, 13 predicted proteins | sample JV7_2_27_MG_FD_188633 | JGI IMG/M metagenome (GOLD analysis project Ga0255055, IMG submission 188633) | Seawater microbial communities from Jervis Inlet, British Columbia, Canada - JV7_2_27 | ecosystem: Environmental > Aquatic > Marine > Inlet | place: Canada: British Columbia | collected... | reverse complement strand
CCGAGGCTATGCCTCTCATATCGTAAGGAACGCCGAACGGCACACCCACAATGGCAAAGTCGGCCTCGAGCGTCGCAAGATCGGTGACGGTGGGAATTCTGAGAAAACTCGTAAAATCCTGCTCCGGAATTTGGACAAGCGGTAGGTTCATAGAATGGTTTACTCCTGTCTACTAAAGTCCGGCGGCGGCCTCAGGGTCTAATGATTCCCGATGTCGCCAGGAATTCGACCGCTTCGGGAACACCGGCGTCGGCGTGGCGAACAACGCCTATACCCGGGTCGGAATCAAAGACGCGCGCAATGCGCTCGGCGGTCTCGTCACTTCCGTCGCAGATGACCGTCATCCCAGCGGAAACTGAACCGCCTATATCGCCGCCGTTTTGGTGGATGGCTACCAGATCCGCTCCACCCGATGTGTTGAGTAACGCATTCAGATAAGGCCAGTCGGCGATCATATCGGAACCATCCGGCATTTTTTCGTTTTCACGACGCGGGAATGCACAGGCCCCGGAATCCAGATGGTCGCGAGTGATGGCGACGGGAGCCGATATTTCATTCGAATGAACCATTTCGTTAATACGCGTCACCATCTTTCTGCGGTCACCATATCCGAGCCAGCACGTGCGGGCGGGCAGCCCCTCCAGTGGAACCCTCTCCGGTGCAAGTTTCAACCATTTCTGTAATAGTTCGTCTTCTGGGAACAAATCGCGCGCCGCCTGGTCGACGGCAGCCTGATCTTCGACTTTACCGGACAGCAGAACCCATCGGAGAGGCCCCCGTCCGTGCGCGAAGCTTGGTCGTATGAAAAGCGGTACAAATCCGGGCAAGTCGAAGGCGTTTTCCACGCCACACTCCAAAGCGGCTCCACGAAGGTTGTTTCCGTATTCGAAAGCGATGACTCCCTGCTCCTGAAGCTTGAGCATCGCCAACAGATGACGTACCACGGTTTCCTCCGAACGTCGTAAATACTCTTTGGCATCTTTTTTTCTCAAAACGGTCGCCTCCTCGACGTTTAGTTCCGAGGGTATGTACCCGCGCAGCAGATCGTGGGCCGATGTCTGGTCGGTAATGCAGTCGGGAAGATCGCCAGACACCGCAATGGTTTCCATGACATCTGCAGCGTTGGCATTGAGCGCGACAGCGAGAGGTTTCCTGGCGTCCGCCGCCTCCCGGCACCGCCGCCAGGCGGTCTGGAAGTCGTCGTAGCTCTCGTCGATGTGTTTTGTGCGCAATCGCTTTTGGATGCGTTTGGGATCAATTTCGACGACGAGCACCACGCCGCCGTTCATGGACACTGCAGGGGCCTGTGCTGATCCCATCCCACCCAGCCCCCCGGTCAGGACAATTCGCCCCGTAAGATCACCGGCGAAATAGCGTTTGGCACAGGCGCCGAACGTTTCATAAGTGCCTTGCATAATTCCCTGGCTGCCGATGTACGCCCATGAACCGGCGGTATACTGGCCATGGATGATCAAGCCGACCTGACGGAGCCTCTCAAACTCTGTGGGAGTGGCATAGCGCGGCACCAAATTGCTGTTGGCGAGCACCACCCGTGGACTATTGGTGAAGGTACGGAAAATCGCGACCGGTTTTCCGGATTGAACGGCCAGGGTCTCGTCGTCGCCAAGCTGTTTCAATGCACTGACAATGGTATGATAGCTTTCCCAATCTCGGGCTGCCTGTCCTGTACTTCCATAGACGATAAGTTTTTCAGGGGATTCAGCGTTGGCCAGAGTATTTTCAAGCATTCTTAGGATGCCTTCCTGGCGCCATCCCTTGCAGCGAAGCGTGTTGCCGACAGCAGGCTGTATGATGCTATTCATTTAAAAATCCTTTCCTTTTTTTATCTGTCATCGTCTAAGGGTGCGCCGAGCTCTAGCGAAGCCGCCCGCGCCGCCTTCACGACGCACTTTCCAATGGTCTTTATGTTTTCGTCGCTGATACGAAAAGACGGACCCGTGACGCAGAATGACCCATGGATGCTTCCATCCGGGCCGAAAAGCGGAGCAGCGATTGCCGTAACATCCTTTTCAATAGTCTTGCGTGAGGATACAAAGCCTTCGATCCCCACCTCTCCCCTTAATGCCGCTACATTAACCGAACCTTTCGCCGGAAGCTTTTTTCCCAGCCAGGATTCGTGACGAATAGCTTGTCGGCTTGGTACCTGTTGTACATAGAACGCGTTCCCGTTTTCATCTTGAATCGCCAGATTTGCCGTCTCTCCCGTTTCTTCGGAGAGCCTTTCTAGATAGACTGTCGCAATGTCATAAAGACGAATACTTTGGAGCGCTGTAAGTGCCAGGCGAACCAGCTGGGAGCCGACGGTGTATTGCCCGTCCTCCTGACGACTAACGTAGTGGATCGATTTCAAAGTTGACAAAACACGCGTAACGGTCGTAGCTGGTAGATCGGTTTGCCGCGCCAATTCGGTTAGCGTAGCACTGGTCCTTTCGGAGCTGAAACAAGAGAGGATCGCAAACGCGCGCTGAATGGCGCGAATGGAGCCCGGATTGTTTTCTTTTTCCATTCTGTGGTATTGCTTTCCGTGGAGTGGAAACTATTATACGCATAACAGTTACCACGCCAAGAGTTTTTGGTTTATTTTTGTGGCAAAAGAATCTATAAGAAAAATTAAAATAAGCGTTGAACGATCTTCCATTCTATGGTAGCTGATTCCGTGTGGTGGAAATATACAATTAAAACAGACTGCTCGTCAAGAATTATTAGACCGATTTTTGCAACGGGAGAACCCGCATGGCAGCTCTAAAAAATGTTGATCTTATCATTAAGAATGCGCATGAACTGATAACCTGTAAAGGTCCTGTCGAGGGGGTGAACGGCCCCGATTTGGATTGCCTGGAATGCATCCAAAGCGGAGCTTTAGCAGTGGATGCCGGACGAGTCGTCGCCGTGGGAAAATCTTCGACGATCACGGAACAATACAGCGGACGGCAAGTCATCGATTGCACCGGATGTCTCGTCAGCCCCGGGTTGGTCGACCCCCATACCCATCTTATATACGCCGGCTCTCGCCATGACGAGTACGAAAGCAAGGTGACCGGCAGACCCAGTTCCTCCAATCTCCAAAGCGGCATCAGGTGGACGGTCGATCAAACCCGTTCCGCTGACGAAGAGACCCTTGTGGCGCAAGCGCTAAACGATTTAGACGTGATGGCAGTTCATGGAACCTCGACGGTTGAGGCCAAAACAGGCTACGGCCTCTCTATAGAGAGCGAGAAGCGCTTACTGAGACTGACCGCTGGTCTCGAACATGCCGTTGAAGTGGTGCCCACATTCATGGGAGCGCACGTGCTTCCCTCTGAATACGACGACCGACGAGATGATTACGTCGAGCTGATAGTCGAAATGCTCCCGGACGTGGTGGCCGAAGCTGAATATTGCGACGTCTGTTGCGATCCTGTGGGTTTCACACAGAACGAATGCATCCGAATAGGTTCCGTCGCACGCGACCTCGGAATGCGAATCCGGGTGCATGCCGATCAGACCGGAGAATATTCCGGTGCGCTGACCGCAGCAAAGCTGGAGGCCGCAAGTGCCGACCATCTTGACTATACAACCGATAAAGGCTTCGCTGCTATGGCGGCAGCGGGAACTGTAGCGATATTCCTGCCCGGTGTTACCCACCACATGATGGAAATGACCCCCAAGGTAGTCGGCATGGATATCCAGGACGCTGAAAAACCTTTCATGCCGTTGGTCTTGCGCAGAGCTATCAATGCCGGTGGCTGCATCGCGTTATCAACGGACTACAATCCGGGAACTTGTCCGACCCCGTCGATGCAGGAAGTCATGAGGTTGGCGGCAAGATTATATCGCCTTAGCTACGCGGAGATTTGGCACATGTGTACGATCAATGCGGCAAAAGCACTTGACCGCAGCCACGATCGTGGTAGTCTGGAGGCTGGGAAAAGGGCCGACATTGTCGTCTGGTCGGTCCGCGAACATGGAATGGTTATCAATCGCTTCGGTGTGAACTTAGTCGACACCGTTATCATCAACGGTCAGGTGGTTGCCAGACAGGGACGGGCTGTTCAAAATGCACTTCGGAACCCAATCGATGCAGGCGGTGGTCGGTGAGTTCAAAAGCAATTAAAACACCCTTTGATCGGTGACCATGCGTTGAGCGCATGGCAAGGTCGAGGTGCTTCATTTACCCGGGCTGGTCAATAAAAGCGAGTCGGAATGAGGGCCTCGGTTTGAGATTAACTGCAGGAGAATAAGGAGGATACGGTTATGCGTATAACGATGAGTAAGTACCGCAGAGTATTCAGTTTAGGGTTGTTTTTAGCAGCGTGCCTGTTCTTGACAACAGGAGCTTCGGCAGAAATCATAATCGGCTTTAATGCGCCGCTTACAGGTTTCGCGGCCGGAGATGGTAAATCCGCACAGATTGGCGCTGAGTTGGCATTAGAACAGATCAATGCGAAAGGCGGAATCAATGGAGAGAAGGTCTCGATGGTGATTTACGACGATCAGGCCAAGGCCAATCAGGCCGTTCCCATCGCCAAGAAACTGATCGAGCAGGATAAAATCAAAATTGCCATTTCAGGAAGTTATTCGGGACCGACCCGCGCTGCAGCCGGCGTATTCCAGGAGGCCAAAATTCCCTACATTTCAGCCTATGCCATTCATCCCGACATCACCCGTGCCGGTAATTACGTGTTTCGTACGTCGTTTATGGGCGAGGTGCAGGGACGCGGAGGCGCTAAACTGGTTGGCGAAGTCATGGGCAAAAAACGGGTCACCTTAATCAACCTTGCGAACGATTTCGGGGCAGCCCTGGCTAAAGGTTTCAAGCAAGCGGCACCGAAGTTCGGCATCGAGATCATCAGCGAATACAGTTACAAAATCAGCGATCGGCAGTTCGGTCCCATTATTGCCAGTGTAAAAAGGGACAATCCAGATGCCATCTATGCGTCCGGATATTTCTTTACTGCCGGCCCACTGGTTAGCCAGCTTCGTGCGGCAGGTGTGAAAACACCGGTCATCGGCCAGGAAGGATATGATTCGCAACACTTCATTGAGATCGCAAAGGCGGCCGCGGAAGGTGTTGTCATCACGTCCTCCCTTGATCGGGATTCAAAGACCAGGCAAACCCAGGACTTCATCCGTGAATTCGAAAAGAAAGCCGGCTTCAAGACCGATATGGTCGCTGCTTCGGTGCATACAGCCTTCCTGGTTGCAGCCGATGCCATACAGAGGGCCGGGGCGATGGATCCGGCTAAAATCCGGGATGCGATTGCCGCAACCAAGGACCTCGTTGTGTCCACCGGAGTGATCAATTTTAACGAATTGGGTGAAGTGACGAAGGCCATTCAGGTTCAGGTCGTAAGAGACGGTAACTGGCACCACTATGCCGTGATCGACGATCCCGTATTGCTCGCTCCACCTCAAAAATAGTAAAAAGGAAAAACCTCTCGCAGGGTATTTGATAAGATACCTTGAAACTTTGATTCCACCCCCTCTCAAGGTCGCAAAGGGGCGACCCGTTTCTACAAACGGGTCGCCCCTTTGTTGGCCGAATTTAAATCGGCGCACTGAGTCAAAAATGTGAAGGTGGTTCTAACAAATGTACTTTGTTGAACTTTTTATTCTCGGCTTGATCGACGGTAGTATGTACGCCCTGATGGCAATCGGTCTCACGCTAATCTATGGACTGCTTCGCATATTGCACGTGGCCCATGCAGGTGTTTTCGTCCTGGGTGCCTTTGTCGGCGTGTTTGTGACGAACGCAACCGGAAGCTTCGTTCTGGGTTTCCTTTTGGCGGTTCCTCTAGCCGGCGTGCTCGGGATGGCGATTTACCGTTTTATCTATCAACCGCTTTTAGATAAATCGCCGGTCATCCCCCTGATTGCATCGATCGGCCTTTTCATTCTCATGGAAGATGCATACCGGTTGATCTTCGGTCCATATGGCGAGACTTACACCACTCCCCCTATGACAACAACGTTCGATATGGCGGGGATATCGCTCAGTGCCGTTCAGATCGCCATGGTCGCTATTTCCGTGATTTTCCTGTCAGGATTCGCCATCTTCATCAGCCGCACCCGGGTCGGTGTCGCCTGGCGCGCAACGGTTTCTGAACCTGAAATGGCAGCGAGTTTCGGCGTTGACCCGGTAAAAGTCCGATACTTCATTTTTATGATCGGATCGATACTTGCCGGAGTCGCGGGTGTTATGGTGGGTGTTTTGAATAACCTTGTGGAGCCGACCATGGGATTTGTGGTCAGTTACAAGACCCTGGCGATTATCGTCCTCGGCGGTCTCGGAAGCGTGCGCGGCACATTGATTGCCAGTTTCGGACTTGGCATTATCGAAGCATTCGGTACGATATTTATTGGTCATATCCTCGATCGCGACGCCATCGCCTTTCTGTTCCTGATCGTGGTTTTGATGTTACGTCCCCAGGGGCTCATGGGACAACGGGTCTGACGAAATTGGAGATAAGAGTTCTCCTATGGGATACGAAGTCACCTTATTAACCGTGATCGCTACCAACGTACTGCTGGCGATAAGCTTGAACCTGCTTACCGGATTTTGTGGTCAGGTAAGTCTGGGGCATGCTGCTTTTTATGGTATCGGAGCCTATACTTATGCACTGCTCGCGGTAAAAAGCGTGTCCTTTCCGCTGGCTTTGATCGCGGGCGGGATAATGGCGGGAGTTTTGGGGACAGGCGTAGGCTTGCTATCTCTGCGCGTGCGCCACGATTTCCTTGCCATAACAACAATGGGAGTGGGATTCTTATTCCTCGGTTTCGTTCGTAAGCAGGAATGGCTCGGGGCCGAACTCGGCGTGTCGAATATACCCGCTTCCGGGCTCGGTGATGTTGCTTTTATGTTTTTAACTGTCATCCTCGCCGTTTTGGCCATCGGTCTGTGTGTTCATATAAAACGCAGCTGGATGGGGCTCACATTCAACGCCGTGGCCGATGACGAAGACACGGCTCGTACAGTCGGCATCGACGTCATGCGTTACAAACTTGCCGCCTTCGGAATCGGCACTTTCATAGCCGGGATCGCGGGAGGTCTGTACGCCTGTTTCACGCGCATCATTGTTCCCGACGCCTTCGACTTCCCGACTTCGATCATGATATTAGCGATGGTGGTTATCGGCGGTATCGGATCCAATTGGGGGGTATTGCTGGCCGCTGTCATTTTGACGCTAATGCCCGAATTATTCCGATTCGTAAACGATTTCAAGTTGTTGATTTTCGGTGCGCTGCTTGTCGTGGTCATGCGCTTCAGTCCGGGCGGTCTCTCAGGAATCGCGCGAGCTGCCTGGCAAAAGGTGGTTTCGCGATGATTGAATTACTTCGTATTGATGATCTGAGTATTCGTTTTGGTGGCGTACAGGCTGTCGATCGCGTCACGCTCTCGATCGAGAAAGGGGAGCTGTTAGGGCTTATCGGGCCCAACGGCGCCGGGAAGACCACATTACTCTCGCTGATTACCGGGATTTTAAAGCCCGACAGCGGGCGTGTGATTCTCGCAAACGAGGATATCTCAGGGCTTTCGACGCATGCGCGCGTGCGTCATGGCATCGCCTTGACCCATCAAATCGTGCGTCCGTTTAGCTCGCTGACGGTCCTTGAGAACGTTGTCCTGGCGGCAGGGCTCAAACGCAACCGAATGGCCCTGGGTGCCATGTTCCAGGTGTCGAGAGTTAAAGAGGAAAGATCGGCATATGCGCTGCTGGAGCGCCTTGGCCTCGAAAAATACAAGAATGCCTATCCGGGAGTTTTGCCGCTCGGCCTTTTGAAGCGACTGGAAGTCGCACGCGCACTTGCCCTCAACTCTAAGCTGCTTTTATTTGACGAACCATTGGCGGGCCTCAATCAAAAGGAAACCAACGAACTCGCCGATACGATCACGGAACTCAACCGGGAGGGCATGACGGTCATACTGGTCGAGCATAATTTGGGACAGGTTCTTCGCATTGCTTCACGGCTTGTCGTGCTTGATGGCGGTTGTGTCATCGCCGACGGTAATCCCGGCAGCGTCATGGATAACCCGAGTGTGCGCAGCGCTTATCTAGGAAATCCAAGGGAAGAAAATGCTGGTGCTTAAGGATTTTAGTTGCGGCTACGACCAGGTACGCGCGGTCCAAGATCTGAACATTCACATACAAAAGGGTGAGGTGTTCGCCCTCCTGGGGCCAAACGGAGCGGGAAAGACATCGACTATCTTGGCGATCATGGGCCATGTTACGACGCACCGCGGCCAGATCCTTGTAGAGGGTCGGGACATTACTCACATGTCGCCGGTGAGCCGTGTGGGTTGCGGTTTAGCGCTTGTACCCGAAGGTCGCAGATTGTTTTCGGACCTGAACGTGGAAGATAACCTGACTGTAGGGGGCTATGCATTTTCCAAGAAACAGGAAAAATTGCAGCGTGAGGAGGTGTATTCTTTATTTCCGCTGCTTTTCGAACGACGCCGGCAACTGGCATATTCCCTCTCTGGTGGTGAACAGCAGATGCTTTCTATTGGCCGCGCACTGATGGCGAGGCCGAAACTGCTTCTGGTCGACGAGCTTTCGCTCGGGCTTATGCCGAAAATGGTCGATCTTTGTTTTGAGGTCCTGACAACCATGCGCGATCGCGGAATCACTATCCTTTTAGTGGAGCAGGATACAAACCGTGCGCTGGAACTCGCAGATAACGTTTGCGTGCTCGCCTCAGGTGTCACCGTCTACAAGGGCGCTGCCGCCGGAGTTCGGGAAAACGAGACCATTTTCGAGAAATATTTAGGAATTGCGGATTAAGCCACTGCAGAAACAATACCGATCTGATTCCTCCTTGATAAAAACATATCTACCCACCGCTTTCCAGGTATAGCGGGATCTTCACAAACCGGAACCCCGCCGTTTTTAAACGTTTTAATTTTGGCTTCAGCCGTACTGCTTTTTGATGGTTTTCTTCTTTTTTGCTCCAGATCTTTCAATGGGCCCTTATACGCAGTCCCTTTTAATGCAGCGGTAATAGGCTTCTCTGAGGAAAGGCTCCAATTCCCTGCCATCGGGGATGCCAGCATTAATCTTTTTTTGAATCTCTTCGATACGTTCCTCCAGCTCCTGGAGGAGTTTCTCCTCATCCACAGAGATCAATCTGCGACCCTCCATCAGGATGTTGCCATCTACGATCACCGTATCCACCGCAGTTCCGTTCTCCGAAAATACAAGCTGGTTTAAAAGATTATTCTTCGGGAAGAAGGAGAGTGCTTTTAAATCAAGAAGAACAAGATCAGCCTTTTTCCCAGTTTCTATTTTTCCTGTCTCCTCAGACAGACCACCACAAAGGGCACCCCCCTGTGTGGCCATGTGGAAGGCCTCTTTTGCACCCATCCATTTGTTATATTCATGGTGTGAAACCTTATGAATCAAAGCGGCGGTCTTCATGGCCTCGAACAGATTCGCCGTATCGCTTGCATTGTGATTGTCGGTTCCCAGCCCCACATTTATACCAGCTTCCAGCATTTTGCCGACCGGAGCGATACCGCTGCCAAGCTTTAAATTGCTCAGGGGATTATGGATGACAGAAGAGCCGGCTTTTGCAATCTGCTCGATATCGTGATCATTTACCCATACGCAGTGAACCAGGGCAGTCAGCGGAGTCAGGAGACCCAGATCCTGCATATGCGCCACTATACTTTTTCCGTAAAAAGGACGGCCTGTAATTGCCTGCACTTTCGTTTCCAGAACGTGGACCACTACGGGCAAATTATACTCCTCGGAAAGGCCCCAGACTTTTCTTAAAAATCCATCCGTGCAGCGTTGTGGTCCCGATGGTGAGAGGATGAACTGAACTCTGCCTTTCCATCTCTTCGCAAAATCACGCCATAAGGTAAGAACCGAATCATGGATGGCTTCGGGAGAAAGTTCTGGTGCCGGTTTTAGGTGCTGCGGCAAAAGTTCTTCCAAAAAAGGAATTGTTTGATAATAGGGCTTGTCCGCATATGCGATAGTCACCTGGGCCCGCATTCCGATATCCTGATAGGCCTGGAAAACAGCGTCCAGACACGCCGGCGATAATGGGAAAGCCGAATGCAAATCATCAATGACGGTGGTTGTACCGCTTTTTATCATCTCGATGCAGCTCAGTATGGTTCGCAAATAACATTCCCGGGCGGTCCAATCTCTGCCGGCTGTTGGAGGATTGTATAGCACCATCCATACTTCCAAAGGAAGATTGTCAAACCGACCCTTGTCGAAACGGTCATGGGAATGAAGGTGGGCATTAATCAAGCCGGGAATGATGAGTTTGTCCTGAACTGATAAGACTTTTTCGATCTTGAGTTGCTTCGAATCTAAATCATTGCCAAGCGCAACGATTTCGTTGCTGTCTATGACAACGTCAATTGGTTTCAATTCTCCTGGCTCTTCAGATTGTGGCAGAGGGATCGCTCCCTTAATCATCCATCGCATTGAATCTGTTCTCCTAAAATCGCTGTTTATTGTTCATTCGGGACCGAAGGTGGTTTCTGGTGTCCACCATAGAGGAATTGAGATGCTTTCATCGGTCAAGCGGCCTTTGCCCATGACAACATCCCGGGCGATTTCATAACCGGCCTGGGCGTGTCGCACGACCCCTATCCCCGCATCGGTGGTTAGACAGGCTTCCAGGCGCAAAGCAGCCTCTTCAGTTCCATCGGCGATCATGGTGACCCCGGTATGGGTCGAGATGCCCATGGCCCCGTTGGCCTGGACTGTTATCAGATCGGCCATCCCAGCCACATTCAACATGGCGTTTAGATAGGGCCAATCGGCAACCTTATCGCTGCCGTCTTTCATATCTTCGGTTTCCGAGAGAGGGTTGGCAATGGAACCGCTATCTAGGTTGTCCCGGGCAAAAGCCACCGGGCCCGCCAAATCTCTCTGACGCACCAGTTCGTTGACCGCTAAACCGAACTTTTTTCTTTGCCCGAAACCGAGAAAACAGATCCTGGCCGGCAGTCCTTCAACCGGCAATTCGCGCGCTAACGGAATCCAGCGCTGCACCATATGGTCTTTCGGAAATAGTTCCAGTGCCAGATCGTCCAATCGTTTTTGATCTTCCACGGAACCGGAAATACAGGTCCAACGAAAAGGCCCTCGACCTTCACAGTACATATCACGCACATATCCGACCATGTATCCAGGGACGATAGTCGCTTCCGCAGAATCCATGCCGCCAGCGATGCACTCACTGCGGATAAAGGTGCCATATTCGAAAACCGGTACACCCTGTTCTTTAAATCCATTCATGGCCCGCAAATGTCTAATCATCGACTCCCGAGCCAATCGGGTATAGGTCGTCGGGTTGGAATGACGCAGCTTGGCGGCGGTTTCCAGATCGTAGCCCACCGGTATATAGGCCAGTGGATCGTGGCAGGGGCACATTTCGGTGATCACGTCGGGCCGCCACCCTTTTTCCAACAAGGCTTCGAAGCACTCGGCGGCATTGCCTTTGACCGCTACTCCCAGGGAGCGTTCTTCATCCCGGGCTTCGGTAATCAGGCGGACGCCCTCTTCCAGGGAAGGAGCTAACTGATCGACCATGCCGCCTTCGATGCGTTTACGAATCTTGTTTTCATCGATTTCGATGGTCAGGCTGACACCGACATGCATGTTCATCGCTGTGGGTTGGCTCTGTCCCATACCCCCCAGTCCGGCCGTCAAAAAAATCTTGCCCGCCAATGAACCGCCATAATGACGATCTGCCACACACCCCAAGGTTTCAAAAGTGCCCTGGATGACACCCTGACTGCCAATGTATTGCCAGGGTCCAGCTGTATATGAAGCAAAGGAGATTAAGTTTTTTTCCAGTAATTCATTGAATTCCGGCCAATTGGCCTGAATCATATTGGAATTCGCCATAATTACGCTAGGCGCCAAACGATGAGTCCGAAAAACAGCTACCGGCATCCCGGACTGAACGACTAGGGTTTCATCATTTTCAAGTTGCATCAGTGCGTTGCGGATGGCATAGTAGCTCTCCCAGTTACGCGCGCATTTGGCCCGCCCGCCATAGATGATTAGCTCTGCAGGGCGCTCGCCGTTGGCCATATTATTCTCCATCATCCGCAAAATGGCTTCCTGCTTCCACCCCTTGCATCTTAGGGTTGATCCACTCTGGGCTTTGACGGAGTAAAGAATTTTAGGCTTCATGAATTTACTTCCTTTCATTTACATCGCGGTTATCGATCTCACCAATGAGGCTCCCCAACAGTTCGGCCCCACGGGCGATGTGATCAAAATCCGTCCATTCCTCAGGGCAATGACTTCTCCCGCCCTTTGAGGGGATAAATATCATTCCTGCCTGTGTAATCTGGGCAAGATGGCTGGCATCGTGTCCGGCTCCGGAGGGTAGCAACAAATACGGAATTTCAAGTTTATCACAAGTTGCCGTTGCAAGGGTTACCAACGCTTCATCGAAAATAACTTTCTGAGAGCTGGTCCATGTGTCGCACATAATCTTAATCCCTCTGGAATGTTGAATATTTTCCAAATCGAGCTTAAACTTTTTGATAGCTTTTTTTATGATTTCTTCGTCAAGACTGCGCAGCTCCATGCCAATGTTTACCAGACCAGGTATGACATTGAGGGAGTTCGGGAAAACATCCATTTTGCCGATGGTTCCCACAATCCCCGCCGAAGCTTTACAGGTTGCCTCTAAAGTCAGCACGATTTCAGACGCTGCGGCCAAGGCATCGTGTCGGATTTCCATTGGGGTGGTACCGGCATGATCATTCTTGCCGACGACTTTAACATCACCCCGGGCAATCTCCACTATTCCAGTGACAATTCCAATCGGAATGTTCCGCTCTTCCAGAGAAGGGCCCTGTTCTATGTGAAGTTCCAGGTATGCGAGAATATCAGTGGGAAATCTTTTGGCCTGCTGCAAATTTGACGGTTCCCCCCCCATTTGGCGAATCGCCTGGGGCAAGGTTCTACCCTGATCGTCCTTCAATGAGTTGATGATCTCCGGGGATAGTTTTCCGGTCATTGCCCGAGATCCCACGGTTGAGAGACCAAAGGGAGAAGGTTCCTCGGCCAGGAAAGCAACAATTTCAAGAGGATGTTCCAGCATGACGTCCATTTCTTTCAAAATTCTTGCTACTTCCAAACCCGCTACGACTCCGGCAACGCCATCGAAACGCCCGCCCGCCCGAACCGTATCTAAATGCGATCCGATCATAATGGATGGCGCATCGGGTCGCCGGCCTTCTCTTCTGCCAATCAAATTTCCGGCTGTATCAATATAAACAGATAGATCAGCTTCCGTTTCCATCAAAACGGTCATGTGCTCAACGGCTTTGAGGTTTTGATCCGAAAAGGATATACGGGTAAATCCCTCCTCTTCAGGGTCAACAAACTCGGCAAATTTCATTATATCTCGTTTAATGCGGGTCTGACTAGGTTTAATCGATAACATGCGATATCTGTTTCCCCTGCTTATTTTTATCAGGTTCGACAAACTTCCCAAACCCTGGTTCAACAACAATTACCGTACCGTCGTAAACGGTTTCACCCCTTACAAGGGTTCGTACAATCTTCCCTTTCATTGCACGGCCGTCATAAGGGCTCCAGCCTGCTGTCGAATGTTGTTTACTTTCGTCAACCGCCCATTTAACTTCAGGATCCAAAATCACAAGGTCGGCATCCGCTCCGAGGCGAATCTGCCCCTTGCCTGGAAAAAGATCGAATATTCTGGCTGGATTTTCGGAAACGAGTCGTGCCAAATCATTTAGTGTAATTTTGCCTTTTGCCACACCTTCGCTGTAGATTAAAGGGAGAAGCATCTCAACCCCCGGCATACCGGCGGCGTTATCAAAAATATTTGCTTTCTGTTTCAGCTCTATTTCCCATGGGGCATGGTCGGACGTTATAAAATCCACACGGCCGGCTGTGCATAGCTGCCAGAGTCCATTCCTGTCTGATTCTGTTCGCAGAGGTGGATTGACCTTAGCTTTGGCACCAAGCTGTAAAAGATCTTTTTCATTCAAAGTGAGGTAATGCGTGCAGGTTTCAGCACTAACCTTTACTCCCTGCTCTCGATACCAATCAACGAGATCGAAAATTCGCGGATGAGAAACATGGTAAATGTGCAACCTGACACCGGTCGCGTAGGCGAGCTCAAGCGCCCGGAGTACAGCTTCCGACTCGGCCACTTTAGGCCGGCTGCGCGAGTGCGACAGAGGATCGGTTGATGAAAGCGAGCGCTCCCTGAGGCTCTCTCTCTTTACAATTTCATCATTTTCAGCATGAACACCAATGGGCAAGCCGGTTTCCTTTACAAGACGAAATGCATCCAATAACTCACCATCCGGAATTCGAGGAAATCGTTCCGGGTCTGTTTCAAAGAGCGAAACTTTAAAGCCGCTTACGCCGGCTTCCGCGAGCTTTGAAATCTGATCCAGTCCTCCTGTTTTTTTGATGGTACCAAGCAGAGCCACATCGACCACAGCCTCTTTTTCCAATCGTTTCCGCTTCTTTAAAAGTACATCAGCCGATACCACTGGTGCACCGGCATCATACGGCATATCAATGAGTGTGGTAACGCCGCCGGCTGCAGCCGAACGTGTGGCGTAAACAAATCCTTCCTGAAGGGAACTGAAACAGTGCACATGCGCATCAATGACGCCCGGCAATACGAGTTTGCCCCTGGCTTCTATTCGATCGCAGCATGAAGGTGTTACGCCGGGTTCAAAAATGCCAGCAATAAGACCTTCACGTATACCAATCATGCCGTCGGTCAAGACCCTGTCCGGAAGGACAATATCTCCTTGGATCAGAACATCCAGTATGAAATCCGCTTTTGCAGAATCGGGCATTAGATCTCCCTTAAACAATTAATCGAGTCGCAAATAATGCTGGTTGCAAAATAGCTCTATTCGTTGGTGTGACTGAAATCTCGTGAAATTTGCGCGGATTTTTCTTTAACCATCAAAATGAAATCGGATAATAAATCGTTGTCTATCCGTTCGCTTGGCCCGGCAATCGTCAGACCGGCCAGTAATTGACCTTTATAATCAAATATGGGAGCGGAAACCGCTTTGGCCCCTGCATCTACCTCAGAATCGCTCACGGCATAGCCTTTTTCCCGGGTTCTTTTCAATTCGGCCCGCAGTTTGCCCAGCGTTGTAATCGTATTCTTGGTCAATTTCTGTAATCCTTGTTGCTTGATAAATGTATTGATAAAGGCATCATCCTGATACGCCAACAGTATTCTTGAGGAGGCACCCGCGTGCAGCGGCAGCGTTCTCCCACGGTCCAGACTCAGTTTGATTAGCCGCTGCGGCTCCATTTTCTCCAAGCAGATGGCCTCCTGGCCTTCAACTGCCGTAAGCAATATCGTTTCACCGGATTTTTTCAACAAGGCTTTCATATGTGGAATCACGACATCGATCAGATCAAATCCGGATATGAAAACATTTCCTAGCCGAAATAGCATTAAGCCTAAACAAAAATTTTTGGACCCTGCTTTCCTGGCCAAAAATCCTCTTTTTGAAAGGACGTCAATGTATTTGTATGTTGTGCTTAAAGGTAGGTTCAGGTGATTTGCGATTTGGCGGGCTGTAAGCGAAGTACAGTCCAGATCAAAGAGGGAAAGAATATCTAAAGCCCTTTCAAGTGATGTAAATGCTTTGCGTTTCATATTATTATAGTATGAGAATGTATTCTCTTATTTAGATAATTTTGTAGTTCAGATCACTTCGCATTGTCAAGAAATTTTAAAATATTTTTTTAAAAATTAGCTTTCTGAAAATGCATGGTTCACTCCTTGAGTTACAATTTGTTACAAACTGTTACACCCTGGAAAAGCATTCTTCCTTTGTTCTGATTATATTCCTCCTAACGAGAAAAGGTTTAGCCTGTTGAGCCCGATAGCCCGTTGTCCTGTTAAAGATTAAATCAGCGGTTATGTGCTTATAACGGACCCATCGGCGGGACAAAACAATTTGAGGGTATTGCACTGAAAAATTTGAGTTTTTCAAACGCGTCCCAATGCCATTAATTTTATTTCAACAAAGGAGGAATCATGCTAAAAAAAGGTTTAACAATTGCAACAATTTGTGTTCTTATTTCAGCAGCTTTGGTTTTTACAGGATGTCGATCTGACTCTCATCAGGGCAAAGTGGAGTTTATGGTC